>Ga0079217_10000061_pt1 | contig 19110 bp, 15 predicted proteins | sample NCAS200_FD_76343 | JGI IMG/M metagenome (GOLD analysis project Ga0079217, IMG submission 76343) | Agricultural soil microbial communities from Utah to study Nitrogen management - NC AS200 | ecosystem: Environmental > Terrestrial > Soil > Agricultural land | place: USA: Utah | collected 2014-06-11 | reverse complement strand
TCCGAACTGGTTAAGTCACCCAGACGTTGAAAGATCGTGCCGAGCAACGTGTTTGCTTCGACATCCATATCGTCATATTCCCGCACCGCCAGCCAGGTCACCTTCGCGCCCGGCCAATCCTTCAAGCGAAATTGCGCGTGACCAACGAGACGAAGACCTGCGACGCGCCATGTGAACCCATCGACCTCCGCGGCCAGGAGTTGTAAATCACCGCAATTTTTTGCCGCCTCAACCCGCTCGACCTCTTCACGAAAATCGAGCGGCACGACGAGCACCTTATCCGGTTCGGCTGGTTCTAGTCCCGGCAGCAACTCGTAGACTGGACTGTCCGGTTTCTGCGAGTCCAGAGTCAACTTGAGAGCCGCGGAGAAAATATCCACGGCGCCATTCGGATTCTTGGCGTCATAGGCTAGATATCGATCGGTCTTGAGATCGAACGGCACCTCGTTTTCCCTGGATTCGCCATCCTTGGATTTGATCAGAAACGTGCGTTTGTCGCGTAACGCGTGCCGAATGCCGAGCTCATAAAAAACATTGGCGTTGTGGATCGAGATATCTGCGATGACCAGATCGGCAATCAGCAGCTGCTCGAACATGTCGGTGCGAATATTCCCTTGCTGAAGAAATTCGCCGGTCGTACCGCCCGTCAAACCGGCTTGCTGCATGGCAGGACGAATGAGCTCTTTCTCGATTTTGTCGAAGTCGATACCGTTTTTGTTGCCGAAGGGGCGGACGATAAACACGTTCAGCATAAGCTCTAACCTTTTGCCGGTGGACCTACAGAAATCCGCGGTCAAAAACAATGGATAAACTGAAGTGTATCTCTCTCCGACCTTGTACGACAAGGTCAAATTTCGAAGACCGCTGAGTTCTACTTGACGCCCGTCATTCGGAGCGGTTATAAGCGGCAATTGTGTAGCATTCAGGGGACCACTAAACGCTCGACGACGATCCCCGATCGGCAATGACCGATAGATGTCCGATGGAGGTTTTCATGCGCTTTACAAGACAAAATCTCAATCGACGCGACTTTCTAAAAAGAACCGCCACCGCCGGTCTCGGTATATGCGCCGCGCCGGCATTTGTGCGCGAGGCATTCGCCGCTTCGAAGCAGCGAGTCGTGGTTTTCCAAGGAGTCGGGTTAGATTCGCTCCATCCGTATGCCTACAGCGGCGGCGGCATCAGCGGCATCTGGCAGCACGTCATCGAGCCGTTGATCGAAATGGATTACTCGCGTAACGAATACACCGGCGTGTTGGCCGAATCTTGGGAATTTCAAGGCAGAAAGTGGATTTTCCGCTTGCGGCGAAACATTCGCTTTCACGACGGATCACCCTTCACCTCGAAAGACGTGCTTTTCTCTCTGGACCGAATGGTCAACGACCGCAAGAGCCTGCAGGCATCCAACTTCATCGAAGTTACCGGCGTCGAAGCGCCGGACGACTACACCGTAGTGATATCGACCAAACGGTCCAACGCCGTATTACTAGAGCGATTGAATAATCGTTTCATCGTCAGCCAATCCGCGGTCGAAAAGAACGCCAACCAGCTCGACAATTATAAGATCGGCACCGGGCCGTACAAAATCACCAGCTGGCAGAGAGACGGCCTTTTGGTGTTGGCGCGCAATGACAACTATTGGCGCACGGGCCCGGAGATTAAAGAAGTATTGTTCAAGACAGTCAAAGAAGAATCCGCTCGCGTCGCCGGCTTGCTTGCCGGTCAAGCGGACGTTGTCAGCAATCTCCCCATCGAGGAAATTCCGCGCGTTTCCAAGCATCCGCGCACCCGCGTCGAAAAAGTGCCGGGCTACCGCATGTACTTCTTGGCGATGAATGTCACCTACAAGCCGTTCGACAACAAGCTCGTGCGTCAGGCGTTTAATTATTCCATTGACCCCAACGTCATCTTGAAACATATCTTTGAGGGCAATGGCTACGCTTTGAACGGCCCGTTAAGCTCGAACATGATCGGCTACGATCCGGCCATCAAGCGGTACCCGTTCGATCCGAAAAAGGCGCGCGAGCTTCTCACCGAAGCCGGCTTTCCCAACGGCCTGGAAGTGAAGCTTTATCTGGCGCCCGATCGCCATCTCAAGGGCAAAGAAGTTTGCCAGGTCATCGCGCACCAGTTGAACGAGAGCGGCATCAAAGCCGAGCTCGTTCCTCAAGAGTATCCGATCTACTGGGGACGGGACGGCGTGAACGGCGGCAAACTGCCTTTTTATTATGCGGGCAGATCGGCTTACGACGCCGACACCTTCTACGATCAATATTTCCATACGGGCGTCACTAAACGCACGGGGTATAGCAATCCCGAGTTCGACAAGCTGGTCGAGGAAGAACAGCGCACGGGCGATCCTAAAAAGCGCGTGGCTGTCTTGCAGCAAGCAGGGCGGATTATCATCGAAGATGCGCCCATCGTGCCGCTCTACACGCTGGCGGAAATTTACGGCGTGGCGCGGAACATTGTCTGGAAAGGCAATCCGAACAACGAGATCATCGTATCGGATATGAAGATCAAGGCATAGACTTGGCTAAATCCAAATACTCCACCAGCGCTCGACCGAACCGCGACGCGTGAATACTGTAGGAAACAAAATCTTCATCGAACGCGTCCAACGCCCAGCGGGCGGACTCTAGATATCTCGTATCACCGGCGGCCTGGAAAAGCCGCAAAAAGAACGCGGCGGCAGCGCCGTTTTGGTCGACGTCGGTCAGGCACACTTTACGAATGCCCCTCTCGTCCGCAATCAAATCGAAATAGCCGCCGGCAGAATTTCTCAGCCGCACGATGAAATCGCCTAGTTCGCGCGCGCGCTCCAGATATCTGCCATCGCCGGTCGCGCAATATGCCTGAACCAGCGCGGTTCCCATTTGCGTTTGATCTTCGAGCAATCCAGGCAACCGCGGTGCGTCATCATGGTAGTGAAACATCCCCTGCCCCGGGCTCCGGCAACAACTCCAAAGAAACTCGAGAATGCTTAATGCCCGTCCTTTGCAATCGGGGCGACCCAAAAGCGTCGCGGCGTCGAGATACGCGCGAACCGCCTGAGCGTTGGCGTCGCTGTAAATACATTGGTCGATGATGGTAAAAAATTCTTCCGCGGAAGAACCTCCTGCCGCTTCATGGCGCAAAAAATCCTCGCAGCCGAAGAACGCGCCGCGCTGCGCATCAAAAAGTTTGTTGTTGAGATATTCGATGATCTCTTCCGCCATACGTGCATATTCGTCCCGCCCGGTCAGGCGAAACACCTGGAGACAATTCGACATAAGGCCCGCATGCTCGCCCAAAAGCTTTTCCCGATGCGGCTGGCTCCAATCCGGCCCGGTCGTCGTGCGAAAATAACCGCCGTCCTTCACATCGTGCATTTGACCTTCGCGCATCCCGTCGAGCGTCCGACAAGCGTGCTCCAGGTACGCGACCTCTTGAGTCGCCTCGTAGCGGGCAAGTAAAAAGTCGTTGGCGGCCGGATGAATAAATTTTTGACCCTGACCGTAGCCACCGTGAACGCGATCCGCCTGGGCGATGATCGAGCTTGTAATCTCGTCGAGGATTTCCGAATGAGAGCGTTTGCGCTCGCGCGCCGGCGGCGCTGGCGCCGCAGAAACCGGCCCCGTCAGGCGCTGTTCAACGTTTTTCTCCTGATAACTCATGTAGACCTTGAGCAACAAATCCTTGAATTCCTCGACGGCAAGATAGTTGGACGCGGCAAGCAGCTCGCCCACCGGGGTGAAGAATGCGATTGTCGGCCAGCCGTTCAGATTGTAGCGGCTGTCGATGTCGGGTCGCGTGGCGTTCTCGACTCTAAGCGCAATGAAGTAAGCGTTCAGCAGCGCCATGTTTTCGCGGTCAGAAAGCGCGCCTTCATCCATGCGCTGGCAATAGCGGCACCAAAAAGCCGACAAGAAAAGCATCACCGGCTTGTCTTGCTCACCCGCCGCTTTAAGAGCGTCATCCTCCCATTCGAACCAGTGAACGAGATTGGCAAGATTTGGATTCGGCGAAAAGCGCAGCATGAGTAATCCGGGCCGTGAATTCTCAATGCTCAATATCACCCTTTTGCATCCAGGAAAAACCATCCTCGCACGATTTTGAACGACAGCAAACTACGGCAGCGCTCGGAGAAGTAATCGATATCCCGGCAGGTTGTCATCTCGAACGAAGAGAGAGATCATTCCGACCTATTCAATGCAGTGTGTCACGTTCGATCCCGTTTGCGTTGACAAGCTTCTCCGCCAGGGCATAAGATTCCGTCAGTCGTCGCGCTCACTCGCGGAGAGAAACGATGCAACTGATCTTGGCAAATCATCTTGTCACAAGCATGCAATTCGGCACGCCGGCGCGCCTTGAGGACACCGACCTGGTCATCGACACTACGGAGTTGCGCCGTATTGTGCTTGAAGACGATACGGTCGTCGGCGTCGACTTCGAAATAGTCCGCCCGGGGGAGCACTGCCGCGCCGGGCCGATTTTCGACGTGATCGAACCACGAGCGAAGGAACCCGGTTCCGGCGTCGATTTTCCCGGCATTTTGGGCGCAGCCGTTACCGCGGGAATGGGAAAGACACATGTCTTAAGCGGCGCGGCAGTATCGGTGCTCGCAGAAATCTCGCCCGATCTCACGAGAAGCGCCACCGGGCGCGTTCTCGAAATGAGCGGCGCTCCGGCTGAGGCTAGCGCCTATTCCTCGCTTACACACTTGCTCGTCATTCCACGCACCAAAGCAAACTTGCCGCGCCAAGCGGTTGAGAAAGCCTACCGTATCGCCGGGATTCGAGTCGCGGTCGCGGTCGCGCGCCTCGCCTTAGCACAACCTGCGGATTCACAGCGCCAGTTTGAGCCGATCGGGCCGGCGGCAAGCCGCGCAGGCCTGCCACGGGTCGCCTACATCGGCCAGATTTTCTCCCGCCAACGCAAACCCGCCGTCGACGAGCCGATTCTCTACGGCGCGAATACCGACGGCATGCTGCCGATCATGCTCCATCCCGATGAATGGCTCGACGGCGCCATCGTGCCCTCGCTGCATTCATGGTTCGGCGGCACGGAAACTTATTACTATCAAAATCATCCGATCATTCTCGATCTCTATCGGCGCCATCAGGCAGGCGAAATGAATTTCGTCGGCACTGTTGCCACAATCGCCGGCTCGGACAACTTCGACCGCGAGCGTCACTGTAATGCCGCGGCCAACTTGGTGAAATGGAATCTGCAGGCTGACGGCGCAGTGCTGTCCAAATACGGCGGCGGCTTGCCCCACGCCGATCTAGCGGAAGCGGCCCGTCTTCTCGAAAACGTGGGCATAAAAACGGCGGTCATGGTTTCCGACGTATCCAGAGACCGCCGTGTTGAGTCAGCGCTGCTCTTCAACGTTCCCGAAGTGAATGCCATCGTCTACAACGGCGGCAACGGCACGCATTGGGAAGTGCCGAAAGTTGATCGCGTTGTCGCCGCGACGCCGGAATTTACCGATCTTTTGACCGGTCCAATGAAAATCGATGCGTCGAACATTGTCGGCGTGACCAACCAACAGGGCGCATCGAGGATGCGGTCGATAGTCTACTAGAAGGCGATCGGCGGAAGGTTCGGGCATGAGCCGGGCTCTACCCTCATCTGGCGCGCTTTGATATAAGGAGTCTGGCATGCGAGTCGCACACTACTTGAATCAGTTCTTCGGCGGCGTCGGCGCCGAAGAGCACGCCGGCAAAGGCTTGGAAATACATCAAAGCGCCGTCGGCCCCGGGCGCTTGCTGGAGCAGTTGCTCGGCGGCGAGGCGCGTGTCGTTTTAACTTTCGTGTGTGGCGATAATTTCGCGGTGGAGCACCAAGATGAACTGACCGCCGCGGTGCTGGAAAAACTCAGCAGTCACAGCGTCGATCTGTTCGTTGCCGGCCCATGTTTCGATGCCGGACGCTACGGCATGGCGGCCGGCGCGCTTTGTCACGCCGTTCAAGCGAAGTTCAATATTCCCGCGATCGCGGCTATGAGCGAAGAAAACCCCGGCGGCGATCTGTACCGCGACGCGCTCTACATTATCGACTCCGGTACGAGCACGGCGAAGATGCGCGACGTGCTCAGCAAGATGGCCAAGCTCACCCAGAAACTCATCGCTAACGAACCCATCGGCTCGCCGGCAGAGGAAGGATATTTACGGCGCGGTTGGCTGCGGGATCAATTAGTTGAAAAAACCGCGGCCACTCGCCTTGTGGACATGCTCATGGCGAAAATGACCGGCGCGCCGTTCGAATCCGAGATGCCGGCAACCGCTTTCGCGCCGGTGCCGATGCCTGCGGCCATCAACGACATATCGAAAGCCAAGGTGATGCTGATCACCGACGGCGGGCTCGTTCCTAGGGGCAATCCTGACAGAATCGAGGGCACCGCGGCAACGCGCTGGGGCTCCTACAGCATCGCAGGCCGCGACGATCTGCGCGCCGAAGACTACGAAGTTTCACACGGCGGCTACGACACGCGGTTCGTGCAGGAAGATCCCGATCGGCTGGTTCCGCTGGACGCCCTGCGTGAGATGGAGAAAAACGGCGTCATCGGGAAACTGGCCGATGAATTTATCTCCACATGCGGACGCTCCAATCCGTTGTCGAATACGCGCCGTCTCGGCCGGGAAATGGCGGAGAAAATCAAACAGGATGGGGTGGACGCGGTCATCCTGACCTCGACGTGAGGAACCAGCACTCGCAGCGGCGCTGCGATCACAACGGAGCTCGAGAAGGCCGGCATCCCGGTCGTGCAAATCACGTCCGCCTTACCGATCGCTAAAATGGTGGGATCCAACCGGGTAGTATTGGGAACCGGCATTGTCCATGTGACCGGCGACGCCAAGCTCGCGCCCGCCGACGAGAAAGAGCTCCGACGAAAACTCGTGCAACAAGCCCTCGACGCGCTGCAATCGGACAAAAGACAGTAGACAATCCGATACGGATAAACAGCAGCGCTTCTATCTGAGACGTTCTCCTCCTGACCGAGACGTTCTCCTCCTGAGGCAATGCTCCGAGCGGATCAAGCTCGCACATTGTTTTTGGCGTCGCCGCCGCGAATCGACCCTCGCTCTACACAAATGCTAAATTTCTCGTTAGAATCCTTCTGTTTTCATATGGACGCAGCAAAAACTAGATTCATGGTGCTTGGGCTGGCGGTGATCGGCTTGGGCACAGTTCTTGGCACAGCGCTCTGGCTCCGCCTCGGCCCCCACACACAATTAGGTAGAGGTGCTGTTGATTCGGCTGATGGACTAAATCAGTACGGGTCGGTGCCGGATTTCACACTGACCGAGCGCAACGGTAGCTCCGTAGACTTGGCTCAACTGCGCGGCAAGATTTGGATCGCCGATTTTATTTATACCACGTGCACGGATACCTGCCCGTTGCAGACGGCAATGATGGCCAAGCTACAGCAAGAATATGCCGGCAAACCGGATGTGCAGTTTGTATCGTTTACGGTCGATCCGGAACGCGACACCCCGCAAGTGCTGTCGCGTTACGCCGACAAACATCAGGCGGACCCAGCGCGCTGGTATTTTTTGACCGGCCAACGCGATCGGGTCATCCGATTGATCCAGCAAGGTTTTCATCTTGCAGTGGCAACGGCGCCCGCTGAGCCCGATCAGGGCGGCATGATTCCGCACAGCCCGCGTTTCGTATTGGTGGACAAAGAATCTCGCATTCGAGGATACTACGACAGCCGAGAGCTTGAGGCGTTTGTGCGCCTCAAAAATCATATCGACGTTTTGGTGAAGGGGTAGAAGTGATGGCCAGCGAGAAAAGCAAAAAAAACAAACAACAGGTAGCGGGCGCGCTCGTTCGTCCAGGACCCAATTGGCCGTTATTCGTTCTCGCCGCTATCGGCATGCTTCTAACCGGTTATCTGACGGTCTCGGCATGGCAAGGAAAGGCTGCCGCATTCTGCGCTGAAGGTGCTGGATGCGATATCGTGCTCAACAGCCGCTGGTCGACGCTTCTTGGCATGCCGACATCGTTTTGGGGTTTTCTCACCTACGGGCTGCTCGCAGCCGTCGCCTGGAATCGCGACGCGGGCAATCAATGGCGATGGGCCTGGGTAATTTCGCTTTTCGGGTTGTTCTATAGCCTTTATTTGACCGGCATTTCCTTCTTGGAGCTAAAGGCTGCTTGCCCCTATTGTCTCGGCTCGCTGGGTTTGATGGCGACGATTTTCATTTTAACGAGTTTCCAGCGGCCGAAGAATTTAGCAAAATTTTCCTGGGGCCCATTCTTGACAAAAAGCCTCGGCGCCGCCGCTGTCGCCATTATCGCATTACACCTCCATTACGCAGGCTACTTGGGCAAACCTGCTGGGCCAGAGGATCCCTGGATTCGCAACCTAGCCGAGCATTTGGCTCGGAGTGACGCAAAATTCTACGGCGCGTCCTGGTGCCCTCACTGCACGGAGCAAAAGCACCTGTTCGGTACTTCGGAAAAGCGCATTCCCTATGTGGAATGCAGCCCCGGCGGTCCCAAAGGACCACTGGCGCAAGCATGCAAAGATAAGGGTATTCAAAGTTATCCGACCTGGATCATTAACGGACAGCGCTATGCGGGCGTCCAACCCTTAGATACGCTCGCCCAATTGAGCAAGTTTGAATATAAGGGAGGCAAGCCATGACGTTCAGCTGTCGGCGACGAAAACGCTTGATAGTGTTCGGAAGTTTGGCACTCGCCCTAGTGTTTCGGCTCGCGCCGGTGCAGGCCGACCCGTCGAAATATCCGGCTTTTGCCCAGCAAAAGCTTCCCGAAGATATTAAGCCGGCGCTCATCGGCATCGAAGAACTGGTGAAAGAACTAAAGGCGGGCGCCAAGCCTGTGATTATCGATGTGCGGACGGCGGAAGAATTTCGTGAGGTGCATATCTTGAGTGCGGTCTCCGCGCCGCTGTCTGAGTTCAAAGATTATATCAAGAGCATTCCGCGCGATCGTCCGGTCGTGCTCTATTGAGCGTGCCCGCATCACCTGGCCAGTTTGGCCTATGGCATGCTCTATGAGAACGGTTATCGAAACATGAAAGTACTCGATGAAGGGATCGTCGGCTGGCACCAGAAGCGTTATCCGATGGAAGGAACCAAGGCGCCCCGATCCTGAATTATGGCTGGCGAAGACGCCGTGATCCTGCTTAGCGGAGGTATCGATTCCGCCACCGCCGCAGCAATAGCCAAACGGGATGGCTATGAGCTCCATGCGTTGAGTTTTCACTACGGCCAGCGCCACGAGCGCGAGCTCCAGAGCGCCGGCAAAGTCGCCGCATTCTTACAGGCAAAAACCCAGAAAGTAATTCAATTCGATCTAAAAGCGATCGGCGGCTCGGCGCTCACGGACGAGCTCGCTGTGCCGAAGGGGCGGAGCGAGATGGAAATCTCGCGCGGCATTCCGGTAACCTATGTACCAGCGCGCAACACCATCTTTTTGTCGTTCGCCCTGGCTGTTGCCGAACGCCTCGGCTCGCAAGATATTTTTTTCGGCGCCAATCAATTGGACTACAGCGGCTATCCTGATTGCCGCGATGAGTATATACGCGCCTTTGAAAAGATGGCGAACCTGGCGACCAAGGCGGGGGTAGAAGGACTAAGTCGGGTGAGAGTCCACACGCCGCTGTTACAAATGACCAAGGGAGAAATAATCAAGACCGGTCTCAAGCTCGGGCTCGACTACGCGATGACTTGGAGTTGCTACGACCCGCTCGAAGATGGCCGGGCTTGCGGCCAATGCGACAGTTGCCAGCTCCGGCTGAAAGGGTTCCGCGAAGCAGGAAGCACCGATCCCATAGCCTACGCGCGCTAGAGTTTTTTTCATGCCGACTCCCTTTACCGCAGAATTTCTCAGCCAGCTCGAAGCCCTCCGGCTGCGCACCCGCAAAGAATTCTTGGGCAGTCACCCGGGAAGCTACTCGTCGCCCCGGCGCGGCACCAGCTTGGAGTTTTCCGACTATCGCCGGTACGTGCCGGGCGACGACTTACGCTACATCGATTGGGGAATTTATGCGCGCAGCGACCGGCTCTTTATCAAAGTGTTCCGCCAAGAGGTCGATCTGTTCGCTTATATCTTTGTCGACGCCAGCGCGTCTATGGTGTTTCCATCGCGCGAGGAAAAGTTCCTGCCGGCATCCTACGTGGCGCTGGCGCTTTCCTATGTCGTCCTGGCCAATCACGATCACGTCAAGCTGCATTTGTTGCAAAGTGGGAGCGGCCGGGCCTCGCCCTTTTATCGCGGCCGGCGACGAATGAGAGACTGCGTCGATTTTGCGACGTCCGCAGCGCCGGCCGGATCCTTGGATTTGGCCTCTTCGTTGAGCGACCATTTACAGCGACTGCGCCGGCCGGGAAAGGCCATCGTCATTTCAGACTTCTTAATGCCCGCCGCTTCGTATCAGCAAGGACTCAATTTGTTACGAGCCTTTAACCTTGACATCGTCGCCATTCAAGTTTTAGCGCGTGCCGAAGTCGATCCACGATTTCCAAGCGGCAACGTTGCGTTGATCGACAGCGAAAGCCGAAACGAGATTAAACACCAGTGGAATGCGGGCGCCCGGCGCGACTATCAGAACAGGCTGGCGCACCATAATCTGGAGATCCGCAGTTTCTGCCACCAAAGCGGTATCCACTACTCGTTCTATGTGACTGATCGCGAGCTCGGTGATTTCGTATTCGCCACGTTACCGGCGATCGGGCTATTCAAGTAAGCTCATGGAGTTTCTCAATCCCACGGCTCTCTTCGGATTGTTCGCCTTGCCGCTGCTGTTGATTCCTTATCTCGTGAGAAGAAAGCCGCAGCGGCTGATGTTTTCCAGTCTTTTGCTCTTCATCGAGGGTGGCGCCCAGGCAAGCCCGCGTCCGCTTGGGCGAATCCATCTTCCGCCGATATTTTTTCTGCAATTACTGCTTCTCGCCTTGCTCGTTCTGGCGCTAAGCGAGCCGGTCTTCTCGGTTCGACCAACTAATGTCGCGTTGGTGTTGGACAATTCAGCGAGCATGCAGGTTTTGGAGGACGGCAAGACCCGATTCGCCCTGGCAAAAGAACGCCTCGATACCGTCGTCGGTGAGCTCGGATCAGCCGGTCAAGTTGACCTCTACTTAACGACTCCGCGCCTGGCGAAATCCAATCGCGCCGCTCTTACTCCGAATCAAGCAGTGGCTGCCGCCAAAAGTCTCGCTACTTACGATATCGGGGATGCCCCGATCGACTACGATCAAGTCTTGAGCCAATTGGCACGCGAGCAAAAATACGATCGGGTTTACCTTTTCACCGACCATCCCACCACCAGCGGCCAGACGGCTTCGGCCCGAATAATCTCGATTGGACGACCGAAGACGAACTTGGCAGTAACCGGTTTTGATATTCACCGCGCGTCTCTGCTCAATGCGCGCATGCAAGCGAGTGTCGCGGTAGCCAACTTTTCCGCACAAGACGAAAAGCTTAAAATCATCCTCAAAGCTGACGGTGCAACGTTAGCCAGCCGGGATATCGTGGTCGGCGCCGAGAAAACCGCTACGGCGAGCTTCGAAGGCTTTGCCGAGAAGCGCGCTTACGAAGTCGAGATCGATGCGCGCGACGCGCTGGCGCTCGACAACCGGCGCTTTGCGGTGGCGCCCGGTTCGCGCAACCTGCGTATTCTTGCGGTCACACCACGGCCGCAAGCCGCTGCAAGCCTTAAGTCGATCCAAGGGGTCTCCGTGGAGGTGATCGCACCAAGCGAGTACGGCAACGCGGATCGAACGGGCTATGGTTTGGAAATTTTTCATTATTCGGCGCCGGCGCAACTCCCGGACAAGCCGGCGGTGTTCATTTTGCCGCCCGCCAGCAGTCCCTTGGTAGATTTGGGCGCGCCGGTCACAAACGTTCAGATCTCCGGCTGGCGCGAACCGCATGCGCTGACCCGGTACGTCAATTTTAGCCTGTTCCGTCCGACGTATGCCCGCGCGCTTAAACCGCAGGCAGCGGGCCAAGTGATCTTGGAAAGTCCCAACGGCGCGCTTGCCTTCGCCGCCGAGCAAAGGGGAACTCGTTATCTGACCCTGGGCTTCGATCCCTTGCCCTATTTGGGCCGCGAAAACTTGCCGATGTCGATCTTCACACTCAATTTTCTCGACTGGTTTTTCGAGAGCGCCAGTGCGCGCAGTCAGGCAACCGGAGAGCCGATTCCATTAAATTCCATCGGCAGCGGTGATTCTCTGACGACACCCACCGGCGAGAGGCTCAATCTTAAAGCTGGTCTGGGTTATTTCGCGGCGACTTTTCATCAAGGCATTTACCGCCGCACCCGCGGCAGTGAAAGCGAATTGTTCGCGCGCAATTTAGATGATCTCGGCGAATCTGATCTGCGCGCGCCGGCAGCCATCGATTTGCGCGGCCAGACCGTCAACGGCAGCATCTCGGTACTGTTCTCGTTCTGGCCCTATCTGTTGCTCGCTTCGCTGCTACTCTTCATGCTCGAATGGTTTATCTTTCCGCGCTCCGCGCGAGGGCCAGGTCTGGCGCGGCCTGGATCCCGCCCCAGTTGGCGGCAATGGGTATCACGATGAGTCGCCTATTCGCAAATATTGAGTTTGCCAAACCGGCTTTTCTTTGGCTGCTGATCGCGCTGCCGATGCTATGGTTTCGCCTGCGCGATCGCCGTCTGGCGGTGTTGATCGCGCGCACGGCTATCGTTGCCTTGGTTATTCTTACGCTTGCCGACCCGCAATCCGCGAGCGAGCAGTCGCGCACCGAGGCGCGCATTTTCGCTTTCGATATCTCGGATAGCGTTCCAGCGTCGCTGCGCCAGTGGATGAAAGAATCCCGCAACGGCTTGGCGGCGCCGAAACAAAACGATCACGTATTCGTATTCGGTTCCAAGGCCGCCAAGGTTACTGACTGGCAAGAACAGTTGGATGGGGACCGGGCCAAATTATCGGACCTCCAGCCGGAGAAAACCAATCTTGAAGCCGTTTTAAAGAGCGTCCTAGCAATGCCCTCCGGGCCGCGAAATCTATACCTGTTTAGCGATGGCTGGGAGACCCAGGGAAACGTTGAGCGTTTATTGCCGGCAGTCGTAGCCGCGGGAATAAGGGTTTATCCGATCTTACCGGCTGGCCGGCCGGCCATCGCCAACGTGGCCGTATCCAAGCTGATCGCGCCCACTCAAGGAAATAGCGGCGAGAACCTGAATCTCAAGGTTGTCGTGGAGAACCAAAGCGATCGGCCGGTCGAGGGGACCTTGACACTGGCCCGCAATGGCCAGACCTTTAAGAGCGACAACATCAAAGTGAATCCGGGGAGTCAGTTTTTTTCCTACCAAACAGCCCCGGTCGACGGTGGATTGACCGCCTTTCAGGCAATTTTTAGCGCTCGCGATCCGAAGGTCGATAACCATCCAGCCGATAACCGCGCGTTGGCCTGGGTGTCTGTCCGAGCGAAAGCGAAGATTCTGCTGGTCAACGGCCGCAGCGGCGCTGGTCGTCAATTAGAGGAAATACTCAAAAGGCAAGGCCTTGATGTCACCGTGCGGGCGCCGGAGAATGCACCGCCACCGGCCGGATATAAGGTTGTCATCTTCAATAATGCCGAGCGTGACAAGTTTTCAAGTGGTTACCTGGCCGCCATAGAACGACACACTGCCGCAGGTAACGGCTTTATCATGCTTGGCGCCGACGCTAGCTTTGCGCCCGTCAGCTATCGCCAGACCGCGATCGAAAGGATATTGCCGGTCGAGCCCAAAGAGCCGCCCAAACGGGAGGAGAAAAACCGAGCTGTCGTTCTGGTTGTCGACAAGTCGGGCAGCATGCGCGACGACAATCGCATCATCTATGCTAAGGAAGCCGCCAAGGCGGTGGCCCGGCAATTGCGCGACATTGACCTGTTGGGGGTAGTGGGGTTCGATGATAGTCCGTTCGTCGTCGTTTACTTGGAATCCGTGGCTCGTCTGCGCGGCGTCGTCGATACCCAGATTGACCGGCTCAAGCCGGGCGGACAAACCTACTTTCTTCCCGCGCTCTTAGAAGCCCGACGGCAATTGGAACGAGCCAATGCGACGCGCAAACACGTCATTCTGCTGAGCGATGGCGTTACCCGAGGTAGTCAGGGCGAGTTGGTCGATCTCGTGAGCGCGATGAAAAACGACTCCAAGATCACCGTCTCGGCGGTGGCGATCAGCACCGAAGCCGATGTCCGAATCATGAAACGGTTAAGCCAATACGGCGGCGGCCTTTTCCATCACACGGTGGACCCGTCAAGCCTGCCGCAAATCGTCCTGGAACAGCTTCAAGACAAGCCAAAGGATGAGCCGCAAAACGAAGGCCCCTGGACGCCTGTTGCCGATCGTGGTTCAGATTTATTGGCAGGCCTCAGCGTGAGAACTTATCCGGCCGTCCTAGGATTGATGGAAACGGATCTCAAAAAAGGCGCGCGCATGGATCTGATGATCCAGCGCCAAGAGCGTAGGCTGCCCTTATTAGCTTCGTGGGGCTATGGTCAAGGCAAGTCGATCGCCTTGACCATGGATATGGAAGGGCGTTGGAGCAAAAACTGGATACCCTGGGGCGGTCTGCAGGGCTTTTGGAGTCGGCTTCTGGAATGGCTGGTCCCCGTGGAGGAGAATCTTATACTGAGCCATGAAGCCCGTGTGAGCTTTTCTGAGAACCGATCGGTTTTAGACCTGGCCATATTCGAGGAGGCCGGCGCCAACAGCCACTACCGCTTCTCCATGTCAGGCAAGTCGGGCAAGACCGATGGGGTGCTTACAAAGCTCGCACCCGGCCATTATCAGGCCGTGTTACCAGCCTCGGATCCAGGTGACTATCGAATTGACATTACCGAAGATCGCGGCGGAAGGCGTATCCCCTATCCACCTGTTGGATATAATCTTTCCTATTCAGTAAGTAGCGAAATGCCGCGGCCGGAGTTTAACGCCCGCCTGCTTACTCGCCTGGCGGAAGCCACCGGAGGCGAGGTCAACCCAAGATTTAACGAAACGCAGAACATAACCAGTGTGAGCAAGACTTACTCACCCCTAAAGCAGCCTTTGATCGTTTTGGCTTTTTGTCTTTTTCTATTGGAGGTAACGTTACGCAAGCTTGCCTTCGCAGAGCCCGATTGACGACTATTCCCTGGATTCTCAAGAAGCGCCTGCAACCGCCAAACCGCGGGTTTTTTTGTTTGACAGGAGTGTCAAAACGATCTAAAAAGCTAAAATCTCTTTAAATTATGCGGTTTGCACCGATAACTCGGCAAGGCACCCCGATGGCTTTCCAATCGAATCCTTGGCGGGATGTATTTCACCACCTGATAAGAAAGTTGACATGGCTTTCAGCCTTGGTGTCAGTGCTCGCCATGAGCACTGTTGATGCCACCGCGGCCAATCAACGAACGCTTCGCAAAGAAACCCCCAAGACCAAATCAAATTCAACGAGCCCAACCGTTCGAAAGGTTGCTTCCGCCCAGCCCGCCACGCCCTTGCTTCGTCCTCGGCTGCCGGAACCCATTGACCCCTTCGAAAGGCGCGAGCATGTGTTGCACCGGGTGCGGCCGGGAGAAACGTTTTCACAGATACTTGGGCGCTACAACCTTCCCCTGGCCGAGAAGCAGCTTTGGTTACGCTCGCTTACGCGTGAGCAGGGCAGGCGCCCCTTGCCGACCGGACGAGAAGTTCACCTTTATTTTGCCAAATCGACCTTGATCCGATCCAGGACTGGCACGCCAGGTCAACTAAAAGCTCTCGAACTAGACAATGACGATGCCTTCACGTTTACTTGGGAGAAAGGGGTACGAGGAATCCTGTTCCAGCGTCGGGAAAAGCCCTATGACGTCGAAGTGAAGACGGTTAGCGGCGAAGTCGATTCCTCGTTATTTGAAGATGGCCGCAAGGCGGGAGTTCATCCGGCTTTGCTAGCTCAATTAGCGGAAATCTTTACCTGGGATATAGATTTGCAAAAGGCGGTTCGAAAAGGCGACGCATTCAAGATCCTCTATGAACAGCGCAGTCGCAAGGGCCAGGAGTCCAATTCGGTGATGCGCATCCTGGCCGCTGAGCTCAACAACGCCGGACAGAAACTGACCGCCATCTATTTTGAAAAACAAAAAGGCCAAGGAAACTACTACAACTTGGAGGGCCGCAGCCTAGCGCGCGCATTCCTGCGCTTCCCGCTTGAGTTCACGAGCATCAGTTCGCATTTTACCGAGTCCCGCTTCCATCCGATTCTAAAGACAAATTTACCGCACATGGGCGTGGACTTTGCCGCTCAGAGAGGCACCCCGGTTCGGGCGGTTGGCGACGGTGTAATCAGCGAAGCGGGCTGGAACGGCCGCTACGGCAAGGCGATTGACATTAAGCACGAATCTTCATATTTGAGCCGCTACGCCCACTTGCAAGGATTTGTTCCGGGAATTCGCCCCGGCGTAAATGTCACCAAGGGACAAATCATCGGCTACGTCGGTTCGACCGGCAGAGCCACCGGACCCCATCTCCATTTTGAGCTTTATAAGGACCAGCAATTCATCGACCCGTTAGGCGTCGATTTCCCCGCCGAGGAAAGCATCGAACCCGCGTTACAAAAGGTCTTTGAGAACCAGACGAAAACATATTTGGTCGAGCTCTCCGCCTATCCGCAGCCCGCTTCACCGCAGTCGTAGTAAACCGCCTCTCGTCGACCGACAAAACCTCCGGCTTGGCGCATCAATACGCCGCCGCGCTCTCGCTTCGTTGTTGCCAATTTAGTAGAAATTCTAGTGTGCCTTATTCCAGAATTCCGCGCACTCGATGTCTGATTCGCGTTCTCGCAAACGCCGTTAATCTGAGCTAATTTTTCAATGCCACGAGCCGGACGAAATATTATCCTGTTTCTGGCCAGCGGCTTCGGCGCTGGCTACCTTCCCTACTGTCCCGGCACGTTTGGCACGCTGATCGGCGTGCCGGTCTCCCTGATTGTTAGCCGAATTGCGCTAAATGAGCCGTGGTTGGGTTCGATCAGTTTGGCCGCTTTGGCGGCGATCGCGATCTGGTCGGCCGGTCGAGCGGCACATATTCTAGGAACGAAAGATCCCCAGACCGTCACAATCGACGAGATCGCAGGTTTTGCACTGGCAGGTTTTCTTACCGTCACCTTGACCGGTTTAGCAATCGCTTTTGTCTTGTTTAGATTCTTTGATATTGCAAAGATATTTCCCGCCCGGAGACTGGAAGCGCTCCCCGGCGGCGCCGGAATCGTTCTAGATGACATGCTTGCAGGCCTCTACACTTTTCTTATTCTCCGGCTGCTCTCTTGGACAGGCTTGATATGAAGAAAACCGCCGTCATACTCAGTACCGGCGACGAACTCACCAATGGTAAAGTCGTGGACACCAATTCGGCGGTCATCGCCGAGCGCTTCTACGCTGTGGGAATTCAAGTTGCCGCGGTGCTCAAGGTCGGCGACGATCGCAACCGGCTGGCCTGGGCTTTTGAGCAAGCCCGCGAAATGAGCGATATCATCATCGGCACCGGCGGGCTCGGACCCACAGCCGATGATTTGACCACAGAAACGGTGGCGGAGTTTCTCGGACGACCGCTGATACAAGACAAAGGTGTCGCGGACGGTTTAAAGAACCGCTTCGCGGATCGCGGCATTCCCTGGACTGAAAATAATCTCAAACAAGCGCTATTTCCGGCAGACGCTACGATTATTCCCAATCCGGTCGGCACCGCGCCGGGATTTCGCGTGCGCGTTGCTCCAGACAAGGATCTTCTCTGGCTCTCGGGTGTGCCCCAGGAGATGGTCGCCATGCTCGATGGATCGGTTATGCCCTGGATCGCATCTCGGCAAGAAAAGGCTACTGAGATTTACTCTGATACGTTCAAGATCTATGGGCTCACCGAATCCAAGCTCGACAGCCTGGTCAAATCGGTTGCATTATCCGCCCAAGAAAGATTTTCCTTTCGCGCCCACTTTCCCGACCTAACCCTGCGCCTGTCTGTAGCCGGTGGAGACCAGGAAAAGGAAGCTTTCGTCAAGCATTCGGAAGAAATTCGCCGTATTCTCGGCCAACATGTCTACGCCGAGGGGGATGTCACTATGGAGGAATGCGTGGGGCGTCTTTTATCAGGGAAAAAGTACACCTTGGCATTGGCCGAATCCTGCACTGGCGGCTTAATTAGCCGACGTATCACCCGCATTGCCGGCAGCTCCGCTTATTACTTGGGTGGCGCGGTGACCTATGCCAACGAAGCCAAAGTCAGTTTTCTCGGCGTAAATCCGATCACTCTGGAAAAACACGGAGCAGTTAGCGAGCAAACGGCGCTGGAAATGTCGCGCGGTATACGCGAGAGAACCGGCGCGAACATCGCTCTGAGCGTAACCGGCGTCGCCGGGCCCTCCGGAGGAAGTGTCGAGAAACCGGTTGGTACGGTTTGGATGAGCATTGCGCTGGCGGATCGACATGAAGCTCGTCTGTTCCGATTCCACGGCGACCGCGACCGGATTATCCTCGGCGCCTCTCAGGCCGCGCTCAACTGGTTGCGAACCACTCTTTTGACGTAGCAGTCCACTGCCGTGATTCGCGCATTTATTGCGGTAACGCTCGAGCCTAAAGTCATCGAAAAAATCGCCGGCGCGAGCACCCAGCTAAAACCCGAAATCACCGGGGTGCGCTGGGTGGCGCCGGGGAATTTTCACTTGACGCTGAAATTTCTGGGAGGCATAGACGAAGCCATGGCGGAGCCGATCGAAACTTGCCTTCGCGAACAACTTTGCCTCTTTCCGCGATTCACCATTAATGCTAAAGGTCTTGGAGTATTTCCGAGCCCCAAACGACCACGTGTGTTATGGGTCGGCTTGACTGGCAACCGTTTAATTGCGTTAGCTTCCAGAGTAGAATCTGCGCTCCAGCAGCTTGGTTTTGCGCCGGAGACTAGGGAATTCACGCCGCATTTGACGATCGGGCGCTGGCGTCAGACAGACTTAGTGTCAAAATCGTTGGACCGGCAATTGGAAAACTGGCGAGCCTATGATTTTGGCATATCACGCGTGGAAAGCGTGAGTTTAGTTCAAAGCGTTCTCAAAGCTGAAGGTGCGAGTTATAACCGGTTAGCCATGGTTCCGCTTAGTGCGGAGCGATCCACCCAATGACCTGGGTTGT
>Ga0079217_10000044_pt1 | contig 21583 bp, 20 predicted proteins | sample NCAS200_FD_76343 | JGI IMG/M metagenome (GOLD analysis project Ga0079217, IMG submission 76343) | Agricultural soil microbial communities from Utah to study Nitrogen management - NC AS200 | ecosystem: Environmental > Terrestrial > Soil > Agricultural land | place: USA: Utah | collected 2014-06-11 | reverse complement strand
CTTCGTGACTGGAACGGCGATTCAGGTCGACGGGGGAATGATTCCTACTCTCGTATGACGCCGGATGGCGGATGGAAGATGTCGGATCGGTTTTGACATAGATTCGGCACTTCTAGAAGGGCGATCGAGCAGTGAGTTTTCTGCGCTGCTTCGTCTTCCTTCCGACATCCGACATCCGACATCTCCTGGATGAAGTCACTCGTAAAGCATCACGCCGGTCCGGGCTTTCAACTGACCGACGTTCCGGTTCCGGCCATTCGCGACAATGAGGTCCTGATCCGGGTTCGTCGGGCCGGTGTCTGCGGTACCGACGTGCACATCTACGAGTGGGACGACTGGGCTCGGGGTCGATGCAAGCCACCGTTCGTCGTCGGACATGAGTTCGCGGGCGATGTGGTCGAAGCCGGCAAGCTCGTCACGGACGTGAAGGTGGGTGATCGCGTGACTGCTGAAGGACATATCGTCTGCGGCCGATGCCTGGCCTGCCGCACCGGGAACTCTCACGTCTGCCCTAACACGCGGATCATCGGTGTCGATCGCGATGGCTGCTTTGCGGAATACATCTCGATGCCGTCGCTCAACGTCTGGCATCTCGACGACAGCATTTCATTCGACATCGGCGGCATTCACGACCCGATGGGCAATGCGTTTCACACCGTACTGACCGCGGAGATTGCCGGATCAGTTGTACTGATCACTGGCTGCGGACCCATCGGAATCTTCGCGGTCGGCATTTGCCGCGCGGCCGGCGCCGCACGGATCATCGCGTCCGACATCAACGATCGGCGGTTGGAGCTGGCGAAGACGATGGGCGCCAACGATGCCGTACATCCTGATCGGGTCGAGGAAGCCGTCAAGCGAGCGACGAACGGCAGCGGCGTCGATGTCGTGCTCGAGATGTCAGGCGTTCCAGCCGCGATTCACCAGGCGTTCGCGATGGTGAGACTGGGTGGACGTGTTCAGATGCTCGGGATCCCCGCGAAACCGATGGAAGTGAACTTCGCCAACGAGATCATCTTCAAGGGGATCACCATCTACGGCGTCATCGGGCGGCGCATGTACGAAACGTGGCACCAGATGACGCGCTTCCTGCTGTCCGGCGAGTTCGACCCGACGCCGGTGATCACACACCGGTTCCCTCTCGAAGGATTCGAAGAGGCGATGCGGGTGATCAAAACAGGGGAAGCTGGAAAGGTCATTTTTGAGATTGCCTAACTGAAGGCCAGAGACCAGATCATGTCGCTGAACGAGTCATTTCGAACATCGCTCGAGTCGCAAATCGCCGACCTGAAGGAGAAAAAGGTCTACAAGCGGCTCAACTACCTCGCGTCGCCGCAAGCCGCGCACGTGAAGATGGAAGGTCGCGGCGATGTCCTCATTCTTTCCTCGAATAACTACCTCGGCCTCAGCAATGAACCGGCGGTGGTCGAAGCGGGACATGATGGCCTGAAGAAATACGGCGCGGGGACAGCCAGCGTACGATTCATCTGCGGCACGTTCACGGTGCATCGCGAGCTCGAGGAAGCGCTGGCGCGCTTCGTCGGCTGCGAAGCGTCGATGACGTTCTGTTCCTGCTGGAATGCGAACGAGGGCCTGACCGCCAACGTGGTCGAGGAGGGCGATGTCGTCCTCTCCGATGAACTGAACCACGCTTCGATCATCGACTCGATGCGTTTGGCGAAGTCGATCTCCAAGTGCACGACGGCAGTCTACAAGCACTCGGACATGGACGACCTCGTGGCCAGGCTGCAGGCGCACAAAGGTGCGCGGCGGCGCCTCATCTGGACCGACGGCGTGTTTTCGATGGAGGGAAGCGTCTGCAAGCTGCCGCAGCTGCTCCAGATCGCGCGCGACCATGACGCGATCCTCGCTATGGATGACTCGCATGCCACCGGTGTCATAGGCGCGACCGGCCGCGGGACCGCCGAGCACTTTGGCGTGGTGGGAGAGGTGGACATCATCACGTCGACGCTGGGAAAGGCGTTAGGCGGCGCGGCCGGCGGATTCGTCGCCGGACCGGCGGCACTGGCGGACCTGATGATCCAGCGTTCGCGTCCGCAGCTCTTTTCCAACGCACTGCCGCCGACGGTCGCGACCAGCGCGCTGGCTGCGGTGCGCTTTGTGGAGACGCATCCGGAGCGCGTGAGGCGGCTGCACGAGAACACGGCGTGGTTCCGCGCCGCCATCAGCGATGCGGGGTTCAAGCCGCTCCCCGGCGACACGCCGATCGTACCGATCATCATCGGCGAAACGGCAGCGGCGATCGCGATGAGTGACGCGTTGCTCGCCGAGGGGATCTTTGTCACCGGGTTCGGCTTCCCGGTGGTGCCTCACGGGACGGCGCGGGTGCGCTGTCAGATCTCAGCGGCTCACACGCGCGACGATCTGGAGTTCGCGGTGGGGGTGTTTAAACGCGTTGGGTCGAGGCTTGGTGTGATCTAACCTGGATGGCGGATGGGGGATGTCGGATGGGCGATTGACATTCCTAATCCAACTCGGTCTTTGCGCCCGTCTCGGCGACGCGGGCTTCGACGCCTCCCATGATAGCCAGGCCGCGAACGCGGATCAGCGGAGCATTGGGGTCATTCGACGCTGGCTCCCTCAGCTGATCCTCAAAGCCGCCCATGATGGCGAAGCCGTCGCTCTCCAGCTTGACGTTCGGCGGGACGATGATCTCGACGCCACCCATGAGCGCGAAGACGTAGATATCGGTCACGGGGGAGGTCAGCACCGCCTCACGCAGGTCCAGGCCGATCCCGCCCATCCAGGCGAACGCGCGCAGGCGCGCCGGAACGGTCCACTTTCCGCGGCGCACCACACCCGACATGAACGCGAGAAAGTTCTTCGTTCGCGTCCCAACGGTCGCTGCCGTTCCCCCCGCTGGCGCAGCCATGGCGGCCGCCTGCGACATCGGCACGGGAGCCAGAGGTGTCAGGTCGCGCGTCAGCTCTCGTAAGGCATCGGCAGAACCGGCGCGGTATGCGAGCTCGACGCGCCGTTCGTACTCCGGCAGGGTCAGGCGGTCCTGGGCGAAGTGTTCCCCCAGGTCCTGGACGATGCGTTCTCGTTCTGACGGCGGGACGTGGTCGGGCAATGAAAGCTCGCGGAGGTGACGGTCTTGTGACCCTGTCAGACGATGATGGGAGCGAGGGGCGGACGGTAGGCCTGATCCGACAGCGGAGGTGGGAGGTGGGATGTGGGAGAACCCTACAACGGATCAGATCTGATTGGGTCCTCCCACATCCCACATCCCACCTCCCACATCCGGTTTTTGTGATGCACTGCACAGTGGCATTCAGACAGTGACCGGTGAACCGGGCCTATCGTCCCTTTCATGAGTAGCCGGACCCGGGCGGGGGGCTGGAATTCCGCCGTGCGGGTCAGCGTTACTCGCCATCGCGCTGACGCGGCGACGCCGACAGCGCCGACTCCAATTCCGCTTCAGAGGCTCAGCGTATGCGCATGGTTCGCACGGTTGCGTCAACATTCGCCGGCATGATGTTCGTTCCCGCCGTGGCGTTCGCTCAGGCGAACACGGCGGCCCCGGCCCCGGCCCGCGATGCGTGGTACTGGGGCATCAATGGTGGAGCGATGATGTTCAACGCCGGTTATGACTCGGAGAAAGCCGTGACGGCTCCTTCGGTCGGCGCCGAGTGGTTCATCATGCGCCAGCGTTTTGCGCTCCGCGTTTCCGTCCAGCAGGCGTTCTTCGAGGAAGAGACCGGGGTGTACGATCCGACCGTTGTCGGCGCCGCGCGCCCGGTGGACGTGAAGGACTGGCGCCGGTACGCCGTTGAGGTCTTCGCGATGCCGTCGGGCGATCGCTTCTTCCTGCCTTACGCGGGTGGTGGCGTTGCCCTGAACGTGCTGCAGAACGCGACACCGCGGGGTTCGTTCGTGAGCGAGGAATCGCTCGACCAGGTCTACGGCGACGTCGATGAATTCAGCAGCCGCGCGTCCCTGATTGCGGCGGTGGGTGCCCAGTTCAACTTCGGCCGATCCGCACTGTTCGTTCAGGCGGCGGCGATGCCGACGCGCAACTACTTCCTGCTGAACCGCTCGAACTACACGGCGGTGCTGGAAGCTGGACTTCGGTACACGTTCGGAAGCTCGATCGAAAAGTTCTAATTGATTGAAGAGTTGAGCAGTTGAGGAGTTGAAGAGCGCAAAGCGAAGGGCCCCGGATTCCGGGGCCCTTCTGCTATCCTCTCGACACAAACCGGTTTCCTCGAACATGAAATCTCAGGAGCCAATCGGCGGCCTTCCTGATCCCGATTCGGGGTGAGATCACCACTTCCTCGTCAGGCACGTCGATGCCCTGGAGGATCCGGAGCGGGCCGCGATCGAGCCGAACACCGTCCTGGTCGCGCGTGATGGCGAAGGCATCACAGAGGCGGGCCGGCCCACTCGTCAGGCTCACGTCACCGGCCACCCCACGGCGGCGACGCATCAAGTCGAGACCGGACAGGGGTTCCACGGCCCGGACCAGCACCGCGCTGCCGTGCCCCAGCTCCCTGGTGACGGCGTTGAAGCACCAGTGCATGCCGTAGATGAAGTACACGTAGGCGGTGCCGGGCGGACCGTGCAGCGTGCGGGTGCGCGCCGTCAGCCCGGCCACGGCGTGGCAGGCGGGATCGTGGGGGCCGAGGTACGCCTCGGTTTCGACGATCCGGCCACGCACGACGCCCTCGGCGGTCCGGTGTTCGAGCAGCGCGCCTAACAAGTCACGGGCGACGTCCTCCGTCGCCCGGTCGTAGAAATCCGGCGGGAGCGGACGGCGTACGGCCATCCGCTCCACCATCCGCGTCGACACGGTTACGTCTTGTCGGCCGGTTCCGTGGTCTTCTTGGCCCGTGGGGCGCGGGCGGCCTTCTTCTTCGGCGCCGCCTTGGCGTCGGCCGGCGCAGCCTTCGCCTTCGCGACCTTGGCACGTGCCCGGCCCTTGGCGGGCGACGCCTGGACCGGTTCTACGGCGGCCGGTGGAGCTGGCGGCGGGGCCGTTTCAACCACGCCAACCATGAGGAGCTCCGGCGGCGGACCACCGCGAGCGCCACGACCCTTGGCCGGAATACCGCGTGGCCCCATGCCGCGCAGCATCGGCGAGGCAACGGGTGCCGATGGCGCCGAAGCATGCGCCGCCGCGGCCCGGTTCAACTGCTCGGCGACTGGTGCAACCGGCGCAGGAAGCGCCACCTCGAAATCGTCGCCGCGACGCCGGAGGTCGATGATGTCGGCATCGTGAGCGTCGCGAAGGACCCGGTTGAAGAACCGGTCGCTGAGGCTCTCGCTGTCACGACCGAGCAGCTCGAACGCCTTCCGTCGCAGTGCAGACGCGGCGACAACACCATCACCCTGCACCATCGCTCCGGCAGCACGCTTTACGAGGTTGAATGCTTCATCTCTCGTCAGGCGCTCACCACCGCGACCGATGTCGTCCTTCGGATGGGCGCCGGCGGCCGGCGCGTGGGCGGTCGTCGCGGCGCGCGTCACTGGTTCCGCGCGCGGCGCTTCCCGCTGGCCATCAGCTGTGGGAGTGGGAGCCTGCGTTTCCCGATCACGGCGATCTTCCCGGACTTGGCCGTCGCGGGCTTGCCCGTCCCGGACTTGCCCGTCGCGCTCGCGACCACGGCCACGGCCACCACGACGGCCGCGTCGACCGCGGTCACGCACCAGGTCATCGCGCTCACCGTTGCCTGACGCGGTCGATCCATGCGACGGCGCATGGGCCGACTGACTGCCAGGTCCGCGGGGCGCCGGGGTTCCGCCGGTACCGGCGCGGGCCGACTGCTCGGTCGGTGCAACTTCGAGCTGTCCGTTGTCGAGCTTGATCACCTTGATCAACCCCTGCTCGGCCGCTTCCTGGCAGAACTTCGAGAACTTCGACTTGCCGAGGTTCTTTTCGTCGAACGTGGGATCGATGTCCTGCATCACCTGCTTGAGTCGGTCCGACCGCATAACGTCGCCGTTCTTGACCATCCGGTTGATGGCTTCGACGACCAGCTCCCACGGGTCCCACTTCACGACTTCTTCGTCGCTCTGCTTCACGAGGCCGGCGAGCGCGTTGTAGCTGTAGTACTCGTCGCAATTCATGACGAGCAGGTCGCTCGATGATTCGCGGATGCCGACGCCGATGACGTATTTGCCGTACTCCTTGAGCTTCGTGACCATGCTCGCGAAGTCGGAGTCGCCGGAGAGGAGGATGAAGGTCCCGATTTCCGGGCGCGTGAACACGATCTCGATCGCGTCCACGGCCAGCCGGATGTCGGTGGCGTTCTTCTTCGACGACCCGTACGCCGGGGCCATGATCATGTCGATCGACGACTCGGCCAGGGGAACGATGTACTGGGGATAGCGCCGCCAGTCGGCATACGCGCGTTGCACGGCGACCTTGCCCTTGATGATTTCGGACGAGAGCAGGCTCCGGAGCTCGGCGGCCAGATCCGACCGGATTCCCATCGTCACATTGTCGAAGTCGATCAGGAGTGCCGCGTTAGGTGCGTGCTGGAAAGCTGGCGGCAGTTGGGAAGAGGCGGCGGCCGTAGCCTGCGGGCCTCGGTAAAGGGGGGCGACCGGCGCACGCTGCGGCGCGTGCCTGGTCTGACGCTGGTTTATCGGTTGTGGAGGATGTGGTTAGGTGAACCGAACGCGCAGCAGCGCGAAGCGGCCCTCGAGGCGCTCACCGGCCGCATCCCGAAACAATGGGGACCAGTGGCGCTCAGAAACGTGGATCGCGACCGTTGACCGGTGCGGCCCGGGTGGGTCCGCGCGCGTCCGGAGACGGGTCCGCGCGAACCGTCACTCACGCTCACCGACTCGCCGCGGGACGAACGGTCCAGATTCGCGGAAACACCGATGGCGCCAGCGCTTCGGGACATGACCCTGGTTCTCGCTACCGGCGAGTTCCTGGAGCCACTTCGGCCCAAGCGGACCCTGTAATCTAGCGACGGCCGGGACGAATGGCACCATCGGGCATGGGGCACAGGGCACAGGGCATGGGGCATGGGGCATGGGGCACAGGGCATGCATGGGGCATGGGGCATGGGGCACGGGGCTGCGTTTCTCACCCCCATGCCCCATGCCCCATGCCCCATGCCCCACGCCCCGTCTCATTCCCCCATCGCCTTGATGATCACGCGCTTGGCGCGCTGCCCATCCCATTCCCCATAGAACACTCGCTGCCACGGGCCGAAATCGAGCTTCCCGGCGGTAACGGGGACAATCACCTCGTGGCCGACCGTCAGCGAGCGGAGATGCGCGGCGGCGTTGTCTTCCCCGGTCCCCGAGTTGTGCCGATACTGGGCAGGGTCCCACGGTGCGATTCGATCCTCGAGCCAGTCGAGGATGTCTTTCCAGAGTCCTGATTCGTGGTCGTTCACGAACACGCTGGCCGAAATGTGCATCGCGGATACGAGGACAAATCCTTCAGAAATCCCGGCGGCCGCCCGACACTTCTCGACGTCGTCTGTGATGTCGATGATCTCTTGTCGCTTTTTCGTGTTGAACGTGAGATACGTAGTGTGGGATTTCATCTTCCATGGTTGATAAGCGCAAAGCGCAATGCGCAAAGTAAGATCATAGTGCGCGCGTCGGATCTTTGCGCTTTGCGCTCTGCAACTTATCGACGATGTTCCACTCCCTGGCGTTCCGAACGCGACTGCTGATCATCCTCGCTGCGCTGGCGCTTGTGCCGGCAATCGCGGTGACGGTCGCATGGTCTTTTGCCGTGGGACGCGCACTCCCGCTCATCGGTGAGTCGGCAGCATGGGAACGCGTCGCAGAGTCGGGGTCGAGAGCCATCGAAAGCCTGCGGCTGGCAGAGCTGTCGCCGGGGCAGCGGGCAGCGGTCCAGAATCACGAGCGTGAGCTCAGCCAGTCTTTGACGCAGGCCCGCCGTCTCGAGTTCATCGTCGATCGATCAGGTCCTTTACTGATCATTCTTGCGCTGTTCGGTCTCGGCGTCATCGCGTTGATCGTCTCGCGCATCGCCGGGCACCTCAGCCGCCAAATGAGCCGGCCGCTCAATGAACTGGTCGGCTGGACCGAACGCATCGCGCACGGCGAACCACTTCCCGCGCAGAGTACTGTCCGCGGGGCACCCGAATTCGAGACACTGCGTCACCGCATGCGTGCCATGTCCGAGGAACTCGCCGAGGGTCGGTCGCGGGCACTCGAAGCGGAACGGTTGCGCGCCTTTCGTGAAAGCGCGCGGCGCTTTGCGCACGAACTGAAGAATCCACTCACACCAATTCAGTTCGCGATGGCGAGACTCGAACGGGAAGCGCCGCCATCACTCGGCGACGTCGTGGAAGTGTTGCGCACGGAAACGAGCCGGCTGGACCAGATGTCGCGTGCGTTCGCGCAGTTCGGACGGCTGCCCGAGGGTCCGTTGTCGGATGTCGACGTCGGGGAGATGGTTCGTTATGCATCACGGGCAACGGTCCCGCCGGATATCGCGGTGGAACTCTCGGTCGATGCCGACGGGATGATGATCCGGGGCCACCACGATGCCCTCCAGCGCGCCCTGTCAAACGTGCTCCTGAATGCGGCGGACGCCAGCGGACCTGGCGGGAAAATCGAGGTCGGGGTGGACCGGACCATGATCGGAAATGCTGATGCCGTGCGGATTCAGGTCCGGGACAGCGGTCCGGGAATTCCTCCAGAACGAATCCAAACGATCTGGGAGCCGTATATCACCAGTAAGCCTGGTGGCACCGGATTGGGCCTGGCTATCGCGCGCCAGGCGATCCTGGCGCATGATGGGAGCATCGATATCCGGTGTCCCCCAGGCGGCGGGACGGAAGTGACCTTTGTGCTTCCGACTCAACAGCCGTCAGCGGCCTGAACACTCAAATCCACGCCTGTGTCAGAAGAGGAACTCATCGTCGCGATCGCGGGCATGATCACCAGCGTGGTGATCATCCTGGGGATTCCCCTGGTCATCGTTCACGCGCGAAAGATCTGGAAGCGTGATAACGAGGCGCAGGCGGCGTCCTCGTCATCAAGCGACCATCGCCTGGAACGCATCGAGCAGGCGATCGACGCCATGGCGGTCGAGGTAGAGCGGGTAGCCGAGGCGCAGCGTTTCATGACGAAGCTCCTGTCTGATCGCGCCGGCGAGCGAGGAGCCATTCCGGCGTCCCAGTCGCGGCGCGAGGGCTGACCCGTGATGATCGTGGACCCGGGTGAGGTGGCGATCGTCGCGATCGTGTTCGGCACGACCAGCGCCACGATCCTGTCGCTGGTCAGGATGCGGATGCGGGCCCGTGACCATCGCACCGAACTGGGCGAGCCTAACGTGAACGAGCGGTTGTACCGAATCGAGCAGGCCGTCGACGCCATGGCGGTGGAGATTGAGCGCATGGCGGAGTCGCAGCGATACACGACGCGACTGCTGTCCGAGCGGTTGCCATCTGCAGCGGAGGCCCTGCCGGCCGCTGAGCGAGGTAGATCATGACGCAGGTCGTCCAGGAAGTCCGGGTCCAGGTTCCCACTCCGCCGGCACCACCGCCTCCCGTGAATGCCAATGAACTTGGACGGCGGATCGAAGATGCCGTGAACCAGGCACTCAGCCAGATGCAGGATGGCCAGCGTGACAACGCCCGCCAGAGTATTCGTGACGCGGTGGACGAGGTGCGCGCCGAAATCGCCGCGGCCCGCGCGCAGGGTGGCATAACGATTCAACCGCGGGGCGAAGGCGTCACGATTCAGCGACCATGGGACCCTGAAAACGTCATCCCGGCGGGGGCGGTCGACATCTCCATCGCGTTCTTCGTCTCCATGGCGTTCATCATCGTGGGATTGCCGATCGCGCGAGCCTTCGCGAGACGCATGGACCGGCGGGGAGAGACCGCGTCGGCGTCCGAGATCGCGCCCCGCCTCGATCGGATCGAACAGGCGGTCGAAGCCATCGCGATCGAGGTCGAGCGCGTCTCGGAAGGACAGCGCTACACGACGAAATCGATCGCCGAGCTTCGCGGGCTTCCGGTTGCCAATGGCGGAGCGTGGGCAGCCAGAGAGGCTGAGCGCGTCCCTGCAGGCGAGTCGTTGCGGCGACCCTGAGTTCCGGGTTCAATGCCTTACGCACTCATCATCGACGACGAGCCGAACATCCGGCGAATGGTGGGAGCGTTGCTCGCCGCCGAAGGATTTGATGTCGGTGACGCCGCCGACGGCTCGTCAGGCGTCGCGAAAGCAATCCAGGCCGACCCGGACGTCATCCTGCTCGACCTGATGATGCCCGGTGGCATGGATGGCATGGCTACGCTGCAGGCGCTGCGCGAGAAACTGCCAGACGTGCCAGTCATCATGATGAGTGGTCGCGCCGGACTGGCTGATGCAGTGAAAGCAACGCAGCTCGGCGCCCACAACTTCCTGGAGAAACCGCTCACGCCCGAAGGGGTGCTCGTTGCGATCGAAACGGCGCTCCAATTGCGCCGTGCCCGTCGCGAGGCGGCGGCGCTCCGTGCGGAATTGGGGCTATCCGGCGAAATGGTCGGTTCGAGTCCGGCAATGCTGCGACTGCGCGAGATGATCGGGCGGGTCGCGCCAACCGATTCCCGCGTGCTCATCAGCGGAGAATCGGGCACCGGGAAAGAACTGGTGGCCTCGGCGATCCACGCCGGCAGCCCGCGACGCGACCGGCCATTCATCAGGGTGAACTGCGCCGCGCTGCCGCGTGATCTCGTGGAGAGCGAAATGTTCGGTCACGAGAAGGGAGCGTTCACGGGAGCCGCCGAACGACGCATCGGCCGATTTGAGCTGGCACACCGCGGCACCCTGCTGCTCGACGAAGTCGGGGACCTGGGACCGGAAGCGCAGGCGAAACTACTGCGTGCCATTGAAGCGCGGGAAATTGAGCGGCTCGGGGCGGCCAAACCAATACCGGTCGACGTGCGCATCATCGCGGCAACAAACAAAGCGCTGCACAAAGCGGCGCGTGAGGGAGCGTTCCGCGAAGACCTCCTGTTCCGCCTGAATGTCATCCCGATCGAGGTACCGCCGCTGAGGGAAAGACCGGGTGACATTCCGGCGCTTGTCGCGCACTTCGCCTCGCTCTTTCGCGTGCGCACCGGTCGAGCAACGGCCGACTGGTCAGCGGAAGCGATCTCGATGCTGCAACGCCACTCGTGGCCCGGCAACATCCGGGAGCTGGCGAACATCGTGGAACGACTCGTGATCCTCTACCCGGGCCAGCGGATCACGCCGCGTGAGGTATCGCAGGTGCTCTCGGTGGACAGCGCGTCGCCGACAAAACAGTCCGATCTTCCGGATCCCGTGCAGTCGGAAGAGTCGCTCACTGAGTTGCTGGATGATTACGAACGTCTGCTCATCACCCGGGCGCTGGCGATGGCGAACGGCAACATCGCTGAAGCAGCTCGGCGGCTGAAGACGGACCGGCCCAATCTCTATCGCCGCATGAAGCGGCTCGGCGTTGCCGGCGACACGACGATGAGCATGGCGTAGCCTCAGGGTTCGGCGTTGCCGCAACGTCGACGACCGGAGAACTTGAATCTTCCGCTTCTCCGTCTTCATGCGCCAGCGAATCACAACCGTCCTGCTCCTCTGCTGGGTTGCTGCCCTTCCCGCCCAGCAAACCGGCCCGCCTGTCCTCGAAATCCGCGACCTGCGCGCCGTTCCGCGTGACATCGCCGATGAGGTGCAGCTCGTCTTCAATGCCACCACGTCACGACGGGTGACGGGCGATCTCACGGTCGCGGCATCGGAAGTCATCGACGGAGACGTAGCTGTCCTTGGCGGGCAGGTAGTCATTGCCGGCCGCGTAAGCGGAAGCGTTGTCGTCATCAACGGCAGCCTCGTGGTGCGGGGCGCGGGACGCGTGGGATCAGCAACGGTGATCGGCGGAACGGTGACGACGCTTGGAGGCGGGCAGGTCGAAGGGAGCGCGCGCTCCTATCCGGAACACGTCCTTGTCGATACCGCGACGGACCGGCTCGTGGTGCGCGATGAAACCGAAGACGAGCGCTGGTACCGCATCCGCATGACACCTCGCGGTGGATCTCGCGGTGAACTGCGATTCGTGACCGCTCGCACGTACAATCGCGTGGAAGGCCTGCCGTTGCTGTTAGGCCCGCGTGCGTATCTCAACTTCTCATGGGGGCGGATCACCGCCGACGCCATGGGCGTGTTGCGGAGCGCCGATCGCTTCGAGCTGAAGAGCGAAAATCTCGGCCACCTGATGCGCCTCGAGGTACAGCTTGGCGGGACACGTGGTATACGGATCGCGGGACGCATGGAAGACGTCGTCACTCCAGTCGAGGAGTGGCACCTCTCCGACTCGGAAGTCGGCGTCGCGTCGTTCCTGCTGCACCGGGACTACCGTGATTACTTCAACCGGCACGGCGCTTCGCTCAGCGCGACCGGCTTCGTGGGCAGGAACCTCGAAGCCACGGTCTCGTGGACCGACGAGACGTGGTCCACGCCGGAGGCTCGGGACCCATGGTCCCTGCTGCGCGACAACCAGGATTGGAGGCCAAATCCTGTGCTGGACGCCGGCCGATTCCACCTGGTGCGCTTCGGGGTGCGCTTCGACACGCGCAACAGCGAATCCGATCCGTGGTCCGGGTGGTTCGTGACCGGCGACTACGAATACGGTGTGGGTCGCATAACGAGTTACGGTCCAACGTCGCGCGCCATTCGCGACATCAATCCGCGCGGTCGCAATGCCTACGACCGGGTGCTGCTCGACGTCAGGCGCTACAACCGCCTCTCGGCCGACGGACAGTTGAACCTGAGACTCATGGCCGGCGGATGGCTGAGCGGTGACGATTTGCCGTTGCAACGGCGCTTCTCGCTCGGCAGCGTGGGAACACTCCCTGGCTACGACTTCCGTCAAATACGACCCGGGACCGATTTCCTGACCTGTGCGGGGACTCGTGATGACGGAACGCCGGGCGGCAGTCGTTCACCCGACGGGATTCCGGCGCAGTGTGAGCGTTTCGCTCTCGGTCAGGTCGAATATCGCGGGGAAATCGGAACAGCGCTCTTCGGGTTACTCGACCAGGAACGCCGGCGCCGGCGATTCGGGTGGGGACGTCGCGCCGAATGGGTGGCCTTTGCGGATGTCGGCCGCGGATGGCTGGTGGGCCCGCGCGTCGGCGATCTGCAGTACGGCGCGCGCACCTTCCCCGACCTGAACACGTTCCGCGCAGACCTTGGCCTTGGCCTGCGTCTCGATGATCTGGGATTGTACGTCGCGAAGTCGATCACGGACCCGAGAACGCCGATCAACTTCTTCGCGCGACTTCAGCCCAGGTTCTGAAGTTGAAGAGTGCAAAGTTGATAAGCGCAAAGAGGGGGGCGCTGAGGGTGCCAGGCCATCGGGGGGGCCGCACTGCGCTTTGCGCTTTGCGCATTTCAACGCTCTTTGCGCTTTGCGCTCTCCCCTTTTCAACTGCACTCGCCCAGCGACAGCCGAGGCTCGAATTCACGCTCCCCGCGCCAGAGGCGATGGTAAAGGAGGGACCGACCGTCCGCGCCCTCGATGTCGTTTCTGACGCGGAGACAAAAGGGCTGCTGGAGAGCGGCTTTCCCGCGCGCCTGCATTTCCGGATCGAGCTCTGGTCAGCAGGACGAGTGTTCGATGCGATGCGGAGCAGCGTGGAGTGGGACTTGTTCATCTACTACGACGGCCTCGGAAAGAAATACCGCGTCGTTCGTGTCGAGGGGGACGGCGAATCGGTCACGTCCGCCGGGCAGTTCGGCAGCTTCGAAGAAATGATCAAGGAAGTCGAGCGTCCGCTGCGGGTGCCGCTCCGGGCCGCCAAGCAGAAGAACCGGCAATACTATATCGGCGTCCTCGACGTCGAGAGCCTTTCGCTCACCGACCTCGATGAGGTGGAGCGCTGGCTTCGCGGGGAGCTGCAGCCGGCGGTGCGTGGCGATGGTAATCCCGGCACGGCGCTTGGCCGCGGGATCAGGCGGGTGTTTGTGCGGTTGTTAGGCGCGGAGCGTCGCAACCTTCAGGCGAGATCGCGGACGTTTGTTGTTCCTTGAAGCGGAGGGCTGATGGCGGATGACCGATTTTGGACACATCCGAACAGCGATCAGAATTGATCTCGATCAGAATTCAGTGTTCTGATATCCGCCATCTCCCATCCGCCTTCCTTCCTCAAGCGCCCCGTACTCTCGGCCGCCTATGCTCCAACCCTTCCAACTGATGCAACACCCCGGCGCCATAGAACATCCGGATATACTTCGCCTGGATCGGCGTCAGGCGGCGAACCGCCCAGCTGAGATGCACGAAGTGCGGCTCGACCGGGTTCGTCAGCGGATGCATCCCGATCTCCGACGGTAGCCGGTTCCCCTTCCGCGTGTTGCACGGACTGCAGGCCGTCACGACGTTCGTCCACACGTTGGTTCCGCCCCGAGACAACGGAACGAGGTGGTCGCGGGTGAGCGACTCGCGGGGACGGAGTTCAATGACCGAGCGTCCGCAGAACTGGCAGCAGTAGCCGTCACGCGCAAACAGGAACGTGTTCGTCACCTGTCGGCGGAAGCGACGCGGGACGTGAATGAACTTCGTCAGGCGAATGACCGCCGGACGTGGCATCTCCAGGCGCTCGGAACGCACAGGACGCCCCAGGTCGGCTTCGACGATTTCCGCCTTGCCGTCAATGACAAGCCGCAACGCGCGCTTGAGCGGCACCATCGTCAACGGCTCGAACGATGAATTCAGTGCCAGGCACCCGACGACCAACTTGACCTCCGCGAAAACCAGTCGAGAGGCACGGGTTGAAAGTTGTGCGTCCCACAACTCTCGACCCTCGACTCCCAACTGTCTGTTGTGTCCGCTCTCGCAAAGTAAAGGCGTGTCGAAAGCGGGCAAAGGGCTTACCGCCCTAACGCACCCCGGCAGCCACCGGAACAGGCGTCAGCCAGCCATGGCGATCGGGAACTTTTCCCTTCGCGATCGCCATGAACTCCGTCTGTAACGCCCGTGTCACTGGACCGGGTCGTCCTGTCCCCACCGGCACGCGATCGATCGTCCGGATGGGCGTGATCTCCACGGCCGTGCCGCAGAAGAATGCTTCGTCGGCGAGGTATAACATCTCGCGCGGGATCGTCATCTCCCGCACTTCATGCCCCAGGTCGCGGCCGAGCTTGAGCACCGTGTCTCTCGTTATGCCGTGCAGGATGCCGGCGGCGATGGGCGACGTGTAGAGCACGTTGTCCCGCACGATGAACAGGTTTTCTCCGCTTCCCTCGGAGACGTGGCCGAACGAGTCGAGCGTGATCGCTTCGTGGTACCCATCCTGGCGCGCCTCGATCTTCGAGAGCTGCGAGTTCAGGTAGTTGCCGGCCGCCTTGGCCATGGTCGGATACGTATCCGGCGCTGCCCGGCGCCAGCTCGAGACACAGGCATCGGCGCCTTCTTCATACGCCTGGTGGCCGAGGTATGTGTCCCATTTCCAGCAGATGATGAACGTCTCCACCGGCACGCCGATGGGATAGAAGCCCATCTGCTCACCTGTGCGCAGCGCAATCGGGCGGATGTAACAGGCGGTCATGTCGTTGGCAGCGATTGTCTCGACGGTCGCCTGGACGAGGTCGTCGACCGAATACGCCATTGGCATCCGATAGATGCGACAGGAGTCGTGCAGCCGGCGCATGTGATCGCGGAGCCGGAAGACGGCGCCGCCATTCGGCGTGTCGTACGAACGAATTCCCTCGAAGACGCTCGAGCCGTAATGCGCCACATGGGAGATCACGTGGATGTTCGCGTCTTCCCAGTTCACGAGGGCGCCATCGCGCCAGATCTTCGCGGTCTTTCCCGACGCTCGATCCTGTGTACCCGTGGCGCGCTCTTGCATCGCGTTTACTCCCGTTGGCGGTTGTGCCCGATGATCAGGAAACCTACTTCCGGCCACAGGTGAGCAGCCAGCGACCTAAGACACCAAAGTTCCCAATCGTCGCAGGTCAGCGCCCGCCTGACGGAGCGCGGACAGGTCGTGGGAAATGTCCCGGACCAACCTGGCGTCACGAACCAGTTCTTCCCCGGCGACAGTCACGAGTTTTGCGCCACGACCGGACGCCGCAAAGAGCAGCGCCGATTCCGGATCCTGCACCGGTTGCGCGTGCGCCACGTCCAGGGGGAACGCGGCAAGGTCGGCGGACTTCCCGACATCGAGCGAACCGATCTCGTTGCCGAGTCCAAGGGCGGCCGCGCCTCGCAACGTGGCCAGCTCGAGGCCAAGCGAGGCAGGGAATGAATTCCATTTCCGTCCAATGGCGCGCCCGAACAGCAGGGCGAGGCGCGTCTCGTCGAGTATGTCCATCCGGTTGTTGCTGGCCACCGAGTCAGACCCCACGCCAACCCTGACGCCCGCATTGAGGAAGCCGGCGAGATCGGCTACGCCGTGCCCCAGTTTCGCGTTCGACGCCGGGCAGTGGGCGATCGCGCACTGGTTGTCGGCGATACGCCGAATGTCATCAGGAGTGGCGCGCACGCAGTGGATCAGTAGCGGCCGTGACTCGAGCACGCCCAGCCGATCGAGCAGTTCGATGGTGGACTGCCCCCGGGGAACGACCTCGATGTTACGGGTGCGCAGGGCGTCTGCGAAATCGCCCTGCGCTTCCGTCACCAGCCGGTGTTCGGCTTCGCTTTCCGCCGCGTGAATGGCGATCGGCAGATTTTCGTTGATCGCCATGGTCGCGGCGCCACTGAACAGCGCGTCACTCACCGAATACGGCGCGTGCGGCGAGATACCGGTGTGCACAAGCGCGGTATCCGCGGGCCTGAGCGATGCGACCCGTGTGCCTAACGCTTGCAGTGAGTCCGTGGCCTGCGCCGGCTGTGGACCGAACACCTCGAGGTACATGAGCCCACGCGCACCCATTTCGCGCAGGGCCTGATGCACCACCCCCGACCCGCAGGTATCGGCGTACGTCGTTATGCCGGAGAGCAGACCCTCGGCGATCCCTGCGCGCGCCGACACCAGCAATCGGGCGGGATCGAGAATCTCCTGCCTCGCTTTCGTCAGGCGGATGACCCACTTCCGGAACGGGAGGTCCTCCAGCCAACCGCGCATCGCGGTGAGCTCGAGGTGGGAATGCACGTTGACCAGTCCCGGCATCAGCGCACATTCGCCGAGGTCGTGCCTCTCGCCCTGCGGAGCCTCGGCAATCGGGCCGACGTACGTGATCCTCCCGCGATCGACGGCGACCGCACCGTTCTCCAACGATGGGGAGGTTATCGGAAGGACCCATCGCGCGGTGTAGATCTTCATCAGGGGTCGAGGTCGAGACTCGGTTGAAGGGTGAGTCCAAGGACTCAAACTGCAACCTACTCTCGACCCTCGAACCTCAACCTTCAACCCTGAGGCAGAATTATCGGAGCCTGGGAGGTCTCGGGTTCCGATTCATCCACGCCGCGGCGTTGCCGGGTGACAGGTATCCCATGGCCGTGTCGACGCTGAACGGCATGACGGGACGTGGCCAATCCGGTGGCTCGGGTCGCCGGCGGTACACCTCGATCATGAAGTTCGTGTACGCCGGCGCGGCGAGGCGTCCGCCCTGCGCGTCCGACATGATCTTCTTCGGCTTGTCGAAGCCGATCCAGACACCGGCGACGAGGTTCGCCGTGAAGCCAACGAACCAGACGTCGGCGCCGTCGTTCGTCGTCCCGGTCTTACCCGCCGAGGGCACGCGGAATCCCGCGTTCCAGACGCGGCCCACTGCCGAGCCGCGCAGGACCACGTCCTTCAGCATGTCGACCATGACCATGGCTTCGGCCGTGGACAGTACCGGGGCGGAATCCGCCTTCGTCTGCCAGAGCACGTTGCCTTCCGAGTCTTCGACACGGAGGATCGCGTTAGGTCTGGTACGTGTCCCGAGGTTCGCGAACGTCGTATATGCCGCGATCAACTCCAACGGATAGACCTCGGCGGACCCGATGTGAATCGAGGGATAAGGCGGAATCGGCGTCGTCAGCCCAAAACGCCGGGCCATCTCCACGACATTGTTCTCGCCGACCTGCATGCCGACGCGAATCGCGGGCAAGTTGCGGGAATCGTACAACGCCTGCCGAATGGTCATCGGTCCCATGAACTTCAAGTCGTAGTTCTCGGGGGTCCACTCGGTGCCATCGAGCTGCGGCAGGCTGATTGGCGAATCGTCCACAATCGACGACGGCCAGAATCCCTGCTGCACCGCCGTGGAGTACACGATGGGCTTGAACGTCGAACCCGGTTGCCGCATCGCCTGCGTCGCGCGGTTGAACTGCGAATCGTAGAAGTCGCGACCGCCCACCATGGCGCGAACGCTGCCGTCTCTCGGATCGAGCGCCACAAACGCGGTCTGCAGGTACGGGGATTCGGCGCCGCTGCCCTGGTCGCGATCGCCACGCGCCACGTACTGCTCGTACGTCAGGTGCCGGAAGTTTCCGAACCCGCCGCCCTCGATCACACGCAGTTGCTGTTCAACTGCGCGCTCGGCTGCGGCCTGCATGTCCAGATCCAGCGACGTATAGACCTTGAGTCCCTGCTCATACAGCCGGTCGCCGAACCGTTCGTGCAACGTCTGGCGGACCCATTCCGCGAAGTATGGCGCGATTTCGCCGGACTCCACCCGACGCGCCAGCGCGAGCGGATACGCCTTTGCCAGACTCGCCTGCTGATCGTCGATGACACCTTCACGGCGCATCAACTCGATGATGGTATTCCGCCGCTGCACCGCGCGCGCAGGAAAGCGCCGCGGATTGTAACGCGTGGGCGCCTTTGGTATCGCCGCCAGCATCGCGGCCTCGGAGACGTTCAAGTACCGGACCGGCTTTCCGAAGTAGCGCTGGGAGGCGGTCTCCACGCCGTGCGCGCCAGAGCCAAGGTTGATCTGGTTCAGGTACAGCTCGAGAATCTTGTCCTTCGAATATCTGCTCTCGATCCGGCGGGCGACCTTGATCTCCTTCAGTTTCCGGATCGGCGACTTTTCGCGCGTCAGCTTGTTGGGGAACACGTTACGCGCCAGCTGCATCGTGATCGTCGAAAACCCTTCGACGAACGCGCGAGCCTTGATGTCAGCCCAGGCCGCGCTGGGGATGCGCAGGAAGTCGATTCCACCATGCCGGTAGAAGCGCTTGTCCTCGGTTGTGACGAAGGCCTCCTGCACCACCTTTGGAATCTCTTCCAGTCCCACGAGCGTGCGGCGTTCGAGCCCCAGCTCCGCGACGAACCGGCCGTCGACGGCATAGAGCCGGGACGTCTGTCGCGGTTGATACCGATCGAGCTGTTCGATCGAAGGACATCTGGTGCCACGACAGATGAGATTCCACATCGCCAGACTGAATCCCAGACCGAACGCAAAAACGGCGGTGGTTGTGTATCCAAACCATCGTGTTGCGCTGGGATTCTCTTTTGCGACGGCAGCGACGCGCCCGGAGACGCGCTTTGCCATCTTCTGGATCTTCTCGGTGGGCTTTTCCGGCTTCTCGGTCATCGGCTCAGACAGGGTTCAACAGAACCTAGCGAGTGAATTGTTTGAGGGGAGACTGAGCGGGTTGTACACCGGTAGGGCGCGACTCGTTAACCGGACGTTTTACTCCTAGTTTTGGTCATGGCTTCCATATCGTTTCTTGACGAGCTCGCTTGGAGAGGACTGCTCAGCCAGCAGACCGAAGGCGCCGGAGAGGCGCTGCGCGCCGGTCAGCTATCGGGCTACTGCGGGTTTGATCCGACGTCCGACAGCCTGCACGTCGGGAGCCTTGTTCCCATCATGGGACTGGTTCACCTTCAGCGTGCCGGTCACCGGCCGGTGGCGCTGGTGGGCGGCGGAACGGGACTGATCGGCGACCCAAGTGGGCGCTCGTCGGAACGACCCCTGGCGGACATGGTGGTGATCGAAGCCAACGCCGAGGGGATTCGAAAGCAGCTGGAGCGCTTCTTGGATTTTTCGGGGACCAGTGCGGCGTCCATGCGCAACAATACGGAATGGCTCGTACCGCTTGGAGCGTTGGACTTTCTGCGCGACGTGGGGAAGCACTTCAGCATCAACTACATGCTGGCGAAGGAATCGGTGAAGACGCGCCTCGACGAAGGCATCTCGTTCACTGAATTCGCGTACATGCTCCTCCAGGCATACGACTTCCTCGAATTGCAGCGTCGTCACGGCGTGATGTTGCAGATCGGCGGCAGCGACCAGTATGGCAACATCACCGCAGGGTGTGAACTCGTGAGGCGGACGACCGGAACGTCGGTGCATGGCGTGACCATGCCACTCGTGACGAAGTCTGATGGAACGAAGTTCGGCAAGTCGGAGGCTGGGAACGTCTGGCTCGATCCGGCGCGGACCTCGCCCTTTCGCTTCTATCAGTTCTGGATCAACGCCGATGACCGCGATGCCTCGAGATATCTCAGGTTCTTCACCTTGCTCGAACGTGATGAAATCGAGGCGCTGGATCGCGCGACATCCGAACGGCCCGAGAGTCGTGCGGCACAATCGAAGCTCGCGTACGACGTCACGGCGCGCGTCCACGGTGATGAGGCGGCGAAGATCGCTCGAGACGTTTCGCGCCTGCTCTTCGACCGGAAGGCTGACCCACGGTCGCTGGGACCGGCCGCGCTCCAGGCCCTTCGCGACGAAATTCCGTTCAAGCGGTTGTCCGCGGTGCGTGAAGCGGGTGCGGTCGATGGCAACGCATCCATACTCGACATGCTCGTCGAAACCGGGCTCGTGAAATCCAGGGGAGACGCGCGTCGCCAGCTCCAGCAGGGAGCGGTCAGCGTCAACGGTCGCCGGCTCGGTGCAGAGGAACAGACCGTCAGCGCCACCGAGGCGATTGGGGGTGCGTACTACCTGATCCGTAAAGGTTCGAGGGAAATCGCGTTGGTGGAACTGGCGTGATCCGCTCGCGCGCGCGCTACTTGTAGCCGATGCCGTCGGATCTCCAGAACCAGCTGCAGGCAGCGCTCGGCGCCTCGTATCGTGTCGAGCGCGAGATCGGTGTCGGAGGGATGGCGACGGTTTTCGCCGCCGTCGAGACGTCGCTGAACCGGCACGTTGCGATCAAGGTCCTGCAGCCGGAGCTCGTGGCCGAGCTTTCGACCGACCGGTTCGCCCGTGAGGTCCGGCTCGCGGCGCAGTTGCAGCAGGCGAACATCGTCCCGCTGCTCTCGGCCGGCGAAGCGGGAGGGCTTTCGTATTACACCATGCCGTTGGTGGACGGCAAGTCGTTGCGGGCACGGATCGCGAGTGGTGTGCCTATTCCGCTTACTGAAGCGATTTCAATCCTCAAGGACGTCGCACGCGCGTTGGCGTATGCGCACACCGCCGGGATCGTCCATCGCGACATCAAGCCGGACAACATCCTCGTGTGCGGGGGAGCCGCCGTCGTGTCCGACTTCGGGATCGCCAAGGCGGTCTCCGACGCGAAGGACCAGCCGCCGCCGCAGGAGACGGGCGAGTCGCCCACGCAGATCGGCATGTCCGTGGGCACCCCGACGTACATGGCGCCCGAGCAGGCCGCGGCCGATCCCGGCGTCGATCATCGCGCCGACATCTATTCGTTCGGCATCACGGCGTACGAGATGCTCGCCGGGCGACCGCCGTTCTGCGACAGCTCGCCGCGCAAGCT
>Ga0079217_10000042_pt1 | contig 21779 bp, 22 predicted proteins | sample NCAS200_FD_76343 | JGI IMG/M metagenome (GOLD analysis project Ga0079217, IMG submission 76343) | Agricultural soil microbial communities from Utah to study Nitrogen management - NC AS200 | ecosystem: Environmental > Terrestrial > Soil > Agricultural land | place: USA: Utah | collected 2014-06-11 | reverse complement strand
TGCATACGGGAACGGCCACCGTCGCGGCTCTCTCCAACAAACCGGTGCAGCTGTATTCAGACTTGCTGCTGCATGACATGGGTGACGCGCTCGCCGATCACAGGCCCGACGGTCAGGCGACCGGTCGTGAGTGGCGCACGACTCCTCTGTGGGGGATGCGGCTGATCCGCCAGTTCCTCAACGGCGAAGTCTTCCTGATGCACGACGGCCGGGCACGGACGATCGAAGAAGCAATCCTGCTGCACGGCGGTGAAGCGCTGCGTGCACGCAACCTGTTCGAGGCGCTGAACGTCGCTGATCGGGCGGCGCTCGTCGAATTCGTCGGGTCACGTTGATGGGCTGTGATCGACGCGCCTTCGTGCGCTCGGGGACGGCTGCGCTCGCGGTAGTCCTGCTTCCTTCATGCGCGTCGCTGGTAACCAGGCGCGTGCCGCTCGAGAACGGGCGCATCCGACTTTCGCTCCGCCAACATCCGGAACTCGCCGAGCCACGTGGTTCGCTGCGTCTGATGCCGGAGGGGTGGGAAGATCCGGTGTATCTGCTCGTGCTCGATGGCGGTGGTTTTGCCGCCGTCTCGTCGATCTGCACGCATCGCGGGTGCACCGTCGATCTGGGAGGTCCGGGGCTCGCCTGCCCCTGTCACGGCAGTCAGTACGACCGCGAGGGCCGCGTTATGCGCGGGCCGGCGAGTCGCGCGCTCACGCGGTATCCCGTGGCAGCGAATGGTGATGAGCTGGTTATCGAAGTGGGTGCCGGATGAAGTACACCCTCCTGGCAGGCGTTCTTCTGGCAGCAATGTCCTCATCGGTCATCGGGCAACAACGGGACACCGTTCGCGCCGACACGACGCGCCCGTTCGTGCGGGGCGGTGTCTACGACAAGCCATACCAGACACGGTTACTGGGGCGCACGGCCATCGGCGGCTACGCCGAGGCGCACGCCCGGTACGAGCGTGTCGATGGTCTGACTGCGGAGTCCGGGTTCGAGGCGAAGCGCTTCAACATCTTCACGTCGACTCGTGTCAGCGACTTCGTGCGGATGGCCGCCGAGCTGGAATTCGAGGAAGCGGGTGAGGAGATCAAGCTCGAATACGCTGCGATCGACGTTCGCATTCATCCAGCGCTGACGATACGAGGCGGAATGCTTCTTTCCCCGCTGGGCCGCTTCAATCTGTCGCACGACAGTCCGCTCAACGAGTTCACCGACCGGCCGCTGGTCTCCACGGAGATCCTCGGCGTTGCGCTATCCGAACCGGGCTTCGGGGTGCTGGGACAGGTCCCCGCCGGGCGGCAGGGACGGCTCACGTGGGAGGCGTACCTGACCAACGGGTTCCACGACGGTCTCGTGACGCAGTCGCCCGAAGGAACACGGATCCCGTTAGGCAGGGGGAACAGCGAGGACCAGAACAGTTCACCGGCGTTCGTCGGCCGCCTGGCGTGGAGCCCGGCCGTGGGCTACGAGGTCGGCGTCTCCGGGCACCACGGCGCCTGGAACCAGTTCAGCATCGACGGCACGGCGGTGGACGAGCGCCGCGACCTCACGTTAGGCGTCTTTGACGCCGAGGTGACCGTCGCCGGGTTCCGCTTCAGTGGCGAAGGCGCGCTGGCGCGGGCCGACATTCCGCCGGGCCTGCGCGGCACGTATGCCACCCGGCAGGCGGGATGGTACCTGGACGTGGCGCGCGACATCGGCGCCGGGCTGATTCGCACCGCACCGGGAAGCACCTTCACGCTCAAGGCGCGCGTCGATGCCATTGACCTCGATTCCGACGCCGTCGGGCAGCACGTGCGACAGGCGGGTGCGGGCATCAATTTCAGGCCGACAAGCGAATCGGTGATCAAGTTCGAGTTGGTGCGGGGCTGGGAATACGACCGGTTCAACAACCGCAGCGAGTTTGCGCGTCTGCTCGCGTCCTTCGCCACATACTTCTGAGTCAGTCGCCGTCGCTCTGGGACACGACCGCCGCTGCCGGATCGCCATATCCGGCGCTGCGCGGCGAGCACCATGCTGACGTCTGTGTCGTGGGATTGGGCGGCAGTGGACTCGCGTGCATCGATCGCCTGCTGCGCGAGGGAGTTTCGGTCATTGGCGTCGATGCGGGGAGTATCGGAAATGCGGCCGCGGGGAGAAATGGCGGACTGCTGCGCGGGGGGACGTCGTTGTTCTACCACAAGGCCGCCGAGGCGTATGGGGTGGACCGTGCCGCCCGCATGTACTCCGGCACCATCGTGGAACGCGAACGATTGGTGCACCGGTTTCCATCGATCGCCCGCCGTGTTGGCTACCTGCGACTGGCGCACGATGCAGAAGACGAGGCCGATTGCCGCCAGCATTTCGCCATGTTGCGCGAGGCCACGTTTCCCGTCGAGTGGTACGACGGCCCGTTAGGCGTTGGCGTCCATGTCGTCGACGACGCAGTGATTGATCCACTCACCCGGTGCCGCCTCGAGGCCGAAGCCGTTGGCGCTGCCGGGGCGCACCTGTTCGAAGACTCGAAGGTCGAAAAGCTCGCGGAGGGAAGGGTCGACACCTCCGATGGAGTGGTGCGCTGTCGCCTGGTGATCGTGGCGGTCGACGGCACGCTTGCGACGATCCTGCCGGAGCTGGCGGGGCGCGTGTGGCCAATGCGGCTGCAGATGCTGGCCTCCGGTCCTCACCCTGCCGGCTTGCTGCCGCACGCCATCTCGGCGAGAGGCGGATGGGACTACGCCCAACAACTCCCCGACGGCACGATCGCATTCGGCGGCTGCCGCGACGTTGGCGGCGACGCCGAGCGAACGATGGACACAACCGTAACCCGTCCGGTGCAGGACGCGCTCGAGCGCCGTTTCCGCGAAGTGATCGGCGTCGAGCCACGCGTGACCCACCGCTGGGCCGCCACGGCCGGCTACACCGAAAATGGCTTGCCGGTGCTCGAGCACGTCCGGCCCGGCGTCTGGGCGACCGGTGGTTATTGTGGAACGGGGAACCTGTTCGGAGCGGCCTGTGGACGGGCCATTGTCCGCTTGGCGTTAGGTATCACGAATGACACGCTGATCGATTGAGCTCTTCTCGTCGAATAGCTGCCGTTGATCGTCGAGGGAGCTTGGGGAAGCGCGGAGCTCAGCCACCGACTGTGTGGCTAGAATTCGATCTGCGCTCCGAGCTCCACGACGCGATTGGGCGGGATGCCGAAGTATTGCGTCGCCGATTGCGCGTTCCTTGACATGACGCTGAAGACCTTCTTGCGCCAGCGCGCCATGCCGCTCCCGCCGACCGGGATCAGCTGCTCTCGCCCGAGGTAATATGTCGTCTCCATGCGCCGGGTACGGACCCCGGCCTCGGCGCAGCGGGCGCGGATCTCCTCCACGTTAGGCTGCTGCATGAATCCGTAGAATGCCTTCACCCGATAGATGCCGCTCGTGAGGTCCTCGACCATGATGCGCTCCGCAGCCGGCACCTCGGGTTCCGCGCGCACGATGATCGACAGGAGCAGCACCTGGTTGTGCAGGACCTTGTTGTGCTTGAGATGATGTAACAACACCACCGGCGTCCCCTCGGACTCGTACGTCATGAAGACTGCCGTGCCGGCTACGCGCACGATCTTCGATCGCTCCAGGCTTTCGATCAGCTCGGAGACCGGCAGCGACCGTTCGGCGAGGATCGAGCGCAAGTGGGCCCGGCCGCGTTTCCATGTGGTCATCAGGATGAACACACCTAACGCGATGGCGATCGGAACCCAGCCACCCGTCTTGATCTTCAGCAGGTTCGCGGTGAACAGCGCGAGGTCCAGGGAGAGGAAAAAAGTGAAGAAGGCCCCGATCTGTAACGGTGTCCAGCCGAATCGTTCGCGAGCGATGGCGCAGAACAGGACAGTGGTGATGGCCATCGTGCCAGTCACCGCCACGCCGTAGGCGCCACCCAGCGCAGTCGACGAGCCGAATCCGAATACCAGGAGTAGGGTGCCGACCGCCAGCGCCTTGTTCACCTCGGGGATGTAGATCTGACCAGCTTCCTGCTTGGAGGTGTGCACGATCGTTACGCGCGGCGTATACCCGAGTTGCACGGCCTGATGGGTCAGGGAAAACGCGCCGGAGATCAACGCCTGCGATGCGACGATTGCGGCCAGCGTCGCGATGATCAGCATCGGATACAGGAACCACGATGGCACCAGGCGGAAAAACGGGTTGTCGACCGCTGTCGGCTCGGCGAGCAACAACGCTCCCTGCCCGAGATAATTGAGTAACAGCGCCGGCAGAACCATGGCGAACCAAACCACGCGAATGGGGCGTCGTCCGAAGTGACCCATGTCTGCATAGAGCGCCTCCCCGCCGGTCACGACCAGCACAACCGCGCCGAGAACGAGGAATGAGGCGAGCGGATGCGCCGCGAAGAAAGCGACCGCATAGGTCGGGCTGAATGAAAACAGGATCTCGGGGTGTTGGGCGATGCCACGCACTCCGAGCGCGCTAATGCTGATGAACCAGAACAGCATGATCCAGCCGAACAGTCCTCCCACTTTCGCCGTGCCGTGGTCCTGAAAGTAAAAAAGGACTGCGATGATGAGCGCAGCGATTGCAACTATGGCTCCCTGTGGAAGTCCCGGTGCTGCGACTTCGAGACCCTCGACCGCGCCGAGCACGGAGATCGCGGGAGTAATGATGCCGTCGCCGTAGAGGAAGGCACCGCCGAACAGCCCAAGCATGATGAGGGTCGTTCGCCGGAATCGCTTACCCTTTTCCACTGGGCGCTGCAGGACCAACGCCAGGAGCGCGAAGACACCTCCTTCTCCCTTGTTGTCGGCCCGCAGGATGAAGCCGACGTACTTCACTGTCACAATCAGGATCAGTGACCAGATGATCAGCGACAGGACGCCATAGACGTTCGCGTTCGTGACGGCCAGGCCGTAAAGCGGCTTGAAGCACTCCTTGATCGCGTACAACGGACTGGTGCCGATGTCCCCGTACACGACGCCTAACGCGGTAAACGACAGGATCAGCAGTCGTTTGCCGGTAGGGTGCTCCTCGAGGTGAGGCCGGAGCGGAGCAGCGGCGAATTCGGTCGTTGCCGCCATGCCGGTGCCCGTGTTCTGCGTGCCGCCGGAACCCCCGCCTCGGGCGGGTTCGGCAGTCATGTGGTCGGGGGTAGTCTCAAGGGGACCGATATGGAACTGGCCATCGTGCCCAGAGAAACCCGTTCAGGGCCCGGAAAGCCGAATGGGCCGCCTGTTGGCGACCCACTCTAAGATTGATCGGGGACGGTCTGGGGTAAAGCCGAACGAACCCCTTGCTCAAGAGGTGCCTTGAGCTACGCCGGTTTCTTCCTCGACAGCTCCTCGATCTCATTGGCAGCTCTTTCGAGGATCTCCTTCAACGAAGAAGTAATTGATTTGTCGCCAGACTGCCACGGTACTGTCGTGTAAGTGGCACGAGCAAGGCGACCGAAAGCGCGATTTACGTCCATCATCGATTCGCTCAAAATGCTCGATCCGAAGTCCTGGATACGCTCGAAGATGTCCTCGACGGCGCCTTTGTTCTCATCCAGATACTTCTGCCCTTCGGGAGTTATCGAATAAACCTTCTTGCCCCCTTCCTCGGGGGTCACGCTGGCATAGCCGAGGTCCTCAAGGAGGGCCAAGGTCGGATAAACCGTGCCCGCGCTGGGGGCGTAGGCGCCGCTGAAGCGCTCTTCGAGCTCCTTGATGATCTCGTAGCCGTGCCGGGGCTTCTCTGAGAGAAGCCGCAGGATGACGTACTTCAGGTCTCCCTGCTCGAAGACCCTTCCGCGCCGGAATGGACCACCTCGGCCCCGTCCGTGACCTCCCCAGAACCAGGCGCCGCTCGGATCGAATCCCCATCCGCCACGCCCAGCACCATGTTTCGGGCCACCACCGCAATTGCCATGCATAAAGATACCTCTAAGATATATCGGACGGACTAAGATATATCGGGCGATATAGCTTGGGGCAAGGGGTAGGGGGGGTAGAGGGTAGGGGCCCAAAAGGCGCAAAGCTCGAAAGGCGCAGGGCCCAGTACCCGAGCGCCTGACCAACTCCGCAGTAATTCAATTCAATCCGGGTGAATCCGAGTTCCCATGGTTTTCATGAATCTCTCGAGTTCACCACCAGCATTTCCCGAGTGGCAAAAAAAACGAGGAGCTGGAGGCTCCCCGTTTTTTTCAGCTGAGTGCTGTTACTCGTAACGAAGCGCCTGAATCGGATCTAACGTGGCGGCTCGGCGGGCTGGCCAGACGCCGAAGATGAGTCCAACACCGGCCGAGAAACCGAACGCGAGCCCAATCGACTCCGGCGCGACCTTCGTGGTCCAGTTGAACGTGCGATTCAGCAGCTCGGCGCCGCCGGCTCCGAGGGCCACGCCGATAGCGCCCCCCAGGAGGCACAGCACCACCGCCTCGATCAGGAACTGGAACAGAATATTCATCCGGGTCGCGCCTAACGCCTTCCGGACACCGATTTCGCGCGTTCGCTCGGTGACCGACACCAGCATGATGTTCATGATGCCGATGCCGCCAACGATGAGGCTGACCGCGGCGATACCGGCCAGGAGCAGCGTGAAGACCTGCGTCGTCTCGGCCAGGTTGGTCAGGAAGTCCGACTGGTTGCGGATCTGGAAGTTGTCGGGCCGGTTGGCGCGCAATTTGTGCTCACGCCGCAGGATCCGCTGGATGTCCGCCATCGCGAGCGGGATGCCGTCTTCGTTCTTCGCCAATACGCCGATCTCGTTGAGTCGATCATTGCCGAAGATGCGGTACCGTCCCGTCTGCAGCGGAATCAGCAACTGTTCATCCGGATTGCCGAAACCCGTGCCTGACCCCTTTGACGCGAGCACGCCGACGACCGTGAACTGGATGCCGCGAATGCGAATGGGCTCGCCGATAATTGCCTCGGGACTGGTGATCTCGAGGTTGGTGAGGACCGCCGGCCCGAGAACCGCGACGCGCTGCTTGGCGTTGTCCTCGGAGGGTGTGAACATCCGCCCGAACTGCATCTTGTAGTTCCGCACCTCGGGATAATTCGCCGACGTCGCCAGTACGCGCACGTTCGTGTTCCGGTTCCGGTATTGCACCTGGAAGTTGCGCGACATCTGTGGCTGGACCGCCGCGATGTTGGTCGCTCGCTCCTCGAGGGCCGCAGCATCCTTCATGGTCAGCGGTGCGCGATCGGCTTCCGATGCGAACCCGCCACCCGTACGCTGCTGTCCGGGCTGAACGGTCAGCAACGTGGTGCCTAACGCCTTGATACGGTCGTTCACCTGCTGCTGGGCGCCGTTGCCGAGCGCAATCATCGCGATGACGGCGCCGACTCCGATCACGATGCCGAGCATCGTGAGCATGGAGCGCAGCTTGTTGGCACGCAGCGCGCCTAACGCAACCGCGATGATTTCACCGAACAGCATCTGTCGTCTCCTATTGACCGCGGCCGCGACCCGGACCGCCGCCACCAGGGCCACCCGCGCCCGGGGCGCCCGGCAGGCCACCGCCGCTCATGCTGCGCATCCGCTGCGTGGCGGAGTCGCGACGTGCCTGCATGGACAGCGCGGACAGCAACAGCACCTGCTCCCCTTCCTGGAGTCCGCTCGACACCTCGGTGTAATCGAGGTCGCTCATCCCCACGCGGATGACGCGGGGCACGAACGATGTGCCGGACGAGACGAAGACCAGCGCGGGCCGTGAGGGCCGCGCGATCGCCTGGCTGACCGGCACGTCCAGGCCGGCCATCATGGCCGCCGCCGACGTCCGCCGGCCGCCGCGACGGCCGCCCGTGTTCTCTCCGCCACCCGCGTTAGGCGCGTTGGAGGCGGTATTGCCGCCCGTCGTGCCGCCGCCCTGGCCACCGCGTCCACCCTGGCGCCCGCGGAACTGGCAGGCACGCGCAACCTGCGAATCCAGGCCGAGTGACTTGTAAATCGAGTCGGAGATCGCCCGCGACCGCTGCTGGTCGATCTCCCCGGCCTGCACCTTGGCGCGGAGTCCCTGCAACGTCGGCTGGGCCGTTGGCGCCTTGGCGAATGCGTCGGTCACCTGCTTGCACTGCGCATCGGTCACCTCGGGCAGGCTCTGACGTCCACTGCGGCCACTCTGCTCACCACCCTGGATGACGGCGATATCGACGTCGCCACGCGACTCGCCGCGGCGCCCTCCGTTGCCATTGCCATTGCCATTGCCGTTAGGCCCGCCCATCCCGCCGCCGCCCATCGCCTGCATCTGTTCCCGCACCGCGGCGACGACGCTATCGGGGTTCAATCCGATGAGCGTGGCCGTGGCGGCGGCTTCACGGGTCTGGCGGACCGCATCATTCGGCACGGCCAGGACGTCTTCGCGACGCTCGACCAGCACGGTGACTTCGCCGTTCATGCCTGGCTTCAGCAGTCCCTCGCGATTGTCGAGGGTGACCAGCACCGGGAACATGGTGACCGAGGACTGAATGACCGCCGACGGCTCGATCTTCTCGACAATGCCGCCGAACGGCCGATCGGGAAATGCGTCCACGGTGACGTTCGCCGGCTGTCCGGGAACGACCGCACCGATGTCCGTCTCGTTGAACAACGCGCGCACGCGCACCCGGGTGAGGTTGGCCATCTTGAGCAGGACCGTCCCGCCGCTGGCGCTGTTGGTTGCCGAGGCGATGACCTGACCTAACGAGACGGGCTTCTCGATGATGGTGCCGGCCACCGGCGCAACGACCCGCGCTTCCTCGAGGCGCTGATCGGCAATGTCGACCGCCGAACGCGCCCGGATCATGGCCGCCACGGCGTTCGCGTAGTCGATCTGCGACGCTTCATACTCCTGGGCGGTAATGATCTTGTCGGCGAACATCTTGTCGTTGCGCTCCTTCTGCGCCTGCGACACCGCGAGCTTCGCGCTTGCCGCGACCGAATCGGCCACGGCTTGCTGCAGCTGCTGCTGCACGTCACGGGGATCGAGCTGGATCAGGAGCTGCCCACGGTTCACGAGGGAACCCGTTTCCACGGTCATTTCGATGATCTGTCCTGAGGATTTGGACTTCACCTCGATGACGTTGATCGGCTCCACCTGGCCCGACGCGGTGGCCTCGGACACAATGGTCCGGCGCGCGACGGCGGCCGTTTCAATCGGGACGGTCTGTTCCTTCTCCCGCCGGCACGCTCCGGCGGCAAGAACGAACATCACCAGCACCAATCCCGACCGGCCCCGGCGATAAAGAGCCGCACCAAGGCGGACGATGGTAGGCATCGAAGTGTTCACAAGTTCAGGGTGTTGGTTATCGGATCTCGCGCCCGAGCAACTGCTCCAGCTGCGCCTTGGCAATGCGCACCTGGTAACGGGCATTCACGAGATTGTACCGCGCACTGTTCAACTGGGTCTGCGTCGTAAGAAGTTCCAGCTGCGTCGACGCACCGAGCGCATAACGCTGCTGCTGCACACGAAGGTCTTCCTGCGCCGCTTCGAGCGACGCCTGCAGGATCGCGATTCGCGCCTGCGCGAGCCGGAGCTGGCCCAAGTACTGCACGAGCTGTTGCTGGGCGAGCAACTGCGCGTCCCGCAACGTGGCGCGCGCGTTCATCTCGGTGATCTTTGCGCGCTGTACCGTCTCCTCACGACCCAACCCGTTGAAGATCGGGACGCTCATCGACAGCGAAAACGATTTGTTCTGCAGCGTCCGACCCTGCCAGAACGCGAAGCTGGTGTCGGCAATGTTGTTCGTCAGGCCGTAACTCGTCGTGATCGACGGCCAATAATCAGTTCTCGACGACCGCACACCGGCGCTGGCGGCGGCGACGCTTGCCTGCGCCGAACGCATCGCCGGTGAACTATCCAGAAGGCGCGCCAGCTCCACGCTATCCACCGAGACGGGGGACAGCGCGGTGTCGGATTCAGCCGCAGTCACCGTGAAAGGCGTGCCGACGAGTCGCGTCAGCGCGGCGTTTGCATTCTGCAGGTCATTCTCGGCGGTCATGACCGCGAGCTGCTGGTTCCCGACGGAGATCACCGCGCGCAACGAGTCCGAGCGTGTCGCGGCGCCGCTGGCGATTCTGGCATTTGCGGCACGCTGGTTCTGCTCGGCCTCGGCCAGCGCCGTCACGGCCGCGGCGCGACTTTCACGCGCCGCCAGCGCGGCGTAGAACTGCTGCGAAACGGAATAGGCGACGGAAAACTCTGTCGCGACCGCGTTGGCCTCGGCTGCGTCGACGTTCGCGCGGGCGGCGCGCAGCTGGAAATTCCGGTCGCCGCCGTCGAACACCAGCCAGTTCGCCGAGACACGACGGCTCCAGTTCCACGGTGTCACGTTGTTGCGGCTGACGATGTCGCCCTTGTTGTCGAACACCTGACCGGCGCCCCACGACGAGGAGACGTTACCGCTCAACGTGGGCAGGAACGCAGACCAACGCGTGCGGACCGTCGCTTCGTTCGCATTGATGTTGTTCCGTGCCGCCACCATCTGCGGCGCGTTCTGTTGCGCGAGCTGAACCGCCTCACCGAGCGAAATCGGGCGCGCTGAGTCCTGTAATGGCTGTGCCGAAAGCGCCGCCGGTACGAGCGCGGCTAAAACGAAGTAACGCATTAGTTGTCGTCGTCGCGGGTCTTGGTGTTGTTATTGCCGTTCATCTCGGCGAGCACTTTCTCGAACTCCGCCAGTTGCGTGGGGGTGAGGATGAGGCGGATTTCGTCGCGGGCCCGCTGCTTGATGGAATCGAGCGTGGGCCGGACGGGCGCCATCACCAGGTCCATCCGGCGATGCCGCTCGTCGATGATCGAGTCGAGGCGCGCGCGCTGCGTGACGTCGAGCTGGAGGCGGTCGGCGAGTGAAGGCCGCCCACCTTCCGGTCGACTGATGCGATCGCGAAGCATGACGCGGTCAGCAGTGAATCCCAGGGCACCGCCAACGACGACGGCGCCAAGGAGAAATGCGATCGCGAGATTCTTGGATTGTTGCATAACGACGCGCACTCCTAGCGCGTGATGAGATAGCGCAGGGTGGCTTCCCGCCGGCTGGTACGCTCCCCACCGGCGGATTCGATCATCGGCATTTCGTTCGGCGACTCCAGCAGTTCCTGCCATGCCACCAGGTCCTGGGCCTTTCGCGTCTGCCACGCCGCCACACCGGCAACGGCCAGCGCAAGCGCCGCCGCCGCCAGGCCGACGCGGCTCCAGCTGGGGAAGTAGGACCACCACTCGCGCGTTCCCTCAGCGGTGATGCGCGCCATGATGCGGCGCTCGAGGAATGCCCAATACGAACCGTCGCCGGGTGAGGCGTATTCGGTGCGCAAAGCGGCGTGCAACTCCTCGTCGCGAGGATCGCGGTCGTCGTGCACAATGTTCATAGATGGCTCCGGACTGAACCCAGTTCCTGGCGCAACCGCGCCCGTGCGTGGTGAAGGTCGGACCTGGCTGTCCCTTCGGGGATGCCGAGCATGCGTCCGATCTCGGAATGCTTGAATCCTTCAATGTCATGCAGGACGATCACGGCGCGCTGCCGTTCGCCCAGTGTGGTCAACGCCTGCCGCAACCGCCGCCGCAGTTCATCCGATTCGCCCGGATCGCGGAACGGCGAAGCGATCGTATCGGTCAATGCATCGGCGTCGCGGACTTTCTTGCGGCGCGTGATGTCGAGTGCTGCGTTGGCGACGATGCGATGCAGCCATGCCCCGAATGCCTGATCAGGCAGGAACCGGTCGAGGGCGCGATACGCGTGGAGGAAGCCCTCCTGTACCGCATCCTCCGCATCCTCGTGGGTGAGCACGATGGCACGCGCCACCGCGTACGCCCGCCGCTGATGCAGCTTCACCAGCTCCGCAAACGCCTCCGTTTCGCCGCGTTGGGCCGCGACAACAAGCGCGTGCTCGCGCTCGCGCGACGCATCACGCGACGCGTCATTAGACACGGTGCGGGCACGAGCCGGCGCCGCGTGGGCGTCCGGGCTGACAGGGAGGGCGATAGCGGTCACTGATGGGTTGCGTAATGTCCTCCTCAGAACGCGCTCGGGGGGTGAACCGTTGATTTCTGGCGTGGTCACGCGGGCGCTGCGCTCATTCCGCTTAGACCCAGCAAATCTGCCCGCGTCCGCATCGCGTCGAGCACAAACTGAATGTGCTCCGGGAGGTCGATTCCCAACGCCGCGGCGCCTTCGACGATGTCCTCGCGATTGCAGCCGCGGGCAAATGCCTTGTCCTTCATTTTCTTTTGGACAGAGCGAACGTCCATATCGTTAAGGCTCTTCGAAGGACGCACCAAAGCGGTGGCGGTGATGAGGCCGGTCAGTTCGTCGACGGCGAACAATGTCTTCGCCATGAGCGTTTCCCGCGGGACACCGCTGTAGCGCGCGTGACCGAGGATCGCCTGGAGGATCGGCTCCTGGACGCCCAGCCCACGGAGGATCCGAACGCCTTCGGCCGGATGTTCCTGGTCGGGGGAGTGCGCATCGTTAGGCCAGCGTTCGTAGTCGAAATCGTGAAGGAGACCGGCAAGTCCCCATTCCTCGACGTTCTCACCGAATCGTTCGGCATAGGCACGCATTGCACCTTCCACGGCCAACATGTGCTTTCGCAGGGAGTCGCTCGCGGTGTACTCGTGCATCAACTCGAGAGCCTGGTCGCGCGATAACATCGGGGTAAGCGGGTAAACGGGTAAACGGGTAAACGGGCAGGCGGGCAGGCGGGCAGGCGGGCAGGCGCCAAAACTACCACGTCCCGATCGCTCAGGCTGCGGCTTGGGTTACTTACCCTTTCCCGAGTGGAATTCTCTCGCGATTCGTCCCACTGATTTCGCGGCCGCACTCAGTGAGGTTGACGGGGCAACGAGGTACCCAACACGAGCCACCTGGAAGATCGGAAGGTCGGCCTGACTGTCGCCGATATAGTCGAAGTCCTTGCATGACAACGACTTACGTATATGGACTGTTTTCAGGCTTCCTTTGATGTTTGCGCCTGATTCTGTGGCTACTACCCCATCAAACAACCCGAGGTGGGCCACGATAACGTCTGCGACGGCCCGGTTGGCTGCGGTCGTGAGGATGATCCGGCGGCCGCGGTCGCGTTCAAGCTTGAGGAACTCGAGGACCTCGGTGCGCCAGACCAGACCCGCAGGGTCAGGGATGTATTGGCGGGCCACCCAGGCCTTCAACGCCGGACGTCCCCGGACGAGGATAAATGGCAACGCGAGAAGCTTCCACGGTGCGGTACGGACCAGGTGGCGCAAGGACAGATGAAGCGTGTCACCCTCGATCAGAGTGCCATCGAGGTCAACGCAGAGCGGCGGTTCTGTCCTGGGATCCGGCGTCATGACATCGGCTCCGCCGGGAGACTGCCAACCGGCTAGTGCTTTGTGGTCGTTTCCCCGTGCGATTCGGCGCCCGCGAACTTCGAATTTGTCCACTGCACGATGCCGAACGCAAAGATGAAGAGGATTACCGTGGTCACGATCATGCCGAGAAACGCGGAGCGCTTGTCGCCGGGTTCGAGTTCAGACATTTGGAGGGTGCGAAGGGGGCGGAGGGTGCAATGGGTGCTAAAAACTATTCGACGCGTGCTGAGGTCAACTCATCATTCTGCCTGATCTGCGGAATAACGTCGAGCCCCTCGGTGACCTGGCCAAAGACGGTGTGAACGCCATTCAAATGGCGCGTATTCGATTCACTCAACACGACAAAGAACTGGCTTCCGCCGGTGTCCTTGCCCGCATGCGCCATCGACAGTGCTCCGAGCTTGTGCTTGTGTGGGTTTCCGGCTGTTTCGCACTTGATCTTCCAGCCCGGGCCGCCCGTTCCTACAGGCCCTTTGGCGTGCTCGCCGCCCTTTGAATAGGGATCGCCGCCCTGTACTACGAAGTCGGGAATGACGCGATGGAACCGTGTTCCATCATAAAACCCACTGTTGGCGAGCTTCTCGAAGTTGGCGACGGTGTTGGGCGCTTCCTTGTCATACAACTCGGCGACAAGCGTGCCTTTGGAGGTAACGATCGTTGCTTTCTTCATGGGGCGTGGTGAGGGACGGGCTGGAATCTAAACGACGGGTAAGCGGGTAAACGGGCAGACGGGTAGACGGGCAGGAATTGCCTGGTAGCTCAGACGCGGAATGCGGACGGGCAAATCGTATTGAGGGCGCACTCGGCGCAGCGGGGCTTGCGGGCATAGCAGACGCGACGGCCGTGCCAGATGAGCAGGTGCGACAGCAGGGTCCAGCGATCGCGGTCGTACAACGCCATCAGGTCGCGCTCGATCTTCCCGGGATCGGCCTGACTCGTTAGGCCCAGCCTCGCCGACAGGCGCTGGACGTGCGTATCGACGACCACGCCTTCATTGATCCCACAGGCGTTGCCGAGTACGACATTGGCGGTCTTTCGGCCGACGCCGGGAAGGAGGACGAGCTCGTCCATCGTGGCGGGGATGTTGGCCGCGTGGCGATCCACCACGGCGCCGGCCATGCCGATCAGGTTCCGCGCCTTGTTGCGGAAGAAGCCGGTGCTGCGAATAATCTCTTCCACGTCTTCCTGGCGCGCGGCGGCGAGTGCGGCGGCATCGGGGTACCGCGCGAACAGTGTCGGCGTGACCATGTTCACGCGCTGATCGGTGCACTGCGCGCTCAGGATGGTCGCAACGAGCAGCTGAAACGCGTTCTGGTAATCCAGCTCGCAGTGAGCGTCGGGGTACAGCGCAAAGAGTTTCTCGAAGACCTCGGCCGCGTGCCGGCCGAGGTTCGCCTGGGGAATGCGCTTTGGAGCGCGACTGCGTTGTGGTGCTGTTTGGAGCGTTGTGGGGATACCCGGTTTTGGAGCTGCCGGACGTACTTTCGATGTCGGGGGGCTCTTTTTCGGGATGCGCGGCGATGGCGCGCCCTTCACCTGCGCGATCTTTGGCCGGCGCTGCGAGAGTGGCTGCCGCGGCCCCGGACCCTTACGAGCCACGCTTCGCCTTACGAGCAGCGCGTCCTGCGCGACGCGCGCGTGCAAACTGGATCACCTCGTCGGCGCTGCGCGTGTTCAGCACGTCTCCCTTCTCGAGCCATCCTTTCCGCGCGATCTGCATGCCGAAGTCTACAAAGCCCAGCTCCGACGGCGAGTGCGCGTCTGGTCCGATCTCGATGGTTACTCCGCGCTTCAGCGCTTCCTGAACCCAGCGCCAGTCCAGGTCCAGCCGATTCGGGTCGCAATTCAACTCGAGCGCGATGCCTTGTTCGGCCGCCAGCTCCATCATCGCGTTCATGTCGACCGCGAACGGTTCCCGCCTGAGGAGAAGTCGTCCCGTTGGGTGGCCGACAATCGTCAGGCGCGGGTCGGACATCGCTTTCAGTACTCGCTCCGTCATTTCCTTTTCGCCCATGCCGAATCGCGAGTGAATGGAACCGATCACGTAATCGAACCGATCGAGCAGGTCGTCGGCGGCAAAATCCACCGTGCCGTCGGCGAGGATATCGGCCTCGATGCCCTTGAGCACGCGGAAGCCCTCCAGATTCTCGTTGAGCGCGTCGATTTCGTCGTGCTGTTTCAGGACGGCGTCCCGCGTGAGTCCACCCGCGTATGAGGCGGCCTGCGAATGGTCTGATATTCCCAGGTACGCCCACCCGCGCTCGCGCGCCGCTTCCACCATTTCCGCGATCGTTCTGGAACCATCCGAATATTCGGAATGGCAGTGCAGCACGCCCCGCAGGTCTGCTGCTTCGATCAGATCGGGAAGCGATCCTGCTTCCGCGGCCTCGATTTCGCCACGTCCCTCGCGCAATTCGAGCGGAATCCAGGCGAGACCAGCACGTTCATAGATCGCTTCTTCATCAGCATCGCGGACGACGCGCCCCTTCTGGTCGATGAGACGGTCATCGCGTATCGAAAAACCGTGTTTACGAAGTCGCGCGACCACAGCCTCGTAGTGTTCCTTGTTTCCCGTGACGCGCCAGTGGGCGAGCGGGAACGCGGCCACCGGCACGCAGTGGAGCTGGGCGCGCATGCCATTGATCAGCCGCAACGCGAGCGAACCTTCCGGTCCTGCTTCAACCTTTTCGACGCCGGGGACCTTCATCAGGCCGGGAGCGATCTGCGCGGGTTCGCCGCTGCAGCCGGCAACCAGGTCGATCTCGCTGACGACTTCCGCTGTCCGCCGGAGCGCGCCCGCCACCTCGACGCGATCGATGCCGTCAACCCTGCCTAACGCGCGCTGAAGCCGGCGTGCTTCCGGTCGGGCGACGGTGTGCAGCACCTGGCCTGACGTTTCCCGGAACGTGATAATGCCGCGCAGGATCTTGTCGGCCGTCTTGGGGCCAAAGCCAGACAGCTTCGCCAGTCGTCCGTCGCGGGCGGCCGCTTCGAGCTCCTCGACTGATCCGACGCGGAGTCCCTCGTGGATCCGGTGTATGCGGGTGGGACCGAGCCCCGGAATGCGCATCATCTCGATGAGTCCCTTCGGGGTGGTCTCCCTCAACGCGTCGAGATACGACGAGTCGCCCGTCTCGACGAGGTCAGCCAGGACCGCCATCGTCGTGGCTCCGATGCCCGGAAGCTTGGCGACCTCCTTCGACCGCACCATCGGCCCGATATCATCCTCTTCCAGTTCGCCGATGGTTCGCGCGGCGTGAACGAACGCGCGCGACTTGAACGGGTTCTCGCCGCGAACTTCCAAGAGCAGTGCTATTTCGGTGAGGCAGTGCGCAGCGACCTGCGGATCCACAATGAGGGTGCGAAGGGTGCGAAGGGTGCAGAGGGTGCAACGTTCCTGCCCTCCTGCTGAACGGAATATATCCGTCCCCGTCGACCTCAGTTCGCGACGCCTGCGTACAGGCGCAGCTGGCCGATCATGTCGTGGAGTCGCTCTTCAGTATTGGCGATTTCCGACGCGGCCTCATCGACATCCAGGAGGCCGGCGCGCATCGAGGTCGCGACCTTGTTGAGATAACGGATCTGCGCGAGGACGTCCTGCGTCAGTTGACGCAGACCACTGAACCGGCGACGCTCGGACACTGCGCGACGATGCCGCAGGAACAGTTCGTGGTTGGTGAATCCGCGCGCCGCTTTCTGGATGTCCTCGCGAGTTCGGCCCGGGATGGCGCCATGGTCTCGAATGCCCTCGTCATCTTCCCATTCTGAATCGCGGAACAGCAGGCAGCCCACGTGTTCGATGCCATCGAAATCGATCTTCACGGTGACGCTGTAGGCGTGTCCATCGATTTCCGTCGTGGTCACGAACAACTCGTCATCGTTTTCGTCCAGGTTGGGCATCTTGCGTCCCGCCGTTCAGGGTCGTTTCCGCGAGGTATTGCTCGATGGCTCCGAAGAGCGCGTCTGGCTGTTCTACGTACGGCACGTGGCCACTCGCCTCAAGGACGAGCAACCTCGCGCGCATGGCACTGGCCGCGCGTTCGGTCGAGTCGATTGGAATCGGGTCGTGTCGCCCATGAACGAAGAAGGCGGGGATGTGGACGCTCGACAGATCCGCGATAACATCGAAGTCGCCAAGGCTGTGCCAGACGGATTGCTGAACCTTTGCGGTCACCCTGAACTGGGTCAGTCCGCTCGCGGCGGCAGGTTGCGCAAAATAGGGCGCCACCCCGATCTCGAACTGCCGCTGACGCCAGGCATCCGGATCGCTATCGCGCAAACCTGAATCGGTGAGGTCCTCTCGCAGTTCGCGAATGGCCTCGCTGCGTTGCCGGCGGGCAAACTCGTCCTCGAACGCTTCCCTGTACGGCCGGGAGAGTGGCGCAGGATCCACCAGGACCAGTCGCGCGGGGGCTGGAAGGGTACGATGTCGAAGCGATTCGATCGAATAGAGCAGCGCCAGCAGTGCTCCCCATGAGTACCCGATGATCGTCAGTGGCTCGAGGTGGAGCTCGCGGACCAGCTGCGCGAGGTCCTGCACGTTCTGCTGTGCGGTTACCTCACCGGGTCCTGTTTCGCGCGACCGTCCACCACCGCGCTGGTCGTAGAACACCAGCCTGTACCGCTCAGCGAGTCGGAGGAACTGCGGCAACAGATAATCGTGGTGCGCGCCGGGTCCCCCATGAAGGACGAGGATGCGCGGAGCGTCGTCCGGTCCATATTCGCACCAGTAAAGCGCTACGGACGTGGTGGTTGAGAACCCTTCTGCGGCAGGAGGCATGGATCTCAATGGTGAGCAAGAAGCAAGAAGCAAGAAGCAAGAAGCAAAATGCAAATCGAGGAAACAGGAACGGGTGAACAGAGATACAATATACTCTGGCTGTTCGCTCCTCTTTCTTCCTTCTTTTCCTTTCATCGCCTACATATGCGTGTTCAAGTCATCGCGCTGTTTCTCGTCGCCGCAGCGCACATAGCCGAAGCCCAATCCGATCCCACGAATCGAGTCGCCGGCTCGGGCATTCAAGTCAAAGGCTGGCAAGGACGCACCGATCGTTCCGAACAGAAGATCAGTGACGTCAAGTTCGTCCAGATGGGGACGGGCTATCACCTTACGAGTGGTCCTCACGCGATCCTGTGGAGCGCCGAGAACAGGGCGACTGGTGATTACGTGGTGAAAGCCCGGATGACGAAGACTCCGAAAAGCACGTCCACGCACGAAGAGTCGTACGGCATCTTCATCGGCGGCACGGACCTCAACGGACCGAAGCAGAATTACCTGTATTGCGTGGTGTTTGGGACGGGGAATGTCATGGTCCGTCATCGCGACGGCGGCGATACCCACACGTTGTTAGGCAAGACCGCGAACCCATCGGCGGCGAAGATGGGCGAGCAGGGAGCCACCGACGAAATCTCGATGTGGGTGCGTGGCGGCAAAGTCGGCTGCTCGGTCAACGGCACCGACGTCTTTTCCGCGCCGGCGGCCGACATGATCGGCCCGGGGAAACTCGTGACGACGGACGGCGTTTTTGGCGTGCGGGCCAGCCACAATCTCGATATCCATATCGAGGGGCCAACGGTCACGAAGCCGTAGGCAGCGACGCGGGGGGAATCGAGGCGATAAGTCGTTTCCCGGGGCGGGTGTGGCGCGTCTGTCGTAATCAGGGCCCACGCGCGACACCCGTTCCCATTCTGGATGGAAGACGTCTCCCCGTTTGTCACGCACTTTTCCCGCCTGGTCTGGCTGTTGGCAAATCGGCCTGACGAGCAGGAAGGGCATAAGGAAGAGCTCAGGCGGGCGCTGATGCAGCTTTCGTCGACGCCGCAGACTGTGCAGTTGCGTGAACTCTCGCTTTCCATCGCCGAAGTTCTGGATTCACCGGACCAGGATGTAACGACCCTGCGCGATCTGGCGATGCGACTGGCGGGGCATTCCGTTCGCCAACTGGAGTTCGAGGCCGCGGTTCCGGTTCGGGACGTTTACGAAATTGCCAAGGTGCTGGCGTCGGAGCCGGCTCACGGCGATGAAGGCGCGACCTTCGATGAAAAGGTCATGGGGCTTTTTCTCACCGGTGTGACGGTGCACCTGGGCAGCTCGGGATTCGTCAGGCACCCCACACCGGGCTTGATGCCGGCGCAGGCGGCTCCGATGAGGACGCACACGCCGGTTCCGGCGGTTACGGCGCTTCCCGGCTCTGGCAGCGCACGTGGACCTGGGGATTCCCAGGCGATGATGCAGGTGCAACTGATGCGGATCGCGGGCCGCGACGAATCGTTCTCCGATCTGCTCGCGCGCATCGAGCAGGCGTCCGAATCAACAGCGGCACGCGCGTTGGTCGACGATATCGGTCGCTCGACAGAGGACCTGGCCACACAGGACAAATGGACTGACGTCGTTCAGGTAATGCAACGGATGCATCACCACTACGAGCGGCTTCACGAGGGCGACGTGAAGCGCGCCTTCCTGATGGGCATTCGGCGGCTGCAGCGTCCCACCATGCTGCAAGGCGTCGCACGCCTTCTGCCATCGAACCGAGACCTTCGCGATGCCTGCACCCGGCTGCTGAGTCTTGCCGGTGAAACCGGCGCGGACGTGCTGATCGACAACCTGATCGGCAGCGAGGTGATTGGCGAGCGGCGTGTGTATCTCGAAGCGCTGCGGCAGTGCCCCTCGGCAGTCAACTCGCTACTACACCTGCTGGCTGATGATCGCTGGTATGTCGTCCGGAACGCGGCCGCATTGCTGGGTGAACTGGGTCATACCGAAGCTGACAAGCGTCTCGTCGAACTCATGTCCCATCGCGAGTCGCGGGTGCGCCAGGCCGTGGCGGTGTCCCTCGGCCGATTGGCGACGTCGCGGTCGCTGCTCGCCCTGCTGCAGGCACTCAACGACGGCTCACCCGACGTCCGTCTGCAGGCCGTCCACGCGATTGCCGCAGCGCGGAACCCGCGCGCGGTTCCGTGGCTCATCGAGGCACTCGACCACGAGCAGGATCCCGACGTGCAGGCGGCGCTGGTCTCGGCGTTAGGTGCCGTCCCTACCGAGGACGGCGTCGCGCGGCTGGTGCGCGCCGCGGAGGCGGGCGGCATGCTGGTGCGCAAGCCGACGGCCATGCGACTGCGCGCCATCGAGGCGCTGGCCGACGCCAATACGCCGTCGGCTCGTCAGGCGCTCCAGACGCTGCTGCAGGACCGCGACCGGGATATCCGGGTGGCGGTGGAGCAGGCGGTGGGAAGACTGAGCGCCTGACACATTGCAAATTGCAAATTGCAAATTGCAAATTGAACGACTAAAATCCTAACGATCGGTGAAGTCGATATCCGACGTCACGGCGCGACAGGCTTCGGCGAGAAGCGTCGCTGCGCGATCGACGTCGTCGAGGCTCACCAGTTCGTTCGGTGAGTGCATGTACCGATTGGCGATCGACACGAGCGCGGTCGGGATACCCTCGCGCGCCAGGTGGATGAAGTCCGCGTCGGTGCTGGTCTGGCGTCCTGCGGCTTCGATCGAGAACGGTATCTGCAGGCGCATCGCGGCGTCGCGGATGATGCGAAACGCGACGGGCGAGATCACCGAGCCGCGCGTCAGCACGGGACCGCCGCCGATCCGGTGATCTCCGGTGTCCTTCTTCTCCGCGGTCGGGTGATCGGTCGCGTGAGTGACATCAACCGCCACCGCCATGATGGGAGCGAGCCGGCCGGCGGCGATCAGGGCACCGCCACCGTGATAGCCAATCTCCTCCTGCGTCGTTGCAACCGCGGCGACGGCCGCCGCCCCTGGAGCGGCGGCGTAACGCCGTGCGGCTTCGAGCACGACCAATGCCCCGATCCGGTCGTCGACGGAACGGGAGGCCAGGCGGTTGTTAGGCAGTTCCACGACGCGGGAATCGATGACGCCGGCGTCACCCACGCCCAACCGCGCCTCGGCGTCGGCGCGTGAGGTTGCCCCGATATCAACCCAGAGATCGTCGAGACGGACCGCCTTGTCTCGATCTTCCTTCTTGATCAGATGGATCGGCTTCCGGCCAATCACCCCAATCACATCACCGTTCCGGCCGGCGAAACGGATCCGCTGTCCGGGGAGAACCTGGGGATCCCAGCCTCCGATCGGTCCGATGAACGCGAAGCCCTGGTCGTCGATCCAGGTGACGATGACGCCGATTTCGTCGATGTGCCCCGCGAGCATGACCGTAATGGGCGCACCCTGGTTTACTACTGCGACGCTGTTGCCCGCGACGTCGCCTGTGACCGTAGCGAATTTCTGCGCCTCCTCGCGCCAGAGCCGCGCCGCCGTGGATTCGAAACCGCTTGGGCCGGGAACGTCAAGAAGTTTTTTCAGGAACGCGACGGACTCGGGACTGAGCATGTATTCGAGGTCAGAGGTTCAGAGAGGCCAGAGGCCAGAGGCCAGAGGCCAGAGGCCAGAGGTCAGAGGGCAGAGGGCAGAGCGACTGCGTCCCGAGGTGCTGGATCACCAAACAGCGCTGGGTGAAAGATTTTCGCGA
>Ga0079217_10000041_pt1 | contig 21975 bp, 22 predicted proteins | sample NCAS200_FD_76343 | JGI IMG/M metagenome (GOLD analysis project Ga0079217, IMG submission 76343) | Agricultural soil microbial communities from Utah to study Nitrogen management - NC AS200 | ecosystem: Environmental > Terrestrial > Soil > Agricultural land | place: USA: Utah | collected 2014-06-11 | reverse complement strand
CGCGGTCTGGCGGACGCGGATGAATCGACTAACGGACCCCGAGCAGGTTTCGATCCGTTCCAGCCCATTCAGACGCCATTCGATGCCGCCGATCCGACGGGCGGTCCGGTTGAGGAGCTCGTGCTGGTTGGATCCGTCACGTTCAGCGCGACGGGCGTCTCGTTGCTGGGCTCTTCGTCGAGTGGTGGTGGCCAGAGCGGCACGATTGAGCCGAATCCAGGGAGCGTTTTCAGTGTTAACGCATCAACCGGTCTCGCCTCGCTGATTGGCTCGAGCGGCGTGACCAGTCCGACGGCCGAGCTCGAACTCAGCACCCTCGACTTCGACCCGACGACTGGGACGCTTTACGGGATCGCCGGCAGCGCGTGCACCGGCGCGACACTAATCACCATTAACCCCTCAACGGGAGCAGGAACGGCAGTCGGAAGCCTGGTTGGTGCGGGCTTCGATGGCAGTCAACCTGGAGGGTCTCCCTTCCCGTGTACTGGCGGGTCTGACGCGATCGCGATCGCTGCAAACGGCACCATGTACGCGGGTGGGTGGAATGGTGGCACTGCGGGCGGCTCTCTACTCACCGTGAACAAGTCGAACGGCGTGGTACTCACCCGGGTTTCCTCATCGCTCCACATCAGCGGCCTCACCTTCGATGCATCGGGAAATCTTTGGGCCTCGAGCGGTGGCAATTCACCGGGCGTCCTTCACACAGTTAACCTCGCAGACGGCCAGGTTCTCACGACGTTGCAATTGAAGACGGCCGCCGGAGCAAACGATAACGCGCGGATTTCTTCGTTAGCGTATGCGGATGGCAATGTCCTGTTCGCCGCGCTGCCGAACGAAAACAAGTTGGCGTCGATCAATACGACGACGGGAGTAATCACGCGTATTGGAAGCCTGGGCACTTCGGTGGCACGGATGGCCGGACTGACTTCCGTTCCGCCAGCCCCGATTCTTAATAGGATTCCGCGGTGAACTAAGACCGGGCGACTCCGAAAGGGCCGTCCGGTTTCGTTTTCGGGCGACTCCACGCCTTTTCGCGTGGAGTCGCTCCGTTTTGTGCCGCTTCGTCAACCCTGGAAAGGCAGATTCACGATGAGGTTTTCATTCGTTTATGCAGCCTGTCTTAGTCGAGCGACTTACGGAATCGTGTCGCGCTCAGCGTTACCAGCACGAGCGCGAAGACGCATAACGAGAGCACGTCCTTCCAGATCGCCTCGATGCCGGTTCCGCGCAGGAAGATGCCACGCAGGATCCGCAGGAAATACGTCAGCGGGATCGCGCCACCAATCCACTGGGCCGCCACGGGCATGGCCTCGCGCGGAAACATGAATCCCGACAGCAGCACCGACGGGAGGATGACCAGGAAGGACAGCTGCATCGCCTGGATCTGCGTCTTCACCGCGGTGGAGATGAACAGGCCTAACGCCAGGCTGGCCATGATGAAAGGCGCGGTGCTGGCGTACAACAGCAGCAGGCTCCCGCGCAGCGGCACGTCGAAGACAAACCGGCCGAGCAGGAGGATGACCGTCAGCTGCACGTACCCGACGATCACGAACGGCAGGATCTTCCCCAGCATCAGGCCCGCGCGCGTCACCGGCGTCACGATCAGTTGCTCGAGCGTGCCGCGCTCTCGTTCGCGGACAATCGACATCGACGTGATGGCGGACAGCGTGAGCGTCAGGATGAGCCCGGCGACCCCTGGCACGATATAGATCGAGCTTTCCAGGGCCGGGTTGTACCACGGACGCACCCGCACCTCGAGTCGCGCGCCACCGGCGTTAGGCGGGGCCAGCGCCGCGTTGCGAGCCGCCGACGCGAGCGCCGCCGCCGCAATCGCGGCCTGCGACGCCAGCGGATCGGCGGCATCGATGATCACCTGGGCTGTCGCGGTCCGCTTGCGCTTGAGGTCGGTCTCGAAGTCCGGTGGAATGACGACGGCCGCCCTGGCATCGCCGCGCTCGATCATCCGCTGCATCTCCCGACGATCAGCCACGGTTGCGACGACGTCGAAGTTCCCCGTGTTCACCATCGCTTGCGTCAGGGCGCGACTTTCCGTGGTCTTCGATTCATCGAGCACCACCGCGGGGAGGTGGCGGACCTCCATGCGGATCGCGAAGCCGAAGAGCAGCAGCTGGATGCCGGGAATGCCGACGAGCATGCCGAGCGTGAACCGGTCGCGACGCATCTGGACCAGCTCCTTCCAGAGCATCGGCCAGAGCGGTGAGCTTCGGAGTGACGCGAGCATCATGAGGTTTCCCGGGCCATTGCCCTCTGGCCTGTGGCCTCGGGACTCTGGCCTTCATCTCGCCGCTGCAGCTCGATGAACACGTCCTCGATCGTCGGCTGCCCGAACGCCTGGGTGATCTCGGCCACGGTGCCTAACGCAATGAGGTGGCCACGCGACAGGAAGGCGAGCCGCTGGCACCGTTCCGCCTCGTCCATGTAATGCGTGGTCACGAGAATCGTGGTGCCGGACTTCGCGAGCTCGTAGATCCAGTTCCAGAACATCCGCCGGGATGCCGGATCGACCCCGGCCGTCGGTTCGTCGAGGAACAGCATGTCCGGCTCATGCGCCGTGGCGCAGGCGAGGGCCAGCCGCTGCTTCCATCCACCCGACAACGTGCCGGCCATCTGGTCCTTTCGCGGCCGCAGTGAGAGGTCGTCAAGCAGCGCCTGCACGCGCGCGTCGCGACGCGCGCCGCGCAGGCCGTACATCGACGCGTAAAAGCGGATGTTCTCGCTGATGGTGAGGTCGTCGTACAGGCCGTATCGCTGCGACATGTAGCCGATGCGCCGGCGGACACCCTCGGGGTCCCGGGCGACGTCGATGCCCGCCACGATCGCCTCCCCGGCGGTCGGCTCGAGCAAGCCGCACAACATGCGAATCGTCGTCGTCTTGCCGGACCCGTTAGGCCCGAGCAGGCCGAAGACTTCGCCGCGATGGACCTCCAGATCGAGGCTGTCCACGGCCACGAGCGACCCGAACACCTTTCGGAGATCCGTCGTGCGGACCGCCGGCTCCCCGGTGCCGTGAGGCGGGTGCATCGCAGAGAGAGATGACGCGGTCATGGGTCAGCGGTCCGATGTCGAATCACGCTTGCCGGTATCCGGCGCCCGACCTCCGCCATCCGGTGCAAAGTGCGCGGTGGCCGGCAGACCCGCCTTGAGTCGACCGGTGTCGTCCCTGAGCTCGAGCTTCACGCCGAACAGCAGGTCCGATCGCTCCTTTTCTGTGAGCGCAACCCGTGGTGTGAACTCGGCGGCCGTCGCCAGGGCCGCCACGCGCGCCGGAAACGCCGTGTCCCCAAGTCCGTCGATCGTGACCGGTACTGTGTCACCGACCTGGATCGACGCGAATACCGGTGCCGTGACGTAGACGCGCACCCAGACCTGTCGCGTGTCGCCTAACGACACTACCGGGATCCCGGCGCCAATGACTTCGCCGTTCTCGACGTGCCGCGCCATGACCCGGCCACTCACTGGCGCCGTCAGCACCAGTTCCTCGACAGCCGCCTGCCCCATCGCCAGCTGGGCGCGCGCCGCCGCAACCGCCGCGCGGGCGGCTGAGATCCGATCGGGACGGGCGCCCGCCTCGAGCAGGCGCACGGCTTCCCTCGCCGCGTCGCGACGTGCACTCGCCACACGCGCAGCGCCGGCCACGGCATCGAATTCCGACTGGCTGATACCGCCCGCGGCCAGCAGCCGCGCCATGCGCAACGAGTCGGACCCCGTGCGCTCGGCTTCACTCGCTGCGCTCCGAAGGTCAGCCCGCGCTCGATCGAGCTCCGCCGGTCGGGCGCCCCGTTCGAGATCCGCAAGTTCGGCGGTGGCCGCCGACACGCGGGCCCGGCGTTGCTGGATGTCCTGGGGCAAGCCGGTCTGCCGGAGGATGACCAACGTATCACCCGCCGAAACGTCCCTGCCTTCTTCAACAAGAATCTTCTCGACGCGTGCCGGGACAGTGCCGGCGACATCGGTCTGGGTGAATTCGATTGTGCCGCTTGCGTCGTACCCCTCGGTTTCCCGGCAGCCCAGACCAAGGATCGCGATCATCAGACCAGCGAGGGCTCGGTTCATGGCGCGACCTGGTGGTAGGAGTGGTTCGTGACTGGGTCAGTGCGGGATCCTGAGCCGCGGAGGGCGGCGAGGGAGAAGGCGGCCGCGTGGTGGCCGAACGCCTTTACGTCATCGGCGGTCGGTCCTTCAGGGCCACGTCCGAGAAGGATTCCGGCCACGGGACTGGCGAGCACCAGGTATCCCACCTGCGCAACTACCGAAATCGCCGCAAACCGTGGATTCACAGTCGGGCTGAAGGTGCCCTGCTTCTGGCCGGATTCGATCGCGGTTCTCAAACGTTCAAAGAGACCGGCAGAAAGCGACCGTATGGCTGGTTCAGCATGGGCTGCCTTCCAGTCGATCAACTCCCTGGCGAGGAGGATCGGCAGGTGTGGATTCGCCGCGAGTACCGCAACCTGACTTTGCACGACCGCCGAAACGACGTCTTCGGGCTTCGACTCCAAGGAGATTCGGCTCGCCGCCTCGGACGCGATCTTGCCAACCACTCGTTCCAGAACATGTCTGTATAGAGTCGCCTTACTGTCGTAATAATAATAGATCAAAGCCGCATTCTGACTCGATTCTGCCGCTATAGCCTTAATTGTCGTGGCGGTGAATCCTCGCGATGCGAACAGCCGCTCCGCGACGTCCAGAATTTTTTCGGCTGTAGCACGAGACTTTTCCACGGTTTTAACTAATCGTTTAATTGATTCTTAGTCAAGTATGGCGCCTTGACCTCCATGAGGCGAGTTCAGCCTTGGTGAATTTCGTTGTGATTGCGGGACCGTCTCGATACTCTAGGCTCGAAATTCGATTCCAGGATTCCCGTGGGTATCACGATCAAGTTGAAGCGAAACGGCCCCTACGTGATTGCCGCCGAACAGGCGGCGGAGGTGACCGTCATCGACGCGGATGGGAATGTCATCCTCCCCGAGCCGGGTCGTTCCATCGCGTTGTGCCGGTGCGGAAGTTCGTCGACAAAGCCTTTTTGCGACCGAAGCCATCGCGAAAGCGGCTTCGACGGCACAACGCGGTGGACAGGATGCTTCGAAGTCGCGAATCCCGGTGACGTGGCGCGTATGGACAAGCCAGGAGAGCCGACGTGAGTGAAGCGCATGACCACGCCCCACGCAGCGAATCGGAGCTGGAAGAACGGCTGTCCAGGCCGACGGCCAGTGTAGTCCGGGCGCTTGAAGCCTGCCCAGGCGACGTCGCTATCCTGGGGGCCGGGGGCAAAATGGGACCTTCCGTGGCCCGGATGGTCCGTCGTGCCGTCGACCAGACCGGAGAGCCACGCCGCGTCCTGGCGGTCTCGCGCTTCTCCAGCGGACCTGCCGCCGATCAACTGGCCGAAGCCGGCATCGAGGTCGTCCGCGCCGACCTGACCGATTGGGCGTCCCTGGCGTCGTTGCCGGAGATGCCTAACGTTATTTTCCTGGCCGGACAGAAGTTCGGCACGCGATCGCTCCCCTCGACGACCTGGGTGACCAACACCGTCGTCCCGGCGCTCGTTGCCGATCGCTTCCGTGCATCGCGGATCGTCGCACTGTCGACCGGCAACGTCTACCCCCTGACGTCACTCCGACGTGGTGGCTCGCGGGAGGACGACCCGCCGGTTCCGATCGGCGAATACGCCTGGTCGTGCCTGGGACGCGAACGCGTTCTCGAACACGCGTCACGTGCCCGCGGCACGCCGGTCGCGACCGTGCGGCTGAATTATGCGGTCGACCTGCGGTATGGCGTGTTGGTGGACCTCGCGCTCAAGGTGTCCAGGGGAATGCCCGTCGACCTCCGCATGGGCGCCGTGAACGTGATCTGGCAGGGTGATGCCGCCGCGCAGGTGATCCAGTGCCTTGCCGAGGCATCTGTTCCTCCGTTCCTGGTCAACGTGACCGGTCCGGAAGTGCTGTCGGTGCGCAACGTGGCCCACGAGTTCGGCCGCCTCTTCGGCCGCGAGCCGGTGTTCGCGGGATCCGAGGCCGGTGACGCGCTGTTGAGCGACACGACGCGTGCCCAGTCGCTCTGGGGACCGCCGTCCGTGTCGGCGACACGATTGATCGGCTGGGTAGCCGAGTGGGTGATGCGCGGCGGCGTGACGTTAGGCCGGCCGACGCACTTCGAGCAGCGCGAGGGAACCTTCTGAACGTCCGCCGGCACCTGCTGCGCGGATGGGTCATACCGGCACATCCGCTGGCGCTGACCGCCCGCCGCAAACTCGACGAGAAACGACAGGCGGCGCTGACGCGGTATTACATCGATGCCGGCGCCGGCGGCATCGCGGTGGGAGTGCACACCACTCAGTTCGCCATCCGGGAACCGCGACATGGCCTGCTGCAACCCGTGCTCGCACTGGCCGCCGACACGGCACGCGCCTGGCGCGGTGACAACGGCGTGGCACTGATCGCCGGCGTCGTCGGTCGTACACCGCAGGCACTCGCCGAGGCGGAGCTGGCGCGATCCCTGGGATACCACGCCGGGTTGGTCAGCCTGGGCGCCATGCCCGATGCCAGCGAGGCCCAGTTGATCCGGCACTGCCGCCGCGTCGCAGACATCATCCCGCTGTTCGGGTTCTACCTGCAGCCGACGGTGGGTGGACGCTCGTTAGGTTGGCGGTTCTGGCGTGAGCTGGCCGACATCCGCGGCGTGGTCGCGATCAAGATCGCGCCGTTCAATCGTTATGCGACGCTGGACGTCGTACGCGCGGTGTCCGAATCGGGGCGCTCGGACATCGCGCTCTATACCGGGAACGATGACGCGATCGTCAGCGACCTGGTGACGCCCTTCCGTTCCACCGTTCGCAGGCGGACCGCGGAGCGACGCATTGTGGGCGGGCTGTTGGGACAGTGGGCGGTCTGGACGCGACGCGCCGTGGAATTGCTGAACCGCGCAAAACAGGCACGGCGAACCGTTCCGATGCGCCTCATCGCCGACGGAGCCTCACTCACGGATGCCAACAGTGCGATCTTCGATGCCCGGCACGGTTTTGCCGGATGCATCCCGGGAATCCACGAAGTGCTGCGACGTCAGGGATTGCTTCGCGGGACGTGGTGCCTGGACCCACAAGAGCGATTGTCACCCGGTCAGTCGGCGGAGATCGACCGCGTGCTGCGAGCGTACCCGCACCTCACTGACGACGATTTCGTCAGGGACCGACTCGACCGCTGGCTCGCAGGATAGACGGGACTTTGTCGTTGCCACGATCGCAATCCTTGCAATCGAACCGGTACGGCGCTGCCCAGAAGATCCCACGACATTGTAGAACGCGAATTTGCGCTAATTCAGGGCGAATCTCCGCAAATACGACACCACAAAAACATTGCATTTGATCAGCGCGGATTCGCCCGGTTCCTTCGCGGTGATCCGCGATAAAAACGTCGTGGGGCCATCCCCTCTGGACGAGGCTAGCGGCTGAGCGCCGACTGAACCATCACAGGAACGCCGGTTCCCACGGCATCGGGCGCATCCAGAGTGGACAGGAACTCACGCTCCAGCACGCGGCGTCCGTCCGCGGATAAGAGGAAGGCGGCAAAACGTTCGGCGAGCGCCGGGTGTTCTGCATTCAGCGGAATCGAAAGCGCGTAGCGGATTGGCGCGCCGCGCATGATCACCGTGTCGGCCGCGGAAGACCCGATGACTCGCACGGCCGCCTGCGCATATGCATCGCGGTTATCGGCAGCACCGAGATCGATCGCCGCCGGGAGCGTCACATGACGCACGCCTGAAGCCCTGGCCATCGACTCATAGAACCAGGCGTAGTCGAGGTCACCCGATTCAAGGAGCGCAACGAGCTCGATCTCCTTGGGCCGCACGTTGCGGAGGTGCGCCGCCCGTTCCAGCGCCGCCGCGAGCCCCGGTTGAGCGTACAACCGTTCGGCCAGCTGCCATACCATCAAGGTGCGATATCCAGAGGGATCGAGATCGGGGTTCGAGCGGCCGATCTCGAGGTCCGGCCGCTGCAGGACCTGCCACCAGTTCGTCGAATCGATCTCCGCTGCATAACGAGAGCGGTCCGTGTAGGCGAGCACGATCCGGTTCGCCGCGAACCGCACGTACCATGTCGCGTGCCTGGGAAGCAGGACCTTCGGGAAGACATCCTCGTCGGCCAGGGCGATGAGGTCAGGAACCTTTTCCAGCTCGGTGACTTTTCGCGCGGTCTCGAGGCTGCCGGCCGACTCGAGCTCATATCGCACACCGTTTGACGCGGCGAACGAGTCCAGCGCGGCGCGCATTGGCCGGGCGAGACTTCCCGCCGTGAATACCACGAGTGGCCCGTCGGTCGCGATATCGGCACGGCCACAGCCAATCGATACCGCGGCCAGCCCGAAACAGCAGTACCGCCGGAGAGACATGATCAGCGCGATCGCATCTCGTACCTGAGGGCCTCGTCGAGCGCGGGATGCTCGAACTGGAAACCCGAGTCGATGAGCTGTCGCGGAATGATCTTCTGTCCGGAGAGCACCGTCTCTACACCCATTTCACCGAACATCACCCGCACCACAAACTCGGGAACGCGAGCAATCGTAGGTCGGTGCAACTGCTTCGCCAGCGTGCGCATGAACTCGGCGTTCCGCACCGGGGCCGGCGAAGAGACAAGCACCGGCCCAGTCAACGATTCATGCAGCGACATCCAGGCGAGTGCATGAATCACGTCGGTGCGACTGATCCACGAGATCCATTGATGTCCGTCGCCGATGATCGCCCCTCCGCCGAGCTTTACGTATGGGATCAGTTTCTCCAGCATGCCTCCAGCCGGATGAAGCACCGGCGAGGTTCGCGGATGCACGACGCGGATCCCGGCGTCTCGTGCTGGATCGGCCGCTCCCTCCCATTTTCGCACCAGCTCCGCCAGAAAGCCGGAACCGGCCGAGCTTTCCTCGTCCAGCTCTTCGTCTTCACGATCGCCGTAGTAGCCGATAGCAGACATATTGACCAGCACGCGTGGATGCGGATCCATCTTCGCCATCGTACGGGCCAGCAGCTCCGTGGGAATGACTCGGCTGTCGATCAACTGCTTCTTGAACTCCGGGGTCCAACGGCGCGCACCAGTGTTTTCGCCGCAGAGGTTGATGATGACGCGCACGCCGGCGAGAGCCTCGGTATCGAGGACGCCTTTGACTGGATCCCACTTGATGTTGCCGTGCCGCGGATCTTCGCGCCGTCCGATCCGGATCACCGCGTGACCGAGACTTTCGAGGTGCCTGGCGAGGGCAGACCCGATAAAGCCTGAGGCTCCGGCAATCGCAATCCGTCGCGGTCCCTTGATCGGGCTCATGCCGCCTTCCTGGTGTCGAGTTCCAGGACGCGCCACATATACCACGATCCGACGGTCCGGTACGGCGCCCACGACGCGGCGATTTTCTCAACGCGTCGCGCATCCGGCATTTTTCTCAATCGATAGGCGCGCTGGACGCCCTTTCGCACTCCGAGGTCCAGCACGGGAAGTACATCCGGCCGGCACAACCGGAACATCAGGAACATCTGCGCAGTCCACACACCGACGCCCTTCACCTGCACCAATTGCCTGATGATTTCCTCGTCAGGCAGGTCGGGCAGGTGAACGGTATCGAGCGTCCCGTTGGCGGCGTGTGCGGCCAGGTCACGAAGGTAACTCAACTTCTGTCGCGACAGTCCGGCGCCGCGCAGCGCTTCGTCAGGAAGAGTGCTGAGCGGCTCGGTGGAGAGGGCACCACCACAGAGCGCCTGAACGCGCCCGTGAATCGTGGCGGCGGCCTTTCCCGACAGCTGTTGATAGATGATCGAGCGGGCGATGAACTCGAAATGCGAACCCTCCGTCATCGGTCGCAGACGACACGGCCCAACCCGGGCAATGACATCGCGGAGGATGGGGTCGACCTTCTTCAGGTGATTTATGGCCTTTCGGTGCACGGCGAGGAGGTAGGAAGCAGGAAGCAGGGAAGGATTAACTCTCGATTGATGCAAAGCGAGGCTGGGGGTAGCTTGGCCTCTCGTCATTCGATCCGGGAAGATCCGTGAGAAAAATCTTTTGCCTGGTTGCGCTCTGCGCGACCGGAAGCGTCGCCGGGGCACAACAGACCCCAGCCGTGGTCGTGCTGCGGCACGCGAACCTGGCTGATGGAGCACGCGGGGCGATCGCGACGAACGCCGCCCTCGTCATTCGCAATGGCCAGATAGCGCAGATCGAGAGTGAGCCCTTTACTCCTCCCGCCGGTGCAACGGTGATCGACGTTGGAGGCCGGTATGTCGTGCCGGGGCTCATCGACGCACATACACACATCTCCACGCTGGCGAACGCGCGTCGGGCTCTCGAGTCGGGGGTGACCACGGTGCGGAGTGCCAGCACGAACAACTACCAGGACGTCTCGCTGCGAGAGCTGGCGAGGCAGGGCGCCATTCCCGGTCCAGACGTTGTCGCCGCCGGAGTGTTCGTCACGCCAGAGCTGGGCGAAACGATGCTGGCCGATCCGAAGCTGGGTGCATTCCGGGATGGCGTAACCAGCGAGGCGGCATTACGCGCGGTTGTGCGCGTCAACCTCGAGCATCGCGTCGACGTGATCAAGACGCGAGGAACGGAGCGCGCCGGTCTCCCCAATACGGATCCACGCAAGCAGTCGTACTCCGAACAGCAGCTGGCGTGGATTGTGGACGAAGCCACAAAAGGCGGCGTTCCCGTTATGGCGCACGCGCACGGGGACGAAGGAGCATACGCCGCAGTCAAGGCAGGCGTACGGTCGATCGAACACGGAACGTACCTCTCCGATTCGACGCTTGCGCTCATGCGGCAGCGCGGCACTTTCCTCGTCCCCACGTATATCACCGTCGTGGACCTGACACGCAGCGGCGGCGACTACGACGATCCGATTCTCACCTTGCGGGGCGCGCATATGTTGCCGCGCCTGGGTGAAACGGTGCAGCGGGCGCACCGGATGGGTGTGAAGATCGTGACCGGCGCCGACACGCAGTACGGTCCGGAAAGCCTGAGCCGCGTTTCGGGTGAAGTGATGTCCCTGGTGGAACTGGGCCTGACGCCGGTCGAGGCATTACGTTCCGCGACCACCGTCGCCGCCGACCTGCTCGGCCTGGGCGGAAAGACCGGCGCGATTCAAGCCGGCCTCGAAGCCGACCTGATCGTGGTAGAGAAAAACCCGCTGCAGGACGCTCGTGCTCTGGCCGACGTGCTCGTGGTAATCAGTAACGGGCGAGTGGCACTCAACCGGTTGCCGTTCGCGAAATGAGTATGGGAGTTTCGATGTCGTTTCGTTGTGTTCTCAATGTCGCATTGACTGCCATTGTCGCCGCCCCGTCGATCGCGTGCGCGCAGAAACCGCTCGCCCGTGGTGAAGGCGTGATCACCGAGGCCTTGATCCGGCGTCACGTCAACGTCATCGCCGACGACTCCATGCTTGGGCGCAACACGCCGAGTCGTGGACTGGAGATGACCGCGTCGTATGTCGCGTCGCAATTCAAGCGGCTGGGGCTCAAGCCCGGCGGCGATTCGAACAGCTACATCCAGCGTTACTCGTTGACCAAGTCACCACCCGCGGGTCGCGAAGCGGCGAAGGCAGCGTCAGCGCCGAACTCGGTCGGAATCCTCATGGGCTCGGATCCGGTACTGCGCGACGAATACATCGTCGTGTCGGCGCACATGGATCACGTGGGAACGAATGGCGCCAGCACAAAGGACAGCATCTGGAACGGCGCCGATGATGACGCATCCGGCACCGCTGGTGTACTGGCGCTGGCCGAGGCGCTTTCGCAGGCACCGCCGAAGCGCTCCGTCATTTTCCTGACGGTGAGCGGCGAGGAGCACGGGCTGTGGGGGAGCGCGTGGTTCGCGAGCAATCCTCCGGTGTCGATCAAGAAGATCGTGGCGAACATCAACCTCGACATGATCGGGCGGAACTGGAAGGACTCGATCGTGGTGGTGGGCCTCGAGCACTCGGACCTGGGCCACACGGTGATGAAAGTCAGCGCGCTGCACCCGGAGTTAGGCATCACCCCGATGCGCGATCCCTGGCCCCAGGAGAATTTCTTCGGGCGCTCCGACCACTACAACTTCGCGCGCCGCGGGGTCCCGGCGATCTTTTTCTTCAACGGCGTCCACGAGGATTATCACCAGCCCAGCGATTCACCGGACAAGATCGATGCCGAGAAGGAATCGCGCGTGGTGCGGCTCATCTTTCATATCATGACGGCAGTCGGCAATGCTGAGGCGCGACCGCAGTGGAATCCGGAGTCGTACAGGAAGATTGTCAGGTAGAGCAAGAAGCAAGAAGCAAGCAATGTCCACCCAATCTGACTTCCGCCATCCGCCATCCGAACCATGAACGCCGCCGAATCAGTCACCTATTACAAGTGGTCCGACGTTCCGCTCGAAACGGTGACGCCGATGCTGGATCGCAAGCTCATCACGGGGGACCGGATGATGCTGGCGCAGGTCTTCCTCAAGAAGGGCTGCATCGTGGCGCGGCATCAGCACCATAACGAGCAACTGACGTACATCCTCGAAGGGTGCCTGCGGTTCTGGATCGGCGAGGACGAATCACACGTGCAGGACGTGCGGGCCGGCGAGGTGCTCTACATCCCGTCGAACGTCTGGCACAAGGCGGAAGCGCTGGAGGATACGCTCGACGTCGACGTCTTCTCACCGCCGCGAGAGGATTGGCTCAAGAAGACCGACGACTATCTCAGAAGATAGGCCAGAGGCCAGGAGGCCAGAGGGACCTATTTCCGCAGTCGGTGACGTAATGCTGCCGCAACGCCGACGAGAACGCCCACTGCGACGATAAACAGTCCCATCCTCGACTGGGCGACGTGAAAGTCGGTGACGGCGACGGCCGAAATTCCGCTTGGCATGTCGCGCGTGCCCGCACCGATACCCGTGAGCGCCTGGCGCGCAAAGGCAAAAAGGGAAATACCGCCTAACACCATGAGTAGTGCGGCGGCGTCCATCATGCGGTCGGCGGACGTGGGGGCGGGGGCGGGGGCGGGTTTCATGTAGTCGCAGGTGAGATCGTGCACTGGACGATTCGGCACGTATCTGGGCCACGATCGGGCTCGCACGACGCGCTGTCGACCACGGCGTGAAGACGTTGTGCGGTACGTCACCAAGTGAGGCGAACGGACACCGATTGCGGGTTGCAAGCCATTCGCGCAACTCGTCTTCGGGTAGATGCATACCATCATTGAACCCGCCCGCCCGCGACGTGCTTTTCGCTCGTTGGCTATCGGCGCCTCGGTCCTGTGTGTCGTGCCCATCGCCTGGGCCGCGACCTCGTTAGGTGGCGACGGTGGCCCACGCGCTGAGCTCGTGAACCTGCCCACGCGCAGCGTCGTCCCTTCCACGACCATTGATTCGCTGGACGGACACAGCGGAGCATTACGGGTTGCATTCCTGACCCGGGAAGACGTCGAGCAGGTGCCGGCGCTGGTCAAGCGCTTTGGCGGCGACGTGATGTTGCCGGGCGTTCGATCGATCACCCTGCCGCAGGGGAATACCAACTTTGCGTTCGTGACCCTGAAGCCCTTTGCGGAAAAGGCGGGGAATTACGTCAACACGTATCACGTCGGCCGATGGCCCGGCGAGCGGCGCAACATGCCGGATAACTACGAAAACCCGATCGGGTTCATCGAAGTGACGCCGGAAACCATGGACCTCCGGTTATCGACGCACTTCACCCTGCGCAGCTTCATCACGCACGACCAGGACAAGGTCTGGCCAAAGTATGTCGTTATGCGCGAGGAACTCCTCGACAAGCTCGAGCTGGTGCTGGCGGAGCTGCAGCAGCAAGGCGTGCCGACGCGAAACGTCGTGGTGTTATCGGGCTTCCGCACACCGCAATACAATCGTCGCGCCGCGTTTGAAGGGGCTGCCTGGGCGAGCCGGCATCAGTTCGGCGATGCCGCTGACCTGATCATCGATGCCGACGGCGACGGCCGCATGGATGACCTGAATCGCGACGGCGTCGTGAATTTCCGCGACACCGATGTCATCAACCACGCTGTGGAAAAAGTGGAACAGCAGTATCCGCAACTCGTCGGCGGACTGGGACTCTACCGCGCGATGGGTCCGAGTGGACCGTTTGCGCACATCGACGTGCGCGGCACGCGCGCCCGTTGGTCGAACGCGGCCGCGCCAGCGCGAAGACGCGCAGTGAACGCGATCGCGGAAGCACCAACTCGCGTAACGCCGACGGGAACGTGCAAGGCGCCGCCGGAGTTTGCCCATCTTTGCAAGTAAGGCGCACTAGGGCGATCGTTGGTCGCTGGTCGCTATCGCACTACGGCGTAGATGAGTTCATCCACCGTCTCCCCGTCCTTCACGGCGCTGTGGCGTAGTCGCCCTTCCAACTTGTAGCCGGCTTTTTCCAGCACGCGTGCGGACGCCGGATTCCAGGCGAAGACCCCGGCCCAGATGCGATTCAGGGACCACGTCTCGAACGCCCAGGTCGTCATCGCCTTCACCGCTTCGGTGGTGATTCCCCTTCCCCAATACGGTCGCGCGAGCCAGTAGCCCAGTTCCACCGAGCGCCGCCAGATGTCGCCGCGATGCTCGAACCCGATTGCGCCGACTGCCTCATCATCGACCACAATCGCGAACGAACTCTCGGGTACCTCGGTCCGGCAATGCTCGATGAACCACTCGGCGTTGGCGAGCGAATACGGGTTCGGGAAGCGATCCTTGAGGTTGCGCCAGATTTCCCGATCGTTGGCGTGGAGGGCGAGCGACGGGGCGTCGCTCGGCTGCCAGGATCTTACCACACCGGTTGACAGCTGGAGAAGCATGCTCGGACACTAACTGCGCAGGAGCTGGGAACGCACGACCCAGGACCGCAGGACCTGAGATCGGAGGACCTTCAACCGACCGCCCCCTGCGCTCTTCGCCATTCCACCATACATTCGCGAAATGGAAACAACGACCCGCCGTACTTTTGTCGGCTGGCTGAGCGGGCTCGCTGCCGCACTCGGCATTGGCGTTCGCGCGAGGGTGCTGCAAGCCGCAACGCCGGTATCGAATGAGCAAAACAGCAACCTTGATGCCGCGATCATACGAGGCGTTGCGGATGCAGTGCTGCCGAGTGAATTGGGGAATGATGGGATGGCCACCGTCAGCCGTGCATTCACGCAATGGATCGGCGGCTATCGATCCGGGGTGGAGCTGGTGCATCCGTATGGCAGCACCGAGCTGCGACAGACGGGCGCGTCACCGATTGGACGATGGCGGTCGCAGCTCGCGGCACTCGACGCGTCCGCGCGCGAGAAACATCGCAAGGCGTTTCCCGCGCTGACAAGGGACCAACGGCGGGACCTGGTCATGTCCTCGTTAGGCGACGAGCGGCTGAACCGGCTCCCCGATCCGTTGCAGGCGAACCACGTGGCGATGGCGCTGCTCGCCTGGTATTTCGCGACGCCGGACGCGGTGGATCTCTGCTACAACGCGAAAATCGGACGCAACCAGTGCCGGCCTCTCGTTCACTCGGCGAGAGAACCGCTTCCGCTGAAGAATGGGGGGCGACCCTCATGACCGCCCGCGTCATCGAGACCGATGTCTGCATCGTCGGTTCGGGCATCAGCGCCGCGATGGTCGCGGAGAAACTGGCCGACGAACGCAATGTCCGCATACTCGTTGTCGAAGCCGGTGACGACATGCCGCCGGTGCAGGACTGGTATCGACTCCGCCGTCGCTTCCTCGACTACGGCGAAAGCCCGTGGCCCGCCGATCATCTCGACGACGCGTCGGTCGAAGGAATCCAGTCGCGGTCGATGTGTGTCGGCGGCCTGGCGATGCATTGGGGCGGTGTCACTCCGCGATTCAGCCCGGAGGACTTTCAGCTCAAGACGACGAGCGGCGTCGGTGATGACTGGCCCATCACCTACGAGGACCTCGATCCGTTTTACCAGGAAGCTGAAGAACGCATGGGCGTTTCCGGTGAACAGGGTCCGGCGGACATCGACCCGCGGGGTAAGCCATTTCCGCTGCCGAAGCTCCCGCTTTCATACAACCTGGAGAAGCTGCACGGCTGGGTGACGGCCGCTGGAATCCCGATGTGGAGCCAGCCGTCGGCCAAGAACTCGATTCCCTACAAGGGGCGCAGCGCGTGCTGTCGTAACGACACGTGCACGCCGATCTGCCCGATCGGTGCGAAGTACTCGCCTGACGCAACGTGGCGCACGTTGCGGAACGGAAACAAGGTCACGCTCCTCACGCGGACACTCGTCAGGCGGTTGGTGCCCGCAACCGGCAGTGATCGCATCGAAGTGGCGCAGGCTGTTTCGCGCGATCGTCCGTCCGATCCGATCGAGATCAGGGCGCGTACGTTTGTGGTGGCAGGAGGCTACGTCTGGAGCCCGCACCTTCTTTTGCTGTCGTCGAGCTCGCGATTCCCGAATGGCCTGGCAAATCGCGGTGGACTGGTTGGGAAGTACCTGACCGGTCATCGCAACGTCAGCGCTTTCGTCTCCCTGCCGCTCAAGTTGTATCCCGGGATCAATGAGCAACATTCTCTTGTCTCCAAGCAGTTCATGCGGAAGCCGCGGTACGATCGCTACCTTCGACATGATCTGCGTGTCTGGGAATCAGCGGTCGACAAGGGACCGCGGCTGAGGAACGATGCCGGCGAGTTCATGCTTGGCGACGCTATCCTGAAGGACTGGCGTGACCGCACGCAGACCGGGACAGCTCGCGTTCGCAGCTACTACGACGTGATTCCGGCGAGGGACAGCGAGCTGACGCTCGACTCGGCTCGCAAGAACGCACTGGGCGATCCACTACCGAGGCTGGCCTGGCGAGATGATCCTGTCTCGCGGGACCTTCGCGGATGGACTGAGGAGCAACTCAAGGCGCTTTTCGAAACGATGGCGCGCGCTGGAAATGGACGAGTGATCCGGACAGCGAGCGACAGCTTCCAGGATCATCCGGCTGGCGGCTGCCGGATGGGGAAAGATGCGTCGTCAGGGGTGGTCGACTCGTGGGGGCGTGCGTTCGAGCACGAGAACCTGTTTGTTATAGGCGCACCGACGATGGTGAGCGGGAGTTGTGCGAATGGGACACTGACGTTTTGCGCGCTTTCGCTACGGTCCGCGCAGGCGATCGGGAAGGAGTTTCCTCAGAAGCGAATCTGAACTTCCGATGCTCACAGTTTCAACATTTTGAACGCAGAGAGCGCAGAGGATTCGCAGAGAACGCAAAGGACTGCAAACCCAACAGAAAAAGACCAGAAACTCACATGGGGTGACATTCGATGCTGGCAGTTTGGACTGCACAGTTCCCCTCAGCGCAACCTCTGCGTTCTCTGCGTTCAGAATGTTTTGACGTTTATGAAAACATTCGAACCAGGAATGTTTGACCCTATCAAACCAATGCGACTACTGCCTGCCGTTTCGTGGTTATTGACGCTGCTGACAGCCGTTCCGATTGGCGCGCAGCAGTCGGAGGCCGTCGCCATCCTTGCGCAGCGGGTGCTCGATGGCGCGGGACGACAGCTCGGCAACGCGGCGGTCATCGTCGAAGGGAACCGCATAACGAGTGTTGGTCCGTTGCCTGCTTCCTTTACCGGCCGTCGGATTGACCTTGGGGATGCCACGCTCATGCCGGGGCTCATCGACGTGCACGCGCATGTCGTGTGGTATTTCAACGCGCAGGGCCGGTATCACACCAGCAGTGATGGCGAGACGCCGGTGCAGGGCGCGCTGGCCGCGGCGGGCAATGCGTACCAGACCCTGATGTCCGGCGTCACAACGCTGCAGAGCCCTGGTTCCAACGAGGACAAGGATCTCCGCGATGCGATCGCGCGCGGGGCGGTGCCTGGGCCCCGGATCCTCACGTCGTTAGGCTCCATCAGCGGGGGGTCGCCCGATTCCATCCGGCAGCGCGTTCGCGACTTCAAGGCGCGCGGGGCGGACCTCATCAAGATCTTCGCCTCCCGCAGTATCCGGGACGGTGGCGGCCCGACGATGAGCATCGACCAGCTCCGGGCGGCGTGCGGCGAGTCGCATGCCCAGGGGTTACGGGCGATGGTGCACGCGCATGCCGCTGAGGCCATGATGCTCGCGGTGGACGCGGGGTGTGACCAGATCGAGCACGGGGTATTCGCGACGCAGGACGTCCTGACCCACATGGCGTCGAAGGGAACGTACTTCTCACCGCAGTGCAGTCTGGTCTTCCGGAATTACCTCGACAATCGCGCAAAGTACGAAGGCATCGGCAACTACAACGCCGAGGGGTTCGCGTCGATGGAGCGAGCTGTGCCCATGGCGGTTGCGGCCGTCCGGACCGCGGCGAATACGCCGGGGCTGAAGCTGGTCTTTGGCACTGACGCCGTCGCCGGCGCGCATGGACGAAACGTGGAAGACCTGCTCTGCCGAGTGAGTGAAGCGGGGCAGAAGCCGATGGATGCGATTGTCTCCGCTACATCGCGCGCGGCCGAGTCGATGAAGATGGGCGACTCGATCGGAACCCTGAAGCCGGGCCTCCTGGCCGACATCATTGCAGTGCGCGGCGACCCGATGGCCGACTTCACGGCGATGCGTCGCGTGGTGTTCGTTATGCGCGACGGAAAGATTTACCGCAACACGCCATGAACTTCAGCAGCGAAGGTCCAGGGTCGAGGCTCGAGGTCGTGGATCCGCCACAAGCGATCAATCCCGAGACGACAGCCCGTCCACGACGAATCGTCAAAGTTCTGGTTGCGGTTGCCGTCCTGTTCGTGCCGGTAGCGGCCGCTCAGCTACAGCAGAATCGTCTGGTCGAGTGGCCCGTGTACGGTGGCGATCCTGGCGGCATGCGCTACTCGGCGCTCACCGACATCAATCGCGACAACGTCACCCGCCTGACGAGGGCCTGGACCTGGGCAACGGGCGAAGTACCGATCCCTCAGACTGATTCGTCCAAAGCGGCGCGACCGGGCACGTTCCAGGCGACGCCGTTGATGGTGAACGACACGCTGTATCTCAGCACGCCGTACAACCGTGTGGTCGCGCTCGACGCGACGACGGGCCGACAGCTGTGGAAGTTCGATCCCGGGGCGCACACGTTCGGCCAACCGTCCAACGGGACAGGATTCGTGCATCGCGGCGTCGCGTTGTGGTCCGATGGCCGCAACGGACAAGTCCGGGACGGACAAGTCCGGGACGGACAAGTCCGGGACGGACAAGTCCGGGACGGACAAGTCCGGTCGCGTCGCGTCTTCATCAACAGTCGCTGGCGCCTGATCGCGCTCGACGCCGCCACCGGCCAACGCGTACAGAGCTTCGGCACGAACGGTGAAATTGATGTGACCGCGGGGCTGGAGTGGTCGATAAATCCGCTGCACTACACGAATACGTCGCCACCGGTGGTCTGGGGCGATCTCGTCATCCTCGGCAATGGCGTCGGCGATCGCTTGATGTATCGCAAGGATCCGCCGGGCGACATCCAGGCCTTCGATGCGCGCACGGGCAAGCGCGTCTGGCGATTCCGCACCGTGCCGCGTCCCGGCGAATACGGAAACGACACCTGGAAGGACGGCTCCTGGGAACACACAGGCCACACGAATGTGTGGGCGCCGTTCACCGTCGATAGCGCGCGCGGATTGCTCTACCTGCCGGTCGGAACGCCAAGCAATGACTGGTACGGCGGACGGCGCAAGGGCGAGAACCTGTTCGCCGAGTCCGTGCTCTGCCTCGATGCGCGAACCGGAAAACGCGTCTGGCATTTCCAGGTCGCACACCACGGGTTGTGGGATTACGACCTCCCTGCTCCGCCTAACGTGGTGACCATCCGCCGGCCCAGCGGCCCGGTCGATGCGGTGATCGTGCCGACCAAGCAGGGGTTCCTGTTCGCGTTCAATCGCGTGAACGGCGAACCGCTGTGGCCGATCGAAGAACGCGCGGTGCCGGCGAGCGACGTGCCCGGCGAAGAAGCGTGGCCCACGCAGCCCTTCCCCTCGAAGCCGAAGCCTGTCTCACCCCAGGGTTTTACGCTCGACGACGTCATCGACTTCACGCCAGTGATTCGAGATTCGGCACGCGCGGTTGCATCGCGCTATCGCCTTGGACCGCTGTATACGCCGCCGTCGATGCAGGGAACGATCACGGTGCCTGGATCGATCGGCGGCGTCGGCTGGGGCGGCGGCGCCTACGATCCCGAAACCAATACGCTGTACGTAAAGGCGTCGAGCAACCCCACGCTGTGGCGCATCGTGAAACGCGATGCTCCGTCCGACACGGTCGATTACGACTATGCTCCCGATCTCGGCGGGTCGTCGATCGGTGTTCGCGTGCCCGGACCGAACGGCGAGCGTGGGCCAAGCCTCCCCATCAATAAGCCGCCGTATGGAACTCTCACCGCGATCGACATGTCCACCGGTGAATTCCGCTGGCAGGTCCCGATCGGTGATTCGCCGGAGGTGCGGAATCACCCCGCGTTACAGGGCGTGGCGCTCCCTCCCATGCTGGGCGTGTCTGGCGCACCTGGCGCGACGGTGACGCGCGGCGGACTCGTGTTCCTCAGTGGTGGAGGGTCGACGCTCTACGCCGTGGACACCCGTGATGGCGGCGTTCGCTGGTCGACCGACCTGGGCCAGCGTGCGTATGCGAATCCCATGACCTATCGAACCCGTAATGGAATCCAGTTTCTGGTCATAGCAACCGGGTCCGGCGAAGGAGCCACACTCCAGGCGTTTTCGCTCAGTCCGGCGCGCTGATCAGCGTTTCGCGGTGTAGTCGGAGTCGGAGACACAATTCTTCCGAGGAGGACAGCACATGGGACTGATCTGGATGTGCCTTATCGGGCTACTGGCGGGTGCGCTGGCGAAGTGGATCATGCCAGGACCAGATCGCGGTGGTTGGGTGATGACGATGCTGCTTGGTATCGTCGGCGCGGTCCTGGCAGGATTTCTCGGCCGCGCCGTTGGCTGGTACGAGCCGGGTGAAGGCGCCGGGCTGATTGCCTCGGTGCTGGGCGCCCTTCTGGTGCTCTTCATCTACCGGAAGACGCAGACGGGGACGGCAGGGCCGTAGCAGGGATGGCGGAATGCGGATGGGCGATGGCAGACTGGTGTGGTCCGGAAACTTCCGATTTACGCTCTTAGCCATGAGATCTCCCATCCGCCATCTCCCATCGCTCATCCTGTTCGTCGCGACACCGGCGCTCGGGCAGGTCGCGGCACAAACCGACGCCGATCACTACACGCGGTATGAGCTGCTGGCGCCTGGGAGCGCGAAGTTCAGGATCATCTACGAAGTAACCGCCACTACCGCCGGCGCGACGAAGTACTTCAACCCGATTCGCCGAGGCAGCATTGCGACGGACGAGTCGGTCATGGACCGGATGACCGGCCAGCCGTTGCGGTTCGAGGTGGTGAAGGGAGACGTGGCGCGTGCCGGCGGCGTGCGCGGCGCCGACTCGACGGGCGAATACATCATGGTCCATCTCTCGCGACCAGTGCCCGAGGGCGGCGAGCAGCGGATCCTGATCGACAAGACGTACGAGGATGCCACCTCCTACATCACCGGCGGCGACACGCTCGTGTTCACCCGCCCGTTAGGCATCAAGAAGAATTCGGTCGTGCTCCCGGCCGGATACGAGCTGACGAGCGTCAACTATCCGTCGCAGGTCCGTCAGGAGGCGGATGGCCGGATCCAGGTGAGCTTCATCAACATTGGCACGGCGCAGGTCCCGTACGTGGTCAGGGGCAGGAGGCTCAAATGAGGCGCGTCGTTTTCGTGCTCGCCCTCAGTGCTCCGTCGCTCCTCGACGCGCAAGCCACCCCGCCGACGTTAGGCGCGAACCGGAATGGCCGTCTGTCCGAACGCGCTCGCCAGGATCGGGAGATCGTGTACTTCCTGCAACCGCCGGAGACGCACGCGTTCGATCTCTATCATGACTACACCGAGTCACGGCCGGGGGTGGACAACTACCTCAACATCGTCCGCGGCGGCAGCAAGGTGTCGAACCCGTCGGCG
>Ga0079217_10000040_pt1 | contig 22025 bp, 15 predicted proteins | sample NCAS200_FD_76343 | JGI IMG/M metagenome (GOLD analysis project Ga0079217, IMG submission 76343) | Agricultural soil microbial communities from Utah to study Nitrogen management - NC AS200 | ecosystem: Environmental > Terrestrial > Soil > Agricultural land | place: USA: Utah | collected 2014-06-11 | reverse complement strand
CGACGTCACGCTCTTGGTGACGGACTGCATCGTGTGGACCTGAGTCGCCGACGAGCCGTTGAAGTACTCCTCGACAGCAACGTAGCCGTGCCTGACGACGATCAGTGAATGCAGTCCCGGAATGCTGTTAGTCCGTAGTGCCTGGACCAGAGCCGCAAGTCGCTGAGCGTCGAGGCCCACTTGCGCTGGTGCCGCACGGCGCCATTCCGTTGCAGCGGGCCAGTATGTCGCGCCATCGCGTGGGAGTTGCTCGATAGCTCCCTGTGCCGACGTCGCCGGATTACAGCCAAGCGTGCATCCTACAACTACGGCCCAACGGCCGAGTACCGGAAAACACTGAAACACAGAGATCACAGAGAACACAGAGAACACAGAGAATCGTGATGTGTCACGAAAACATTATCGGGGCCCATTGTTGAGCCTAACGTTGGACTCCGTGTTCCCTGTGTTCTCAGTGTTTCAATGTGTTGCGGAGCTTGAAGAGCGCACGTCACGGCGGGATGACTTTGACTTCGCCGAGCTGCTTCTCGATGTCCTTCTTCGTGCCGACAATCGCGATGGAAATTTTCTGCGGATCCAGGTGCTTTTCGGCGGTCGCGCGCACGTCTTCGGACGTGACCGCGAGGATATTCTTCACGTAATTCGTCACGTACTCGTCGCCGAGCCCGTGCAGGTCGACGAACTGGAGCTGGTTGATCAGCCCGTACCGTGAACTGTTCACTACCGTGAAGACGCCGGCCAGGTTGTTCTTGATGCCATCCAGCTCCGCCGGCGGCGGCGCTTCCGTACGGAGTCGATCGATCTCCTTGAAGATCTCGGTGAGTGACGCACCGGTCACGTTCGACGTGACGTCGGCGGTCTCGACCCACATCGACGCCTTTTTCCGTGTCCAGATGAATGAGCCTGGTGAATACGTGTAGCCCTTGTCCTCGCGGATGTTCGACGTGATGCGCGAGCCGAATGCACCGCCTAACAACGCGTCCGTCACGTTCATCTTCACCCAGTCGGGATTCGACGGGTCCGCGACCGGAAGCCCCATCCAGATCGAGCTCTGCACCGAGTTGGCGCGATCGACGACATCGACCTGGCGCCTGGACGTGATGACCGGAGGGCTCTCGGTCGGGGGCGCACCCTCGGCCCACGTGCCGAACGCGTCGCGAATCGCCTGCTCGATCCGGGCTCCATCAAACACGCCACTCACATAGAGGCGCGACCGCTTTGCGCCCAGGTTTTTCGCGTGAAAGTCACGGACGCGACCCACGGTGAACCCGCGCAGCATCTCCTCGGGCGGATAGACATGCGCAAAGGGATGGCTGCCGTACATGATCTCACGGAACCGCTTCTGCGCCAGCGTCCCCGGGGACGACAACGCGATCGCGTTGTTGCGGGCGTGCTTGTCGATGGTGCGCCTGAGGTCCGCTTCATCGAACTTCGGGTTCATCACGACATCGGCGAGCAGCGGGATGAAGGCCGTTGCGCGATCACTCAACACCTCACCCCCGATCGCGATGACCTCGGAGCCAGGGGTCACGTTCACCGAACCGCCCATCTCCGCTGCCTGACGGGAGATGTCCTGGGCCGTGCGTGTCGTGGTCCCCTCGAGGAGCATGTCGCTCATGACCGACGCAAGCGAGATGTCATTGGGCCCCTGGTCGATGATCCCGGTCCGCACCTCGAGCTCCACGGCCACCTTGGGCACCCGACCGAACGGCACGAGCGTGACCTGGAGGCCGTTAGGCAGTGTGAAATTACGGCGCGGGGGAACGCGGAAGTTTTTCGGCGTGCCCGGTTTCGGTGGTGTTTCCTTTCGAGCGGTTGAATCCTGAGCGCCGAGCGAACTGGCCGCCAGAGCGACGATTGCGAATAGCCTTATTGTCTTCGACATGGTATGACTCGAGAACTGAGTGACTATCTCACGCGGAGGCGCGGGGGCGCGGAGAAGAACACATTCATTGCTCCTGTTCTTCGCGAGCTTCGCGGCTCCGCGTGCAAAATGGTCGGGCTTCATGGCGTGCCGCCGCTGGCTGGACGGTCGCTCGCTCCCGGCACAACCGTGTAGATGGTGCGGTTGGTCGATCGCAGATATTCCGCAGCGGTCTTCATGATCAGGTCCGGCGTGACCGCCGCGAAGCCGTCCTCGATCTGGTTGAGCTTCGATGGATCGTCGTCGAAGAGCGCGAACGCTGCCAGCAGGTCGAGCTTGCCGAGGCCGGAGAACTCCTCCACGATCGAGTAGAGCGTCGACCGCATCTTGGTGCGTGCGCGGTCCAGTGTCGCGGAATCGACCGGCGTCGTGCGCAGCGACTCGATTTCGGTGTCGATGACATTGAGCAACGAGTCGGGCTTCATGCCACGATCGTGGTACACGGACACCATCCACAACATCGGTCCCTCGTAGTTGAACATGTTGCCGAGTCCCCAGTTGATGCCGGCCGAGACATCGCTGGTGAGGCCGGTCCGCTGCACGAGGGCGTCGTACAGCTTCGAGTCGCGTCCCTGGCCAAGGATCTGGTCGATCAGGCCCATCGCGTACCACTCGGGCGTCCAGCGCTCGGGGACGTGATACGCGATGCCTAACGCCGGACGGTTGGCAAGCTTGTCGACGCGGCTGGCACGCTTCTCCTTCTCCTGCCGCGGCTCGGAGAGGTCCGGCGGGGCCGGCTGGTCGACCTTGGGGATGGAACCGAAGTATTTCTCCGCCCACTGCCGGGCCTGGGCCGGGTCGAAGTCACCGACGATCGCCAGCACGGCATTGTTAGGCGCGTAGAACGTCTTGAAGAACGACGCCGCATCCTCCAGCGTCGCGGCCTCGAGCTCGGAGAGCTCTCCGTAGAAGTTGTGGGCGTTGTACCAGTTTTCGTTCGCTGTCATCGGCAGGTCGATCCACGGGAACGTGCCATATGGCTGGTTCAGCACGTTCACGCGCACCTCGTTCTTCACCACGTCCTGCTGGTTCCTGAGGTTCAGGGAGTCGATCGCGAGTCCTTTCATCCGGTCCGCTTCGGCCCACAGCACGGTTTCGAGCGTGTGCGACGGCACCACCTGGTAGTAGTTGGTGAAGTCGAAGCGAGTGGACCCGTTCAGCAGGCCACCGTTGCCCTCGACGAGCTTGATGAACTCCATCTTGCCGAGGTTCGACGAGCCCTGGAACATCAGGTGCTCGAACAGGTGCGCGAATCCGGTGCGGCCCTTTGGCTCGTTGCGGAATCCGACGTGGTAATAGACGCCGACGCCGACCGTGGGAACGGTCGTGTCGCGCGAGAGAACAACTTTGAGACCGTTCGGCAGCGAGTAGTAGTCGGCGTCGACGGTCAGCTTGGTCGGCATTGGCCCGCCGGCTTCCGAGCCGGCGCAGGCGGCGATCAAGGCAATTCCGATGAGCGCGTGAGTCGGACGTGTAATGCGCATGAGACTATGGCGTTGAGTGGACCTTGATGCTCTCGCCCGTAGCCCGGTCAGTCAACCTCGCTGGGACAAAGCGTCAACTGAGAGGCCAGAGGCCAGGGGCCATCGGCCAGAGGCCAGGGGCCAGGGGCCAGGGCCAGAAAATCCACCGCTAGCTCGGCGTCTACTCGCAGTGGATATTCTCGGCGATTCGTCACTCCACTCGGTCCTCTCCATGCCCACTACTTACCGAATTCGTTTCGCTCTGGCCTCTGGCCTCTGGCCTCTGGCCTTGTTTGTCGCCTGCACCAAGGGCGATGAAACACCCGAGGCGCGGGCTTCCGCTCCGGTCACTGTGCAAGCGGTGTCTTTTCTGGGTGATTCGCTCCGCGAGTTTCCCATGCCTGCCGATGCACGGGCAACGGCTGATTCCAACCTTGTCGTCGCCAAGGCGTCGTTCGACCGGGCGTCGTCGGACCCCGATTCGATCATCTGGTACGGTCGCAGGTTGGGTTACCTGGGCCGCTTCCGGGAAAGCATCGCCGTGTACACGGACGGCATCGCGAAACACCCGGACAATCCGTGGCTGTACCGGCATCGCGGGCATCGGTACATCTCGGTTCGCGAGCTGGACAATGCCATCGCCGATCTCGAAAAGGCCACGCAACTCACCGCCGGCAAGCCTGACGAAGTGGAACCGGACGGACAGCCTAACGCGCAGAACATCCCCATCGGCACGTTGCAGTCGAACATCGCGTATCACCTGGCGCTCGCCTACTACCTGAAGGGGGATTTCGCGAAGGCGTTGCCGGTCTGGGAGAAGGAACTGGCCGCTGCCAAAAACGACGACCGCAAGGTGTCAACGGGGCACTGGCTCTACATGACCCTTCGACGCCTTGGCAAGGACGCGGAAGCGAAAGCGATGCTGGCGCAATTCCGGAAGGACATGAACGTCATCGAGAACCAGTCGTACCACAGCCTGATGATGCTCTACAAAGGCGAGCTGCCGGCTGATTCGATTCTCGCTCCGACGGCTCCAATCACGAGTTCCGGTACAGGAGCTGTCGCCTACGGCGTGGGCAACTGGCACCTGTACAACAATCGTCAGGCAGAAGCCGAAGCGATCTTCCGTCGCATCATGGGCAGCGGGCAATGGGCTTCGTTCGGGTATATCGCGGCCGAAGCGGAGTTGGCTCGCTTGAAATAAAGGGTGCTTGGGGTGCAGAGGGTGCATAGGGTGGAAATCTCTAACGCACCCTCCACACCCTTTGCACCCTTCGCACCCTTACTCAGCCACAAACTTCCAAACGCCGCCGACCTTCTTCCACACCGTAAAGAACGGAAGCCGCCTCGCGGGCTGATTACCGCTGGCTGGTGCATTGATGTGACCGATCGTGACTCCGAGGTCTCCGCTCGAGGCGACCAGGACCGTGTCCGGTCCCCACGTCAACGTCGATGGCCCGTTTTCGCCGGCGCCGACGCCGGCGCCAATCGCTTCCGGCCCGTACAGGAAGTCGGCCGACTGGCCGCCACCCACGTTCATCGCGTCCGGCGCGGAATTCCGGGTAAAGGCGGGACCCAACCCGATCTTGCCCGCCAAGGTCGAGAAATCACGCTCGGCATCGCCTAACGATTTTGCGTGGCGCGCCACGACGGCCGCATCACGGGTGACCGGCACACCCTTTTCCGGAATGGACGGGTCCCGCATGCCGGTGGGGACATTACCTTCAGCGCGAGGGGCCCGCCGATACACGACAACCTTCCACCCTTCAGGCTTCCGAATCCAGTACGCCAGGTACTTCAACGGAAGCATCGTGGAATCGGCGCGTACGAGGGTCACGAAACCGTAGGTGAAGCCGTGCTGGCCATCGCCGGAGATTCCGCCTCGAATGGGTGACCATTCGATTCGTGCCGTCAGGTTCTCCGGCACGGCGCGCAGGCGGCTGAGCGCGGAGTCGCGGCCTCGATGGAACGCGCCGTACGCAGACAGGAAGACGTCGTCGGCGAACAGTCCTCCGAGTGCATCCACGACATTCGTGTTTCGGGCGCGCTTTGCGTGTTCGCGATCGACGGCGAGCAATTCGTCAACGGCTTTGCGTGGGTCTGTCGTCTGTGCGCTCGCGGAGTTCGAAACGATCAGCAGCGCAGCCGTCGAGAGAAAGTGTCGGTGCATGTTCATGGGTGGATGAAGCACCACGAACGGTTGCACCCGCCAGCCCTCTGCGATAGAACAGCATTGCCGGATGACAGGACGTTCCAGGCTGCCACGTTCCGGTCGCGACTGTGTGGCGCTGCGACGGCATCGGACTGCGTCGGCCCGGCGGGACGCTGTTACCTAACGACGGCAACCTGGTCGCTATTTGAACAACAGGGTGTGCCGTGAATGGTCAGTGGACGTGGGATGTGGGACGTGAGAGGAACCGGATTGGCGCGGGTTTCGTTAGGAATCCGGTTTCACCCACGTCCCACGTCCCACGTCCCGTCGCGCTTCAACTGGCCTTCGCGGCGGTTGCGTGGGCCGGCTGCATCTTCTGGAGCACTTCGTCCATCAGAGCGAAAACGGCCTCGCGCCCGGCCGGGTTCTTCAACGCGCCGAATCCGATATGCATGCGTCCGAGCGGATTGGGCTCGCGCGTGTAGGTGTTGAGGCGCTCCACGAACACCGACCGTTCTTCGTCGGTCAGGACGCGGGAGGCACCGGGGAGCAGATGCAGCAGCGGAACGTTCTCGCGCCGTGGCGTGAGCGTCAGCAGCACGGAGTTCGTTGCAATCGATTCGAAGCAGATGGCGCCATTGGTCTTCTCGTCAGGCCGGAACCGGACCTGGGAGGCGCGCGTGGTACTCCACGCAATCAAGGCATCCAGCACAGCAACGAGTCTAGGTCTCTCCACGCCCGCGTTGTCGCGGTACATGAGTTTGATGAATTCTTCGCGTGCGCTGGCGAGGGTTTGTGACATTTTCGGCTCCGGAATGACGTCAGGTGGAGCCCGGCGCTATTGTTCTCAGGCGGGGGCTCCCTAAAGGTAGTCCCTTTATACCCCTTTCGGGCAGTTCTTTGCCTTGCGGAAATGCCCGTGCTGTGCCATCTTACGTCAGCAATGCGCGCTCCGGCGCGCGAGGTCCATAAAATAGTGGCTCGCAATTGCGAGCCACTTTTTCTTTCCCCGCCACAGTGGCGGCCCCGCGCGAGGGTTCTCGCGCAAACAAGTGTCGCCGTTGTGATTCGGGCAGGCCCGTACGGAGCTCCGACCGCAGCAGGACCACATTCAGGAGCTACGTATGCGCACCAAAGGCACAGTAAAATGGTTTAACCCGGACAAGGGCTTCGGCTTCATCACACCCGAAGGCGGTCAGAAGGACTGCTTCGTGCACCACTCGGCGATTCAGGGCAGCGGTTTCAAGACCCTGAACGACGGCGAAACCGTCGAATTCGACATGGTGCAGGGACAAAAGGGTCCGGCTGCGGAGAACGTTCAGCGCACGTCGAACTAACGCGCTCGCAACCAGAAGACGGCCGGTCGGATTACTCCGACCGGCCGTTTTTTTTTGTGGTCTTCCGGCAATTGAGTGGGGGGAAGGAGCGGATTCGCGCCGCCAACAGCCTTTGAACGCGGAGGCACGCAAGGGAAACGCGGAGGTGCGCCGAGGAAGCAACCCATCACAACAACGATCGCACCAACGACCCAGGAACCACAGCGTCAATTCGAAGCGGCCGATGCTCAGGAAAACTTCGCGTTCCTCCGCGCTGCCTCGGCGCTCTCCGCAATCAAGATGTTTTGACTTTGCAGGATGACTGAGCCACCCACCCGAAACCCTCAAGACCGTTTCAAGTCAGGTGAGAAGTTGGGGCCGCATCGGTTCCTAACGTGCGAGCGCCAGGGCTCGCGCTACTTTACTCCGCCGGCCGGAAGCCCAGACAAGTAGGCGTGGATTGCCGCGATCTCTTCGTTCGTCAGGTACGTCAGCGAGCCTCGAGCGGCCGATGCCATCATCCCGAGTTCCTTTCCCGGTTCACGGGGCTTCCCGGTGCGCATCAGGACCGTGAATTCTTCGAGGGAGTATCCGAGTGCTCCGGCGAGTGACGGTGTGGGAGATGCGCCACCGGCCGCGTTGGGATCCCCGGTGAGACGGACGCCATGACACTCGGTGCAGATCACCCGCGCCAGGTACTCACCACGTCGCGTGGTGGCCCACGCCGGATCCTGTCCCACGCGTTCCTGCGTCGTGTCGATCAAGGCGACTGATGGCTTGAACTGGCCGAGTGCCACTCCGAGTCGACCCAACAGTCGATAGGAGTTCGGTGGCGTTTCCGGACCCCTGACGGGAACGGTGCGCAAGTAGGCGATGAGCGCGCCGAGTTCGGCATCGCTCATGTGGTAAAAGCCCGGCGGCGGCATCACGAACGGGCTTGTGCCGTCCCTCCGTATCCCGCTGCGGAGGAAACCCGCAAACTCGGCATCGCTGACCTGCGCCAGGCGCCGCGGCACGTTAGGCGCGGCGATGCGAGCGATCATCGGCTCGTCGAAGAAATCGGCCCTCCCCTGCAGCGAGTCGCCGTGACAGCCGAAACAGCGCATGCGGGCGAGCCGGTCACCCTGCGCAAGCGACGCGCTGTCCGAAGGGACTGCCACCGGATACGGCGTGAAGGCGTACCGGCGATTGATGACCAGGTTGCTCAGCACATAAACGACGGAAACAGCGATCAGGACCAGCAGCAAAAGTCCACCAACACCCCTGACCAGCCAACGCATTCACATCTCCTGAAGTCGTGGTTTTCGGAGAGTCGGGATTCTAACCGCGGTCCCCTGTTACAACCAGCCGGAGAGCAGGCGATGACGGTTTCGACGGTATTCCTGCGCAATGGGAAGAAACGGTGGATCGCCCCGGCTTCGGCGCGTCCGTTGTGAGCACCGGCATTCTTCCTGGAGACGTTCATGCTGTTCGCATTCATAAAAACCGCGCCTGGCGCGCATACGTTCGTTGTGCTCTCGCTGGTGGTAGTCGCGGGGTGGGGGTGCGGAGGAGGTGGTGAAGATGGCGGCGGGGGCACAACGAACCCGCCACCGGCTGGGGGCTTCACGATTGCCGCGAGCACGTCGAACATTTCCATCGCGCAAAGTGCCACGCACGCCGTAACGGTCAACGTGTCACGTACGGGGTCATTCACGAGTCCCGTGAACCTGGCCGCGTCGGGACTGCCGACAGGAGTGACCGGCACGTTTTCTCCCGCGACGGTCGCGTCCGGTCAGGTGTCGAGCACGCTCACCTTTACCGCGGTCGCGAGCGCGGCCGCCGGTGTCAGTTCGGTCACCATAACCGCAGCGGCAACCGGTCAGAGCAACCAGACGATTGCGATTCAACTCACGGTGACGTCAGCACCGGCGCAAACCGGTCCGTTCACGCTGTCGATAAGCGCGACGTCGTTCCTGGCGCTGCCGAGCAATCACGTCGCAACGCCTCCGCTGATAACGATAGCCCGGAACGCCGGGTTCACGGGTCCCGTGGCATTCACCGTGTCCGGATTGCCATCAACACTGTTCATCGGGTTCTCGCCCAGCTCCACCACCGGCAGCACGACGTCGGCGCTCATCCTGAATGCCGGAACGCCTAACGGTACCTATACAGCGCAGATTCGCGGAGCGTCCGCGCAGGGCGACCGGATCATTTCGTTGCAGGTCGTGGTGGCACCGGCGTCGACCGGCAACGTGAAGTGGAAGTGGTGCACCGCATCCACGCCCCGGTACTTTGTCGCCTACAAGGACGGAGCGGGACCTTGGACACGATTGATGCCATCCAACGACTCGGTCTATTCGTTCAACCTTGCGTCAGCGACCGCACGACTGGCGGAGGTGACGATCGACTCGGGCGGGTTCCGTACGACAGTCCATCAGTATACGGCGCAGGAGATGACTGCCCGCGGGGCGGCGCAATGTCGCCTCGTGCAGAACGCCAGCACGCGAACCGCCAGTGGCAGCTTTGGTGGAGTTACTGGATTCCGGACGTCGCAGGTCGGCATGGGATGGTGGTTCGGCTCGGCGAACGGCAACGGGAGCTTTACCATGTTGAACCTCCCCGCCGGCCCGCTGGATGCGGTTGCCGCACGAAACGCTGACTTTCCCGAACCGTCGGCGATTCCGGTGGATCGTATGATCATCCGCCGGGGCCTGAATCCAGCGTCAGGCGCTGTACTGCCCGTCCTGGATTTCGGCGCAGCCGAATCGTTCGCCCCAACAACGGCAACATGGACATTCCTCAACACGAACAACCAGGCGTTCAGCGTGACGCAGACGTTCACCACGGTTGGTGGGACGACGGGGCACTTCGCGCTTGTTCCCGCCATCGACGGCAGCAGCGCCGCCAGAACCATTTACGGAGTGCCTCAGTCGCAAACACAGACCGGCGATCTCCATCAGGTAGTGGCGACGATCGCAACGATCGGGCCCTTTCCCGGTAGCCCGGTCCGGGCAACGCGACAGATCGTGTACTACGGCCGCACGTTAGGCGTTCCGGTCACACTGGCATTTGGACCGGCGATGCCGGCCGCGACCGTCAGCTCAGTTACGCCAGGCTATCTGCGTGCACAGGTTACCGTGCCGGCGGAATACAACGCGGGCGTGTCTTTCGACGTCACGCAGACCACCACTGGGCGCTTCTTCACCATTCACACCACGCGTGGCTACAACAACAACAGCAGTACCTTCGACCTGCAGATGCCCGACTTGAGTGGCGTGCTGGGTTGGGATACCCAGTACAACATTCGGGGTGGCATCGCGACGAATTGGTGGGTGAGCGGAGGTGGGCCGACGCTCGATCACTACGACGGCCGATATCTCTTCAACAGCACGCGTTCGCAATGGACCGGTGCGCAGACGGGAATGACGGCTCCGGTCGAGGGAGCTACGTATCTGATGGCGCGGGTGACGGGGAATACGGTTCCGTAGCAAGGAGCAAGAAGCAAGAAGCAAGAAGCAAAAAGCAAAAAGACTTACCAGCCTCCGCCGCCGCCGCCGCCCGAACTTCCACCTCCGCCGCCACCACCACCGCCCGAGCTTCCGCCACCGGAGCTCGGCGCGGCGACTCCGGCGGAAATAGAACTTGCCGCGGCCACCCACGATCCGCTTGAACCGCCGCCGCTGAACCCGCCGCCGCCTCCGAATCCGCTCCAGCCACCGCCGGCGTGGATGCTTCCGCCTCGACTGCCTGACGAGATGATCATGCTGTCGCCGATGCCTGTTGTCTCGCCGCCAAATGCGCGGAACCACTTGTCCATGTGCCTGGCGAGACCGAACGCGATTAGGTATGGAAACCACGCATCCTTCAGGCGCGGCTGATCCCGTTCGAGCTCACTTGCAAAGTACGCTCGCGCGGTGGCCAGGCGTCGTCGAAAGGCAATCCGCTCGGCACTCTCGCGCGAGCGCGCCTGGTTGAACACACTGTTGGCCAGGGCGATCATCAGGAGCGTCAATCCGGTCAACGCAATGACGCTCGCCTGCATCGCGCCCGTCGCCAGCAATCCCACCACGACGGCCTGGGCGATGCCTAACGGGACGAGGAAAAACATCGCCGAACGGCGGACATCGTGCACCCGGTTCCGCCATACCGTTGCGCCGCCGAGGGCGAAGAAGTAGCTGACCACGATCACCGCGCCGGCAATGGCCAGCACGAGCGCATCTGCCGGTTCGCGGACCACGGCAACGACGATCAGGGCGACCGCGCCGAGGAACGCCAGGAAACTCGGCAACGACGGTGGCTTGGAGGGGTTGCCGGCTGGAACGAGGCGTTTCACGAGATCCTTCAACGGCTTCTGGATCTTCGATGCCGGGTCGAAGCCGGATTTCCTGTAACGCGTGCGAATGCGCTCGGTATCGGTCGTGCGTTCGCCGGACTCGAACAGTGAATCGATCAACCGCCGCTCGTAATCGTGGAAGCGATCGCGGTTCACCAACAGCTCCATGTGCATCACCGGATCCTTGAGAAAGCCCCCGGGGCGCACCTCGGTTTTCATTCGGCCTTCGGCGACGAACCGCGCGAGGATCGCCGTGACTTCAGCGGCATTGGTCTCATTGTCCCACGCCGCGCCCACGACTTCCGGCAGGTGCTTGAAGACGTTTCCGTTCAGCCATCGCTCGTCGATTTCTGCTACCGACGGCAATGGCTCGAGCCGGCCCTGTTGCCGCTCATGCGCCATGAGTCGGCGGCTGAAGCTGACCAGCAGCGTGAACGCGATGACGGCAAGCAATGTCCGTTCGAACGGATCAGCACCCGGCGTTGCCGGAGCGTTCGTGCCGGTATAGCGAAACGGAACGCGAACAATAAATCCCTCCCCAGGCGGCAGATTGCGGGCGCTCCACGTTCCGTTAAACGGAATCGTGGGTTGCCAAATGGGCTCCGTCTCCAGAAGGCGGACCGAGAAGTTTTCCATGATGCCCGGGCGATCAGTAAACGCGAAGTCGTGATCGAGCACCCAGTCCTCGCCCTCGCGTTGAAGGATGTTGGAGAGCGAATACGTCAGTTCATAGGTCAGCGGCGTTTCATTGAACGGCGGATCAGACGGGTTGCGGCTGCGCCATCGCAGGGTGCGCGAATCCGCGAACCGGTATTCATCGACGCCCAGCGCTTCTCCGCCTTCCCGCATGATGTGCGGCTGTCCCGCGGCATCGATACGCCGCATTCCTTCGAACCGAAGGCGCTGGCGGGGGCGTACGTCGAAAATCCGCTCACCGCCGTTCCAGTCACCGGTGAAGACGATGGTCTGCGTCTCGACCACGCGGAGTGTTCCGTCCTCGGTGAGCCGCGCGTCGACGCGCATGTCGCTCCAGTGCAGCGTCCGTTGCGCCGCGACGGGGGATGTGACTGTGACCAGCGAGAATAGAACGCGTAGAAGCTTCATGCGGTGAGTATTCGCGTCATGCAGCCAACGCGCCAGTCGGCGCTTCGAACTGATCCCGTGGCTCGGGAAGGTCCCGGAAGACATTGAACCACAGGGGCACAGAGGTCACGGGGGGAACCTGCGCCTAACAAGGCCCGTAAAGCGGAATGACGTCCGACCCATTCAATGTTGGTGAATGACTTGTATTTCAAAACAGCTATAGTTTTTGTGGCAGTCCCCCGTGACCCCCGTGACCCCTGTGATAAAGGCTCTTACGGGACCCGGCCAAACGTCGGACCTACTCGTAGCGCAACGCTTCGACCGGATCCAGCTTCGCGGCCTGTGACGCGGGAACCATCCCGAACATCACTCCCGTCAGGCACGACGCGAGCAGTGCGGCGACGATCGCGCCCGGCGGCACCGACATCTCCATCGGCGTAGCGCTGCGGACGATCGCGGAGATCATCCACCCGAACAGCAGACCGGTGACCGCGCCGATGGCGGTCAGCGTAGTCGCTTCCACCAGGAACTGCCAGAGGATCACGCGCCGTGTCGCGCCCATCGCCTTGCGCACACCGATTTCGCGGGTCCGTTCGGTCACCGAGATCATCATGATGGCGACGACACCGACGCCGCCCACAATCAGGCCCACCGCCGAGAGCACGAACATCACCAGGAAGAACATCCCGGTCATCTTCCCCCAGGTCTCGAACAGCTTGTCCTGGGTGATGACGGCAAAGTCGTTAGGCTGGCCGGGACGCAGGCTACGCATGCTCCGCAACACCGCCGTCACGTCATCGATGACAGCGTCCCGATCGTCGCCGCGCGGCTTCACGGTGAGATCGGCCCAATCCGTGTTCGCGTTCAGGTATCGGCGCCCAGACGTCAGCGACACGATCGCACGAGGACTCGTGCCTTCACCCATGAACGAACCACCAGCCTCGTAGATCCCGATCACTTCGAACGGCTGTTCGCGGATCATGATGGTCTTCCCCAGCGGCTCGCTTTCCCCGAACAACCGCTCGGCCATCTTGTCGTTGATGATCACGACCCTGGCGCCGCTTTTGTCCTCGGTCGCGGTGAAATCGCGGCCGCGCTTGATATCGCCGCCATCGACGACCAGCCATCCGGCGGTGTAGGCGTTCACGCCCGTGCTCGAGAGCTGGCGGTCTTTGTATTTCACTGACGCACCGACACCGGTGCGGACGGTTAGCGTATGGACTGAAGGCAAGTCGCGAATCGCCTCGGATTCGGCAATGGTGAACGGGGGATTGTTGCGCCAGAGGCAGGTGTCGTCCGAGCCATCACACGCCTCGAACGTGATCGGGAAGCGGTTCACGAAGAACGTGGTCGGTCCCGCCCGCTCGAATTCGGCCGCGATGCCGGTGTTGATGCCGTGAATCGCCGCCGAGATGATGACGACGACAAACACGCCGATCGCGATGCCAAGGATCGTCAGCGCCGCCCGCACCTTGTTGGCGCGCAAGGCATCGAGCGCAATCATCACGCCCTCGCCCAGTGGCTTGATCCGCGCCAGCATCATGTCTCCTTGCGCAATGCGACCACCGGATCGAGTCGCGATGCACGACTCGCCGGATACACACCGGCAATGATGCCGACGCCCATACCCACGACGACCGCCACGATCACCGACCACAACGCGACCGCTGCCGGGAGCGGAGATACGGCCTCGACACCCTTGGCCAGCCCCACGCCGGACAGGATTCCAAGGCACGCTCCCACCAGGCTGAGCGTCGTCGACTCCACCAGGAACTGCCGCAGGATGTCGGACCGCCTCGCGCCTAACGCCTTCCTGATCCCGATTTCGTGCGTCCGCTCGGCAACGGCCACCAGCATGATGTTCATGATGACGATCGAGCCGACGAGGAGTCCAATCGCCGGCAGGGCGATGCCGGCCAGCACCATGTACCCCTGGATCTTCTTCCAGAACGCGAGCGCCGAATCAGAGGTCTCGAGCGTGAAGTCGTCGCGTTGCGCCGGGCGCAGCTTGTGCCGCGCCCGCATCAGTTCGCGCACTTCCTCCATGTCGGCCTTCATCGCCGTCTCGTTCTCCGACTTCACGATGATGGCGTCGATGACCTTGAACCGGTTCACGAGCCGGTTCGCGGGCGACTGATACGGCACCACCACGAACTTGTCGGCCGAGATGCCGAAGATGCTTCCCTGCTTCTCGGCCACCCCGACGACCTGGTACGGCAGTCCGCCGATGCGCAGCTCGCGACCGAGCGGATCGAGACCAGGGAAGTAATGCGTTTTGACGTCCTCCCCGATGACCACCACCGGCGTGCCCAGCTCGTACTCCAGCGATGTCGGCAAGCGGCCGGACTGCAAACCCATGTTCTTGATCGCAAACCATTGTTCGGAGACGCAGTTCACCTCGACCCGGCGCGGCCGTGCATAACGAGACTCGGCGCTGAGCTGGTCGTATCCGAGGACGGCCCACTGGGTCGTGGGCGCGAGGACTTCGCTCACCGGGGCGATGTCGTCCTCGGTGATGCGCGGCCGGTTGCGCCAGGAGCGCCACTCGGCTTCGTCCACGTCGCCGATGTTGATGTTGGGGCGGTGCCGGACCTCGAAGCTTCCCTTGGCGATGATCTTGCCGACGAGGTCCTCTTCCATGTACCGGCCCATGCCCTCGACGATCGAGACAACGGCAATGAGGAACATCACGCCGATGGTCACGCCGATGAGCGTGAAGAAGCTCTTGAGCTTCTGCACGCGAATCTGGGTCAGAGCGAGGCGGACGGCTTCGAAGAGGCGCATGGGTGCCGGAACTACGCTACTCCGAAGGGTCCTGTTTCGGTACCGGACGCATACCGCAGGGCCCCGTTTGCCTGCCCGTTTACCCGTTTACCCGTCAGTCGCGCATCGCGTCCAGAGGATCGAGGCGAACGGCCCGCCGCGCCGGCAGCCACGTGGCTAACAGGCCGACGGCGCCCAGCACCGGCAATACCGCCGCGAATGCGGTCAGGTCGGTCGCCGACACGCCATAAAGTTGCGACGAGAGCACTCGCGTCAGCGCCAGAGCGGCAACCACGCCGATCGCGAGGCCCGCCGCCGTCAGTTTCGCCCCCTGGCCGAGCACCAGGCCGGTGACCCGTTCCGGCGTAGCGCCTAACGCGACACGGATCCCGAGCTCGTGCCGGCGCTGGGCGACCGTGTAACTCAGGATGCCGTGGATCCCGATTGCGGCCAGGATCACCGCCACGCCGGCAAACGCGATGAGCAGGAGCATGACGAAGCGCTGCTGAGCGATGGATTCGCCAACCGCTTCGGCCAGCGGCTTCACGCCGAACACCGCCAGTTGCGGATCGATCTGGCGCACAGCGGCACGAAGTGAAGGACCGACGGTCGAAGTCGGCGCCGTCGTCCTCACCAGCAGCGCTTCGGCGCCGTTGAATGACGGTGCCTGACGATAGGGCAGGTATATCGCGGGCGGCGCCTCACGCGACAGGCCGTTGATACGCTCATCCTTGACCACGCCCACGATCGTTCGCGCCGTTCCCCACAACCGGATCTGCTGGCCGATCGGTTCGCGAGCATCGAAGAATCGACGCGCGAGTGTTTCGTTGATGATCGAGACGGCTGGATCAGACGGTCCGTCGCGGTCCTCGAATGCGCGGCCGCTTCGCACGTCGAGCTGCACCGTCGTGAAGTAGCTTGCGCTTACCCGACGGATGGAAACCTCCGGCCAGTTCTGGCCCTCCGCTTCACGACCGACCACCCTCCACGAGTTCTGCGATCCCGGATCCACCGGGTGATTGCCCACGATCGCTGCCGCGCTCACTCCCGGAGTTCCGGCGATGCGATTGAGGAGGTCATCGTTGAAGCGATGCACCGAAACGAAGTTGGGCCATTGCTCGCTGCTGTTGCGATAGCGACTCGCCGGCAACTGGAACTCGGCTTTCACCACGTTTTCGGCGCGGAATCCGGTGTCGACCTGGGCCAGTCGCCAGGCACTCTTCACGAGCAGGCCGGCGCCGACAAGAAGTACGACCGCGAGGGCCACCTCCGAGATGACCAGCGTCGAGCGGAGCAAGTGGCGTTCGCGGCCTGCGGTTGCTCCGCGCGAGTCGTCAGCCTTGAGTGCACCCTGCAAGTCGACGCGCCGCGCCTGAATGGCCGGCACCATGCCGAACACGAGGCCAGTGAGGATGGCTAATCCGGTCGCGACGCCGAGGACGAGGACGTCGATGCGAGTCTCGGTAATCCGCGGAATGTCCGCGGGAGCGAACCCCACGAGCATCCGCAGTGCCACTACGGCAATCGCCACGCCCATGACGGTCGACACCGCAGTGAGGACCAGGTTTTCAGCGGCAAACTGCCTGACGAGTCTGCGAAGCGGCGCTCCCATCGCGGTTCGGACCGCCACCTCGCGCAGCCGCGACGTGCCACGGGCCAGCAACAGGTTGGCGACGTTCGCACACGCGATCAACAGCACGAACCCGACCGCGGCCAACAGGACCCACAATGTCCCGCGCACGCGTGAGAAAATCACGTCCGATATCGGCTCGACGAACGCACCGCGGGCCACGTTCGATGGATATGCAGCTTCCAGGTCAGCCATGATGCGTGTCAGCTCATTCTGTCCTGACGCGAACGTGGCGCCGTCGGCGAGACGGCCCAGCACGAAGAGCGGGTGGGTGTCGCGCACGAGTACCTGCGGATCGCCGCGCAGCGGGACCCAGACATCAACACGGGATCGCAGGTCGCGATCGGCAAACCCGCGTCCGTAGGCGGCCGAGCGCAGGATCTGCATCGCACCGAAATCCGACTCGGCGGATACGACGCCGATGATCGTTGTCTCGATGTCGTTCAGCCGTATCGTGCGGCCGACAATATCCGGTGCACGCTGGAACTGGCGCTCCCACAACCGGTCGCTGATGAGCGCCAACTCCGGCCCACCGGGCTTGTCCTCGTCGGCCGTAAACGTGCGACCCTGCGACGGCCGGATGCCTAACAAGGGGAGCAGTTCGTGCGTGGCAACGACAACCGGGAGCCGCGTCGGCTCACCGTCGATCGGTGTCAGCGTCCGTTCGATGGGTGCAAAGGCGGCGAAGCCGGCGAATTGCCGGCTGCGTTCCTTCATGTCCATGAAATCGGGAAGCGACGCTGGCTCACGATTGGTGCCGGTATTTCGATCGGTCTCCCAGACCATCGCCAGGCGATCGACGTCCTCGAACGGAACCGGACGAAGCAACACGCCGTTGACGACGCTGAAAATCGCGGTCGTGGCGCCGATGCCGATCGACAGCGTCAGGATCGCGGCCAGGGCGAAGCCGCGCGATCGCATCAGCACACGCGTGCCGTATCTCAGGTCCTGGACGAAATCATTCCACATTGAAGGCAAGCCTCCGAGGGGCGGCGGCTCGAGCGCCTGTGGTTTTGGTCGAGCCGATTCACGAATGGACTGGGCGAGCGCAGGTTCTTCCCGGAGTTCGGCGACAGCGAGCTCGAGCGCATGGTCACGGGCGTAACCTTGGCCGAGATAGTCCTCGAAACGCTGGGCGAGATGCTGCGACAGCTCTTCGACGATGTCCTCGTCGTGAGCGGGATCGTTCGTGATCTGGTTCAGGGCGCCGCGAACGAGCGCGCGCCAGTCAGGCGTGGTCACGTGGGGCGCAGCCTCGCCACGCGATTGATGCCGGTGAAAAACTCCTGCCACAGACTCCGTTGCGCGGCCAGAACTTCGGCGCCTTCGGCCGTCAGCCGGTAATAACGTCGGCGGCGCTGGCCTGCTTTCTCGACCCATCGCCCCTCGATGAGCCCCCGCGCCTCGAGGCGGTAGAGCATCGGATAGAGCGATGCGACGTGAAACGAGATCGCGCCGCGGGACCGGCGTTCGATCTGCTGCGCGATTTCGTAGCCATGTCGCTGGCCATCTTCGAGCAGGGCGAGGATGAGGAGCTCGGCGCTCCCTTTCTTCATTTCGGAGGTAAGGGCAGGCTTGGCCATATGTGGTGTGACAACATATACGGGCGTATGGTTGGCGTGAATTTCAAGCTGGGATGCTGATTCCTGATTGCTACTGCGGATACAGCGTGCTGGGGCCGGGTCTGAGTGACCAAAACCGTTTGGCGGCGCCAGCTCCAGCACGCATGCACTTGCAGCAGCAATCAGTAATCTGCACGCAGCCTGGGGCCTCCCCCCCCTTGCCCCATTCCGGAGCCGGCATTCGTATAGTGGGTATGCCCGGCCAGGAAGGGACGATGACTACCATGCAAGACACACGTGTCGTGCCGCGGCCTGCGATGTCCGAGATCGACACGTTCGGGCTGACGGATCGTGGTCGCGTGCGGCCCGTCAACAACGATCACTTCCTCATCGCCAGCTTTCACCGGAACCTGCGTGTGCATCACACGTCAATTCCGGGTGGCATTGGTCATCAGGAAACAGAATCGCGCGGCTTCCTCTTTCTTGTCGCTGATGGAGTCGGTGGCCTGACGAGTGCCGGTGACGGTAGTGCACTCGCGCTATCGACTCTCGCACAACACCTGCTGCACGCGACCGAGATCTGCTCGGAGATCGTGCTGACGCAGGAAGAAAAGTCCTTGACCGAGCTGCGTGAAGCCGTGCTCCAGGCGCACACCGCGCTCGTCGACATGGCGAGAGAAGCGGGTGGAAAGCCCGCCACGACGTTGACGATGTACGCCGGCTTCTGGCCGCGCGCGTTCGTCGTGCATGTCGGCGACAGCAGGATGTATCGCTTCCGCGATGGTGAGCTGACCCGCTTTACCTCCGATCAGACGTACGAGCAGTTGATGCTCGAATCAGGCGCCATCAAGCCGGGCAGTCCCGAAGCGGCGCGGCTGAAGCACGTGCTGTGGAGCGCCGTCGGGAACGATGAAATCGTGCCGCAGATCGTGCCGACCGACATCACGCGTCGCGACGTAATCCTTGTGTGCAGCGATGGACTCACCAAACACGTGTCCGACGAAGAAATCCGCGAGCGCCTGGCGCGCGACGAATCATCAGAGGAAAACGTGCGCGCCCTGGTCGACCTCGCGCTCGCGCGCGGCGGATCAGATAATGTGACGGCGGTCGTCGGGAAGACCCGTCCCCGAACGACACCTTCTTCATCAGAAGCGATCCGCTAACGATTCGGGCCGAGTCCCAGCGCGCCGGAGTACCATAGCCCGAAGCCGACGCCGGCGAGGAGGGCGAAGGTCCGGATCGGGTCCTTTTCGCGTACTTCGATGCGGTTCACCTGGTCGAAGGAAACCGTCAGCCGAGTGCGTGCCAGGTTGTTCCGAACGCCGAAGATCGAGTCGGTGGCCACGACGAGCGTCAGGAAGTCGACCGTTGGGCCGCTTTTCAACCGGACCCGGGACATGTTGGAGATGATGTTGGGCGGCGCCGGCGGCGTTGGCACCGGTACCTGCTTCCACCGTACGCAACCAGGCATTCCTACCAGCAGGGCCAGCACCGTCATCCGCTTCCATCGTTGCATCGCATGTTCCTCGGCTGGGGGGGCACCGATTGCGTCGGGGGATGATCCTTTCAATTCACACGCCCCGCAAGCGAGGCGCCGTTGATGCCTGTCGTATTCACGCCCGGTAACTTTTGCTCATGCCGGTCCTGACCCACCCCCTGCCACGCGTCCCCGACGTCGTCGCCCGGGAAATCCTCGCGATGCACTGGGGACTTTCGGGGACTTTGCGTCCGCTGCCCGGAGAGCGCGAGCGCAATTTTCACGTGTACACAGCCGACGGCCGGGAGTTCACGCTCAAGATTGCGTCCTCTCTCGAGGACCCGGCGGACATCGACCTCCAGGTGGCGGCACTGGAGTTCCTGGCGACACGACTCCCGGCAGGGCGAGTCCCGAACCTGGTGCCGGCGCGGGACGGGAACCGGGTGGTCTCGCACACGATCGACGGCGAGGACCACACCGCCCGCCTTCAGACCTGGCTCCCCGGCCGGCCGCTGGCCGAGGTCTCGCCGCATTCGCCGGCGCTCCTGCGCGGCATTGGAGAGACGTTAGGCGCGGTGGCGCACGCCCTCACCTCGTTCACACATCCGGCGGCGCAACGGGCGCTGAAGTGGGACCTGGGGAAAGCGAACTGGATCGGGGAACACCTAGGCCGGGTGGGAGATCGCGCGGTGCGAGAACGCGTGGAGCGGATCTTCGCGCACTATGTCAGCGATGTCCGTCCGGTGTTGGAGGGGACGCGCAGAAGCGTCGTGCATAACGACGCTAACGACCATAACATCTTGATCGCTCGGAGCAACGACCACGCCAACGATTACAACATATCGGTCGCTCGGAGGGACGATGCCGCCACTGCGGCATCGTGTCTAATAGACTTCGGCGACCTGCTCGAGTCGCATCCGGCCTGCGACCTCGCCATCGCGCTCGCGTACCTGATGATGGGAAAGCCCGATCCTGTCAGCGCCGCCACGCACGTCATCGCCGGGTATCATCACTCGCTGCCGCTGACCGAAGCAGAAATCGCTCTCCTCTTCCCGCTGGCGCAAATGCGCCTGGCGGTCAGTCTCGTGAACTCGGCGCTGCAGGCCGAGGCGGCCCCCGAGAACCCGTATTTGCAGGTCAGCGCAAATGCCGCAGCGCGATTACTCGAGCAACTCGATGCGATTCATCCGCGCCTCGCTCAGGCCCGGTTCCGCGAAGCCTGTGGACTCTCGCCGTGTCCATCGTCCGTCGCCGTCGCCGATTGGATGGCCGCTAACGCCAGTTCCTTCGCCCCCTTGCTGGGAGCGACGCTGCCGGCCACCGACGTTCACGTCCACGATTTCAGCGTCAGCAGCCTGACAATCGGCTCGATCGATGACTGGCGTGACCAGCGACGCTTTTCGGCACTCGTCGATCAGGAACTTGCAGCGTCCCGTGCCCGCGTCGGCATCGGCCGGTACGACGAGGTGCGTGCCATCTATACGACGGACCTGTTCCGCGTCGAAGGCAACGACGGGCCGGAATGGCGCACGGTGCACATCGGCATCGACGTTGCCGCACCTCCGGGCACCGCCATTCACGCGCCCACCGCCGGGACGGTCCACAGCATCCGCAACAACGACGCTGCGGGCGACTATGGGCCAACGGTCGTTCTCGAACATGCCGCCACCAGCGAGCGCCCCGCATTCTGGACGCTCTACGGTCACCTCGACCGCGCGACGCTGGATCACCTGGCGGTCGGACAGCACGTGAAGGCAGGTGACGTCATTGGCTGGCTGGGCGACGTGACGGTGAATGGGGGATGGTGGCCACACGTCCACGTCCAGGTCATCTGCGACCTGCTCGGACGCAGCGGCGACTTCCAGGGCGTCGCCAGACCTAACGAGCGCGCCGTCATGCTCGGCATCTCGCCAGATCCCACGCCACTCCTCGGGCTGCCGGCTACGGCACGGGCGCCGCGCCCGGCGAGCACCGCCTCATTGCTCGAGCGTCGCGCGCGCACGGCCGGACCGTCGCTCAGCGTGTCGTATCGCCGCCCCCTCCACATCGTGCGGGGCGTGATGCAATATCTGATTGACGCCGAGGGACGCCGGTATCTCGATGCCGTCAACAACGTGGCGCATGTCGGACACGCGCATCCCGACGTGGTGCGCGTGGGACAGCAGCAGATGGGGGCGCTGAACACCAACACGCGCTACCTGCATGACGCAATGATGGAGTACGCCGAACGGTTGACGGCGACGCTGCCTGAGCCGCTGCGCGTCTGCTACTTCGTGAATTCCGGCAGCGAGGCCAACGAGCTCGCGATCCGGATGGCACGGACATTCTCCGGCGAGCGTG
>Ga0079217_10000038_pt1 | contig 22440 bp, 21 predicted proteins | sample NCAS200_FD_76343 | JGI IMG/M metagenome (GOLD analysis project Ga0079217, IMG submission 76343) | Agricultural soil microbial communities from Utah to study Nitrogen management - NC AS200 | ecosystem: Environmental > Terrestrial > Soil > Agricultural land | place: USA: Utah | collected 2014-06-11 | reverse complement strand
TGAGGACGCACGTTCGCTTCGGCCTGGTACGCAGCCTCTGCGATCCTCGGCGATACCTCTGCGCTCCTCTGCGTCAAAGTCTTTCACCGTGAAATCCGTGGTCAATCCAATGAGTAAACGCAAACTCATTCTCGCCGGCGGTTGGGTGATAGCGATTGCGATGCTTGCGGTTGGTCAGCGAGCGCTGGAATCCCAGCAGCCGATGGTCGAAGCGCCGATGTTCGAGGTCGACCCGTTCTGGCCCAAACCCCTGCCTAACAAGTGGGTGCTCGGCAACGCGATCGGCGTGGGCGTCGACTCGCGCGACCACGTGTACATCGTGCACCGGCAGGATACGATGAACGAGGCCGAAAATGGCGCCGGCACGAACCCGCCGACGAGCGACTGCTGCAAGGGCGCGCCGCCCGTCCTCGAATTCGACCCGCAGGGCAACCTGGTGAAGGCCTGGGGCGGCCCCGGCGAAGGATACGTCTGGCCCGGATCCAACCACGGCATTTCGATCGACAAGAACGACAACGTGTGGATCGGCGGGAACGGCACCAACGACTCGCACATCCTGAAGTTCTCGCGCGACGGCAAGCTGCTCATGCAGATCGGGACGCCAAACGCGGTTCCGCTGGACAGCACGAAGGTCAAGCCGCGCCATACTGCCGGGAACAGCCTGTCGATGGAGCACTTCGGCCGGGTCGCCAAGGTGTCGCTCGACAACACCGCCAATGAGGCGTACGTGTCGGACGGCTACCTGAACAAGCGCGTCGCCGTGATCGACATGACGACAGGGAAGATCAAGCGATTCTGGGGCGCCTACGGCAACGTCCCCTCCGACACGAATTATGGCCCGTACAGCCCCGACTCGGCGCTGATTCCGCAATTTCGCACACCGCTGCACTGCGCCGAGCCGACCAACGATGGCCTGGTTTACGTGTGCGACCGGCCGAACGACCGCATCCAGGTCTTCCAGAAGGACGGCAAGTTCGTGAAGGAAGTCCGGATCGCGCCCAAGACGTTAGGCGACGGCTCGGTCTGGGATATCGCCTTCTCGAAGGACCCGCAGCAGAAATACCTGTACCTGGCGGATGGCAAGAACGAGAAGATCTACGTCATGGACCGCCAGAGCCTCGAGATCCTGACGCGATTCGGCGACGGTGGCCGTCAGCCGGGCCAGTGGTTTGCGGTCCACTCGATCGCCACCGACTCGCGCGGCAACATCTTCACGACCGAGACTTACGAAGGGAAGCGGCTGCAGAAGTTCGTCTACAAGGGGATGGGACGCGTGCCACGGAATCAGGGGGTGGTGTGGCCCAAGAAGTGAATCGTGAATCGTGAACTGAAGCGTGAACTGAATCGTGAACAATCGTGACTGGTGGCGATGAGCAATTCGATTGATCGCAGAAGTTTCCTGAAGACGGCAGGTGCCCAGGCCGGGCTTGCCGCCGTCGGCGCTACGTCGTTAGGTGCGGAGGCGTCACCGGCGTTGCTTCCGTCCGCGACCGCTGATCGTTGGCTGGCTGCTCCGGCGATCAACGGGAAGACCTACGACGTCGCCGTGATCGGCGCCGGTGCCTTTGGCGGCTGGACGGCCTACTGGGCACGGAAGCTCGGCGCTTCGGTCGTCCTCGTCGATGCGTACGGGCCCGGCAACTCCCGTTCAACCTCGGGGGACGAGACGCGCGGCGTCCGGACCTCCTACGGCGACCGCCCACACGGCGAGCAGTGGATGCAATGGGCGAGCCGCTCCATCCAGCGCTGGAAGGCGTGGGACGAGGAATGGGGCCGCGACCTCAAGATGCGGCTCTTCGTCACCACCGGCGATTTCATCTTCCGCAACGAGTGGGAGAACTTCACCCGGACGACCCGCGACCTGTTCGTGAAGAACGGCATCAAGCACGAGTCGGTCGACGTCGAGATCGTGAAGAAGGAGTTTCCGCAGTTCGACCTCCGCGGCATTACAGCCTGCCTCTACGAACACGAAGCCGGAGTGGTCCGTGCGCGGCGATCCACCCAGTGTGTCGCGGAGGTGTTCCAGAAGATGGGCGGCGACGTCGTCGTCGCGCGTGCGTATCCCGGTCCGCTCGAATCGGGACGGATGGGAAGCCTCGTGCTGAACACGCACGAGACGATCAAGGCGCAGCACTACGTCTTCGCGTTAGGCCCGTGGCTGGGGAAGACCTTCCCGGGTCTCCTGGGGACGCGCATGCGGCAGCCGATCGGGCGCGTGTGCTACTTCTCCACGCCGCACGGCGACAACCGGTTCGAGTGGCCTAACATGCCGAGCTTCAACTTCCCTGGCGTGACGGGATGGCCAACCCTGCCGTTTGACAGCCGCGGGTTGCGCGTGCGCGGCGGCGGTGGGGGAGGAGGCGGTCGCGGTGGCGGAGGTGGTGGAGGTGGTGGAGGTGGTGGCGCTGGCAGTCAGAGTCCATTGCCACCGGTTCCCGCGGGTCCGCAGATCATCGGCGGGCCGGAGCAGGATCCTGACCTCAGCGATCGTCATGTCGATGCGCTCACGGTCGAGCGCTCGCGGGCGTTCCTCGCCGAACGCATTCCGCTCATGAAGGACCAGCCGCTCAACGAGACGCGCGCCTGCCATTACGAGCAAAGCTCGTCGCGCAACTTCATCATCGACCGCCATCCGGACATACCTAACGCGTGGATCGCCGGGGGCGGTTCGGCGGAGGCATTCAAGTCGGGACCGGTCATCGGCGAATACGTCGCGCGCCGGGTGCTGAACAAGGACCTCGAACCGCAGCTGGCCGCAGGATTCCGGATTCCCAGCGAGACGTACGAAGGCATCATCGCCCCCGCACCGGCGTCACGTGCCGTCAACAGTCACATTCAGCCCGGCAACGGAGAATCCGGCTTCGACGACTGACACAATTGGCACGCTCCGCGTGATGCTTCAGGAAAACAAAACAGCCGGATCGTTTCCGATCCGGCTGTCTCGTTTGGATGATCGGCGATACTACTTGCCCATCCTGGTCACGTTCTCCGCGGCCGGGCCCTTCTTCCCTTCGACGATATCGAATTCCACTGTCTCACCCTCGGTCAGGGTCTTGAAACCCTTTCCCTGGATTGCCGAGTGGTGGACGAAGCAATCCTTCGATCCGTCCTGCGGGGTAATGAAGCCGAAGCCCTTGGCCTCGTTGAACCACTTGACCGTTCCGGACGTACGCATGTCCTTCACTCCGTCTTGTTGATGGTGGGTCGGAGTGCGGACGAGCCGTACTAGCCGATCACCCTTGCGTGAGACTGCCCTCACGCGGGCTCGAACCGTCGGCGCCTGACGAGTGCGTCGCGGCTCGTGCTTTAACCGGTAGTCAGCCGGTCAACCGCGCCCGACCATAAAAAAGTCGTTTTGCGGCGCTCAATAGTAATGCTGACCTGTAGAGCCAGCAACACGACTTGAAGTGCAGGTCAAGCCCCCCTCCTCAGGGAGGGGGGTAGGGGGTGGCTTGCCCTTCGGCTCTCAATTGAGGGAGATAGCCAAGCTCGATACCTTTCATGGAGTTACGCGCCATTTCCTTCCGCTTGTGGTGTCGCGAGGGGTCTGATCCTCGCCGCCAACTCCCTTCGACGCCCTTTCGACCCCGGGAACGCATATGACCCGCGCCCGTTCAATCGCCCACTCACTGATTATCGCCACCCTCGTCGTCGCCTCGTCCACGGCGAGCGCACAGGCCCTGAAGCCGGCGGCCAGCGGCCGAGCGACGACATCGCTCACGCTGAATGGCAACCGGCCGCCGAGCATCAGCATCGATTACGGACGGCCACACGCGCGCGGCCGGACGGTGAATGGCGCCTTGGCCGGTGACTTGGGCACGGTCTGGCGGCTTGGCGCCAACGAGGCGACCACGCTTCGTACCGATGTCGACCTAACGATTGGTACGCTCACCGTGCCGAAGGGCGCGTACACGCTCGCCGCGGAGACCTCGGCCACCGGCGACTGGCAACTGCTCGTGAACACGAAGACCGGTCAATGGGGCATCCCTTATCCCAAGGACACCGAACTCGGTCGCACGAAACTGACCTCACGGACGCTGGCAACCCCGATTGAATCGTTCACGATGTGGATCATTCCCGCCGCCGACGGCTCGGCGAGCGGCGAGATCCGCTTCGCGTGGGGCACGAAAGAGTTCAGTGCGCCGTGGCGCGTGAAATAACTGCAGCGATCGGCGAACAGCGACAAGCGACCAGACTACCAGGCAACTGCGATGAACGACACCCCACTCCAGCGTCTGTACCAGGCCGGCCAGTCCATCTGGCTCGATTACATCGACCGCACCATGCTGCACGACGGCCGCCTGGCGAAACTCATCGAACAGGACGCGCTGGTGGGGATGACATCGAACCCGACGATCTTCGAGAAAGCGCTGGCCGAGGGCGCGGCGTATGACGCGCAGATCTCTGCCGCGCCGCCCGAGCTGACGCCGTCCGAGCTCTTCGAATTGATCGAAACCGATGACGTGCGCTCCGCGTGCGACCGTTTCGCCGATGTGTTCGAGTCGACGGAAGGGCAGGATGGGTATGTGTCGATCGAGGTCTCGCCGGCCCAGGCCTTCGACGCCGACGCGTCCGTCGCTGAAGCGCACCGGCTCTGGCAGACCGTCGACCGGCCTAACGTGATGGTCAAGGTGCCGGGCACGCCGGAAGGCGCGCGTGCCATTCGGCGGCTCATCGCCGACGGCATCAACGTCAATGTCACGCTGCTGTTCGCGATCGCGGCACACGATCGGGTCATCGAAGCGTACCTCGCGGGACTGGAGGATCGCGTCGCCGCGGGCCAGCCGATCGATGCCGTGGCGTCGGTGGCGAGTTTCTTCGTGAGCCGCGTCGATACGGAGATCGACAAGCGGCTCAACACCCTCGCGGCAACCCTGGAGGGCGTGGCCCGCGATCACGTCCTGTCGCTGCGTGGAAAGGCGGCCATCGCGAATGCCCGCCTCGCGTACCGGCTCTTCAGCGAGCGCTTCCAAGGACCACGGTGGGAGCGTCTCGCCGCGAAGGGAGCGATGGTGCAGCGTCCGTTGTGGGCCAGCACATCGACCAAGAACCCGGCATATCGCGACGTCATCTACGTTGAACAGCTGATTGGGCCCCACACCGTCAACACGTTGCCACCGGCCACCATGGACGCGTTCCGCGACCATGGTATGGTTGCGCGCACCGTCGACATGGACGTCGACAGCGCCACCGCGGACATCACCGCCCTGGAGCAGGTCGGAATCAGCATGGACGACGTGACGTCGCAGCTCCTGCGCGAGGGCGTCTCGTCGTTTCAGAAATCGTTCGACACGCTGCTGGCCGGTCTGAGCCGAAAGACCGCATCGCTCGTCGCCAGCTGACGAATGACCGGTACGCCACCGGCGGGTTCTGTACCAACAGATCGCACCAAGATCGTCTGCACACTGGGCCCGGCGTCCGCGACGCCACAAGTCATCGCGTCGCTGCTGGACGCAGGAATGTCCGTCGCGCGAATCAACTTCTCGCACGGCACGCACGAGACGCACGCGCGCGCGATCGCCCTCGTCAGGCAGCTCGCGGCCGAACGAAAGCGACCTGTAGCCATTCTCGGTGACCTCCAGGGTCCGCGGATACGGATTGGAACGCTCGACGCACCTATCACGGTCGCTCCTGGTGACGAAGTCATTCTCTGCGACGAGGACACCTGTATCCGTCCGGACCTGCCCGTCACGTACACCGACATCGCACGCGACGTGAAGGTCGGCGATCGCGTCCTGATCGACGATGGCCTGATCGAGCTGGTCGTCCTCGACATCCGCTCGCAGCGCGTGGTCACGCGCGTGCTTCACGGTGGAGCGATCGGCAGCCACAAGGGCATGAATTTTCCCGGCGTTCAGGTGTCGGCGCCGTCCATCACCGAAAAGGATCGCGCCGACGCGGCGTTCGCGGTGGAGCAGAAGCTCGACTATCTCGCGCTCAGCTTTGTCCGTCGCGCGGAAGATCTTGCCGCGCTGCGTGAGCTGATCCCGAACGACCTGCTGGTGATCGCGAAGATCGAGAAGGACAGCGCTCTCGATAACATCGAGGATATCACGCGTGCCGCCGATGGAATCATGGTTGCGCGTGGCGACCTCGGCGTCGAGTTGCCGTTCGAGGAAGTCCCCCTGGTGCAGAAGCGGCTCATCCGCCTGGCCAACCAGTTAGGCAGGCCGGTGATCACGGCCACGCAGATGCTCGAATCGATGGTCGAGCATCCGCGGCCGACGCGCGCCGAGGCCAGTGACGTCGCCAATGCGATTCTCGACGGTACCGACGCGGTCATGCTGTCTGCCGAAACCGCGGTCGGTGCTTATCCGGAACTGGCGGTGCGGGCGATGCGGCGCATCATCGCCGAAATCGAGAAGCGCGGCGTCTCGACGCGGCGCGAAGAACGGAAAGCCGGCCTGGTTGGTGCTTCGACCGAGGAGACCATCGCGGTGGCAACACGCGCCGCGGCCGTGCTGCTGGACGCGCCGCTTGTTGTCGTGTTCACGAAGAGTGGATTTTCCGCGCGCATCGTGGCGTCGCAACGGCCCGATGTTCCGATCCTTGGTCTCACACCTGTCGAACGCACCTACCACCAGCTCTCGCTCATCTGGGGCGTCATTCCCGCGCTCGGGCCGCCGGTCGACACCTACGCCAAGATGTTCGAGTACGCGCGCACGGAGATCCTGCAGCGTGGACTGGCAAAGGAAGGCGACCGTGTGCTCGTGACGGCCGGGGTGCCGTTCGACGTTCCGGGAACGACGAACCTCGTGAAGGTTGAAGTCGTATGAAGCTCACGTTCCTCGGCACCGGTACCAGCTTTGGCGTTCCGCAAATCGGGTGTCATTGCCCGGTGTGCCGCTCGCCGGATCCGCGTGACCGGCGGAATCGCGTGGGTGCGGTGGTGGAAACGGATCGTGGGACGCGGCTGCTGATCGACACGCCACCGGAGCTGCGACTGCAACTGATCACGTGCGGTATCGATCGCATCGATGCCGTCCTGTTCACGCACGATCACGCCGACCATGTGCAGGGGCTCGATGATGTTCGCGCCTTCACGATGCGGCGGGACGCGCCGCTGGCGATGTACGGTTCCGAAGGAACGCTGGACCGGATCTCGAAGCGCTTTCCGTACATCTTCGATGAGCGCGTGCGGCCACTACCCGGCACCTCAAAGCCCGAAGGGCAGCTGCGTGTCATGGCGCCGGGAGAGACTCGCGAGATCGGTGACATCGCCGTGACGTCTATCGAAGTGCCCCACGGCGCGGCGACGGTGTTCGCCTATCGCATCGGATCACTCGCCTACGTCACCGATGCCAAGCGGATTCCGCCGGAAGCGATGGAGCAGCTGATGGGCGCGAAGGTCCTGGTGCTGAACGCACTGCTCCGCACCGAGCACCCGACACACCTCTCGATTCCCGAAGCGATCCGGGTGGCGCAGCAGGTCGGCGCCGATCGCACGTACTTCACCCACCTGACGCACGAGAGCTTTCACGCCGACCTCGAGTCCGAGCTGCCGCGGGGGATCAGTCCCGCCTTTGACGGCCTGACCGTCAAGATCGACTAGCCCCACGTTCCGTGATTTCACTCGACTACACGTTCATGACCGAGGGTGCGGTCACGGGGGCCATCTCCGATCGCGCCCTGGCCTCCGCCGGTGCGGCATTCACCGCGGCGCACGAACGCGTCCAGCGTCGCTGGAAGGACTCGGAGCTCGGTTTCCTTGACCTGCCTGACGACGCGCAGCAGGTGAGAGATTGCCACGAACTCACCCGCTGGGCGACGGATCGTGGCGTGCGCGATGTGGTCGTCCTCGGGATTGGCGGATCAGCGTTAGGTCCCATCGCCCTTCGCACCGCGCTCCTGCCACCGGCCTGGAACCTGCTGGGTGCAGCGCACCGGGATGGTCGTCCGCGACTGCACGTGCTGGACAACGTCGACCCGTCGACGATGACGTCGTTGCTGGAGCGCGTGGAGCTGGGCGCCACGTTGTTCATCGTGACGTCCAAGTCCGGCGGGACGGCGGAGACGATGGCGCAATACCTCGTCGTTCGCGATCGCCTCGATGCGGCCGGACGACCGGCCCGGGATCACCTCGTGTTCGTCACCGACCCCGGGAAGGGGGCGCTGCGGAAGATCGCCCGCGACGAGCACGTCACCGCGCTGGCCATCCCGCCTAACGTGGGAGGCCGGTTCAGCGTCCTGTCGCCGGTCGGGTTGCTTCCGGCCGCGCTGACCGGGATCGACATCGCCGCGCTGCTCGATGGCGCACGGGAGATGCGAAGGCGGTGCCAACAGGGGGACTGGGCAGGCAACCCGGCGGGAACGTACGCGGTGCTGCAGTGGCTGGCCGATACGCAGTACGGGCGATCGGGGCAGGTCTTCATGCCCTATTCCGACCGCCTGCGCGACATGGCGGCCTGGTTCGTGCAATTGTGGGCGGAAAGTCTGGGGAAAATCCGGCCCGACGGAGCGCCGGTGGGGCCAACACCGATCGCGGCGTTAGGCGCGACCGACCAGCACAGCCAGGTCCAGCTGTTCATGGAAGGACCGAATGACAAGACCGTTACCTTCGTCACCTCGGACGACGCGGGCGACAACCTCGGCATTCCATCCAGGCACGCTGACCTGCCCGACCTCTCGTACCTCGGCGGGCACACGTTGGGAGAACTCCTCCAGGTGGAGCAGCGCGCCACTGCCGGCGCACTCGCGGCCCGCGGCCGCATGAGCATGACGCTCAGCCTCGATGCCGTCGACGCGCACCACCTCGGTGGATTGATCATGATGCTCGAGCTGGCGACCGCGTATGCCGGTGAGTTGTACGGGGTGAATGCCTTTGACCAGCCGGGCGTCGAGCTTGGAAAGCGGTTTACATACGGCATGTTCGGTCGCCCTGGATTCGAAGAGGATATGGCGGCCTGGAAGGCGCTGCCGCAGGCGGATCCGAAACGGCGCGTCTAGCGGGTTGCACCGCCATGAAGCCGGGCCCAAGTTCCGGAACTCACTGCCTTACGTGTCGATTCAGCGGGCTCGGCGCTTCCGTTCGTCGTTGTCACCCATTCACGGGAAACCGGAGAGCAGTACGAGATGATTGAAGAGGCAACCGTTCCAGCACATCCGGCGCTGGGCACAGCCGTTACGCGATCGAATGGCAGCGTGACCGTGCACGATCCCGCTGTCCTTGCCGGAACAGGCATGGACGCGTTGGTGCGCGACGCGGTGTTCGGAGCTGGCGAAGCGCGTGATCACGCACGGTGGCTGATCTGGGAATTGGGGCAGGCGGTGGGCGTGCGGCCTTCGTCGATCCATGACCTCTACCTGGCGCGAGGGCGCGGAGCGGTTGGCGGGTTCACCGTGCCGGCGATGAACGTGCGGGGAATGGCATACGAGACGGCGCGCGCGATTTTCCGCGTCGCCAACAAGCTCGATGCCGGTGCGTTCATCCTTGAAATCGCGCGATCCGAAATCGCCTACACCGATCAGCGTCCGACCGAATACGTCGCCGTCATGCTGGCGGCCGCCTTGCGAGAAGGCTTCCGCGGCCCGGTGTTCATCCAGGGCGATCACTTCCAGGTGAATGCCAAGAAATACGTGGCGGACCGCGACCCCGAAGTGAACGCCGTGAAGGCACTCGCCCGCGAGGCGATCGACGCGGGGTTCTATAACATCGACGTCGACACCTCCACGCTGGTCGACCTGTCGAAGAAGACGCTGACCGAGCAACAGCGCCGCAACTTCGAGGAGTGCGTCGACATTACGCAGTACCTGCGTGGACTCGAGCCGCCGGGCGTCACGATTTCGGTGGGCGGCGAAATTGGCGAAGTCGGCACCGAAAACAGCACGGTGGCGGAGCTCGAGGCCTTCATGGATGGCTTCAACAACACGCTGCAGAAGCGCGCGCCGGGTATGGCGGGACTCTCCAAGATCAGTGTCCAGTCCGGCACGTCGCACGGTGGCGTGGTGCTGGCGGACGGCAAAATTGCGGACGTGAAGCTGGACCTCAACACGCTGGAATTGTTGTCCAAAGTGGCGCGGGAGAAGTACGGATTGTCGGGCGCTGTGCAGCACGGGGCATCAACGCTGCCTGACGAGGCGTTCAACAATTTCCCGCGGACGGAAACGGCCGAGATTCACCTGGCGACGAACTTCCAGAACATGCTGTACGACGCGCTGCCGTCGGATCTGCGCAATGAGGTGTACGCGTGGCTGGGAGAGAATGCCAGGGAGGAGCGCAAGGCGGGCGACTCCGACGAGCAGTTTTACTACAAGACGCGAAAGAAGGCGCTGGGTCCGTTCAAGCGTCAGTTCTGGGAACTTGATTCAGGAACGCGGGAACGACTGGCGGCCGCGTACGATGAAAAGTTCACGTTCCTGTTTACGCAGCTGGCGGTTGGCGGCACAAAGGACGCCGTGCGGCGTCACGTGAAGCCGATGGCGATTCATCGGCCCGCACCCGGAAGTGCCGGTCACGTAGTGGTTGAACCGGCGCCCGACGATGCGGATTTAAGTGACTAGCGAATAGCATAAGCGATCAGCGATCAGCGATCAGCAATCAGCGATCAGCGAGTAGCGAGCGACCAGCGACCAGCGACCAGCGCCCAGCCCAGCCCAGCACCAGCACCAGCACGCAGTATCAGCATCAGCAATCAGCAATCAGCACGAAGCCATGTTTACCCTTTTCCGGTATTCTCATGTCTCGCAACTTTGAAGAAGAGCCGACGGTGATTGTCGAACGTCGCAACGGTGGAAGCGCGGGCGTCTTCCTCGCCGGACTTGCGATCGGCGCCGGTCTGGCGCTGCTCATGGCGCCGACGAGCGGCGCGGAGCTGCGTCGCAACATGCGGCGCACAGCGCGCCGGGCGCAGCGCACCGCCGGTCATATCGCGCGCGACGTGCGCGAACGCGCCGGCGAGGCCATTGCCGACGCGCGCGACGAGTTCGAAACGCGCGTGAAGGATGCGCGCTCGGTGCTGAAAGAACGGCGTCGTGACGTGAACGATGCGGTGCGCAGCGGCAAGGCCGCTGCTCGCGACGCCCGTTCCGCGTTCGAGCGTCGCCTCGCTGAGGCACGGGCGACCCGTAGCGAACCCGAGACCGGCGGCGACTGACCAGTCCCCCGCAGCCGGGCGCGGAAGCGCCGGCCCCGGCCGTTCGGTCACCGCCGCGGCACGTGGTATTCGGCTCCGCCGTCCTCGATTACGTGCGGCGGATCTGGCATCACAGCGCTGAGGACGACCTGCTGTTCCTTGCCAGCGGGGTGGCGTTCGGCATCCTGCTGGCGGCGCTGCCGTTCGGCCTGCTCGTCATGTCGGTCGTGGCGTTTTTCCTGAACGAGACACCGGAGCGGACCGCGCTCTCCGTCCACCAGCTGCTCGATACGCTGCTCCCCCGCCACACGGGAGCGATGGAAGAATCGGTGCACAAGCTGATCAATGACGTGCTGCAGGCGCGTGGCGCGTTAGGCATCTGGGGGGCGGCCGGCTACTTCTGGTTCACCGCCCGGCTCTTCGGCGCGCTGCGCAGTGCGCTCAGCCAGGTACTCGACTTCGGGACCCAACGCGGGGTTGTCGCCGGGAAGCTGCACGACTTTCAGCTGACGCTCGCCTCGACCTTCCTCATAACGGCATACATCGCGCTGAGCGCCTACGTCGCCATTGCCACGTCACGCGGCGTGCAGCTGTTCGTGAACCTGGGCCTGCGCAGCGATGTCATGAGCGGGGTGGAGTATGCCATCGGCCGCCTGCTCGCGTTTAGCCTGATCGTGGCGCTCATCTTCCTGCTGTTCCGGCTCATTCCGATTCGCGGGATTCCCTCGCGGGCCGCGTTCGTCGGTGCCATGACGGCATCAATTCTGTTCGAGCTCGCTCGCGTCGCCTACGCGGCGTTCACCGGCTACCTCTCACCGGGCACCATCTACACCGGCGTGCTCTATACCATCGTGTCCGTCGTCTTCTGGGTCTACTACGCGGCAATCATCTTCCTGATCGGCGGGGAAGTGGCGCGCGTGTACGAGATTCGGAACACGAATCGTGTCACAGTTTAGGCTGTCCGGAGTCGTCTCGTCCGCGCAAATTTCGACGCATGCTGATTGACCTGCGTAGTGACACCGTCACCCGGCCCACCGCTGGCATGCGGCGCGCGATCGCCAGCGCCGAAGTGGCCGACGACTACCTCGACGGTGATCCCACGACGCGGAAGCTCGAGGAGCAGGTCGCGAACCTGCTCGGCAAGGAGCGGTCGCTGTTTTTCCCGAGTGGGACGATGGCGAACCAGTGCGCGATTTCGGTCCTGAGCGAGCCCGGCACCGAGATTTACGCAGACCTGTATTCGCACATCGTTGAGCGAGAGATGGCAGGCGCCGCGGCCCTGTCGGGCGTACAAATCAGGACAGTCCGGAGCGAAGGACCGATGATGGACGCCGCGGGTCTGTCGCGTGCGTTTCGTCCGTTCGATCCTTATCTACCGCGCGCCACGCTCGTCTGCCTCGAGAACACGCACAACAGCGCCGGTGGCCTCGTCGCCCCCGTCGCGGGTATTCGCGCCATGCATGACGTCGCGCGAGAGCGCGGCTGCAAAGTGCACCTGGACGGCGCGAGACTCTGGAACGCCGCTGTGGCCTCGGGCAGCTCGCTGGCGGAGTTTGCCGAATGGAGCGATACCACGATGGTGTCGTTCTCCAAGGGACTCGGCGCACCCGCGGGTGCAATCCTCGCTGGATCTGATGCCGTAATGCATCGCGCCAACGAAATGAGGAAGCGCCTCGGCGGTGTGATGCGACAGAGCGGCATTCTCTCGTCCGCCGCGCTGTACGGCCTCGAACACCACTTCGAGCGTCTGTCCGAGGACCATGCGCGCGCCGCTGATTTTGCTCACGTGGTCGATCGCGCGATTGCGGCGACGGTGATGCCGCCGGAGACGAACATCGTCATGGTGGACCTGGCGCCCGGCCTGGATGCGGCCAACGTCGCCAGGAAAGTAGCCCGCGAGGGTGTACTCGTTTCCGTCTGGACTCCAACGCGGGTCCGCGTGGTGCTGCACATCGATGTGTCGGAAGACGAGGCGCGCACCGCCGCGCTGGCACTGCTCGACGCGCTCGACGAGGCGTGGCGTGAGCTGGGTGACACGTCGGACTGGCCGGTCGTAGCCGCGCCGCCGCGCGCGTATTGACGCTTTACGCGGTCCCGGAAATCGGGTGAATTCCCAACTCGCAACGGGTGGTGAAGGGGCTTAGTTTTCCCGTTGCTCCAGGTCCCGAAGGGCGTAAGCCCGCCAACTCCGTCAGGACCCCGAAGGTAGCAGCGGTACGCGGTGTCTTTCGTTGCTTCGTCAGGCCTGGAGTATTGCCGCGGGATTCCATGCATTCGTGCAGGAACCCGCGGCTTTCACTTCCAGCTGCGTGCTGATTGCTGATTGCTGCTGCATGTGCTGCTTGCTTGTGCTGGTGCCGACTGCACCACAGTGACAGCAAGCAGCCCCAGGACGCAGCCCAAGCACTCAGCCCAAGCACGCAGCATTGAGCAGCAGCAATCAGCAATCAGCACGCAGCATGATCTCCCTTGCCAGGAAGTATCGCCCCAAGAAGTTCTCCGAAGTCGCGGTGCAGACGCACGTGTCCAACACGTTGCGTGGCGCGATCGAGAGAGGGCGGGTCGCGCACGGGTATTTGCTGTGTGGACCACGCGGCACCGGCAAGACCACGCTGGCGCGTGTGCTCGCTATGGCGCTCAACTGCGAGAACCGCGACGCCTCCGGAGAACCGTGCGGCCAGTGCACGTCGTGCGTGCGCATCTGGTCCGGGGCGTCGAGCCTGGACGTCGTCGAAATCGATGCTGCCTCGAATCGTGGCGTCGATGATGCGCGTGATCTCCGCGAGCGGGCGATGTATGCGCCGTCCGGCGAAAACGGATGGAAAGTGTACATCATCGACGAAGCGCACATGTTGACGCGCGAAGCCTGGAATGCACTCCTCAAGATCCTCGAGGAACCGCCGCCACGCGTCGTCTTCGTCTTTGCCACGACCGAACCCCAGAAGATCGCGCAGTTCGCGGCACCGGTCTTGAGCCGCCTCCAGCGATTCGACTTCAAGCGCATCAGCGGTTCCGAAATTCGCGGTCGACTCTCGGCGGTGCTCGGCGCCGAAAAGGTCGAAGCGGATCCCGACGCGCTGTCGATGATCGGACGCGCGGCCGACGGTTCCATGCGCGACGCGTTGAGCCTCACCGACCAGGTGCTCGCGTTTCACGACGGCCGCCTGACGACGGATGCCGTGCGGGACGCACTGGGCCTCGTTGCGGAGGACGAACAGCTCGCGATGCTCGACATCGTCGCCGAGCGGCGCGCGGGAGACGTGTTCGCCGCCGTGTCCCGCCTCGTCGACGAGGGTGTGGATCTGGGGCTGTTCCTCGCGGGCTTCGGCGACATGGTGCGCGCGCAGCTCGCGGTGGAGTTGCGCGGCGATGCCGGCGAATTGTCCGAGCGCACGCGTGCCGCGCTCGTCGAGCGGCGTGGCCGGCTCGTGTCCGGCGACCTGCTGCGCATGTTATCGGCGTTAGGCGAGCTCGAGCCGCGCTTCCGCCGCAGCACGCAGCAACAATTACTGCTCGAGACGACGCTGGTGCGTTTTGCACTGCTCGACCGGATGGTGGCGATCGAGGACGTGCTGAAGGGCATTGGAGCGGAAAACAGTCCAGGACCGAGGGGCTCGAGTCCGAGCCCAGGGGGCAGCGGACGCTTGTCGCCGCCCGGTCGAAGTGAAATGAGTGCGAGGAGCGTCGAAACGCCGACCAGTGTTGAGCGCGTCAACGAGCCCGCGCCGCCGGTCGCTCGCGCTTCGACCCCGCTTCGCCTGGTGTCCTCGTCAGGCGTCGCGACTGACGTGGCGCCGACGCCGGCCCAACCGATGAAGGCGGTCGCGTCAAAGCGGAGGACGGTTGCCGCCTCGGATCTGAACGCGGTCGCCGGAATCTGGGACGATATGGTCGCCGGGATCCGGCGCGACCGGCCATTTATCGCAACGCTCCTCGAGCAGTCGCTGCCGGTGAGCACAACCGCGAATGGCGTGCTCGTGCTTCAGGTCGAAGCTCCCGCTGTACAGGAAGGATTGGCCGCCAAGACGACTGAGATCCTGGCGACGATGAACGGCTGGCTCGCCGGACTGCAGAAGCTCACGGTGAGACTCGTGGGAGATTCAGTGTCGGCCGGCCCGGCGCCGCGCATGACCGTCGAGTCGGTACGCTCTGAAACCCTTGCCGCGCTCCGGAAGCGGGATCCGGTCCTGAGCGCAGCGATCGACGCGCTGGATCTGGATCTCTTGAACTGAGTGCTTGCCGCTCGCCGCGGACACCGCCTAACTTGCGGTGGCGAAACGATTTCCCAACGACAAATGGCGGACTTCTTCAAGATCCTTCAACAGGCGCAGCAGATGCAGGGGCACCTGCAGAAGATGCAGGAAGACCTGCAACACAAGGTCGTCAACGGCTCGTCGGGCGGGGGAATGGTCTCCGTAGAGGCGGACGGGCGGGGCCAGGTCAAGAAGATCAAGATCGACCCGTCGCTCGCCGGCCAGTCCGACTTCGAGATGCTCGAGGACCTGATCGTGGTCGCCGTGAATGACGCCCAGAAGAAGGCGACCGAACTGGCTCAGGAAGAGATGAGCAAGCTGACGGGGGGCATGAACCTGCCGTTCAAGCTCCCGATCTAGAGCCTGGAAAACCCGATTCTGAGATCCGACATCCGCCATCCGCCATCCCGGAGCGATGGGCGCGATTGACGACCTGACCGCGGAGCTATCGAAACTCCCTGGGATTGGGAAGAAGACTGCGCTGCGACTGACCTACCACCTGCTCAAGCAGCCGGCCGACCGGAGCCTGCGCCTCGCGCACGCCCTCGAGGTCCTGGCCGAGCGGGTTCACCCCTGTCCCCGGTGCCACAACCTCACCGAGGCCGAGCTCTGTGCCATCTGCGCTGACCCCCGCCGCGATGCGAGTGTTATCTGCGCGGTGGAGGAAGCGTCTGATATCGGAGCTATCGAGCGGTCAGGCGAGTACCGCGGGGTCTACCATGTCCTCGGGGGTCGCCTGTCGCCGCTCGACGGCGTCTCGGCAGCAGACCTGGCGATCGAGGACCTGGTCAGTCGAGTCGGCGATGGAGGGGAGGTGCGGGAAGTCATTCTCGCCACCAATCCCAGCATCGAAGGCGAGGCGACCGCGCTGTATGTCCAGCAGGCACTCACGCCAAGTCGTGTCCGGGTAACTCGCATCGCGCGAGGCCTCCCGGTCGGTGGTGATCTGGAATACGCAGACGGCGTGACGATTGCGCAGGCGCTTGTCGCCCGGCGCGAAATGACGTGAATGACTAGCGAGTAGCGAAAGGCGCTCAGCAGGCGATTAGCGATTGGCCATCAGCGACCACACATCCAAATCCAGTAGATGGTGATCAGCGCGACTAGCTGGACGCTCACTCCCGAAGATGAAGAGGCCCTGCGGCGCGGGATGGAGCGTTTGCTGCAGGAGAGCGGTGCGCACTCCGCGCTGCTGGTCGATCGCGGGGGTCAGTTGCTCGCGCAGGCCGGTGAACCTCCGGATTTCGACGCGACCACGTTCGCCACACTCACCGCGGCCGATTTCAGCGCCAACGACCAACTGGCGCGGTTGCTCGGCGAGACTGATTTCAGCAGCCTGTTCCACCAGGGCGAGCGGGAGTCGATGCTGGTCGCCGACATCGCACATCGCGCGATCCTGGTGGTACTCTTCGACGCCCGAACCACCCTTGGACTCGTCAGGCTGCGTTTACGCCCCGTAGCCGAGGACCTCGCCCGAATTGTCGACGCGATGGCATCGCGCGCCGCGCAGGCCGGCGTGTCGCGTCCCATCCTTGCCGGAGCCGACGACGAGATCGATCGGCTCTTTCAGTAGAAAGGAAGCTCGCAATGTCGATGATCAACTACGCGTCGCGGGAGATCAACTGCAAACTCGTGTACTACGGTCCGGGGCTGGGTGGAAAGACCACTAACCTCGAACACGTGTACAAGAAAGTGTCTCCCAGCACACGTGGAAAACTCATATCGCTGGCCACGGAGACCGAACGGACGCTCTTCTTTGATTTCCTGCCCGTGGACCTGGGGACCATCCGGGGCTTCAAGACGCGGTTCCACCTCTACACGGTGCCGGGACAGGTGTATTACAACGCCAGTCGCAAGCTCATCCTGAAAGGCGTTGACGGCGTGGTGTTTGTGGCGGATTCGCAGATCGACCGCATGGAAGCCAACCAGGAGTCGATGCAGAACCTGTACGACAACATGGCTGAATACGGGTATGATCTGACGAAGATGCCGTTCGTCATCCAGTACAACAAAAGGGACCTGCCGACGGCGGCACCGATCACGGAGTTGCAGCAGGCACTGAATCCAGGTTGGGAAATAACTGATTCGGACCGACAGCGCGTTGCGCCGGATCCGTATCATGCGGGCGAGTACCTCACCTCGCAGTTATCGTCAGGTGAATGGATCCAGCGCGCCACACATTTCGAAGCAGTAGCAGTGACTGGCGAAGGTGTATTCGATACCTTGAAGGCAACCTCGAAGCTGGTCCTGAAGACCCTCAGTTGACGCTAACGTGATGAACCTGCCGAACGCGATCACGATGGGGCGAATCGCCGCGACGCCATTGATTGCCACTCTGGTAATCAATGCGGCGTGGTTTCCTCGTTTATCCGCGTGGGTACTGTTCATTGCCGCCGCTACGACCGATTACGTGGACGGCAAGCTGGCCCGGGAACGAAACCTCGTCACGAACCTGGGCAAACTGCTCGACCCGCTCGCTGACAAGCTGCTGCTGTTCGCCACGCTGATTCCGATGTACTGGCTCATGCGGGACTCGTTGTTTGCGTCGCTCCCGCCGGCAGATGCCTGGGCTGGCGGCGAGACCGTGGGTCCGATCCTCGCGTCGACAGGTGAGCACCGTTTGCTTTACCCGTTTGTCACTCCGCTGGGGCTCGTCGGACTTCCGTTGTGGATTCTCGGCGTCGTGGTGGCGCGTGAAGTCATGATGACGCTTTTCCGTCAGTATGCGGCCAAGCGCGGCATCGTCATCGCCGCCATGGGTCCTGGCAAGTGGAAGACCACGTTCCAGATGATCTGGGTTGGTGCGGCGTTCTTCTGGTTCATGGCATCGACGGCGGCGATGGAGCACGGGTGGCGCGGTACCGCCTGGAACGCGTTCGCGCTGTTCAACGGCATCGTCGGCACGATTTCGATGGTTCTCGCCATCGCCCTGACCGTGTACTCGATGGGGATCTACGTCCGGCACTATGGTCCGATGATGCGCCAGATGGCCCTGGCCTCCGGTCCCAAAAGTCCGTCGACGAGCTGACCCCCCGCGCCTCACCCGGACAGCCGCGCGACCTTACGCGAAGAAGCCGTCGAGCTACAACTTCAGCCGCACCTTGGTGCGGATCTGCGGGTCCCTCAAGTCTCCCATCCCCCATCTCCCATCTCCCAAAGATGGTTGTCGAGATCGTCACCATCGGCGACGAGCTCCTGCTCGGCGAAACGATCGACATCAACGCCGTCTGGCTCGCCCGTGAACTCGGTGCCGTCGGCATTTCGGTCGTTAGGCGCACGACCGTTGGCGACGGCGCCGCCGCTATCTCGGCCGCCGTGCGTGAAGCCGTGGCGCGCACCGGTGCGGTAATCACCACCGGTGGACTGGGGCCGACATCGGATGACCGCACGCGCCCCGCCATCGCCGCACTGTTCGGGAAGGAACTGCGTCATGACGACGGCATCTGGGAAGGATTGCGAGCGCTCTGGCGCGAGCGCGGACGCTCCGGTGAACCGCCGGAATCCAATCGTCAGCAGGCGCTTGTTCCCGAGGGAGCAACGGTCCTTGCGAATCGGCACGGGACCGCGCCCGGCCTCCTGCTGGAAGACGAGGAAGGTCGCTGGGTGGCAATGTTGCCGGGTGTTCCGAGCGAAATGCGCGGTATCATGAGTGAGGAATTGTTGCCGCGGCTGCGCGCTCGCACCGACGACGGTCGTCGCGTGATCCGCTCGGTCACACTCCGAACCACGGGCATCGCCGAGTCGCTGTTGCCGGACCTGTTGCAAGAGCATGCCGATGGATTTGGCCACATCTCGCTCGCGTACCTGCCCGGACAGGAGGGTGTCGACCTCCGCCTGACGGTCCGCGATGTGAGTCCGGAAGATGCTGATCGCACCCTCGAAGAGGCCGCGGATACACTTCGTCAACGACTGGGGCGACACTGGTATGCGGACGGCCCAACGGACCTTGCCGAAGTCGTCCTGTCTGCATGCCGCGAACAGGGCAAGCTGATCGCCGTGGCGGAGAGTTGTACCGGTGGCCTGCTCGCGGCGCGCTTCACGTCGATCAGCGGGTCGAGCAAGGCTTTCCTTGGCGGCGTAATCGCCTATGACAACCAGGTGAAGATCGAGCAGCTCGGCGTCGACTCGGAGTTGATTGATCGTGTTGGCGCAGTCAGCGAGGAAGTTGCACGCGAAATGGCGTCGGGAGCGAGAAGGCTGATGCACAGCAATATCGGCGTCGGTATCACTGGCATTGCCGGCCCCGACGGCGGTACGCCCGACAAGCCAGTCGGACTCGTGTGGATTGTCGTGGACGTCGACGGCAATTCCGCGTCTTACGGTGGGCGGTTCATCGGCGACCGGGCTGAAATCCGATTCAGGGCCACACAAGCCGCACTGAACATGATCCGGCGGGAATTGGGAGGGCCGGGTACAAACTGAAGGGCTGCATGCGTTGCGGCTCACCCCTCCGCGAGCCGATCTTAAACCACTCTGCGTTTTAAATGGGGTCAGATTCGATTGATCCCTCTTAGGATTGAGTTGTAGTGGCTCGACTCGATCAATCGAGTCTGACCCCTTTGGTGAAGCGACCTGAAGCTGGACGCTCGTCGTAACCGTAATCACGTCATGGATAAGCGAAGTTCATCGATACCAGAAAACGAGTTCGAGGGCGCGAACGACGTCCCCGAAGCCGATACCGCGGGCGCAACCCCGAACGAGTCTGACGGCGACTCCACCCTGTCCATCGATACCGATCCGGCGGGGGAACTCACACGGCTCGACGCAGCCTACAGGGCGGAGCGGGAGAAGCACCTCAGGCTCGCCGCGGAGTTCGACAATTTCCGCAAGCGGATGACGAAGGAGCGCCAGGAGGCCGGCGCCCGGGCGCAGGCGGATCTCGTCCAGGGGCTCGTCGAAGTCCTCGACGACATCATGCGCTTCGCGCATCTCGACCCGGCCAGCGTTGACAGCACCACGGTAGTGCAGGGCGTGGCCATGGTGGAGCGGAAGGTCCTGAAGACGCTCGCCGGGCATGGCCTGGAGATCGTCGATCCGGCCGGCCGCCCGTTCGATCCCGCGTTCCACGAGGCGGTCGGAACCGAGCCGGCGGCGTCGAGTGACGAAGACCATCTGATCGCCCGCGTATACCAGGTGGGATACCTGTTCCGCGGCCAGCTCCTGCGCCCGGCGCGCGTGGTCGTAAAGCAGTGGCTCGGTTGATGAATCGTTAGGCGATGGCACAGACCAGGGACTACTACGGCGTCCTCGGTGTCGCGTCGACCGCGACCCAGGACGAGATCAAGAAGGCCTATCGTCGGCTCGCCAAGCGGTACCACCCGGACGCCAACCAGAACGATCCCAAGGCCACCGACCGCTTCAAGGAGATCTCCGAGGCGTACCAGGTCATTGGGGATGCCGAAAAGCGCAAGCAATACGATGACATGCGGCGCCTCGGCTCCTTCGGGTTCGGGGGTGGCGCGCCGAGCGGGAACGCCGGCGCGCGCCGGGGTCCACCGCCACCCGGCGGCCCACGTCCCGGCACGACGGACCCCGGTGGCTTCGGCTTCGACATCGGTGGGCTGGGCGGCCTGGGCGATCTGTTCAGCTCCATGTTCGGCGGCGGCCGTGGCCGCACCCCGGAGACCGAGCAGGGACAGTCGGTGGAGACCACGCTCGAGGTGCCGTTCCGCGTCGCGGCGTTAGGCGGCAAGATCCCGGTCGAGCTGGAGGTGACCGAGCAGTGCGGGACCTGTCACGGCAACGGCGCGGCGCCCGGGGCGACGGTGAAGGTCTGTCCGGAATGCTCGGGACGGGGCGTCATTTCGTTCGGCCAGGGCGGCTTTGCGGTCAACCGGCCGTGCCCGATGTGCATGGGTCGTGGACAGGTGCCCAGTGAGCGCTGTCCGACGTGCAACGGCTCGGGGGAAGTCCGGGCGCGGAAGAAGCTGATGGTGCAGGTGCCGCAGGGAATAGATTCCGGCGCGAAGATCCGCCTGAAGGGGCAGGGAGGACGCGGAACGTCAGGCGGTGCGCCGGGTGACCTGCTCATCACGTTCCAGGTCCAGCCGGATCGCTTTTATAAACGCGAGGGGCTGGATCTCATCGCCGAACTCCCGCTGAACATCGCGCAGGCGACGTTAGGCTCGAAGGTTCGCGTCAACACGCTGAACGAGAAGGGCGTCCACATCCGTATTCCCGCCGGGACGTCAGCGGGAAAGCGCTTCCGGATTCGTGGTCAGGGAATCAGCCGCGACGAACGCCACGGTGACCTGATCGTCGAGGTCACGATCGTCGCCCCCGAAAAGTTGACGGAGGAGCAGGAGAAGTTGATGAAGGAGTTTGCGGCGGCGGCGGACTTGAAGTACTGACTTCCGTCAGGTTCTCACTTACGCCGCCGGTGCAACAGGAAGCATTCTCGACGCCCGCTCTATAATCCCTCCTCCGACCACCTGCGAGCCGCGGTACAGCACCAGCGACTGGCCGGGAGAGATCGCTGACACCGACTCCGCGAAGGCGAGTTCGAGGCGATCACCCGCGATCGACACCACCGTCGCCTGAACTGCGGGCGCCCGGTGACGGACCTGGCCCAGCACCGTATCACCGACTGACGGCGGCGTGTCCAGCCAGTTGATCTCGCTGGCAAAAACACTCCGGCCCAGCAGTGCCCGACGAGGACCAATGAGGACCGCGCGCGTGGCCGGGTCGATGCCGATCACGAACATCGGCTCGGCAAATCCACCAGGCAGCCCGCGGCGCTGGCCCACCGTGAACCGCGCAAAACCATCGTGCTCCCCGACCACACGTCCGCCCAGCATGAAGGGCCCTGGCTGCAGCGACGGATCATCCGCTCCGAGGCGGCGCTCGATGACCTTCACATTATCGCCGTCGGGAACGAAGCAGATGTCCTGGCTCTCCGCCTTGTTGGCGACGATTGCAAGGCCGAGGTGCGACGCGCGCTGCCGCGTTTCCGCCTTGGTCAGGTCACCCACGGGCGGCCGCAGCCGCGAGGGGGTCTCGCGGCGAAGGCCCCAGAGGAAATACGACTGGTCCTTCGCCGGATCGAGCCCACGATGCAGGCGGCCGTCGACCACACGCGCGTAGTGCCCGGTCGCGACCAGCGTCGCATCGATCGC
>Ga0079217_10000035_pt1 | contig 23194 bp, 19 predicted proteins | sample NCAS200_FD_76343 | JGI IMG/M metagenome (GOLD analysis project Ga0079217, IMG submission 76343) | Agricultural soil microbial communities from Utah to study Nitrogen management - NC AS200 | ecosystem: Environmental > Terrestrial > Soil > Agricultural land | place: USA: Utah | collected 2014-06-11 | reverse complement strand
TAGACGTTCGCCCAGTGCAGAATCCGACTCCTGACGCTCGTGCATGAGAAACGGCCGCGCTCCCAATTGGGTGCGCGGCCGTTCGTTAGGCTGTACTGGGGCGGGTGGATTCGAACCACCGACCTCCTGATTAACAGTCAGGCGCTCTGCCAGCTAAGCTACACCCCAACAATCACATATCCTCGAACACCTAATCTGATCGGACCCGCCCACCCGAGGCAACCGGTCAGAGATTGGCTCGCACTGCCCGCTATTCCTTCTGGCAGCGTCGGTCTGTCGCTGGCGCCTTACGACTCGATGGGGGACGCGGTCATCCGTGGGATTTCCCGGCGGCGCAGCGTACCACGCAGCGTCGTGCCAGGCGCGATCGTGTTGAACACCGTGCCGAACTTCCGGATGTTGGTATGCAGTAGCTCGAGCCGCTGGTCCGACTCGTCGCTGTCGACGACGATCTCGTAATCGATGGACTCGAGCCGCGGCGGCGAGTCCTGGCGAATCGCGTGGACGCTGAGGGAAACCCCACGCAGCGCGAAATGCAGCATTGGCGTGACGCGCTCAATCCCCTTCAGCATGCAGGCCGCGAGCGCCGCGAGGAGCAGTTCGGCGGGATTGAGCGCATCGCGGCGCCCCGCGAGGTCCGTGTCGAGGGGAAGCTCAGCGTCCTTGCAGCGAGCCAGGCTCCCGTGCGCGTCGATGCGCTCGGCGGTGACGGTGAACTCGAGTCTCGGAGCGCCTGTCGTCACGTCGGCGGGATGTGTGAACCTCAGCCGGGCGGCTTTCGGTGATCCATCCCCCCGGCACGATGGTCCTTCCGCTGGAACGCCATGAACTCGCGGATCGCGTTGAGGGCTTCCGGATCCTTCGTGACGATCCGCAGCTCGCCACCGCGCGGCAAGTCGCGGTATGTATAAGAAATCGCTCCGCGTTTAGCTGCCATGACGCTGGTGCCGGGCACCTGCTGCATGTGAACGAATGCCGGCGTACTGAAATCACCGGACTTGAACGCCTTCGCGATCTCGTTGAGGTGCGCGCGAATCTGCGCCACGCCCGCGGTGTCATCCACATCGCGTTGCAACTCGATTCGGCCGCCATCTGGCAGCGCATCGAACTTGTGCGTCGAGGTGTACTGGTCGACACCCATCGCCTTTTTGCCGCGCTGCTGCACCCCGGCAAAAGCGGTATCGGCGCTACCGCTGGCGTGACCTGCGTGGCTCGCGTGGCTCGCGGCGGCTGTGTCCGGGCGCGCATTCGCCATGCCGCCGTGCATCATGCCGCCATTCTTCATCATCCGTTCGTGCATTGCGATCATGCCGCGCTGAACGAGATCGGTCACTTCCGCCGCATGTTCCTGGAGCGCGGCGACGACCGCCGAATCCGTTGACGTCTGCACCACCACCACGCCCTTCGCGGTCAACTCGGTAACCGTGCGGATCTTGTCCTTGCCGCGATAAATCGCGCGGAGCGCAGCGCTTTCGATCGGCAACCCCGGGTCATCCCCAGCACCGACGCGTTTATTCATACTGGTGACGTGCTCGCGGAGGCGCCGCACCATCAGCGAATCATCAGACTCCGTGACGGTGCGAATGCCGTCGGGCAGGTTCGTCACGGAACGCGTGATGCGGTCATGGTTGACCACCAATTCGTGAATCAGGGCCATTTGCGCCATCGTCGTCGAATCGTGGAGCATGCCCATCATGCCACCGCGCATCCCCATGCCGCTCGTGCCCTGAGCGGCCGCAACCGAGGTTGTCAGAGAGAGGCCGCCGACAACGAGAGCGGCAGAGAGTCGTGCTGTGCGATTTCGCAACATGATGTTGGCCGAGAGAATGTGTGGCGTACTGGAGGCCCTTGATGAGCCAGTTCGATCATCCGCTGAGGGTCCTTCCAAACATAGACGTTCTGAGTGCGCTGCCTCGTAAGGGGAGTCCCTACCACATACCCCATGTTCCACTGATCCGGCGCCGTGGGGACAACGTACTCTGTTTCGAATTGCCCGGAACGTCCGAGTCAGGATTGGCGCTATCGACACTCGCTGGCCCTGTTGCGAGCCTGGATCTAATGTGATTGCAGCAGGATCGCATCATGCGACGTCGTCCCCTCGCTGAGAGTCCCATGCCCATTCGGCACTTCAGAACATCCGTGCTCTGCACCTTGGTGGCCGCGGTCGCCGTGTCGTCCGATATCCGCGCGCAGGACCGGGGCACGTCGCCGGCCGACCAAGGCAAGCGCGTTGAAGCCCGGAACGGCCTCGTGACTTCGGCGAACAGCCTAGCCAGTGAAGCCGGCGTCCAGATACTTCGCGCAGGTGGAAACGCGGTTGACGCCATAGTCGCCGCAGCATTCGCAGTCGGCGTCGTGGAACCTCAGATGTCGGGACTCGGCGGCAGCGGGTCGGCGACGATATGGATGAAGCGCGAAGGGAAACCGGCCTACATCGACTTCTACGCTGCGCAGCCAGTCGACGCCTGGCGCGGCCACACCCAACCGGCCACTCCGCCGGGGCGCGGTGGACGCGGCGCGGCGCCGGAAGGCGCTGGTCGTGGCGGTCGGCAGGGACGTGGAGCAGCGCCAACGGAAGAAGGCACCGCAGCCGCCGCGGGTGACATGACCGTCGTCGGCGTACCCGGCGGCGTAGGCGGCCTGCTCGCGCTGCACGAGAAGTACGGCGCCCTCTCTCGCGAACAAGTGCTCGCACCCGCGATCCGAATCGCCGAGGAGGGATTCCCTGTCGGACAGATTCTCGCGGGATTCATCGCCGGCGCCGAGAACAGGATGCGGCCGTACCCGAAGGCACTCGCGCTGTACTTCCCGGGCGGCAAGGCGCTCGTCCCCGGCGATGTGCTCAAAAACCCCGAGCTGGCTACCAGCCTCCGGCGAATCGCGAAGGACGGACGCAGGGGATACTACGAAGGACCGACGGCCGAGGGCGTCGTCGCGGTGCTCAAGGCGGGCGGCAACCCGATTCGCGTTTCGGACTTCGCGAAATACGAGCCGCAGTGGAAACGCCCGCTGTGCACCGACTATCGCGGCTACACGATCGTGACGGCGGCGCCGCCGCAAACGGGCTATCAGGTGCTGCACGCGCTCGAGCTGCTCGAACCCTTCAACCTCAAGTCGCTCGGCCTGCCCACTCAATCCGCCAGGGCGTTCGACGTGATGGTGTCGGCGTTGCGGGCGGGCCAGGCGCAGACGCGCTACAACAGCGACCCGAATTGGGTTGCGGTTCCGGCCAACGGGCTCTCGTCAGCGGCGTTTGCCGCCACTCGTAAGGCGCTGGTTGGATCCGGTATCGCGGTGGACAGCATTCCCACGGACGACCCTGCCCGCTTCGACAACTCAGCGCCGCCCGGTGAGTGCGGCACGTATGAACCGTACGGAGCGGCCGCGCCGGTACCCGGCGCTCCGGGACCCGGGCCACGGGATTTCGATGACGCGGGTGAACGGTCCGCTGAGCCGGATGGAGAAACGACACACCTGTCGGCCGTGGACAAGGACGGCAATGCCGTTTCGTTGACCATCACGAACAGCAGCGTGTGGGGTTCTGGCGGGTTTGCGGAGGGCTTCTTCCTCAACAACTCGGGCTTCCGATTCACGGACCAGAACATCAACGCGCCGTCGCGCATCCCCTGGCGCATTCGTAACACGACGATCGCCCCGACGATCGTGATGAAGAACGGGCAGGTCCAGGTCGTGATCGGCGCTCCTGGCGGCGGACGCATTCCCACCGAGATCCTGCAGGTGCTGGTCTATATCCTCGATTACGGACTTGATCCGCTCGACGCGGTGAAACTCCCGCGGATCTTCACGTCGCCTCGGAATCCGCAGGTGCAGCTCGAGCACGGCTTCACACCGGAGCTGCTGCGAGAGGTCAGGGCAATGGGGTACGTGCCGGTCGCTGAAGCCGCCGGCTACGCCCGGCTCTACCTGATCGCGCGCCGCGGAAACGTCTGGATCGGCGTCGCCGACCCACGTCACGATGGGAGACCGCGCGGGTACTGAGGTGTTCTCCCGGAATGAGTCGGAAGCCAACGTTGTCGAAAGCTCGCATCGCGGCCAAGGCGCCGGCTCACGGAGAGCGAAGGGGAAGATGCGATCGATGTCATCTTTGTCCTGGCGCTGCGTGGGTCAGCACGGCTCAGAAGCCCGGGCCTTCACCCGCACCTCGGCCTGACGACGCTCCCGATGGAGTGAGACGATGCTTGGGAAGCGAATGCGCATGCAGGCGAGGAGTTCCTCGTGAACGGCGTGTTCCGCCTCCGCCAACCGGTAGTGCGCGAATCTCGTCTCGCGCGTGACTTCAACGAGCCCCATGCGGCGCAGGTAGGCCAGATGGCGCGATACGGTCGGCTGCGGCAGACGCAAGACATCCACGACATCACATACGCACAGCTCGCCGGCCACGAGCAGATTGAGGATGCGGATGCGGGTCGGGTCCGCGAATGCCTTGAAGACCGCGTCCACCTGGTGGATGGTCGGGCCAGAAATGGTCGGCGTCACGATTACCTCGGTGTCCTCGAATGCCTTACTGTCATATTCGCCTACGCGCATATTATGCGGTTAGCCGAATGTGCAGTCAAGACGGATAACGACCGACATCGAGGAGTCCAAATGTCTCGCGCTTTGCCGCTGGGAAATCCGGCCGAAAGAATTACCGAGCCTGCTGGATCCACACACCTGAAGAAGCTGCTTGCCGGCACCGTAGCTGTGTACGATCCCGCTATGTGCTGCTCGACCGGGCTGTGTGGTCCAGGTGTCGACCCCGCGTTGATGGCTATTGCGCGAGACCTTCGCTGGCTCGAAAAGCAAGGCGCCGTGGTACAGCGCTTCGGACTCTCGCAGGAGCCTAACGCGTTTGTGTCGAATCCGCGCGTCGGGGGCCTGATGCAGGCGTTCGGGGATGGGGCGCTCCCGGCCGTGCTGATCAACGACGGCGTGTTCTGCTACGGACGGTATCCCTCGCGCGACGAGATTGTCGCTGAGCTCAGCCGGACAGTCGGCGCACCGGAGCCTGACTCCCCGTGCTGCGCGCCGGGCTCCGGCTGCTGCTGAGGGCAACGACTCATGATTCAGCTCGGAATCACCACGCCATTCCTGTTCTTCACCGGCAAGGGCGGTGTCGGCAAGACCACCGTCGCAAGCAGCGCCGCACTCGCGCTGGCTGAGACAGGTCGCCGCGTGCTCATTGTGAGTACCGATCCCGCGTCGAATCTCGACGATGTGTTCGACATGCGGGTCGGAACCTCACCAACAATCGTGCCCGGTGCTCCCACGCTCCGGGTCATGAACCTCGATCCCGAAGCCGCGGCCGCGGCTTATCGCGAGCGTATGCTTGCCCCATATCGGTCGACGCTGCCGGCTTCCGCGCTGCGCAACATGGAAGAACAACTCTCCGGCGCATGCACCGTCGAGATCGCGGCCTTCAACGAGTTCACGTCACTACTCGCGAACCCGGCCGTCGTGTCGCAGTTCGACCACATCATTTTCGATACGGCCCCCACCGGCCATACGCTCAGGCTTCTGTCGCTTCCCACGGCCTGGAGCGGGTTCATCGAGACCAACACGACCGGCACGAGTTGCCTGGGTCCGCTCGCTGGTCTCGAGGCGCAACGCGAACAGTACGCCGACACGGTCCGTGAGCTTGGTGACGCGTCGCGGACGACCATGATCCTCGTGAGCCGCCCCGACGAGAGCTCCCTCCGCGAGGCCGCGCGCGCGGGCGGCGAGCTCGCCGCACTTGGCATTCGGAATCAGCGGCTCGTTATCAACGGCGTGCTGGATGTGTCGGACGAGAGCGACATTATCTCGTCGGCGTACGCGAACCGTCAGCATGCCGCACTATCGGCTATCCCCGTATCACTACGCGGTCTGCCGCGCGTCACGATCCCGCTCGTGGCGAGTGACCTGACGGGCGTTGCGGCACTTCGCGCCTTCGGCGATCCGCACGTCGCGGCCACTGAACCCGTTGTAACCGCGGAGCCCGAAATTGCCACGTCGGAGGTCCCTGATTTCGAGGATCTGATCGCCCGCATTGCGGCGGACGAGAAAGGCGTCGTGATGACGATGGGCAAGGGCGGCGTCGGCAAGACGTCGCTGGCCGCCGCTATTGCGCTGCGCCTCGCGACCAACGGACATCGCGTTCATCTCTCAACCACAGATCCCGCAGCGCACGTCGCCGAGGCCGTGGGCGATGTAACACCGGCCAACTTAACGCTGAGTCGGATCGACCCGGCGGCCGAGACCGCGCGCTACACCGCGGAGGTAATCGCTGCCGCGGGCAAGCTTGAGCCCGACGAGTTGTTGCTGCTCGAGGAAGACCTGCGCTCGCCGTGCACGGAAGAGATTGCGGTGTTCCGTGCCTTCGCGCGCACGGTGGCCGCGGCCGCGGATGGCTTCGTCGTGCTCGACACGGCGCCGACGGGACACACGCTCCTCCTCCTCGACGCCGCGGAGAGCTATCACCGTGAGGTGGCGCGCACTCAAGGCTCTCACATCCCGGAGTTCGTGCGCGCGTTGTTGCCGAGACTCCGCGACCCGCGGTACACGAAAGTCCTGCTGGTGACGCTCGCTGAATCCACGCCGGTGCTGGAGGCGGAGCGATTGCAAGCCGATCTGCGGCGCGCCGGCATTGAGCCGTTCGGCTGGGTGGTGAATGCAAGTCTGTCCGCGAGTGAGACGCGACACCCGTTGCTTGCGGCTCGGGCGCGGCTCGAGGCACCGCACTTCGCGCGAGTTCGGGACACGCTCGCAACGAATCTCTGGGTGATCCCGTGGACGCCGGCGGCAAGGCTGGGCGCCGATAGTCTTCACACCGCTGGTGTTGAAACGCCAAGTGCCCGATGAGTGAAATCCGGGCACTGCGTGGATTCTCGTTGCCGGTGGTCTACGCGATCTGGATCCTCTTGATTTCGACGTTGTACTGGCCGACGCGCAAGGTGGCCGCGCTCAAATCGAAGGGCCGGGGTGATAGAACTGCCATTCCGTTCTTTCAGTTAGCTCCGCGAACTCCGCGTCTCCGCGTGAACAACTTTACTGGCGCAGCGAAGTTGAATCACTTCGTGGGTTCACCACGATCAGTTGCGAGACTTCCCTGTTTCCAATGACTGCATCCGAAACGGTCGCGCGAGCAAGGTAGTTCCCGGTGGTGAGGTACGCATGCTTGAACGTCACGCGCGCAAAGGGTCCGCCGCCGGTGGAGTACTGATCGCTGTTCGAATCGCCGTAGTTGATCACGACGGCGGACACATTGTTTGCCGTCACGTTCACGACGAACGTCACCGTATCTCCTAGCTGGCCAACCAGCGGGCTCGCTTCGATCCGAGCGGCGAACTGCCGCGCTGTTGACGTAGGCGGCTGACAAGCCGCGGTCACGGCGACGATCAAGCCGAGGAGAATCCGGCGCATGGGCAAAGCTCAGCGCGCCTCGAGATTCCTGCAAGTACAATGTTACTACCGACGCGTCCGCTGCCGCATGATCTCCCGAAACTCCACCCACCGCGGGTGACTGGTCTTCACCCGCGCCCCGGTGACCAGCACAATCACGTGCTCCCCTCGGCTGTCGTGGACGATCTCCCGCACACGATCGAGGTTCACGATCGCCGACCGGTGCACCCGGGCGAAATGTCTCGGGTCGAGACGTGACTCGAGGACGTGCATCCGCTCCCGGTACAGGTACGAGCGGCCGCGAATATGAAGCCGCGCATAATACGTCTCGGCCTGGATCCAATCGATCTCGTCAACCTTGAGGATGATGTCGCGTGTGCCGACACGGACCATTACTTCGGTCAGGTAACCGGGCGCCTCACGTTCCTTGACCTGTTCTCGTGCCGCGGCATGAATGGCGGTGCTCCAGTCCTCGGATCGCTGTGAGAGTTGCTCACGCGCACGGTCGAGCGCTTCGTCAAGCCGCGCCGGCTGCACCGGCTTGAGCAGATAGTCGAGTGCACGGACGCGAAATGCCTCAATCGCAAAACGGTCGAACGCAGTGACGAACACGACATAGGGCAGTTCGCGCCGATCCAGTTGCGCTACCACGCTGAAGCCGTCGAGTCCCGGCATGCGGATGTCGAGCAGCAACATGTCCGGACGGTGTTCGCGGACGGCGGATAGTGCCTCGGCTCCATTGGCGCACGTGGCGACGACATCGACATCAGCTCGCGCGGCCAGCAACTGCAACATGTCCTGGCGGGCGAGTGGTTCATCGTCGACGATGACCACTCGCAGGGACTTGCGAGGCAGGACGGCAAGCGCGGTCATGCCTGACGAGTGGTGAGCGTCAAATCCGACGTTGCCGGCAGGATGACCACTGCTTCCGCTCCGCCGTTGCTGCCATTCCCGAGCAGGAGTGACGCGCCACGTCCATAGATGTGGTCGAGCCGCTCACGGGTATTGGCGATGCCGATGCCTTCGCGCGTGGGTCGACCGTCTCGGCCGAGCGAAAATCCATGGCCCGAATCCGCAATGCGGATCCGGACCATGGCCGCCTCGCGCTTCACGCTCACCTGCACCGTTCCTTTCCCCTCTCGTGGTTCAACGCCGTGTCGAATGGCGTTCTCCACCAGGGGCTGCAGCAGCATTGTCGGAATGAGCAGGTCGTTCGTCTCGCGATCGATCTCGACGTTCGCGCTGAGCCGGTCACTGAATCGCAGGCGCTGGATGTAGAGATAGTCCTCGAGCAACGCCGCCTCACGAGCGACGGTGCTGAATGCCCCGTTGCCATTGCCGAGTGACTGCCGGAGCAACTCGCCTAACCGTTGAATCACTTCCCGCGCCTCCACTCTGCGTTCCTGGGCAATGAGGCCGGAAATCGCGGTCAATGTGTTGAAGAGGAAGTGCGGGTTCATCTGCATCGAGAGCGCATCCAGTCTTGCCTGTGCCACCGAGGATTCGAGCTCCGCGGCGCGTGTCTCGAGTTGGGCGCGGCTCACCGCTTCATCGCGCACGGCTCTCGCAAAATCGATCGCGACAAACACACCCGCCGTGCCGGCATATGTCACGATGCTCTCGAGAAAGAAATTCCCGAAGAATCGCTGCACCTGGTTCCCGAGCGACGTAGCCACACCACCGAACTGGCCAGTGGTGAACCAGAAGATCGCGCCCACCGTAACGACCTGCACCAGGGCGACGACGACGCCGGCAATTGCATGCTTGCCGAGTGCCTGCCAGTGGCGCCCTCCGGAAAACGGGAAACGCTCCGCGAGTGCCGTGATGACCGGCGTGAGAAGCATCCACGAGATCCACCACGGGAATCCCCCCTTCACGGCACCGACCAGCGTCCATGCGCGGCCAGTCGCTTCCGCAAGAACGAACGATTGCACGACCTGGACGAGTGCAAACGTCATCCAGATGGCCGCCGCAATCGCAAACAGCGTGCGGCGGTCGTTGAACCATGCCCCGCGGCTCGTCCCGTGGTATTCGCTCATGCTCTCAAGAATACGACACCCGGGAAGTCAGGCGCAGGTACGCATTGCACGGCTCGTCCCGTTGGTTGCACGCCAGCGGCAGTGTGCTGCCTCACTCTTCCGTTCTCCGCTGAAGAACACCTCATTCGGCATTCGTCATTGCACCACCAAGACAGCTCAACCGCAAAGAACGCAAAGGACGCCAAGGATGCATGCGCGATTAAGAAACCTTTGCGGTCCTTCGCGACCTTTGCGGTGAAAAGTTCTGACAAAAACTTTATTTACCACCGGAGTTCGCTGGATGCGCGTCTCTCTATTCCTCGTTTTCGCCACCGCATGCGCGCGTAATGCGCCGCACCACGAAATGGCGACGTCGTCCGCCGAGCCAAATGCCTACGGCGCCGAAGTCGTGCAGGGCTATGAGCAGGTGCGCACCGCGACTGCTGCCTATCGAGTGCTCGACTCGGCCGTCACCAAGGGGTATCCGGCGAGTGTCCCGCAGTGCTTGGCCGACGCGACTCACGGCGCCATGGGGTACCACCACGTAAACCGAAGCTACGTCGACAATAAAATTGAACTCGACAAGCCCGAGATCCTGCTCTACGAGCGGAAAGCGGACGGCTCGTATGGGCTTAACGGCGTGGAGTACATCATCCCATATCGGGGGTGGCCGAAAGACTCCGTACCGCCGAAGCTGATGGGACGCGACATGCTCAAGAGCGAATCGCTGCAGCTGTGGTACACGCACATGTGGGTGTGGACGCCTAACAGCGCGGGCCTGTTCGCCGACTGGAATCCGGCGGTGAAGTGCCGGTCCAGCTGACCGTCATTTGCCGAAGAACTGGATCAGGTTGCCGTCGTAGTCGCGGATGATGGCATTGGCGCGCTGAGTGGCGGACTTCGGAAAAGGACCGATGGCAATCGGGATCCCACGCGCACGAAACGCCGCGATCGTCCGGTCGAAATCCTCCACGATGACTCCCGACTTGAAGAACCCGTGCACCTTGAAATTTTCGCCGGCATTGGGCGCCATCGAGTGCAGAGGCTTTGCGTCGTTATGCTGAAGTAACTCGACGATCAACCCCCCACCCTCGAGCACGACGACTGATGCGTCGGCCGACCGTGGCGGCTGCAGGATGACTTTCATCCCCAGTTTCTCGCGATACCACTGCGCGCTGGCGCTGACGTCGGGAACCGAAAGCGCGAAGAAGGCGCCGGTGGTCTGGAACGGAGGGTCGGCTTGCTGAGCGACTGGAGAGACCAGCGAGCCAGCGGCGATCGCCCACAACAGGGAAACTCGACTCACGGTGCCTCCGGGAAGGTGACGACCGTTTAAATCGTCCCGCCGCCCGGTGAAGCGCAACATCGTTGTGACGAACGGCGCGTCAATGGCTCTTACGACGCTCGCGTCGATTTTCGTGCCCGATCAGCCCACATTGCCCATGGGACAACGATCCATCCAATCAGACTGAACATGGCCACGGAACGTCCGTCCGGCGGTGGTGGACCCCATGGTGAAGTCGCCCACATGATCGTGCTGACGAGGATTAACGACCAGAAAGCCCACCCGGGTCGTTGACCACGCTGTGACAGCGTCTTCAGGTAGATCGCGATGGCTACCAGCCACATGGCGCCTTCGACAATCAACGTTCCCGGTATCGAGTTCCAGAGTGCGAGGCCAAGCTTCGGCGAATCTCCGGGCCAGATCGGCATGTCCGGCGCATGCGTGATGAAGTCGAGCGGCCAATGACTGACGACGGCCATGGCGAGCAGTGTCCACGCCGACGATGGCACTTTGGCAATTAGTGCAATCGTCACCAGGAGCAATCCCCAGATCGCGGTCATTGCCAGGCTGTGCGACCATGGATATGAGTCGAATACAAGCGGCGTGAACGCGGTCGCGCCGGGGACGACGCTTACCTGCTCCAGGCCGGCGAGGACGAACAGCGGCCAGACGAGATCGAGTGCGCTGACACCAGCCACGAACCACGCAAGGTTCACGTCCGGTTCGTAACGCTTGGCGGCGAGAGCAACCGCAAGATGACCGACAAACATGGGACAGCAATCTGTCCTGAGGTCGAGTGCGGCGTTAGTGACTCATCCCGACCCCGCCGGTTCACCTTCCGTCCGCTCGTCGCTTGCTGCGACTGCGGCATGACGGCACCTTATGTCATGGCGCGTCCTGGACTGGTCGTTCTCATTTCGCTGTTCCTTTCTGGTTGCTTCACGTACATCCCGATCGAACCAGGAGACGTGGAGCCAGGATTCGACGTGCGAGCGCGCGTATCCCCCAGCGCCAGTGCGCGGATCGCTCCCCTGCTTGGATCCACCGATGCGCGCCGGCTCGACGGAAAGTTGATCATGCGCGCAGGCGATACGTTGATCGTCGAGGTCCCCACGCTCATGCTGCACAACCGCGAGTTCGGCAGGACGCCTAACCAGCGTGTCTCGATTCCGCGTGGAGACCTGGTGGAGCTGGAGGTCCGTAAAATGGATCGCTGGCGCACGATGGGCATCGTGGGCGGCGCGGCGGTAGTGCTCGGCGTCACGCTCACCAAGGCGCTGAAAGGAGAACCCGGGAAGGAACCCTTGCCCGGCGGCGGCGGAACCGACGCGATTGTTTTCCGGTTCGCCTGGCCGTGATGAAGTTGAAGAGTTGAAGAGTTGAAGAGTTAAGAGGACGAAAGGGGCCCCGAATCCGGAGCCCCTTTGCGCGTCTTCAACTCTTCAACTCTTCAACTCTTCATCCGCCCCTCAGGTTCGGATTCGTCTCCTTCTCAGACCTCGAGATCGGGAAACACAGGTCCTGCGTCTGCAAATGCGAGGATGCTCCCGGAAGCTCCAGTGGATCGAGCGCGCCCGGGGTGTTCTGTTCCTTCCACCGCCGCATGTCGCCAAGGCGGCGGGCCTCGAGCCAGAGCTCGATGCCCCGTTCCCGCTTCAGGAGCCGCCACGCGTCGGTGAGATCCGTGGCCGTGATGGTGGCGGTGTTCGCATGCGTCCGCACCTGGTTGATCGACGTCAGCGCGCCGGTGACGTCCGACGAACGCAGCTTTGCTTCGGCTTCGATCAACCGCATCTCCCGGCCGCTCGACAGGCGGATCGGCGCGGCCGAGGTAGCGTGCTTCGCTTCCGGCCAGAACGACACCTTGCCACAACACTCGATCGCCGCGTCGCCTTCCAGCGTCGTGACCGTGATCGGGACGCGCGGGTCGTTCGTGGCCGTGCGGTACGTGTAGTACCACGTGTTCCACTGCGTGTGTGCGCGATACGCCGAGCCACTCTCGCGGCTGTTCCCGGACGCCCAGAAGATCCTGTTCCGCTGGTCGTCATTGCCGATGTTGAAGTAGGGCATGTTGTATACGAAGGCGATCGGCACCTGGCCGGCATCGGCCACCGCGTCGGTCCACTTGTTCAGGTAAACCCGGGCGCTCACCCGCCCCGCGTAGGCCGCGTTGTTCAGTGTTGCCATGGTGGCCGCGGTGCCACCGGTCACGGCCAGCGCCTTGGTGAACAGGCTTTCGGCACGGGTGAAAAATGTGGCGTTAGGCAGCGCGGCGCTGCCGTCGATCACCGCTTCGCACATGTTTTCGCCCAGCAGACGGTTCGCGTAACCGGCGTAGACATAGCCCAGCTGCAGCAGGTTCGCGTACTGCGCCGGCGTCTGCAGGCTGCCGACGGGCGGCGGGCCCACCTCCTCGAGGCGGCGCAACGTTTCCTCGGCCAGCCACCGCGCGCGTTGCGCCTGTTCCCAGTGCGTATTCAGGTCCGCGTCATCCCCATTGAGCTCGCCGTTCTGCCACCGCGCCGTGATCCCGAAACTGCCGGTGGAGCCGGCCGGATGGATCTCGCGGGCCACCGCCGCGCCGGTGTAGCTGATCCAGTTGAGGCCCGACGAGATCGCGCGTCCGGCGCCGTTCACCATGGCGGTGGCTGCGTTACGGTCGGCAAGGAATTCATCCTGCACCGGGCCCGGGTTGGTCACCGTCGTGTCGCACGAGACCGTCGCGAGCAGGAGCGCGAGGCCGCTGATCGTGAGTTTCGACATTTCGAATCTCCCAGAGTGAGAAGTCAGGGTGCGCATCAGAACACGATCCGGAACGTCGCCGTGTAGGACGCCGGTGGCGGGACGTGCTCGAGGATCGAGCGCACGCGGGAGTCGAAACCTCCATTGTTGCCTGTTTCAGGATCGAAGACCGGGAAGTCATCGTTCAACCAGCGCCAGATATTGTGACCGGAGAGGGTAAACGACGCCGCGGACGAACCCGGGAAGTAGCGCGTCGGCACCGGCATGTTGAGTGACACCTCGCGCAGCTTGAAGAAGTTGGCCGGATAGATGAAGTAGTCGGCGCGCGACGCGGCCTGCGTGCAGCGGGCATGGTCGAGGGGCCGGATTTCGGCGGTTCTTCCGGTCTCCTGCAGGGTGTAGAAGTTGTAGCACCCAGGCCACCGGATCCCACGTGTTATGGCGTTGTACGCCGCGCCGTCATACATGTAGTGGCCGCCCTGGTATTCCCCACGCACGATCAGGTTGAAGCCCTTCGGCAGGAGCAGGTTGGTGTTGATGCCGTAAGTCTTCGTTGGCAGGTTCGGACCGAACACGCAATCGTTAGGGTTCGTGCTGATCTCCGGCGCCGCACCCAGCTCCTCCGGATTCATGACGCAGAAGTCGGTGCGAATGACCGGGATGGACTCGTCTTTCATGATCCAGCCGAAGTTGCCGATCGAGAAGTCCGCCGCCCCGCCCAGCGACTTCACCTTGTCCGAGGTCGTGAACAACGACCCGCCCACCTGCCATTCCAGCGCCGACGTGCGCAGGACCGTGTAGTTGACGGTCGCCTCAAGGCCGCTGCTCGTCATCGAGCCCACGTTCTGCTGTTGCGAGTTGAGGAAGCCGAGCGACGGGATCTGGCGCGCACTGAACAGCGCCTGGTCCACATCCCGGCTGTACCACGTCATCTGCGTGGTCAGCTTGTCGCCGAAGAACGCGCCGTCGAATCCGAGCTCGATTTCGGTCGTACGCTCCGGGCCGAGATCCGGGTTCCCGACATTTCTCGGGTAGAACGCCGGTTGTCCGCCCCACCCGACCGGTTCCCAGGTCCGCACGGCGTCGAACGCACCGGGGGCACGGCCGGAACGTCCCCACGCGGCGCGGATCTTCATTTCCGGATTCCACTCCGGCCAGAAGCTTTCTTCAGACGCGACCCAGGAGAAGCTCGCCTTCGGGTAGTACTGCAGACCGAAATTCTCACCGAACGCGCTGTTGCCGTCGACGCGGAAACCCAGGGTCAGGAAGTACCGGTTGTCCTTGTCGAACAGGCCCTGACCGAAAAACCCGCCGTTCACGACGCGTTGCCGTTCCTCGAACCCTAACGTGGTGCCGGCGCTCGTCACGGTCGGCTTGCCGGGTCCGGGGAAGTTCTCACCATACGCTGACGTCTCCCGCGTTTCCGCGGAGACGCCCTGCGCGCCCCAGGACCACGTGGTCCGCAGCCCGAGCAGTTGCGGGATGACGTAACTGCCCACGTAATCGAACGTGACATTCTCGTAGGCATTGCGCCGGCTGGAGATGATGCCTGACGGCGCAGAGATGAACCCGAAGGGCCGGAGGTTGCGGTTCTCGATCTGCGCGAGGTCGTAGCCGACGGTGAACTTGTTGGTGAAGCTCGTCGTCGGACTGTAGTTGATCGACCCGCCGGTAATGAGGTGGGTGATGTCGCTGTTGATCTCCTGGTTCAGCATCTTCTCGACGACTTCCGGTCGATCGTCGGAAGCGTAGTTGCGATCCCGCCGGAAGGCGTTCAGCGTCAGCCCGTGCGCGTTATTGCCCGCCGCCGTGTTGGCGATGTTGTCCTTCGTATAGGCAGTGTTGAATGTGAACAGGATGTTGTTGATCGGCATGAACGAGAAGTTGCCACGCACTGCCTGGCGAGCTTCCTTGTCGTTGGGGAGCACACCTTCCTCGTCCGACGCGGCGCCGGACACGAAGTAGCGCAGGTTCTCGCCACCACCCCCCACCGAGAGCGAATATCGCTGCCGGAGGCCGTTCCGCAGCCAGGGGTCGATGAACAGGTACGAAGACGTGCCGCCGGCGCGCGATACGCCACGCGTGGGCAGTCCGTCGAACCGGTCGGGGAAGGAATCGCGGTATGCCTGCATGGTGCCGGTGCAGGCATTGTTCACGCGCGTCGTGCACGAGAAAATCGTGTCACCCGGCGGCGCCTCGAGTGGATCGGGCCCGAACGGCAGCGAGCGGACGAATCCCTGGTCGACGCTGAAGGACCACTGGGGCCGGCCGGTGCGGCCGCTCTTGGTGAAGATCTGGATCACGCCGGCCGCGGCTTCGGTGCCATACAGCGTTGCCGCCGCGGCGCCCTTGATGACCTCGACCCGTTCGATGTCGTTAGGGTTGATGTCGTTGAGCGGGCTGGCCACGTCGTTGCCGCTGCGCAGGTCAGAGCCGGTGGGCGGGACGTTGCGCTGGTACCCGTCGCTCCGGATACGCACGCCGTCGACGTAGATGAGCGGCTGGTTGCTCATCGTGACGCTGACGTTCCCGCGCAGCCGGATCATCGAGCCGCTGCCGGCCATCGCCGAACTGGGCATCACGGTCATGCCGGTCGTCCGGCCCTGCAGCAACTGCCCGATGTTCGAAGAGGGCAGTTGCACTTTCGCCATGTCGATCTGCGAAATGCTGTTGCCGACCTCCCGATTCCGCGCCGCGCTGCCGGTACCCGTCACCACGACCGCATCGAGGGCCAGTGCCTGTGTGCGCATCGTGAAGTCCGACGTAACGGTGGCGCCGGCGGTGACGGTCACCGCCTGGTCCATCGGTCGGTGTCCAATGAACTGGACTCGAACACGTTGTTGGCCGACGGGAACATTGACGACCGTGTACCGGCCATCCATGCCGGTTCGTGTGCCGAGCGAGGTGCCGACGACCGAGACCTGGGCTGCCGCCAGCGCCTGGCCTGACTCGGACGTGACGGTTCCGGTGATCGTTCCTGTCTGCGCAACAGATCGCGCACTGACCAGCACCAACAGGGCAAACGTCCACTGCACGACGGACCACGTGATGCGGTGCGGAGAAAATCCAGGCATGAGCGTCTCCAGTTCGTGGGAGTACCGGCCCGGCTATGGGTCGAGTCAGACGTTACGTGTATTGCGGGGCGCGTCAAGAAGCGAAGGCGGCGCCGATCCTGAGCCGATTCAAAGGGACGGCAGCGCGTGTTCTGCGGACGAACGGTGTGGGGACATTCCGAGTCTTCGTCAGTTCACCACAACCGCGATCGTCGCTTCGCGCTCACCGGCAACGGCGTCGGTGACGGTAGCAGTCACGGTGTACGTACCCGCCGCATCGTAGGCGTGTTTGAACGTGATGCGCGCGCTCAGCGCTCCGCCGGTTCCATACTGGTCGCCGGTCTGGTCGCCGTAATCGATCATTGCGCCGAACAGGTTATTCCCCGCGGCAGTCACGGTGAACGTGACGGTGTCGCCGCGGGGAACGACCGTTGTGTTCGCTTGAATCGAAACGGTGAGTGGAACCGGTGGCTCGGTACTTTGCCGGCAAGCCGAAGTCGCAATCAGTAACGTCAGTCCGAGCGGTGCCAGGCGCATGGGGAAAGCATCGTCCACGATCTCGTCTGACGCAACACGTACCCTCGCGTAATGCGGAGCGCTATCGCGATCCCACCCAATGCGCGACGAACTGACACGAAGCACCGGCGCCTGAACGATCCACGGTCGCATCAGCCACGAAGCTTCGATTCCCGAATCTGCCGGCAAGAGTGATGCGGTACTGAAACCCGTCCCCTACGTCGACATCGCGCGGTGTCGTCGTGAACGTGCTGTCGGCGGCGACCGAGCCCGAATATGTCGTCCCTCCGTGAACGAGCGTGATGGCTCCGCTGGCAACATTGTGTGTGACCACAGTGGGCAGGATTTGAACCGTGATCGCACCACACGTGTTCTGCGCGAGAGTCACCGCCGTTGCGTACGTACCAGCAAACCCTGGGGACGGCGGTGGCTGGTTCGTTCCACCGGGATCAGAGCTGCCACCGCAGCCAATCAGAATCGCCGCAAAGACCGTTGCCTGCCACCAGCGATGCATCAGCAACACTCCTGTTCATGCATCCGGCGCCACGCCGGTCGCCTCACAGGATTGCGTTCAGTCAACCTCCGCGATTGAACGACTGTGCTGTCTCTTCACGCGCGAGGGCAGAACACGTCGCGCACCGCGCGCGCATAACGACCTGGTGTTGTCGCGCCGACGTCCCGGAATTGCCTGTGAAAATGGCTTTGATCGCTGAACCCGAGTCCCATCGCTACTTCCGACAACGAATAGCCTTGACGGAGCATGACCTTCGCCCGCGCAATCCGGACTTGCTCGAAGTACTGGTATGGTGGCAATCCGGTCGCGTCACGAAACATCCGGCTCAGGTGAAAGCGGCTCATGCCCGTAATGCCGGCCAGTTCGGTCATGCTTGTCATTCGACAATGAGAATGCAGGATTCGCGCTCTCGCAACTTCGACCGCACGTTGGCCTCTGAGAATCCGCGTTGCACCTATGGAACAGAGTTGGCGGCGAAGCACGCTCCGTACTCGGTCCGTCAAACGCTCGGCGACGCTGCCGTCGGACGCCTGTGCGCTCTGGTGAAACATGCGGTCCAGGCAATCAGCGGTCTCCGGGTCGTGAATGACGGGACTGATGAATCGAACAGCCTCGAGATCAACACCCCCGCCGACTACCCGGCGCATGGTTTGCGGCGCGGGGTTCATCGCGCGCAGCGACCAACCGCCTGACGAGGTACTCACCTCTTCGTGCGTTTCGTACGGCGAAATCAGGATCACGGAGCCCGGTCTCACCCTGTACGACTCGCCACGGCAGGCAATTTCAGCCTCTCCTCGGTCCACGACACCGATCGAGTAGTAGTCGTGAACGTGATGCGGATGTGTCGCGCGCACATCGCTGGCACTCAGGGTCAACAGGCCGCGAAAGGCATTTGTCCAGCGCAGCGCGACTGCACCACCAGGATCCAGCGTCAGGTGACCGTGTCGCCCCGGTGCCGGGGACACTAGCGAGACCCCAGGGCTGCCAGCGCCGCCGCCGAATACCAGGATCCACGCACGGTGAGTCCCGCGATTCGCCTGGTGTTTTCGATGCTGGCGAGCGGGTCTCCGTCGAGCAGCACCAGTTCGGCCGGTGCGCCAACGGTCACGGTACCGAGTCCCGGAACACGGAGGAATTCACCGGCGTCCTTTGTGGCAGCACGTAGCGCGTGATAGGGCGTCAGTCCAGCCGCAACAAGCTCGCGGAGTTCATCATGCATCGAGGAACCCGGGCTGACGACGTCGATGCCTGCGTCGGTGCCGGCAAGCAGGCGCGCACCCTGACGCTGCAGTTCGGCAACAAAGAGGCGCCGGTTGGCAATGATTGACGCTCGATCCGACGCAGTGTGGTTCCGCGACAGTTCGACGAAAATGGCCATCGTCGGACAGTTCCATGTTCCCGCTTCGATGGTGCGCCTGACGAGTTCACCAAAGCGCGACGGATCAACGTCCGCCCACGCAAACGTCCCCATGCCGTGGCGACGGGTGACGGCACGATCGTATCCGGAGAGGTGTTCGATGGATCGTTGTCCGGATTCCAGCGCGTGCAGTACGGTAACGGCCGTTGGGACATGCCCCATGAAATCCATGTTGCGCCGCTTCGCTGCCGCGACGATTGAATCGTACGACTCCGCCGACAGTTGCTGGTAGACTTTCAGCGCCGGCCATCCCGCGGCCACCATCTCCTGCACCGCTGTTTCGGCGTCACGCGGATCGTTGACGAGTCGCGTCGCCGGCCACCGTGGTGGACTCCCATCGAGTCCGTTGCTGACGGAATGCACCGTCGGTCCTAACGTGGCTCCGCTTTCGATGTCGCGCTTGATGGCAGCGACAGCCGAGTGTCCCCACATGTTCCGGACAGTTGCAATACCAGCCTTGAGGTACAAGGGGAGGTCAGCGCGCAGGAGATGGACGTGCATGTCGATGAGTGCCGGCGCCAGCACCCGGCCGCGTCCACCGATGACAGTCGCGTCGACGGGAAGCGGATTGCTGCCGGATGGCTCAATCGACTCGATCCGACCATCGCGTATCACCACGGTCTGGTCATCCAGCCGCGATTCGCTAATCATCGACACCACGCGCACGTTCGTGAATGCGATCGCCGCCGGTGCGTGGACGACCTCCGGATCCGGCGGGCCGGCGCTCACCTCCGTGGCGCCACTGCCGCAGCTCCCGCTCATCGCGATGCCGACGTAGAGCGTTGTCAGGATGTTGCGGTGCATCATGTGGCGTTGGGGAGGCGATCAGGCTACGCAAGCTGCGATTCCAGCTTCTTGTACGATTGTGCTGTTGCATCGCACTTGGCGAGGGCGTGTCGTATCACCCCTCAAAACACGCGCCTGGAAGCGCTGCAAAGCAAAAGCGCCGTCCTTTCGGACGGCGCCCTTGTCACCCCACAACGTTGGACTCAGCCGCGACTGGCGCCGACCAGGTCCTTCAACGCCTCCTTCACCCGCGGATCGTCGAACCGGCCTAACGCCTGAATGGCGCGGCGCCGATTCGCCAGGAGCGCGTCGCTCTTCGCGATCGACAGCAACTTGTCCTGCGCCACCTTCGTGCCGTTTGTGGCAAGCTGCGAGATGAGCGTCGCGCGCACTTCGTTGTCTTCGATGGTGTCGTACAGCGACACCAGTTCCGTTGCCGACAACCCGAGCTTTTCGGCCATCGCGATGGAACGTTTCCGCTGCTGGATGGGCGCGTTCGGATCGCGCGCGATCCCCACGACCCAATCCCGGCTCGCCTTCCCCCCGATGGTGGCTACGCCGTTCACGATTGCATCGCGCAGCCGGTTCGAGGTCACGCGCGTGTACAGCGTACGGAGATATTCGGCGTCCCGGGAAGTTGCGTACGATCCCGCCAGTCCATTGATGGCGGCAGCGCGAGCCTCTTCGTTCAGGTTCGAATTCTCCGCCGCGGAACGCAGGTGTTCTCGCGCGCGCGGGTCACCGGAGCTGGCCATGCTCTCGATCGCCCGGCGGGCCAGCCAGGCCTCGGTCGTGCCGGTCGTCATCGCGACCAGCGCGTCGAGACTCGCGCCGGATTCGAGCCGTGAGAGCGAGCTCAAGGCCTGGTCGCGCACCGTGCGCACTTCATTTTCGTCACGAGCGATCGCGACAAGAGTCCGACTCACTTCTTCACCCGATAATTCCCCGACTTCACCGCGACGCCTCACAACCCAGGAGAGCGCCGAGCGTCGGAGCTCGCGAGAGCGATCCACGTTGCGGGCAATCGCCAGCAGTTCGCGCGTCACCCGGGCACTGTCGGCGAGAGCCGCCGGCATGATCGCTTCGCGACCGGGCCGGCCGTCTATGCTTGCCGCGATGCCTAACAACCACGCCGCGGCATCAGCCGCCGGCACCGCCCCCAGGTTCGTTGCCCCCGGTTCCTCAACCACCGGCCCGGCAAACGTCGAGATGCGGATGATTTCGCTGCCGTCGCGCGTCAACAGGACGCGGATCGGGCCCCGCTGGCACTCCATCGAACGCACGCCGTCGTTGAACGACCCCATCCACATGTCGTCTGCCCGAAGGTATGTCCGCCCGTCGCCGCAAACGTCAGCGCGCGAGGCAAAATGAAACGTCACGTTCCCCGCGGGAGCGCCCGCGATCCGGCGCTCCACGGTCTGTTGGGCACTGAGCGAACTCGCCGCTACTGTCAGCAGCGCGAGTCCGGTCGTCGCCCGAAAAAGGCTCGTCATTTGTTGATGATCTCCAGCAGAAGCTGCTGTGAACGCGGGTCGTTCTTGTTGGCCAGGGTCTGGAGCGCCGAGCTGCGAAGCGTCGGGTCCGTGCCATTCTTGATGATGTCAATCAACTTGTCGGTGGCGGCATCTTCCTTCCGCTTCCCGAGCACGCTGATGACCTCTGAGCGGAACCGACGATTGGTCGCGCTGTCATAGAGACGGGCAAGATCAGGGACCGACATGGTCTCCCCGATGCGGCGCATCGCGGTCGCGCGGATCTCGCTCGGCTGGTTGTCGTCTCGCGCGAGTGTCACCAGCCACTGGTCCACTTCGGTGCCGCCAACCCGCACGATTGCCCCCAACGTTCGGGTCTTGAGCGACGGTGTGGTCACCTTGGCGTACAAGGCACGGAGCCAGGCTACGTCATCGGCCGTGGCGCGTTCGGAGTCAAAGGCCGACAGCGCTTCGGAGCGAACGCGCTCCGAGACGTCATCACGTTCCACGAGCGTGCGGACCGAGGTGCGTGCCCGCGTGCTCGGGTGCCTGACGAGTGAGCGGATGGCGGCACGCTGGATGCGCTCATCGTCGCTGCGGACCAGCTCCTCGAGCACTGGAACACCTTCCTCGTTCGCCAGGCGACTGATGACGCTGATCGCCTCGACGCGAACGTCGACACTCGGGTCGCTGCGCGCCACGCCAGCCAGGATCGGCACGGCCTGCGCGTCACGGCGATTGCCAACCAGGAAGATTGCGGTACGGCGGAGCGGAATCGCGCATTCATCCTTTCGAGCCAGCACACGGTTAATGAGCTCGTTGATGTTGCTCCCTTCCATGCGGCTCAACTGGTTCATCGCTTCCTGCTGCACCGCCTGCTCCTCCCGATCGCAGGTCGCTGACTGTCCGTTTGCCGAGGCACGCAACTCGGCCGCTGCCTGGGCATCACCGCGCGACGCGAGGACCCCGCGTATGCGCGTGGCGAGGTTTGCCAGCTCGGTTTTCCGTGGTGCGTTAGGGTATCGCGTCCGTGCCGCGTCGATGACCGAGAGCGCGTCTCGCAGCTCAGTTGTGCCACCAATACGGAAGAGCGCGAACGCCTGATAGTAGGACGCGTCCGGCGCGTACTGGGAATTCGGGTAGCGCGTGGGAATGGAGCGGAAGGCGGAGACCGCCTGACCCCATTCGCCGCGATTCAACAGCTCACGTGCCCGTGTCCAGACGCTGTCGGCGATGTCTTGCTTCGCCCACCCGGCTGGTGCCGTCACATTGAAGTCACCGCGGAAGTTGTAATGCGGGGGCGTAAACATGTGATCGGCGCGCGCGGCCATCTGCGCCTCGCGAACGTGTTGCTCCGTCTCACGCGTCATGATGCGGTGCTGCAATTCCGATTCGCGCATTGCTTCCCGTGCCGCACGCTGCGCCTCCTGCAGGAATTGCTGATCCTGCATCGCCAGCTCGCGCTGCACTGCACGCTCCTGGTTTACCTGTTCACGCTGGGACTGCTGGATCTCGCGTTGCAGCGTCCGCAGGAGCGATTCTGCTTCACGAGCGGCCTCACGATCCTGCGCCGACAATGCGCGCTGGCGTTCGCGCTCTGCGCGATCCAGTTCCGACGAAAGGCGCCGTAACTCCGCTTCGAGTTGCCGGTCCTGGCTCGGCGGCCGCGGCGTGACCGGACCCTGACCCGGGAACAAATCGAGCAACAACGGCTCGCTCGGGAACGGCGTGAGCGGAGCCATCGGCGCAAGCGGCGCCAAGGGCGAAAGCGGGGCCAGAGGTGCCATTTCTGCCAGCGGCGCAAGCGCGGGAAGTGGCGAAAACTCGATCCCCATCGACCACTGACCCGGCAGTGGCATCAACGGTTCAAACGGCTCCATTGGCAGCAGCGGGAGAGGCGTTTGCCCCGGCGCCAGCAGCGCCATTGCCGGCCATTCGAACAAGTCCACACCGGGAAGCGGCGTCTGGCCGCTCGGCAGCGGTGCCAGCATCGGCTCCGCAATTGGCGCGG
>Ga0079217_10000032_pt1 | contig 23734 bp, 21 predicted proteins | sample NCAS200_FD_76343 | JGI IMG/M metagenome (GOLD analysis project Ga0079217, IMG submission 76343) | Agricultural soil microbial communities from Utah to study Nitrogen management - NC AS200 | ecosystem: Environmental > Terrestrial > Soil > Agricultural land | place: USA: Utah | collected 2014-06-11 | reverse complement strand
TGTGGCCGCCCATCTCGAGCCGGAAATCCTGCTGGTTGACGAAGTGCTGGCGGTCGGAGACGCGGCGTTTCAGAATAAGTGCCTGGGTAAAATGAGCGACATTGCGGGCGAGGGACGCACCGTACTTTTCGTTAGCCATAACCTACCCGCGATTAAAAATCTCTGTAACCGCGCCATTCTGTTGGACGCCGGCACGATCGAGCGAGAGGGAGACGCCGCCCAAGTGGTCCAGTACTACTTGCAGGGCGATTACCAAAGCAGCAAGAAGGTCTGGGCGAAACAGGAGCGGCCCGGCAATGATTCCTTCAAGCTGAACGCCGTCAGCATCCTGAACACAAATGGGGAAGAAGTATCAACCGTCAAACTGTCCGACCCGGTCACCGTGGAAATTGATTACGAGGTCTTGCAACGCGGGGCCTATGTCGCCTTCTCGCTAGTTCTGTTCGACCCGGACGGTCAGGTGCTGTTCGGTTCTGTGAGCAATACCGAGAAAAACTATTACGGCACTCCGTTGGATAGTCGGCGTTACAAAAGCCGTTGCGTCGTTAGCGGTGATCTGCTGAACACGGGCAAGTATAGTTTTTCCGTTATAGGCTTTTCAGCCAACTGGACAGATCATTTCCGAGTAGATCAGGTAGTCTCTTTTGAAGCAGTAGACGATGGAGTCCTACGGGGTGATTACTACGGAGTATTCGGAGGCCCGCTGAGGCCGAAGTTTCCGTGGGAGACGGTAGCCTGCTAGTCGGAGTTTACGTGTCAGCGGCAGTCGTCGAAAAGAAAATCATAGAGATGAATAAAAGCATTTATGCCCGAGAACCATTGCGGATGTGGGATGGCGTTCCGGTCTTTTCCGAGACCAACGAATATACGGAAAATTACGAGACGATCTCTCACGACCATCTGGCCTCTGTAGCGAGGGACGGAACCAACCCGTTTATGGCGGAAGAGATCTGGGTGGAGATGGAGCGTTCGACCATCGAACTTATTAATAAATATTCCAAACCGGGCGACAGGATCCTGGATGTTGGAGTAGGTCTCGGGCGCGTGCTTTCCAACTTCCCTCAACTGGAACGATATGGGATGGACATCAGCTTCGGCTATTTGAAGGAACTGCAAAACAAAGGCATCGAAGCTTGTTTTGCGCAGGTTGAAGAAATTCCCTACAAGCCGGAGACTTTTGACTTCGTAATGGCAACAGACATTCTTGAGCATGTGCTGGACTTAAATGTCACTTGCGCGAAGATGCTCTCCGTCCTGAAGACCGGCGGAATCCTACTAGTTCGCGTTCCGTACCGTGAGGACTTGAGCGGCTACCTCGCTCCCGAGAATCCGTACAAGTATGTCCACGTCAGGAATTTTGACGAAGACTCTTTACGCATACTGTTGGAACGTATCTTCGATTGCGAATGGCTCGAGTCGTTAATGGTGGTACATCATGCCTACAGCGGCAGCCGTTTGAAATACAGATTGCCTCGTGCGGACCAACTAACGCGGCGCGTGCTCTCGCGTATCGAAACTTCATTTCCTGAGGCATACCGGAAATGGACGCCCAAGCTCGTCCTCCCCATGGAAATTAATGTGGTCGTAAGAAAGCGTTAAAGGGGAGGCCGTTTTATCGAATGGGCCGGAAGCTCAACATTCTCGTCGTCTACGTGATGAACAAATATCCCATGAGAGCCACGCTCTGGGATCAACTCTATTCCTTTCGGCATTATTCACAACATAACTGCTTTTATCTCAATCTCTCGGTGCGCTCCGTCCCCTGGTATCTCAAACGAGTCAAGTTCGACCTTATTATCTTCGGCACTCTTTTTCTGGCTAACAGGGTGGTGGCGGAATGGTTCGAGCCGCTGCTGGAAAAAGCGCGTGCGTTTAAGTCACTCGACGGCGTCAAGATAGCTTTTCCGCAGGACGAGCATAGCCACACCAATATCCTGATGGACTTTCTGGAAGAGTTTGAGGTTGACGCTGTCTTTTCCGTCGGGCCGGAATCCGAATGGCCCAAGCTGTACGACCGCGCTTGCTTCGAGCGTGTCGAATTTTTCAGCGTGCTCACGGGGTACCTGAACGACGCAACCGTTAGCAGAATCGAGAAGTTGGCGGCAAGCGGGCAGGAACGAGATATCGATGTCGGCTACAGAACATGGATGCCCGGCGCGTGGCTGGGACGCCACGGTCTTTTGAGAAAACAGATCGGCGACGTTTTTCAGAAGTATGCGCCCGCGCGAAGACTGACTATTGACATCTCGACGCGGAGCGAAGATACGCTCTGGGGTGATGACTGGTACAAGTTCCTGCTGCGCTGCAAGTACACGATTAGCGCCGAAGGCGGCTCCAGCGTCCCAGATCGTGACGGTACGTTGAGAGAGAAAATTGAGACGTATCAGCGTCAGCATCCGCGGGCCGACTTTGAGGAAATTGAACGCGCCTGCTTTCCTGGTCTTGACGGCACCGTCAATTACGTGGCCCTTTCGCCGCGCCACCTCGAAAGTTGCGCAACCCGAACCTGTCAGGTGCTCGTTGAGGGAAAATATAACGGCATTCTGCAGCCCAACCGCCATTACATAGAAATAAAGCGTGACTTCAGCAACATCGAAGAGGTGCTTGACCAGATGCAGCGCGAAGACCTCCGAGAGGAGACTAGCGAACGAGCCTACCGCGAAATTGTGGGCAGCGGCAATTATACGTATCAGAGCCTGGTAAATTTCGTGCTCGAAAAGTCTTTGAAAGACCGCCCGGTTGAAGTCACCTCCGTTCGGCATTCAGCCTGGACCGGTTCGATTTACTACTGGATGCGCCTCTCGGAACTTGCTTCGTGGGCGCAAGTTGCACTCCACTTACATTCCTTTATTCCCCATTTGAAAGGCATCATTCACCAGGCGCTCGTCAGTGTCTTTTCCGAGGAAACTGTGGTATCAGTGCTTGGTCGCTTCAAACCAAGGCAAATGCGAAACTGATTAAAGACTATGAGTTACGTTGACCGAATTAAGTGGCGCCTAGGCTATGAGTTGAATAATACGAAGAAGCAGACGGAAGATTTATTCTGGTCTATCACCGGTAAGTTTAATAAGACCGGGCCGCTTCCTTCGATTGATAAGTTTAACGCCGACTTCGCGACGGAGGTTGATTCTTTTTGGGGAGAGCATATTGTCGATTCGACACTTTTCAAGAGTGCGCTCCAGTCCAAAAAGCATCTGGAGTGGCGTGCCGGTCAATACCCGCTCTTCGCGGAGTTTATGAATCACTACGGCAAACACGACGGACAGGTAATACTGGATTATGGTTGCGGGCCCGGAAATGATTTGGTGGGCTACAGTATCTACACCAATGCGAAGAAGATCATTGGCATAGACATCTCCACGAAAGCGCTGCGAAGCGCTCAGCACAGACTCTCTCTGCACCAAGTTGATCCTAAACGCATCCAGTTAATTCAATCATCTGATACGGCTACGAGGATCCCTCTGGAAGACGAAAGTATTGATTACATGCAGTGCCTCGGCGTGCTGCATCATACGAGCCATCCGCACGCGCTCCTCAATGAGTTTCATCGCATTCTGAGACACGGCATGGAAGCCCGCGTTATGGTTTACAACCGGGATAGTGTTTGGCTTCATCTGCACGTGGCTTATGAAAAGCTGATTCTACAGAACGCGTTTCCCCGCAAGAACGCCTACGAGATTTTCCACCAGACAGTGGATATTGAGGCTGATGGGACGGGCCGGTGCCCCGTTGCCCGGTGCCACAACTGGGAGGAATTTTCCAGTATCTGCGAGCAGAGCGGATTTCGTACTGAGTATCTTGGTGGTTATCTTTCGGATGTCGAGTTAAACGCGATGAAAAAATATCTGCCTGAGGCGCTTAGTGATAAAAGGCTACTCGCAGAGCATCGCGATTTCCTGGCGAGCCTCAGGACCGATAAAAACGGTTTTCCTATGTATGAGGGTAAGCACGCCGGAATCGGCAGCGTTTATCGTCTCTTCAAGCACTGACTGCTATGTGTGGTATTGCAGGAGCTTTAAATCTCTCCTTTGCGGAGATTCCCAACCTGACGAATCGCCTCAGCGCGATGAATCGTCTGCTTGAGCATCGCGGACCTGACGGCGAAGGCGCATGGCAACATGCACGTCGCCACGCCGGTTTCGCGCATCGCCGCCTGCGCATCATCGACCTGTCGACCGGCGATCAACCAATGACTGATGCCGCGGGCAATTGGATTACTTACAATGGCGAAATCTATAACTATATAGAATTACGGAATGAACTTGGCGCGGACAACTTCCGGACCACCTCAGACACGGAAGTCATACTTCACTCTTATCGCAAATGGGGCGCGGATTGTGTCAATCGTCTGCGCGGCATGTTCAGCTTCGCTCTCTGGGACGAAGCGCGGCAGGAGTTGTTCATTGCTCGCGATCGCTTCGGCATCAAGCCTCTTTATTATACGACAGTTAGTGATACGTTCTATTTTGCGTCGGAAGTCAAAGCGCTGCTGCCTTTCGTTCCGATTGAAACAAATCTTGAAGGGTTCAAAGACTATCTGGCATTCCAGTTTTGCCTCGCAGGCAAAACGCTCTTCAAAGATGTCTACGAGTTGTTGCCCGGCCACAGGCTCACCGTTAAGAATGGCGCCTTTAGTATCGATCGCTATTGGGAAGTCTTTTATGAACTCGACTTCCAGCATACGCCGCTTTATTTCGAGCAACGCTTGCAGGAACTGTTGACGGAGTCAGTCAGTTTCCACCTGCGGGCAGATGTACCTATTGGTACTTACCTGAGTGGAGGACTAGATTCGAGCGCGGTTGCTTCCCTGGCTAGTCAGCGTACCAACGGGGACTTCGCAGCTTTCACCGGAAAGTTTTCCTTCAAAGAAGACTACGACGAAAGTCGTTATGCGCGCGCACTCGCAGAATGGCGCGGCTTTAGCCTTTACGAAATCGATATCAATGCTTCCGATTTCATCGATAACATTCGAAAAGTAATCTACCACCTTGATTACCCGGCGGCCGGCCCGGGTTCGTTTCCGCAATACATGGTTTCCCAGCTCGCAGCCACACATCGCAAGGTAGTTCTTGGCGGACAGGGTGGCGATGAAATCTTCGGCGGGTACACTCGCTATTTGATCGCTTACTTCGAACAATGCATCAAGGCTGCCATTGACGGCACAATTAGGAACGGCAACTTCGTTGTCACCTACGAATCGATCATTCCAAATCTGACGGCCCTGCAAAATTACAAACTCATGTTGCAGGAGTTTTGGCGTGACGGGCTTTTTGACGATATGGACCGGCGCTATTTCAAGCTCATTAATCGCGCGCCATTACTAAACAACGAGATTGATTGGAACCGACTGGGAGACTATTCACCGTTTGAAACGTTTCAATCCATCTTCAACGGCAACAACGTCGGCAAGGAATCATACTTCGATCGTATGACTCATTTTGATTTCAAAACACTGCTACCTGCACTGCTTCAGGTTGAGGACCGCGTTAGCATGGCGCATGGACTGGAATCGCGAGTTCCGTTTCTCGATCACCCGGTGGTCGAGTTTGCTGCCACTATTCCGGCAGATGTGAAGTTTAAGGACGGCACGATGAAGCAGGTTCTGAAAAACGCGATGCGACCGGTTTTGCCGGAAGTAATCCTTGACCGTCAGGATAAGATGGGCTTTCCCACGCCGCTTACCGAATGGCTCCAGGGCGAGGCCCATGATTTCGCGCACAGCGTGTTCTCTTCGCAGCGAGCGCGTCAACGTGATTTGATAGACAATGATCTGGCACTCGCGGGGCTGACGCAGGAGCCGAAGTTTGGAAGAAAGGCGTGGGGACTTCTGTGTCTGGAACTTTGGCAGCAGGAGTTTCACGATCGCGAACATGAATTCAAGAACTCACTAAACAACTAGAGGGACAAAGGAACGAATGAAAGTATTAATCACAGGAGGTGCGGGCTTTATCGGGTCGCATCTGGCAGATAAATTATTGGCCCGCAAGGACGAGGTGCTGGTCGTAGATAATTACGCGACCGCGCGCAGGGACAATTTAGCGCCGCAGCAAAACCTGAGAATCGTCGAAGGAACTATCGCGGATACGGATTTGGTCTACAGGCTCTTTGACGAATTCACGCCTGACGTGGTTGTGCATGCGGCTGCCGCTTACCGCGACCCCGATGACTGGGCTGAAGACGCGCGCAGCAACGTGGTCGGCACGGCTAACGTTATGCTGGCCGCAAAACGCATCCATCCGAAGCGCGTGATTTATTTTCAGACCGCGCTTGGCTACGGGCTCAAGCCCATGGAGCAGCCGATTACGCTCAATCACCCTTTGAAGCCAGAAGGCAGCAGCTACGCCATCAGCAAGACGGCAGGCGAAGAGTATGTCGAACTGGGGGGAATTGATTTCCTTTCATTTCGGCTGGCGAATGCTTATGGGCCCAGAAACTTGAGCGGGCCGCTTCCGACCTTTTATCATCGCCTGACTACAGGCAAGCCCTGTTTCGTAATGGATACACGTCGCGACTTTGTTTACATCGACGATCTCGTCAGCGTCGTTATGAAAGCCATTGATGGGCAGGGCGAACCTGGCTACTACCACATCTCTTCCGGCACGGACTACTCGATCAAAGAACTGTTTGATGCGACCGTTAAGGCCCTCGATATCAAGCTGGAGCAGGACGTGGAGGTGCGCCCGCGTAATCCCGATGACACCTATACCATCCTGCTTGACCCCACCAAAACGAACCAGACGTTCGACTGGCAGGTGACCACTCCGTTGGATGACGGCGTGCGCGCGGCGATTGATTGGTATAAAGAGAACGGCATCACGCAAACGTACACGCACCTCAAGAAGGTCGAAGCAAAGGATGCGAAAGCATAGAAGAAAATGGTGAACGCCGAGACGCGGAACTATCAACCACTGGCCTTTTAGGTCATCGTTGCGGGAGAACGTTTAATCAAGGAGTCGGACTTGGTCGAATTCAAAGGGCGAAAGATTTTAGTTGTTGGCGGCGCAGGCTTCGTTGGCAGCAATTTGGTGAAGCAGATTTTGGAAACAGCGCCGCGAGAAGTTGTCGTCGTTGACAACCTGCTCTCGGCTGAGCGCGCCAACGTTCCTGACCATCAGGCTGTGACGTTCATCGAAGGCTCGATCACGGATGACGGTATTCTTCGCCACCTGCCTAACGACCTCGACTACGTTTTTCATCTGGCGACCTATCACGGCAATCAAAGTTCGATGCACGATCCGCTGGCGGACCACGACAACAACACGCTGACGACGCTCAAGCTTTACGAGCGGATTAAGGATTTCGATAAGATCAAGCGTGTCGTCTATTCGTCGGCGGGCTGCACGGTTGCGGAGAAGACTTACGACGAGGCACAGGCGACGCAGGAAGACGCACCAGTGTCGCTTTATCTTGATAGCCCCTACCAGATTTCGAAAATCATCGGCGAACTTTACTCCAACTACTACTTTCAGCAGCACCAACTGCCCGTCGTCAAGGCGCGTTTCCAAAACGTTTACGGGCCAGGAGAAGTCCTCGGCGCAGGGCGTTGGCGTGGGACGCCCGCCACCGTCTGGCGCAATGTGACGCCGACCTTTGTCTACCGCGGGTTGAAACAAATGCCGCTAACGGTGGAGAACCAGGGACTCGCTACGCGCGATTTCATCTACGTTGACGACATCGTGCGTGGGCTGATGCTCTGCGCCACCAAAGGCGCGCCTGGCGATGTTTATAATCTAGCGAGCGGCGTTGAAACTTCAATACATGAACTGGCGACGGTCGTTAACGAGCAAACAAATAATCCGACGCCGATTGATTATCTACCGCCACGCTGCTGGGATCATTCGGGAAAGCGTTTCGGCAGTACAGAAAAATCGAAGAGAGAGCTGGGATTCGAGCCACAGGTAGGCCTGAATGAAGGGTTGGGGAAAACTATTGCGTGGACGAGGCTAAATCTAAACCTTATCGACTCCTGCATATCAAAGCACCGCGAGCACATGGCTGCGCTCGGCGACGTGGCCAAGGGCACGAGGAAATCTCAAACTCAAACGGTATAAGTACAGAGACTCTGGCTCGGCCAATTGCTTTGTTACCGGAATCCGACGAAATCAACCTGAAGATGTCGAATTCGAGTGCCCTGAAAAAGTTGATTAAACCTGTCAAATCTCTGGTGCGCTCCGTAGTGGACAAAATACCTCTGACCATTGAGGCTCGCCCACTCAGGCACGATCTGCCGGCCCGGACAGAACGGTTTTATTATCAACAGCACCACGTTACCTTCGACATTCGTCCCGATGATCTCGTGATCGACATCGGCAGCGGCGGCGATCCGTTTCCTTACGCAACCCATCTGATAGATCGCTTTCTTGAGCCGACAGAGCACCGGCATGGACCACTGGTTAACCGCGATAAGCCGCTCATTGCAGCTGACGTTCACAATCTGCCTTTCCGTGATAAATCGTTCGACTTCGTTTATTGCGCCCACATTCTGGAACACGTGGACGACCCGATAACGGCCTGCGCGGAAATCATGCGCATCGGCAAGCGCGGCTATTTGGAAACGCCGACGATGGGCGAGGATATCTTGTTCGCCTTTACCGCACACATCCACAAGTGGCACGTCGTCGCAATCGCTCGCACGCTTTGCTTTTTCGAGTACTCCGAGCGCCAATCCCAAGGAATTAGATCGAACGCTTGGGCGGATGTGATTGAAAGCCGCCGACATCATCCTCTGCAAGATGCGTTTTATCAGAATCAGGATATCTTTAAAGTCATGTTTACGTGGGAAGATAACTTCCAGGTGTTTGTGTTCCGCTCAAACGGAACGATTGAAAGCTTGAACGCCGAAACTCTACGGCGCGATGACGCGCCGTTCGCGCTCGCCTATGCAGACCGGTGAGGATGAGATGTCAGTAAGAGGATTGAACAGCTATTGATACCAGGTCTGGGCTATTTCAAGCGAGCAATTTTGCGCGTTCCCGCGTTTCGCCAGCTGCATCGCGCACGGCGTGTGCGCCAGTTGAGAGCGCAGATGGAGGTAGCGCAGCCTTTGAACGTGGTTCTGGGAGCCGGGACAACAGACTATCCGGGGTGGTTTGGGACGCATCTTGAGACGCTCGATATTACTTCGCCGCGCGATTGGGAAAATCTCTTCGCTCCCGACTCGATTGATCGGCTGCTCACAGAACACGTCCTCGAGCATCTCTCGGAAACTGAGTGCGAGGTTGCACTGGCCGAGTGTTTCCATTACTTGAAGACGGGTGGCCTTTTGCGCATCGCCGTGCCCGACGGGTACCGCCGTGACGCTGCGTACGTCGAGGAAGCGAGCCCGCCGCGCGATGGGCACCAGGTGCTATTCACGGTCGACACGCTGGTCACTTTACTGGAGCGCGTCGGCTTCCGGGCCGTGCCGCTGGAGTATTTCGACGCCCAGGAAGAGTTCCACGCTCAGCCGTGGAACGAAGCCGACGGTTTTATCAAGCGCTCTGTTCGTTTTGACACGCAGGAAGATTTCAAGCGCGGCGACTTGTTCTACACCTCGCTGATCGTTGATGCCAGGAAAATTTGAGCTTTCATTATGTGCGGAATAGCCGGCTTTGCCAGTCGGAACGTAATTTCAGAAGCTGAGCTTGACGCCGTTAGCAGAGTCAACCAAAGCCTTGTTCATCGCGGACCGGACGGCGAAGGCCAATACGGATCGGCCCACGTGGCCCTCGCCATGCGCCGGCTCAGCATCATCGACCTCGAAGGCGGATGGCAACCCCTCTACAACGAAGACCGATCACTCACACTCATCGCTAACGGCGAGATCTATAACTTCGTGGAGCTGCGTCAGCAACTGGAGTCACACGGTCACCAATTCAGCACCGGCAGCGACTGCGAAACGATTTTGCACCTCTACGAAGAGCACGGAACCGACTGTGTTCTCTATCTTCGCGGCATGTTTAGTTTCGCGCTTTGGGACGCGAAGCGGCAGCGCTTAATGCTTGCCCGCGACCGCATGGGCGAGAAGCCGCTTTATATCTACGAAAGCGACGGCCGCTTGTTGTTCGCCTCGGAATTGAAATCCCTGCTTGCGTCCGGCATGGTTCCTTTTGCGCTAGACCCCCGCGCCATCGATCTCTACTTCCACTATCAATATGTGCCGGAACCGTTAACGCCTTTGAAAGGTGTTCGGAAGCTCGATGCCGGCCACATTCTTGAAGTTGATGTCGCCGATTGGCGTGTATCGAACAAACGATACTGGAGCATGGAAGATGCGCCGCCACTTGCAGGCGACCCGGCTACCCTCATACGAGAAGAACTGGAAACTGTCAGCGAGATTGTGATTCGTTCTGATGTACCTGTGGGCGTAGCTCTCAGCGGCGGGTTGGACTCGAGTGCAATCGCGGCCCTGGCCGCCCGCAAATATGCGGGACGCATTGAAGCGTTTAGCGTTGGGTATCCCGGTCGTCCGGAATCTGACGAGCGAAATCTAGCGCGCAGCTTGGCAGACGATCTCAACATGCCGTTCCATGAAGTGGAACTGGACGTGGCCGCGATGGTTGAGTTCTTTCCGGAGCTCGTTTACTGGCGCGACGATCCCATCGCCGATATCTCAGGTTACGGCTATTACGCAGTGAGCAAAATCGCGCGCGAACACAACGTGCCGGTGATGCTGCAGGGACAGGGCGGCGACGAGTTGTTCTGGGGTTACCCCTGGGTGCAGCAGGCCGCGATCGAGTCGGCACGCAAGGCGGAAACCCAAGGCGCAGGCGTTAGCGCCTTGCCTGGTTATCTCGCCCCACAGCTGCCTCAGGATCTTTCGGCGCCCGGCTTGTCGAGGTGGGCACGATCGCTGGCGGGATTGCGACCGGGTTGGCAAAACTTTCAGTCACATCGCAGGACGCCTGCCGATCAATTCGTTTTTTACGATCTATCTCCGGACTTTCGTGAGGCTGCTACCAGCGCGCGTGATCACTATGCTTCCGGCTTCCTGGAACAACTGAATGGCAGCGGCGCGACGCAACTTTTTACCTTCGCGCAACCGTGGCCCGACATTAACGTTGCCATTACACGTCTGATTTGTGATTTATACCTCCGCGAAAACGGTATTGCCCAGGGCGACCGTCTCAGCATGGCGTCGTCGATTGAGCTTCGTCTGCCGCTTGTTGATCACCGCCTGGTGGAAACCGTAATCGGCTTACGCAAAACCCATTCGGACGTTCGTGAAACTCCGAAGGCCTGGTTTAAAGCGGCACTGCGAGGTGTGCTGTCAGACGAGGTAATGGACCGTCCGAAACGTGGTTTCGCTCCGCCAACTCGCGACTGGCACAACGCTATTTTTGCGAGGCACGGGAATCTGCTGGTGGATGGTCAACTGGTACAGGAAAAGGTATTGAGCGCGACCAGTGCCCGCCAGCTTGCCACCGGGCCTTTCCCTTCGTATTCGACGACTCCTTTTTCATTCAAAGCGCTGGTGCTTGAACAATGGTGTCGTCAAATGTTGCGTGCTATCGAGGAGCCATTCGTTGAATCGTAAGACGCCGGTAGCGCTATTTACCTACGATCGTCCGCAGCACACACAGCTTGCTCTGGAATCGCTCGCGGCCTGTGATCGCCTCGACGAATGTCAGTTGTATATCTACTGCGATCAGGCCAAAGGTGACGCACATCTCGCGGGTGTTGCTGCCGCGCGCAAGGTTGTGCGGGAGTGGGCTCCGCGACTGAGCGCGATAGTCATTGAAAGAAACGAAAATTTCGGGCTCGCACGATCCATTGTCGGCGGCATCACCGATCTATGCGACAAGTATGGTCGCGCCATAGCAATTGAAGACGACTTCGTGTTAAGCCCAGACTTTCTCGACTTTATGTTGCGAGGTCTTGAACGTTACGAACAGACTTCCGAGGTTTACCAGATTTCGGGGTACATGTTCCCGGTAGTCAATCCGCCCGAGCCGCAAGCATTCTTTATGAAACTCAGCACGACTTGGGGATGGGCCACATGGCAAAGGGCTTGGAGCACATTTGACTGGAGGGCCATGCAGTCGCACGAGCTGTTTTCAAAGCCTGCAGTTCGCCGCAGTTTTGATTTAGACGGGAGCTATCCGTATTCTTCGATGCTCGAAGAACGGCTCTCTGGAATGAACGACTCCTGGGGCATCCTTTGGTGGTGGAATGTCTTCCGACAGCGAGCGCTGGTGTTGTATCCGCGCCAATCTCTGGTATGGGTCGGAGGATTCGATGGTTCGGGAACCCATTGTGATGACGCAACGGACGTAAATCTGGACACGATAGAAAGGTTCAAGCAGTACAGATTACCGACGTCCTACGACCTCCCTAACCAACTAATAGAGGCTGAGAACCCTATGAAGGCTGTTAAAGAATTTTTGCGTCAACAACAGATTTTATCAAAAAGATCGATGGAAATGAGGCTCCGACGCCGGCTAAGAAAACTATTCAGCATGGTTAACCGAGCTCAGTAAGCACGATTTCGAGGAAAGTCAGCAAAACAGAATCAGTATTCTTGACGGCTCTTACTCTCGTAGGATCTTCATTTGATGGCCGATGTTGCATAGATTAACCCGAAAAGTTCTAGACCCGCTTCTACTACGAGTTGCTACGCGCATGGAATGGGCGCGGGACCAGGGCGTCCGCAGGAGAGCGTGGTGCGCGATCCTGGAACCCTCGGCGTTTGTCTACCCCACCACTAGTATCGAGAATAACTACGGCGATCCCACCGCCATTAGGATCGGCGCCCACACGCATGTGCGTGGACAGTTGCTGACTTTTTGGAACGGGGGCGAGATTGATATCGGTCAATGGTGCTACATCGGCGAGGGGACGCGAATCTGGTCACAGACCGGGGTCCGCATCGGCAACCATGTGTTAATAGCGCATCTAGTCGACATACATGACACTAATAGCCACCCAACGGACTGGATGGAGCGACGTCTCGATAGTCAGATGATTCTTTCTGGGCAGCCTTACCGCACACCGACCCAGACGCTTTCGGCCGCCGTGGTTATCGAGGACGACGTTTGGATAGGTTTTAAGGCCATTATCCTCAAGGGAGTTCGTGTCGGACGAGGTGCGATTGTGGCTGCTGGATCAGTCGTAACGAAGGATGTGGCGCCGTGGACTGTAGTGGCGGGTAATCCGGCAAAACCCATTGATACCTTGAATCCCCCAAAACCATCAATGGACGATTAGGGTACTTTTAAGCGTCGTTCGCAAGGAAACATTTACATGGCTCAGGGTTCGCTTCATATTTCCGATAGTCACTTCTGGAGACCATTGTGGTCCACCTACAGCAGGTCACCGAGCATAGCACTTTGCCGTGTGCCGGAATTAGAATACGCCTCGACATTGCCTCTCGAGGGAAGCTCGCTCGATCATTGTTGCGGCGACGGCCTTTTTGCACAGATTTGCTGGCCGGGCCAGAAGTTCGCAGCCGGCTGCGACATGAACGAAATGTCCATCCAAACAGCGGAGCGAATGGGAAAACACAAACGTCTTGACCTGTGCGACGCCGGCAAGCACCTGCCCTACGAAGACGCTTCATTTGACCTGGTGTTTGATAACAGTGCCCTCGAACACATTCCCGACCTGAACGCGAGTCTCAGCGAGGTGGCGCGCGTCACGCGTCCGAATGGAATCTTCGCTTTCAACGTTCTCAATCATCGTTACTTCGAGTGGTGGCCCATCAGCCAAGAATCGATGGAGGGCTATCGTAAATGGCAGCCGTTCTATCACGCGTTTCCACTGCAGGAGTGGAACAGGCGTCTCGCCGCAGTTGGTTTTGCCGTCGAAGACGTGCGCGGCTATTTCAACAAAGAAGCTTCGAGAGAACTGGCGTTGCTTGATTGCGAGTTTTCGGGTCACTTCATCCGCAATCGGCCCAGCGAGTTGGTGTCGAAGTATAATTCGCTGTTCGGATTTGAACGGCGTAAGTGGCACGAACGTTTGGGCAAACTTACCTGGCGCACGGCGCCGGATGAGGGTGCCGGCTATTTCATACTGGCGCGACGGCGAGGATGAAAGAGAAAGAGCTTTCGTGGGAGGAGGCGGTCCGCTGGTATCGCGCTCAGGCCGGTAACGAAGCTGCTATTCGGGACAACTACTTTGATCTTCCCGTCAAACAAGCGGCTGAGCGATATGCCGGTAGTGAAGAGTTTGGCGAAGTGTTGCGCCTGCTCGGTACCGGCCGGGGAAAGCAACTACTCGATCTGGGCGCTGGCAATGGAGTAACCAGCTATGCGCTCGCTCGCAATGGATGGTTGGTAACCGCGCTGGAGCCGGACGCCAGTGATGAGGTTGGCGCGGGCGCAATTCGTCATCTGGCGAAAGAGACCGCACTTCCGATCACCGTCGTCCAGGAGTTCGGCGAAAAGCTTCCTTTCAATAACAGCTCATTTGATGCTGTTCATGCGCGACAAGTACTTCACCATGCCGCCAACCTGGAGTCGATGGTAAAAGAGCTGGCGCGTGTGTTACACCCCGGAGGTCTTTTGCTCAGCACCCGCGAACACGTGGCCGATGATGAAGAGCAATTGAAGGCATTCCACAATGAGCATCCGCTGCACCAACTTTACGGAGGCGAACATGCCTATCCGCTGGCACAGTATCTCGGAAGTTTCGAGCGGGCCGGGTTAAAGGTGACAAAGGTATGGGGGCCAATTGAATCTATCCTGAACTTCTTTCCGGGCACCGAAGCACAGAGACTCGTAACTCTTCGTCAGGTGGCCAATCACAGTTATCTGCGTTTCGGTCGTCTTTTGTCGTGGTCGCCGAGCTTCCGTGAGAAACAAGTTGCGCAGTTTACGCATAACGATCGCACGCCCGGACGTCTGTTTAGTTTTTTGATCAAGAAACCGTGAAGATACTTGTTACAGGAAGCAGTGGCTTTATTGGCGGCTCATTCGGTCGTTGCGCTGCGATCAGCGGCCACGAGGTAATTGGAACCAGCAGATCAACGCGCCCAGACAATTGGCCCGGCGAATACGTTCAGTGCGATACCACCGTAGCAGAGATCTCCGACACTATTTGTCGTTTCAAACCTGATGTTGTGCTACATGCGGCCGGTACCGCATCGGTTAGCGCGTCGGTGGACGACCCGCTCGCCGATCTGCATGGAGCCACGTTAAGTTCTGCAAACGTCCTCGAGGGCGTGCGAAGGTCACGGTCGAAACCACTCATAATCCTTCCTTCGAGCGCTGCGGTCTTTGGTAATCCGCCAGCGCTGCCGGTAAATGAAGATGCACTATTGCGGCCCATCTCACCGTACGGGTTTCATAAGGCCATGACTGAAATGCTGGCCCGCGAATATGCGGAGTGCTTCGGTACGACTGTGGTCGTATGCCGCTTGTTCTCAGTGTTTGGCCCGGCTCAGCGCCGGTTATTGGTCTGGGAACTTTACAAACAATTTGCGGGGCCTGACCCGATGGTCTGGCTGGATGGCACAGGTACTGAATCGAGGGATTTTCTTTACATCGACGACGTTGCGACTGCGCTGCTTGCGCTCAGCGAAAGCCACCAGCCGAAAGACCCGGGTGATTGTGTCGTGGTGAATGTCGGCAGCGGCGTCGAAACGGAAGTATCCACGCTTGCAAAAGAACTTCGCAAACTGGTCGCGCCAGACAAAGAGATTCGCGTCCGTGGCAACGTCCGCAAGAATGATCCCTTACATTGGCGCGCCGATGTGGCGCGACTCAAAGCGCTTTTACCAGACTGGCAACCCCGGACATTAACCGAAGGGCTCGCGCTCTGTGTCGCCGACTGGCGCCAAGCAGCACGGCTGTCTAAGCATGGATCCTAATCCGTCGTCCTTGCGCATTGGTGTAGTCGACCAAACGATCAGCGGTTGGGTTGCCGCCGCTGTCTATTCACGCATGACCCTGCGTTCGCTTGAGGCGGCGTGCCACGTCGATGGTCCGGAATTGTTTTACCTGTCAACGCAGGTAAACATCGACGCTGTTTCCGGGTCGCGCACTAACCCGATGCCCGTGGCGGCGACTGACTACCTACCCGCCGAACGCCAATTTCGCACATTGCTTGGTTTGCCCGAAAAGTCTTCAGCTCTCCGCGGTGAGCCGCGACTGAGAAAGCTGTTGCGCCTCACCGGCAAGGCGGATGTTTTCGGCCTCGCTCAGAAAAACAAGATCGATGTGTTGTTGCCATTGCTCGACCTACCGCCGTGGAAAGTGGCGCCGGCAACGATAGGTTGGATACCGGATTTTCAACATTGCTATCTGCCTCAATTTTTCACGGCCGACGATTTGGAAAAAAGAAACAGCACGATGCGGCGTGTGGCTGAGCGTGCCACACTTGTGATGTTGTCCAGTAATGCGGCGCGCGATGATTTTGCGACTTTCTCACCAGCCTACGCACACAAGGCACGGGTCATTTCCTTCCCTTCACTTTTGGCGTTTGAGGAGTTGGCCAAAGATCCCTCAGACACACGAGCGAAGTTTAATTTGCCGGAGAAGTTTGCCCTCGTAGCCAACCAGTTCTGGGCACACAAGAACCATGCGTTGGTGGTTGAAGCTCTAGCTGACCTGCGTAGGAATGGTATCGAAGTGCCGGTGGTGATGACGGGCATGCCTGCTGATCATCGCGACGCGTCCAACAAAAATTTTTCTTCGTTGCTTCAGGCGATCGCCGCCGCGGGCGTGCACCGGCAAGTATTCATCCTCGGACTAGTCCCCTATGCAGAACTGGTTAATCTAATGAGAACTGCGACACTGATAATTCAGCCTTCGCGATTTGAGGGATGGAGCACGATAGTTCAGGACGCAGTTGCTCTGGGCCGGCCCTTCGTCTGTTCCAATATTCCGGTCCATCGGGAACAGGCTTCGGGCGCGTTGGGCTTTTTTGGATGTGACGATGCAAAAACTCTGGCACAGCTAATAACAAGTAACTGGAGGGATTTGAAGCCGGGACCGGACAAAGAGAGCGAGAACCGTTCACTGGCTGCAGAGCATGAGTTTTCCTTGCGACACGGGCGGACCTTGGTCCAACTGTGCCGAGAGGCCACCGCTACTCGGCGCTAGGCTCTCGAATTCTTTATCTGAACTAAGAAAGGCACGGGTTTCATCAAAACCCGCACCTGATCCATTTCCCCACTAGTTTGGATGGACCCGCCTTTGCACAGCTGCCCATAGCTGGGCAACCAGGATGCCAGCGTTGTCGATGGTGTGAGGGGAGATGTCTGATGGTTCCTCTTTGCCGTCGAAACAATCAAAATGTCGTATCCCTGCGGTCAAGCGCTTTGGCATGTAGGCCCCACGGATTCGCAGCCGCAACCACCATTTTTTTGGATGTATTGGCTATTTGGCCGAAGCTGGTTAGTTCCCTATACTAGCGACACTTACTGAGCTGATTTCTGGACGCGGGCTTTCCAAACTTGAGATTTCGACTCGAAATGAACTTAAATGCTTTCTCAATTCATCGGATGGCGGCCAATATCGCACTATCAATTCGGGTTCAAAAAAAGTATTAGAAATTGGGACGATGACTGGAACGTTATAGAGGGGATTTGACTTAGTGAAACGAGCGTTAATCACAGGCATCACGGGCCAGGATGGCTCCTATCTTGCTGAGCTTTTACTGGCCAAGGGTTACGAGGTCCACGGCATCATTCGCCGTGCATCGACTTTTAACACCGGCCGCATCGATCATTTGTATCAGGATCCGCATATCAATGGTGTCAGCCTTTTCCTGCACTATGGCGACATAGCTGATTCAACTAACTTGATCAAGCTCCTTTATCGCATTCAACCCGACGAGGTCTACCATCTCGCCGCTCAGTCGCATGTTCGTGTGAGCTTTGATATTCCGGAGTACACGGGCGACGTGACTGGGCTCAGCACAGTGCGCATTCTTGAAGCGATCCGCGAAACAGGTGTAGGTTCCAAGTTTTATCAGGCCAGTTCGTCGGAAATGTTCGGCAAGGTCCAGGAAGTGCCGCAGCGCGAGACCACGCCGTTTTATCCCCGCAGTCCGTATGGCGCTGCCAAGGTTTACGCGTACTGGGCCACCATTAATTATCGCGAGAGCTACAATCTGTTTGCGTGCAACGGAATTCTCTTCAATCATGAATCGCCCCGACGTGGTGAGACTTTCGTAACCCGCAAGATCACGCGCGCAGTTGCGCGTATCAAAGCGGGCATGCAGGACAAGCTCTACCTCGGCAACCTCGATGCAAAACGAGACTGGGGCTACGCGAAGGAATATGTCGATGCGATGTGGCGGATGCTGCAACAGGACCAGCCTGACGACTACGTCATTGCAACCGGAGAGACCCATTCCGTCCGTGAGTTTCTGACGGAAGCCTTTTCACACGCTAACCTGGATTGGGAGAAGTATGTCGAGCTCGATGAAAAGTATTTGCGTCCGACGGAAGTTGATTTACTGGTAGGAGATGCGTCGAAAGCTCGAGACCTCCTGGAGTGGAAACCGTCGGTGACCTTCAAAGAGCTGACCAGACTGATGGTCGACGCTGACATGGCGATTGTTAATAACGACAATACCCAGCGCGAAGCGTTTGGCGACCTCAACACAATGCCAAGTTCTGCGCGCGCCTGAACCACGGAATTAAGAACACAGGGACGACGACCATGTCGAACAACTTTTCATATCGCCGTGTAATTGTGACGGGCGGCGCCGGCTTTCTGGGACGCTTCGTCGTTGAACGTTTGCGCAGTTACGGCGACGTTGAGATCGTCGTGCCGCGTCAAAAGCAATACGATCTCCTTGAGCAAAGCGAAATTAAGCGTTTGCTGGGCGAGGTGAAACCGGACCTGATCATTCATCTGGCAGCCGTCGTTGGCGGGATAGGTATTAATCAGAGAAACCCGGGCAAATTTTTCTACGACAACTTGATGATGGGTGTTCAGCTGATCGAGCAGGCGCGCGTACACGGAGTTGCTAAGTTTGTCGCGCTCGGAACTGTTTGTGCGTACCCCAAGTTTACCCAGACGCCATTCAAGGAAGACGACTTATGGGCAGGCTATCCGGAAGAGACCAATGCTCCTTACGGGCTGGCAAAAAAAATGATGCTGGTGCAGTCGCAGAGTTATCGCGAGCAGTATGGATTCAATTCTATTTTTCTGCTCCCGGCGAACCTGTATGGACCAGGCGACAACTTCGATTTGGAGTCGTCCCACGTCATTCCCGCTTTGATCCGCAAATGCGTCGAAGCGCGTGAAGCCGGTGAACCGTTCATCAACGCATGGGGAACCGGTGAAGCTTCGCGCGAGTTTCTTTATGTCGAGGATTGTGCCGAAGCGATCGTGCTCGCGGCGGCTACCTACGATGAAAGTGAACCGGTCAACATCGGGACCGGATGCGAAATTCAAATACACGACCTGACGCAACAGATCGCGCGACTGACTGGGTTTCAAGGGGAAATACGCTGGCAACACGATCGGCCTGACGGACAACCACGCCGCCGACTCGATGTTACCCGAGCCCAGGCAAAGTTTGGATTCCGCGCCCACACGCAACTCGAAGATGGTCTGCGGCGCACGATCGATTGGTATGAGTCAAATCGCTCCCCGCAGTCAGAGATGGAACTGCAGAAATCCAGCAGGGCTTAACTCTGATTGTCTGTATGAATCCCAAGCTGAGCATCATCACGCCTTCGTTTAATCAGGCACAGTTCCTCGAAGAAACGATCCTTTCCGTTCTCAACCAAAACTACGAACCGCTCGAGTTCATAATCATTGACGGCGGGAGCAGCGATAACAGTGTAGACGTCATTCGTAAGTATGAGGATCGACTGTCGTACTGGGTCAGCGAGAAGGATCGCGGACAGCCACACGCCCTGAACAAAGGACTCGCGCAGGCGACCGGTGAGATTGTGGCGTATTTGAACAGCGACGATATCTACCTGCCGGATGCGTTCGCGGCCGTCATCGATTACTTCAAAGCGCATCCGGACTGCGAATGGCTCTGTGGCGACACAATGATGTTTGGCGCCAATCAGCCGACTGAGGTTAAGACCGCGCGAGTCCCGCAGTCGGCAGCGCACGCGCTGTCGTGGGCCTATAAGGCGCCTCAGCCTGGCATGTTCTGGAAACGTGAGTTGCTAAATGAAGGGTTCGCCGAAAACTGGCGCTATTGTTTCGATCACGAACTGTACGTGCGTTTGTTGCTGGCAGGTTACCAATGCGAACATCTGCCAAAGACATTGGCAGGTTACCGTTTGCACGCAGCCAGCAAAACGGTTGCAGAAGGCGACCTTTTTAACGACGAATTTGATCGCATCGCAGAAATCTACGAACCCAGGTTGAGGGGCGCCGGCAAACGATGGTGTGCTTCGACGCGTTACCTTCGCAGTTCGTTTGCCGCGTCTCGCGCCGGTGACCGTAGGGCCGGTTTTTCCCATCTTGCGCGTGCCTTATGGATGCATCCCGAAAGCATCACCCACCGGCCGTTCTGGGGATGTTTTAGACAGCTGTTGAGTTTGAAGAGGCTAAATTTCAAACTATGAAACGCGCGCTAATTACGGGAATCACGGGTCAGGACGGCAGCTATCTATCTGAGCATCTTTTGTCGCTGGGTTACGAGGTGCACGGACTTGTCCGCCGCGTTGCTCTTGAAGATCCCGATCGCCGGTTCGGACGGATTCTGCACATCCTCAACGATGTTCAGCTTCACCAGGCGAGTCTCGAAAGTTACCCGAGTATCTTCAGCGTTGTCAGCAAGTTCAAGTTTGACGAGTGTTATCACCTGGCAGGTCAGAGCTTCGTGGCCGAGAGTTTTGCGGACGGGTTTTCTACCATCAACACAAACATCAACGGCACACACTTCGTCCTTGCAGCGCTGCGTGAACTAAATCCTGATTGCCGGTTCTACTTTGCCGGCTCGTCTGAGATGTTTGGCAACGCCGAGGAAGTTCCACAACGAGAGACCACCCGATTTCATCCGCGCAGTCCTTATGGGATCAGTAAGACCGCCGGCTTCGAGCTGACGCGAAACTATCGGGAAGCTCATGGAATGTTTTGCGTTAGTGGAATCTTGTTCAATCATGAGAGTCCACGGCGCGGGTTTGAGTTTGTGACACGGAAGATCACTTCTACTGTGGCCAAGATTAAAACAGGAAAGGCGACGGAGTTGCGGCTCGGCAATCTGGCGGCGTGTCGCGATTGGGGGCATGCGGCGGACTACGTCCGCGCGATGCATCTTATGTTGCAACAACCGGCTGCTGACGATTACGTGGTGGCGTCCGGAGAAACCCATTCCGTTGGCGAGTTCTGTGAAAAGGCTTTTGCTCAAGCTGATCTGAATTGGAAAGACTATGTCGTTCAGGACGAACGATTGTTCCGTCCGGCCGAAGTTGACTTACTGGTCGGCGATGCATCCAAAGCACGAAACATACTTAAATGGTCGCCGAAGTATTCGTTCGAAGAATTGATTCGCGAAATGGTTCAGTCTGATCTGCAAACAGCGTCACAAGCTGGTGCGGGACGGAAAATCTTGGCATCGCTTCAAATTTGACCCCCGAGAATTAATCAGGCCCGGGTTCTTACGAATGCACTATCACCTGATTGGAATATGCGGCACGGCCATGGCTGCGCTCGCCGGAATGCTTCAGGCGCGTGGACATCGCGTCACCGGTTCTGACCAGAACGTCTACCCACCAATGTCGACGATGCTTGCCTCGCTTGGCATTCAGGTAAACCAGGGTTACAAACCTGAACACCTCGAAACTACGCTGGATTGTGTGATTGTCGGCAACGCTATTCCACGTGGCAATGCGGAACTGGAAGCCACATTAAATCAAAAGTTGCGTTACCGCTCGCAAGCTGAAGTTGTAAAGGAAGAATTCATTCGCGGACGACGTTCGCTCGTGATTGCCGGCACCCACGGAAAGACGACGACGACAAGTATCGCATCCTGGGTGATGGACCAGGGCGGCCTGAACCCAACATTCCTGATTGGCGGGGTAGCACAAAACTTCGGTGTCAGTTTTCGCGTGACTGACAGCGACTTTTTTATTATCGAAGGCGACGAATACGACACTGCTTACTTCGATAAAGGTCCGAAGTTCATGCACTACCTGCCTGAGATCGGCATCGTTAATAACATCGAGTTTGATCACGCCGATATCTACAAAGATCTTGATGCTGTAAAACTCGCGTTCCGGCGTTTCATGAATCTAGTTCCCGCAAACGGACGCTTGATTGCGGGATGGGACAGCGCGAACGTTCGGGATGTTGTCAACGCGATGGGTTCGAAACTCTTTACTCAGGTTGAAACATTCGGCGTAGCTGAAGATGCCAGGTGGCGCATTACTGAAACGGATTTCGCGGCGGACCTCAGTGGTTTTTCCGTTACGCGCGAAGGCGCCGATTGGGGGCGATTCGAGACGCCGCTGGTGGGCCAATTCAATTTGCTCAACTGTCTGGCAGTAATAATCGCGGCCGACGCGTGGGGCATTGAGCGCGACGTCATCCGTCAGGCTCTGCGTAGCTTTAAGAACGTGCGACGCCGCTGCGAAGTGAAAGGTGAAGAGCGTGGGATAACCGTGATCGATGATTTCGCCCATCATCCCACGGCAGTGCGCGAAACATTGCGGGGTTTACAAGAGAGGTATCGAGGGCGCCGGCTGGTGGCCGTGTTTGAACCGCGGTCGTGGTCCTCACGTCTGGCAGTTTTTCAGGATGAATATGCCGATGCGTTTACGGCGGCGAATTACGTGGTAATTGCCAGCGTATTCGATAGCCAGAAAGCTTCAGAAAAAGGCAAGACTTTGGACACGCGCAAATTAATTGAAGACATCGCCAGCCAGGGTAAGCCCGCACATGCGTTTCCCGATGCCGCGACAATCATTGATCATTTACTGCCGAAGCTGCAGGAGGGTGATGTCGTAGCCATCATGTCGAACGGAGGATTCGATCAAATTCACGAACGCCTGCTTTCGCGACTACAAAGAGGCAGTCTGCAGGGGCAGTCCGCAGGAACACCAAAAACAAACTCTTGAGGAGGCATGCGTAAACTCCTGCCTCCTGCTCCTGATTACTGCTCCTGCCTACTGCTTTCAACTTCCGGCATCGGTCGCGCAACTAGAAGTGGCTTAGGTATCTCTTTTAAATCGTCTAACTTCCCGGGTACCAGTTCCACCCGCTCGGTCAGTACTCGTCGAATGGCTTTCGGTAGAAACTTAGCGGCCAGCACCGCCGCCGATCCAACAAACTCAACTACGTCGCCGCCGCCCTTCCAATGTTCACGAACAATCTTTGGATCGGTGCGCTCCAGCAAGCGTAGTAGCGTCAAAGTAATCAGATAAATGTCGTCAATCTGCCCTACGAAGGGAATCATGTCCGGGATCAAATCCAGAGGAACCAACGCATAGATGACGGCCCCGGCCACCAGAGCCCGCTCGGGTAACGGCACGCGCTTGTCCGTCAATAAACGGAGACATAGCGCCAGCAGATTTGGTATGAACAAGAGGACATTCTTGAGTCGTCGTTTTGCCAACAGTGCGGCCATCAGATTCTCCTGAACTCGTATGCTTTATTAATTTTGGATTTAGTTAACTTAACACGACTGGGAAGTGCTTGTAACGCGATCAGGCGCGGACTAGATCGGGCTTCGCATGTGGCTTGTTCTAACACTCAGGGTTCGCTAGACTCACCTGCCACACAAAACACTAATAAGTTTTGATTGAGTCTATGGACATACTCGAACGTATCCGCCAGCGCGCTGCATCAAGACCCCAACACATTGTTTTGCCTGAGGGAAACGACCCGCGTAC
>Ga0079217_10000030_pt1 | contig 23839 bp, 19 predicted proteins | sample NCAS200_FD_76343 | JGI IMG/M metagenome (GOLD analysis project Ga0079217, IMG submission 76343) | Agricultural soil microbial communities from Utah to study Nitrogen management - NC AS200 | ecosystem: Environmental > Terrestrial > Soil > Agricultural land | place: USA: Utah | collected 2014-06-11 | reverse complement strand
GCTTGCTGACGCGCCGGTGTTGGAAACACGTGTTTGCCAGTATGAGAACACGTCGAACGGAGACTTTCTAATCGATCGCCATCCGGAGTTTGACAACATTTGGATCGTGGGTGGCGGCTCCGGGCATGGCTTCAAACATGGACCAGTCGTCGGAGAGTATGTCACGGCGATGATTAACGGAACCGGCACCCCCGAGTCTCGTTTCAGTCTCGCAACGAAGCAACGAGTTCAAAGCCGCGAGGTCTATTAGGTAGAATACGGCACGTGAAAATCTCAGTCGCCATCTGTACTTACAACGGCGCGAAGTTTCTGCCGGCGCAGTTGGAAAGCATTGCCTCACAATCACGGCGACCCGATGAGATTGTGATCTGTGACGACGCATCCACTGATGAAACTGAATCCGTGATTAGACAATACGCATCGGCGCCTGTCGTCGTCTTTTATTCGAACGAACAGAATTTAGGATCGTTAAAAAACTTCGAACAGGCTATTAACCTTTGTAGCGGCGACGTCATCGCCCTGTGCGATCAGGATGATGTTTGGCGTGAGGACAAGCTGGAACTAATCGATACAGCTTTCAACACAAACCCAAAAGCCGGCCTGGTGTTCTCCGATGCCGAAATCGTCGACGAAAACCTGAATTCGACAGGCCGCCGCATGTGGGACGAAGTCGGTTTCGACGCTCATAAACGAAACCTGGTCGCGCACGGACGCGCGCTCGACGTACTCATAACGGGCTGGACCGTAACCGGCGCTACAATCGCGTTTCGATCCGAATACAAGAACCTGGTGCTTCCAATCCCGACGAACATACAGATGATTCACGACGGCTGGATCGCGCTCGCTGTAGCTTCGGTCGCCGACGTCATCATGATCGACGCGCCTTTAGTCAAGTACCGCCAACACGAGCGCCAGCAGATCGGCGCGCCAACACCTCCGCCGAAAGCTCCGAAGCCCAGCACTTTTGAAGCGCTCAAGCGATCGAACCCAATAACAGAATTACACCGGATCCTCGAAACACTCGAACAACGTCTGTTGGACCACAAAGACGAGTTTGACTGTCGCCAAGCGCTTTCGTTCGCCGGAGACTTTTCGCGCCATCTCGACGCGCGCGCAAACCTCCCGGAGCGCCGCCTAAATCGCGTCCCGACAATACTGCGTGAACTGCTCTCATGGCGTTATCACGAATACGCAAACGGCTTTAAGAGCGCTGCTAAGGATCTGGTTTCCTGAAACGATGCCGCCTGACCTGTCGATAATCATCGTCAACTGGAACGGCGGCAACCTTCTACGACGCTGCGTCGAAACGATCGTCAGTTCGCAACCCACCACGAGCTACGAAGTCGTTATCATCGACAATGCGTCCGCAGACGACAGCCTGGACCAGTTGCGCAGCAGCGAACCACTCGCGCCCCTCTTCGCGAACCAGCAACTTCGCATTTTCAACAACTCGGAAAACCGCGGCTTCGGCGCGGCCAACAACCAGGGCTTCGCTGTCACGAAAGCGCCATTTCTCTTTCTCCTCAATCTCGATACGGAAGTGCAACCCGGAACAATCGACACATTGATGGAGAAGATCAAGTCCAATTCACGAATCGGAGTCTGCGGGCCGAAGATCTTGAACGCGGACGGATCGTTGCAGATCAGCGCGTTTTTCAATCCGCCGCGGGTGTGGCACACGATCCTGTCGCAGTTGAAACTCTATCACCTGCTTCCGCGGCGCCTGCGCGGTGAGTTGTTACTTGGGGGGCACTGGGACCACGATCGCCTGCGCTCGGTGCCGTGGTTGAGCGGCGCTGCGATGCTTGCGCGCCGCGAGATGATCGACGAGGTCGGCGGCTTCAACGAACAGTTTCACATGTACTCGGAAGACGCCGAGTGGTGCTGGCGAATGACAAAAGCGAACTGGAAGCTGCTGTTTGTTCCCGACGCCGTGCTGTTGCATCACGGTGCGGAGAGTTCGAAGAAGCGCTGGTCGGATCAGGAAAGATTAAAAGTGCGACTGGAGGCAGGGTTTAACTTCGAGCACACGGTTTTGCCGCGCTGGCGGGTAGCGGCAAACCAGTTAACGAACTACCTGATCGTTTGCACTCAAATCGCGGGGCGCAAACTGGTCGGCGTTAGCGCCCCCGAACTCTACTGGGTCAAAGAAATCCATCGCGAGCATCTAAAACGCTCGCTCAAACAATAATCAAGCTGCGATCCCGTTACGGGTTTTCCGCCTGGTATTCCTCCAGCAACTTCTGCGCGCGCGTACTCGGACTGATCAGCGCGAGTTTCTGCGACCAATCGTAACCGCTGAACACGCCTACCACTTCAGCATTGGCGTTGTAGACCGGGCTACCCGAGAACCCGTCGCGGCTATCGATCTTGACCGACCAGTACTCCTGGGTTCCCAGCATGTAGTTGCCGTAAAAACTTCCGTGGCTAACGACCTTATCGCCGTGTGGCCGTGCGATCAAAAACAACTTGTCGTCCTTGTTCGGCGCGGTCTGGAATTTCGGCGCCTTGGTATTCTTCGAACTGCGGCACATCTCAAGTAAGGCGAGATCCGCTTCCTTGTCGACCTTAATTACCTTAGCCCGACAGCCGTCGACGAAAACTTTGACGGCCAGTTCGTCGTTCGCTTTGAAACCCAGCATCACCTTCTTGGTAGTGCTGAGGTTACCGGAGATCACGTGATACGCCGTCATCACCAATCCGTTACCTACCAAAAAGCCGGTCGCGTACCCGTTCGGACCGACATCAAACAGAACGGAAATGGCATGTTCCAGCGGGTTCTGCTCCTTTTTCGTAAACTCCAACTCCAAAGACAATGTATACCGCTCTTGCTGCTTCAGCATCTTTGAGGCGTTCTTTTTGTCAGCGAAACACACAGGTGGGAACACCAGGGTGACGAGGGCGGCCATACAGGTAAGACTGCGAAGCTTACTCTTCATCGTGACCTCCGTTGGTTCTTAGACCGGGGCTCTAAAACTATTCCGTTGTTAAAAAGCGAAATCGAAAACGGCTTTGCTACGTGTGGGGGCGTTAACAAAGACGAAACCGCGTGAACTTTTGCGTCTGAAATGCTACCGGAAACTTGGTCCGGAGCATTCTAGGGCGAGGTTCGCCGATACGCAATGTTTTTAGTGTCGGCGGTGCAAATATTCCGGCGAAGATGTGGTGTGCTTATTTCGGAAGTCTTCAGAATTGATGCCGTGTTACACCGATGCGCCACGGTGCTTCAGTTCATTCATTCGTGAGTAGTCGGGATGGAGATAAACCAAGCGCCCGCCGACAATGGTTGCAACAGCCGCGCCGTGCATTGTCCGCTGGTGAAACGGCGTATTTCGACTCTTCGACCTCGACCGATTCACATCGAAGACCCATTCGAGCCGCGGATCGAGAATCGTCACGTCCGCATGAGCATTGGCCTTCAGCGATCCGCGATCGGCGAGGCCAAAAATGCGCGCCGGGTTTGTAGAACACATCTGCACCACTCGTTCGAGGTCGATCAAACCGTCGTGAACCAGATCAAAAGCAAGGCCGACGGCTGTTTCTAAGCCCGTGATGCCAAACGGAGCCTGGTCGAATTCGAGCGCCTTTTCATCCGCGTGGTGCGGTGCGTGATCCGTAGCGACGGCGTCGATCGTTCCGTCCTTAATACCAGCCAACACCGCATCGACGTGTTCGCGACTGCGCAACGGCGGGCTCATTTTGGTGTTCGTGTCGTATTCCTGGACGGCTTCATCGGTTAGTGTCCAGTGATGCGGCGTGACTTCGCAGGTCACTTGCAAACCTTGGTTCTTCGCTTGTCGCACAGCTTCCAGCGCGCCGCGCGTGGACACGTGCGCAATGTGAACTTTCGCGCCCGTGAGTTTCGCAAGCACGCAATCTCGAACAACGTCGACGTCTTCCGCCGCCGCCGGCATACCGCGCAACCCGAGAATCAACGACCAGCGTCCCTCATGCATCACGCCACCCGCACTCAACGAATGGTCCTGGCAATGATCGACGACCGTCAGGTCAAATCCACGGGCGTACTCCATCGCGCGGCGCATCATTCCCGACGTGGGCACCGGACGTCCATCGTCTGAAACTGCGACGATGCCGGCGTTCTTCATCTCGCCCATTTCAGCGAGCTCTTTTCCACCGCTGCCTTTGGTAATTGCGCCAATCGGAAATACGTTTGCGAGGTTCGCCGCCTGGCCTTGTTCGATGATGTAACGAGTGACGGCAGGATTGTCATTGATCGGATCGGTGTTGGGCATCGCGCAAATACTGGCCCAACCGCCGGTTACGGCGGCCGACGCACCGCTCGCGATTGTTTCTTTGTATTCCTGACCGGGTTCGCGAAGGTGCGTATGCAAGTCGATAAAGCCCGGCGCGACGATCAGCCCGGTCGCGTCGAGCACCTGCGCGTCTTCGGGAGCGGGCTCGGAACGATCGAGCAAACCCACAACGCGGCCTTCGTCGATCAGAACATTGCGTCCGGCGTTCACCTGTTGCGCCGGATCGATCACGTAACCATTCGCAATCAACAGTTTCATTGCTGGGGCGCCTTGCGTTCTCGTTTTGTTTTTTTTACGGGCGGAGCTTCGTCTTCCTTTTCGAAGTTGCCGCCGGCAAGCAGGTACAGCACCGCCATGCGCACGGCGACTCCATTGGTCACCTGGTCAAGAATTAATGACTGGCTGCCGTCGGCGATCTCCGACGAGATCTCGACGCCGCGATTCATCGGACCGGGGTGCATGACGATCACGTCCGGCGCCGCGCGCTTGAGATGTTTCGGACTCAGACCGTAGTGCACGGCGTATTCGCGCATCGACGGAAAGAATGCCGCGTCTTGTCGTTCGCGCTGAATGCGCAGAATCATTACCACGTCGGCGCCCTCAATCGCGTCTTCGAAATGTTTCTCGACGCGAAGCCTACTATCAACTAGTTCGCCGAACTCGTGCGGCACGAGTGTTCCTGGACCACCGACACTAACGTTCGCGCCGAGTTTCGTCAGCAGGTAAACGTTCGAACGTGCAACGCGCGAGTGAAGGATGTCGCCGATGATCGCGACCTTCAGATCCTTGATCCGTCCTTTGTATTCACGAATCGTAAGTGCGTCGAGCAGTGCCTGCGTGGGATGTTCGTGCGAACCGTCGCCGGCGTTAACAATCGGAGCAGAACACATGCGTGCGAGATGTTGCGGCGCGCCCGCCATCGAGTGACGAATGACGATGCAGTCTGGCGCCATCGCTTCCAGGTTGCGGGCGGTGTCGAGCAATGTCTCGCCTTTCGTGACGCTTGACGTTGAGATACTGACGTTAACGGCGTCCGCCGACAGTCGTTTAGCGGCGATTTCGAATGAAGTTCGCGTGCGGGTTGACGGTTCGAAGAAGAGATTGATGACAGTGCGTCCGCGCAGCGCGGGGACTTTCTTTATCTCGCGTTTGGAAACGTCGCGAAACGTTTCGGCGGTGTCGAGCAGGTGCGTAATTTCCTCGGCGTCGAGTTCGCGAATGCCGAGCAGATGTTTACGGTTGAAAGTTGCCTGTGCCATCTTGTCGTTGGTCAGTTGTCAGTTGTCAGTGGTCAGTGTCAGTGGTCAGTTCTCAGAATTTAGTGTTCTGCAACAACGGACAACTGACTACTAACAACTGACTAAACATAAAAAAAGCGGCCCGTCGGCCGCTTCGTTACGCCGTCTCCGACGGTCGCTCGACGATTACCACGCTTTCTTCCTCGTCGAATTCGTTTAGCATCACCTTGATGATTTCGCTCTTCTTTGTCGGCACGAGCTTGCCAATGTAATCGGCTTGGATCGGCAACTCGCGATGTTCTTTGCCGCGGTCGATTAGTACCGCCAACTGCACCCGGCGCGGACGCCCGAAGTCGATCAACTGATCGAGGGCGGCGCGAATGGTGCGGCCTGTGTAAAGAACATCGTCAATCAGGACGATGTTCCGGTTCTCGATGTCACCAGGAAGATCGGTGCGGTTTACCACGGGCTTCGCGCCAACAGTTGAAAGGTCGTCGCGATAGAGCGTGATGTCGAGCACGCCGACCGGCGGCGGTGCACCTTCGAGATCGGCAATCTTCGCCGCTATTCGTTCCGCGAGCGGCACTCCGCGACGCCGGATTCCGACGAGGAAAAGATCGCCCGCGCCATGATTCTCTTCGACGATTTCAGAAGACAGACGAGCGAGCGCACGGTTTATGCGCGGACCGTCCATGATGCGAGCCTTCTCGATGAAGTCCATTTCAGCGGATACTAACAAGAAGCGTTTGAGGTGACAAGTTTGCACCCGGAGCTTTGAACTTTGTACTTTGTACTTGGTACTTTGTCAGTGGTCCGTTGTCAGTTGTCTGTTGTAATTCAAGCCAATAACTGACTACGGACACTGACCACTGACTGTTTCCAGGTACAAAGCTCAAAGTACAAAGTACAAAGCAATACATATGGTCTATCGGTCGCTGCTGCGTCCCATCCTTTTTCGACTTCCCCCCGAGAGCGCTCATGAGTTGGCACTTCATTCCCTTCCGCTTTTTAGTAAATTCGTAGGGCCACCATTTGAATCATCAGTGCTGAACACAGATCTGTTTAATCTGTGTTTCCGGAATCCCGTGGGACTCGCTGCCGGTTTCGACAAAAATGGTATCGCGCTTGAATCGCTGGCAGCGTTGGGTTTTGGTTTTATCGAAGCAGGAACGGTGACGTTTCATCCGCAGCCCGGTAATCCGAAGCCCCGCATGTTTCGACTCGCCGCGGATCAGGCACTCATCAATCGCGCCGGTTTCAACAACGCCGGCGCCGCCGCGTTCGCTCGCCGCGTCGAACATCGTCGACCCGACAACTGCGTCCTCGGTATCAGTATCGGCAAAAGCAAGATCGCACCGTTAGAAGAAGCTACGGCTGACTATCTCGCGAGTTTCGATCTTGTCTACAAACTGGCTGACTACGTCGCGATCAACGTCAGTTCTCCAAACACGCCGCAACTGCGCGAGTTGCAACAGTCGGAGCAACTCACTTCCCTGCTCGTCGCGCTGCAATCCAGAAACCGGGAATTACAGCAGCGTTATGCACGACAAGCACCTGTGCCGCTGCTCGTCAAAATCTCTCCGGATCTACAACGTCCCGAGCTCGAAATGATCGTCGACGTCATCCAACGTCTTCAGATCGACGGCATAATCGCCACCAACACCACGATCAGCCGCGATAATCTCCGAACAGACAAGCGCACCGTCGAAGCCTGTGGCGCCGGCGGACTTAGCGGAAGGCCACTCACCAGCCGGGCCACGCAGATGATCGCTGAACTTTACCAACTGACAGGCGGACGAATCCCTTTAATCGGCGTGGGCGGGATTTTCACCGCGCAGGACGCCTGGGAAAAGATTTGCGCCGGGGCGAGTCTCGTTCAGTTGTATACCGGCTTTATCTATAAAGGACCGCGCATCGTGCGCCAAATCAATGAAGGACTGGTTGAGATTCTCCGGCGCGAGGGTTTCGCGAGCTTAAAAGCCGCCGTCGGTTCGCAAGCGAAAGCAATCGAAGGGAACCGATAATCAGCCCTGGGCGTGTACTTACCGGAGCCTTCCACAAAAGGCATTGCCGATTGCCCATCTTTTGATTTAAAACTATTATGCGACGGTGAATCTCAGCTTGAAACCCCCGCTAATTTCGACATTCGCAATCCTAATCCTCGCGTTTGCCTTTCCAGTCGCTGCTCAGAACGGTGGACACGCAATTTCGCAGGCACCTTATCGTGTGGGCGAAAGACTGACATACAACATCTCTTACTCGAGTTTTCCCAGCGCCGCTCATGCGGAATTCGAAGTTGTAGCGCGCGGAAGCTTTTACGGCCGCGACGCCATTCACCTCCGCGCACACCTCGAAACGACAGGCGTCGTTAACGTAGCTCTCTTCGCTCTAAACAACGATTACATCACTTACATCGATCCCGAAACAGGTCTACCGTTTCGATCGCAGGAGACCGCTCGCGACGCACTCGCGTCTGCGCAAGCGAACCAGGAGTTCCCGCAGCCCGCCGGCAATGAAGCCATCCCAGGAAAACTGAGTGCGTTAGCCGGCGTGTTCGATTTCCTGTCCGCGTTCTACCGGGCGCGCGCACTCCCGTTACACGATGGCGCGGAATACAACCTGACGGTACGTAGCGAAGGTGTGGACTATAACGTCGAGTTGGAAGTCGTCGGCCGTCAAACGGTCAGAACAAACGTCGGTTCATTCGAAACGATCGTCACGGAAGTCAAAGCGAACTCGCGCTTGAAGAACGTAAAGATCTACTTCAGCAACGATGAGCGACACGTGCCGGTGTTGTTTACCGGCCGCGTGAACTCCGGTGATTTGCGCGCCGAAATCGCAGCTTCGGAAATGCTTGCGCCTCCACCGATGGTGGCCAAACCCACGGCGCCAGTCGCGCCGAATCCTGCACCGGCTGCTCCAACAACGGAGGCCCCAGTTACGCCTCTCGTCGAAGGCGAATGGCCGTTTCCGCTGAACGAACAACTCAACTACCAGGTGTTTGTTGGAACAGGCAATACGTCGATGGGCACGGCGAGCTTTCAGGTGCGCGGACGATCGAAACACTTCGATCGCGATGGAATCTTTCTTACGGTGACGGCGCAGACGACGAACGCAGCAGCGCGTGTATTTGTCGCGCGCGATCAGATCGACTCTTACGTCGATCCGAAAGGCTTGATGCCGTATCGAACGATGTTGAATTTCGTCGAAGGCAAACGCCGTGTGAATCTAACACTGACAACGAACCTGGAAACGGGAACCGTAGTCGTCGACAACAACGCCCGAATCGAGGTTCCCGCCGGAACACACGATATTCTTTCGTTTTTCTATGCGCTGCGGATGTTCAATCTGAATCCAACGAAGCGAAGCTCGATACCGGTCCTGGTTGAGAACAAACTGAAGACTGTGCACGTGACGTCGATGAAGCGTGAAACGATCGACCTCGGCACGCGAAAGATTCCAGCGATTGCGTTGATGATCACGACCGACGATCCCGAGCCCGACAAGTATCAGTTGCGACTGTGGATCAGCGACGATAAACGGCGGTTGCCGCTGCGGTTTGCGGCGACTACGCAGCTAGGGCCGGTGCGCGCGGATCTCGCCATTCTTCCCACCGCAACTCAGTAACCCCTGCCCTTCCGTTGGGTGATCTTGCGGCTCGACTGAAATTGAAAACTGTTTTCAACTAGACTATACTGCCGCCCATGCTGAACTCATTCATCATCGTGCTGCGCGAAGGATTCGAGTCGTTTCTCCTCGTGGCCGTCATCCTGGCTTACCTCCGGAAATCCGGACAACAGTGGCTGAATACTTCGGTTTACCTCGCGATTGTGGTCGCCTTAGCCGCCAGCGGCGGACTCGCTTACGTGCTCTACAAGGGCGTTGACGACGCGACCATTCAGAGCATTTTTGGCGAATTTGTCGGCGGCTACGTCAGCCAATTCTTCGGGAATGAGGCTCTGCGCGAGGCGGTGCTTGGCGCCATCGCCGTGGTGATGGTCGGGACCCTCGTGATTCACATGTGGCGTTCCGGTCCAAAAATCCAACAGCGCATGCGCGAGCGATTGAGTGAAGTTTCGTCGAAGAATTCACGGCTCGCGGCTGTGTTCGGCATCTTCATTTTTACTTTCCTGATGATTACTCGCGAGGGAATGGAAACAGCGTTGCTGCTGATGCAGGTGAAGGATCCGAACTTAATCAACGGCGCGTTGCTCGGTTTTGGCGCGGCCGTGGCCTTTTCGATTGGCTGGGCCAAGTTTGGTCATCTGCTGAATGTGAAACGCTTCTTTCAGGTGACGAGCATCTTCCTCCTCCTCTTCATGGTCCAGGTCGCGATCTACTCTTTCCACGAATTCACCGAAGCGGGACTGCTGCCGAACAGCGAAGCGTTGCACGCGGCGACGGAGAAGTGGTCGCCTGATGGTCTGTATGGCAAATGGTTTTCGCCGATCATGATCGGGATATGCGCACTGTGGCTCGTTGGCGCCTGGGCACTTGATCGCGTTAAGCGAACATCGGTGACGCCACAGGTGCCGAATCTCGAGGGCGGCAGGAGCTAATTTTCTTTCAACATCCGGACCAATTCACGTTTCAACAACTTTCCTGTCGGGCCTTTCGGAATGTCGTGGACGAACTGCACCGACTTTGGGCACTTGTAATCGGCGAGCCGCGCTTTACAGAAATCAATCACTTCCTGCTCTGAAACTTTCGTGCCGTCTTTCAGAACAATAACCGCGGCGACTTCCTCTCCATAAAGATCATCGGGCACACCAACCGCTGCCGCAGCCGCAACATTCGGATGCTGATAAAGCACCTCATCAATCTCGCGCGGATAAATGTTCTCGCCGCCGCGAATAATCATGTCTGACTTGCGATCGACGATGTAATAGAAGCCGTCGGCGTCGCGATAACCGATGTCGCCGGTGTGGAACCAGCCGTTGCGAAATGCAATCTCCGTGGCGTCGGGATTCTTGTAATAGCCCTTCAGAATGTTTTCTCCGCGCAGCACGATCTCTCCGAGCGTGCCGTCGGGAACTGCGCGATCGTCATCGTCCACGACGCGCATTTCGTTGCCGATCGGCAAGCCGCAGGAACCAGGACGGCGACGTTGATCCGGCGGGTTAAAAGTCGATCTGCAAGTCGATTCAGACAAGCCGTAACCTTCGACGACGAGACAGTTGAACGTCTCTTCAAATCGTTTCAGGACTTCCGCGGGCACGGGCGCGGACCCGCACATTGCGAAACGCAGTTGCTTCGTGCTCAGTCCTGTCGGTACTCCATCGGGATACGAGCTCAACAACATCGATAACATCGTCGCCACCGATCCAAATGAAGTGATCTGGTAATCGGAAATGATCTGCCAGAAACGCGATGCCGAAAACTTCGGGGTGACAACCGTCGAACCCCCGGCATACAAGGCCGACATGGTGGTGACCGACACGGCGTTCATGTGAAACAACGGCATCATCGACAACAAGCGATCCGCCGCCGTGAAACTGAGCCACGTGCTGATCTGGCGCGCGTTGGCGATGACGTTTCCGTGCGTAAGCAGACAACCTTTCGGTTTACCTGTCGTACCCGAGGTGTAGATGATGATCGCCTCGTCATCACAGTTAATTCGGGCGGGCTCGATCGGTTCTGCATCAACCTTTCCGACGTCGTCAAACACAATAAAATTCTTGTTTTCTATCCGTGGTTCAAACTCCGACGCGACGAGCAGCACTTTCGATTCTGAATTCGAAATCACATACTCGATCTCCTGCGATTTAAGGAGCGAGTTGATCGGACCAGCGAGTGCGCCAAGATGCCAGCACGCAAAATACGCAACCACATACTCCACGCTGTTGGGCAGCAAGAGGCTAATCACGTCCCCTTTGCGGACGCCGTTCGCCCACAGCATTCCCGCGACTCTCCTCACCAGCGCTTCAAACTCGCTGTAAGTGAACTGTCGTTTATCCGCTTCTGAAATCAGGAAAATCTTGTCTGGGCCGGCAGCCGCGCGGTCTTGCAAAAGTTGGGGGATGTTCTGCGGTTCCAAACTCATGCAAACTGTTATAGCACATGATATATTCCAGCACTCCTATGAATACTTATCGCAATTTTATCGGCGGCAAATGGACCGAATCGACGTCCACACGCACTGCTACAAACATCAACCCGGCAAACATCGACGACGTCATTGGCACCATCCGGCAGGCCACACGCGATGAGGCGCGCTCGGCCGTTGAAGCTGCTGCGGAAGCATTTCGCGGCTGGAGATCGACACCAGCGCCGGCGCGCGGACGCATCGTCGGCAAGGCAGCTCGCCTGATGGAAGAGAACAAGGAAGAACTCGCGCAACTACTGACGCATGAAGAAGGCAAGACGATCGCTGAATCGCGTGGCGAATTACAACGGTCGATCAACGTCGCCGAGTTTTGTGCGGGCGAGTCGCGACGTATGAACGGCGAGACGATCCCCTCGGAGTTGCCGCTGAACTTTGCTTACACCATCAAACAGCCATTAGGCGTTGTGGCGTGCGTCACGCCGTGGAACTTCCCCGTAGCAATTCCAGTTTGGAAAATCGCTCCCGCGCTGGTCGCGGGCAACACGGTCGTTTTCAAACCTGCTTCGATCACCCCGGCAACGGCCGTTCGCATCACCGAGATCTTCGAGGCTGCCGGAATTCCGCCGGGGGTTTTAAATCTCGTCATCGGTTCGGGATCAGAAGCGGGCGACGAGATCATCAATCATCCCGCGGTCAAGGCGATCTCGTTCACGGGATCGAACGGCGTCGGTATTAGACTTTACGAGCAGGCCTCGCGCCGCGGTGCGAAAGTCCAATGCGAGATGGGCGGCAAAAATCCGGTCGTGATCCTGGAAGACGCAGACATGGATCTCGCGGTTGAATCCACGGCACAGGGTGCGTTCGGATCGTCAGGCCAACGCTGCACTGCAACGAGCCGCGCCGTCGTCGTGAACGACGTTGCAGACGAGTTTGTCGAACGCGTCGTAAAGCGCGCCGAGTCGCTGCGCATCGGCCCCGGTTCTGATCCACAAACGGAAATGGGACCAAGTGTCGACGAGGGCCAGTTCAAGACCGTGCTTAGTTACATCGATATCGGACGTGAAGACGGCGCAACACTCGTTTGCGGAGGCTCACGCGCTACCGGCAACGGACTCGACAAAGGCTATTTCGTGCGTCCCACAGTTTTCGATCACGTAACACCCGACATGCGCATCGCTCGCGAGGAGATCTTTGGTCCAGTGTTGTCAGTATTGCGAGTCAAAGACTTCGACGAAGCCATGCAGGTGGCGAACGATTCCGAGTACGGACTTTCGTCGTCAATCTTTTCGAACGACGCCTCGCGCATCTTCCGTTTTGTCGACGATATCGAGACCGGAATGACGCACATCAACTCGCCCACGACTGGCGGCGAAGCGCACATTCCATTCGGCGGCTCCAAAGGCACCGGCATCGGCGATCGCGAACAAGGCTCAACCGCGCTCGATTTTTATACCGAGTTGAAGGTGGTCTATGTCGATTACACCGGCCGCAAACGCGAAGGAAACTTATATTGAAAATCAGTCTCATATTGGCGCTGCTGTTGTGTTCGGCCGTTACCGCACTGGCCCAAGCGAACAGCAGCGTCTACACCCCGCTTGCCGAGAAGCAGTGCAAGACGGACAAACTCGTTGATGCTCTACCTGGAGATTACGAGGCACGTTGCCGCGGCGTCGCTGGTTATTCACTGATCGTCGCCGAAGGTGATCTGCGACAGAATGTCACCGTCGTCACGCCGAAAGGCGCGAAGCACTCGCTGGAGCTGTGGGACGTAATCAGCAATGCCTTCTCCAGCGTCGGCCCGAGAGCTGAATGGCGCATGGCAAAACAGAACGGCAAGCTCGCACCCGTCGCGCTCATCATTCGTTACAATGCGAACGAGGATCCGGAAAGTCCAAACAAGCAATCCTCTTATTTGGCCGTCACGAAGATCACCGCAACTGAAATCTGCGTAACCGACAAGATCGTGCCCGGCGCAACAGCGAACGAAGACGCACGTCGCGCCGCCGACACGGCTGCCACCAAACCCTGTCTGAAGAAAACCCAACCACAACAATGAGAACCCTGATCAAAAACGGCCGTATCGTTACCGCCGTTGACGACTACCATGCTGACATCCTGATCGAGAACCAACGGGTGTCGGTGATCGGCAAAGATCTCCAGATGGAAGCCGATCAAACGATCGACGCCACGGGCAAGCTACTCATTCCCGGCGGCATCGATCCACACACGCACATGGAGCTGCCGTTTGGCGGCACCCAATCATCCGACGACTTTCGCACCGGCACCATCGCAGCCGCGCACGGAGGGACGACGACGATTATCGATTTCGCAGTTCAATACAAAGGCCAATCGCTTATTGAAGGCATCGACAACTGGCACAAGAAAGCGGAAGGCAAGACCGCGATCGATTACGGCTTTCACCTCATCACCACCGAACTCGAAGACAAACAGATCGAAGAACTCTACACGGCGATGGACGAAGGCGTAACGAGTTTCAAGATGTTCATGGCTTACCCCGGCGTGTTCCTCGTCGACGATGCGACTATCTTTCGCGCGATGTCAGCCGCAGGCGCTCGCGGTGGGTTGATCTGCATGCATGCGGAGAACGGCATCGTCATCAACGAGATCATCAAACGCGCGTTGGAAAACGGCCGCACCGCACCGAAGTATCACGCGTTGACCAGACCGACGGTCGCAGAAGCAGAAGGCGTTCATCGCGCGATTGCGATTGCCGAAATGGCCGAGTCGCCGGTTTACATCGTCCACTTGTCCTGCGCCGACGCGCTCAATCAGGTGCGGCAGGCTCGCGACCGCGGCATTCCCGCATTCGCGGAAACCTGTCCGCAGTATCTCTTCCTTTCGATCGACAACTACGACGAGCCCGGCTTCGATGGCGCAAAGTACGTTATGACCCCGCCGCTGCGTGAGAAGTGGAACCAGGACGAGCTGTGGAAGGGTTTGAAGATGGACGACCTGCAAGTCATCTCGACCGATCACTGTCCGTTCTGCATGAAGGAACAGAAAGAGCTGGGACGCGACGACTTCACGAAGATCCCCAACGGCGCGCCGGGTGTCGAGAACCGCGTGCCGCTGATCTACAACGGCGTGATCGAGAATCGCATCAGCCTGAATCGATTCGTGGAATTAACCTCGACTGCCGCCGCGAAGATGTTTGGTCTGTTTCCGAAGAAAGGCACCATAGCTGTTGGCTCCGACGCCGACATCGTGATCTTCGATCCGGAAAAGGAACAGACACTTGGCTTGAAGACAAGCCATATGAACGTCGACTACAACGCTTACGAAGGCAAGAAGATCAGAGGCGTCGTCGAAACTGTCCTCTCGCGCGGGAAAGTTGTTATCGACCACGGCGAGTTTAAGGGCAAGTCGGGCGACGGACAGTTCCTAAAACGCGGTACGTGCGTCGCGATGTGAACGACACCGGCTAGATGCCTCAAAGGTCTCTTGCTTGACTGCTTCTCTGTGCATCCTCTGTGCTCTCTGCGACTCTGTGGTTGTTTCCTGAGCAAACCATTAACCACAAAGACTCAGAGAGCACAGAGAAAACCTGTTTACGACTTTTAGGGGCAAAGGAAACGACACCTAAAAAAACGAATGAGCATCGAATCCCCCACTCAACGCGACGTCGAAGAATTACACACCGACGTTTCCCACAGTCCACTTTGGAACAAGGACCTCGCGCCGACAACCATCAAAGAGCGGACGTGGTCCACCTGGAACATTGCCGCGCTCTGGATAGGTATGAGTGTGGTCATCACCACTTATACGCTCGCCGGCGGCTTTGTCGAAGCAGGCATGAACTGGTGGCAAGCGATGATCACGATCCTGCTCGGCAATACGATCGTGCTTATCCCCATGATCCTCAATGCGCATGCTGGAACGAAATATGGCGTGTCGTTTCCAGTGTTGAGCCGCGCCGCATTCGGAACCAGGGGCGCTAACATCCCGGCGATGCTGCGTGCGATCGTCGCCTGCGGCTGGTTTGGCATTCAAACGTGGATCGGCGGTACTGCGATCGATGTGCTGCTGGGCTACATGTTTCCCGCCTGGAACACAATGGGCACGACGATCCTCGACGTCGCGCTACACACCTGGATCGCTTTCTTTCTGTTTTGGGGCATCCAGGTGGTCATCATTCTCAAGGGCGTCGAAGGCATCAAGTATCTTGAAACGTGGTCCGCACCGCTGCTGCTGGTGGGTGGCTTAGTCGTCCTGGCGTGGGCTTCGTGGCGTGCTGGCGGACTCGGAAGAGTGTTGACCGAATCAACCGCACTGCAAAAGCAGCAGAACGACTTCTGGACCATCTTTCCCGGCGCGCTGACGGCCTCCGTTGGCTACTGGGCCACACTCAGTTTGAACATTCCCGACTTCACTCGTTACGCACGATCGCAAAAATCGCAGATGATGGGCCAGGCGCTGGGCCTGCCGTTGACCATGACTGCCTTTGCGTTCATCGGCGTGGCGGTCACGAGCGCAACGGTTTTGATCTATGGCGTTGCGATTCCGAATCCAGTCGATCTGATGGCGCGTTTTGACAGTGCGCTGATCATTTTGTTTGCGACAGCAGTAATCTTCGCGGCCCAGCTCACCACGAACATGGCCGCCAACGTGGTCTCGCCTTCGAACGACTTCTCGAATCTGAATCCACGACTCATCTCTTATGTAACAGGCGGTTTGATAACAGCCGTCATCGGAATACTCATGATGCCGTGGAAGTTGATGTCGTCGATGAGCGCTTACATCTTCACCTGGCTGATTGGCTACTCCGGACTGATGGGAGCGATCGCAGGAATTTTGATTTGCGACTACTGGGTACTCCGAAAGCAACGCTTGAATCTCGAAGGACTATTCGATCCGAAAGGTGAGTATTCCTACGGCAGCGGCGTGAACTGGCGCGCCGTTGTTGCACTTGTAGTATCCATCGCTCCGGTCGTTCCCGGGTTCATCCGCGCGGCCACAACGCCGAACGGGCAAGTCAGTAATCCAACATTTCTCGATCACCTGTACACATATGCATGGTTCGTGACTTTTGGCCTCGGATTCGTCATATACTACGCGCTGACACGCACTTCGAAGGGAGACTCGCTTAATGCCACGCACGGTTAAATGCGGACTGATTCAATGTACTAACGCCGCGCCGACTGATGCTCCGATCGAAGAGATCAAACGCCTGAATATCGAAAAGCACCTGAAGTTTCTCGAGGACGCGGCGAAGCAGGGCGTGCAGATCATCTGCATGCAGGAAGTTTTCACTACGCCTTACTTCTGCGCCGAACAACAGACGCGCTGGTATGAAGCGGTGGAACGCATTCCCGATGGTCCAACCGTGCGATTGATGCAGGAAGTTGCCAAGGAACACGGCATGGTGATTATCGTTCCGATTTACGAGGAAGAGATCACCGGCATTTATTACAACACCGCAGCCGTAATCGACGCCGATGGCAAGTATCTTGGCAAATATCGCAAGAACCACATTCCGCACGTCAATCCCGGCTTCTGGGAGAAGTTCTACTTCCGGCCCGGTAATCTCGGCTATCCGTGTTTTGATACGGCATTCGCTCGCATCGGCGTCTACATCTGTTACGACCGGCATTTCCCTGAAGGCGCGCGAGCGCTCGGATTGAATGGCGCGGAGATCGTCTTCAATCCGTCGGCGACTGTCGCCGGACTTTCCGAGTATCTCTGGCGACTTGAACAACCGGCGCATGCGGTCGCGAATGGATATTTCATCGGCGCAATCAATCGTGTCGGTCGCGAACAACCGTGGGACATCGGCGAGTTTTACGGCCAGAGTTACTTCTGCGATCCGCGAGGACAGTTCCTCGCCGAAGCGCCGCGCGATAAAGATGCGCTCATCGTCGCCGATCTCGATCTCGATAAGATTCGCGAAGTGCGAAACACATGGCAATTTTTCCGGGATCGCCGGCCTGATAGTTACGGTGCGCTAGTCGCAGACTAAGGGCAAGGAGTTAATTATGGACCTATCGATCACCGTTAACGGAATGAAGTTCCCCAACCCGTTCGTGCTGGGCTCAGGCCCGCCGGGAACGAACGCGCGGGTCCTTGCGAAGTCGTACGAGGCTGGCTGGGGCGGCGCCGTCGCCAAGACTGTGAGCCTTGAATCGGCGAAGGTTGTGAATGTCGTTCCGCGTTACGGAAAACTGCGTTCCCGCACAACCGGCGAGGTGATCGGCTTCGAAAATATCGAGCTGATTTCCGATCGGCCGATTGACGTTTGGCTCGAAGAGTTTCGCCAGGTCAAGAAGGAGTACCCGAACCACATTTTGATCGCGTCGATCATGGAGGAGTACGAGAAGAGCCGTTGGCAGGAATTGACGCGCATGGTCCAGGAGACCGGCGTCGACGGTTTCGAGCTCAACTTCTCGTGTCCGCACGGCATGACCGAACGAAAGATGGGTTCGGAGATGGGCGAACATCCGGACCTAACTGAAGAGGTAACTAGTTGGGTAACGGAAGTCGCGAAGATTCCGGTGTGGGCCAAGATGACGCCGAACATCACGAACATTCGCGAGCCGGCGCTCGCTGCGTGCGCGGGCGGCGCTGTGGGTATCTCGGCGATCAATACGATCCTGTCAGTGATCGGTGTCGATCTCGAAACGCTGCGGCCAATGCCGACAGTTGAAGGACACTGTGTGCCGGGTGGTTATTCCGCGCAAGCCGTGCGACCGATCGCGTTGCGCATGGTTAGCCAGCTTGCGCTTGGGCTTCCTGAAGGAGTGACGATCAGCGGTATTGGCGGCATTGAAAACTCGCACGACGCACTCGAATTCATGTTGCTGGGATCGTCCACCGTGCAAATCTGCACGGGTGTGATGCTCCAGGGCGTGAAGATGATCGACGAGCTGAAGGAAGGTGTCGAGAAGTTTATGACGGACAAAGGCTTCTCCTCGATCGAAGAGATCGTCGGTAAGAGCTTGCCCTACTTTTCAACTCACATGGATCTCGTGCAGAAGATGAAAGCGGCGAAGCGCTCGAAAGCCGGGGAAGCGAGTCGCGATAACGAGTGGGCGCAAAAAGATATTACTGAGAAAACTGCTGAGTTAACGTCTAATTGATTTCCGCAATCATAGGAGCATGATCGGATGGCTTCTCCCAGGTGCGTGGATCGAGGTCGATCCAGGTTCGGACGCTGCGCGAGACGAGTGGCTCGGTGACCCAGACGTGATCGATGCGCAGTCCCAGGTTGCGTCGGAACGCACCGGCACGATAATCCCACCAGGTAAACTTCCCACCTTCTTCATTGTGCAAACGAAACGCGTCCGTGAATCCCCAGTCTTTTATCTGCTGTAACGTCGCGCGCTCCTGCTCGCTGAACATGATACGTCCCTGCCACAGCCTGACATCGTGAACGTCACGTTCTTCGGGAGCGACGTTGAAATCACCGCAAAGTAATACCGGGCGCGTCGGATCGTAATTCTGATCGAAGAACGCGCGCAGTCGCCGCATCCACCCAAGTTTCATTTCGTACTTTTCAGACCCCACCGCTTGTCCATTCGGAATGTAGACATTGACAATCTGAATATCATTGACGGTCGAGGTGATGAGTCGCGACTGTGCCGTTTCATCATCACCGGGATAGCCACGATGAGTCGTCTGGCATTCACAGCGCGAAAGAATCGCGACGCCGTTGTACGACTGCTGACCGAACAGTTGGCACTGATAGCCGCGTTCCTGAAAAACCAGCGTCGGAAATTTGTCGTCCGTGCACTTCGTTTCCTGCATGCAAACGACGTCCGGCTTCACGTCGTCGAGCCAGCGAAGCACCAACGGCATCCGCGCAAGAATTGAATTGACGTTCCAGGTTGCGATTAACATTTAATCCAGACTCAGGAGTCCACCAATCAACGCGCCGCGACGAGCGATATCGTCAACTTCGATGTGCTCATGCACGGCGTGAGCGCCGTCGCCGCTGACTCCCAAACCATCGAGCACCGGAATTCCGAGAGCTGCGAGGAAGTTTCCGTCCGACGCGCCGCCAACCTGCGCTTCGCCGAGATCGAAATCAACCCGGGCAGCAATCGCCCGCGCTTTTTCGAACAGTTCGATTACTGCCGGAGTTCTTTCTAGAGGCGGACGGTTGATGCCACCTGAAACAAACACTTTCGTGCGCTCGTCAATCGGCGTGACGTTCGACAGCATTCGCTCGATCTCACACGACTCCGCTTCCGTCGAAAAGCGAACATCGATTTCCGCCTCAGCTTCAGCCGCGACGACATTCGATCGCGTTCCCCCACGTATCACGCCCACGTTCACTGTAAGCCCGGATCCCGATCCGTTGATCGAATGGAGACGTTCCGTTTGCCGGGCCAGTTCGAGTATCGCGCTGGCGCCTTTCTCTGGTTCAAGACCAGCATGCGCCGCCTTACCCTCGACTTTCATCGCGAAAATCCCAGTTCCCTTTCGGCCCGTCTTAACTCTTCCACCGAGCGCAGGCGGTTCCATCACGAACGCGTAGCGTGTCTCAGCAGACTTCGCAGTCTGTTCCAGCAGAGGCCAACCTGAAAAGCTGCCAACCTCTTCATCGCACGTCAGCGCGACGGTGATTGCGAAGCGCGGCGCGATCTTCAACTCGTTCATCGCGCGCAACACTTCGATAATCAACGCGCAGTTTGCCTTCATGTCGAAAATACCGGGACCGAAGATTTTTCCCGCATCATGACGCCATGGGCGCAGCGCAACAGAACCGCGCGCATGGACCGTGTCCGTGTGTCCAACGGCCAGAATCTGTCCTTGCGATCGTTGCTCGGTGAACGCCTGGATCACGACGTGTTGACCAAAGTCAGGAACGTCGACGCGCTTGATCTCGCTCACCGACGAGATGCCACGGGCCGCGTCCGTAATCAGATCAACAACCGCGTGACTGCCGGCTTCGTCTCCGGACGGTGACTCAGTTTCCACAAGCGCGCGAATGAACGTTTCGATCTCGCCTTGTCGGGATTTGAGTAGTTCGTAGATGAGCTGAGCAGCGCGAAATGAATTAGGGGTTTCTGACATGAATGCTTATCTAATCGTCTCTTTGCGCACGGTCAGTGCGTCAAGTCGAGGCAGGTTAACTTTGAAACCAATGCCGGGTGCTTCGGGCGGCGTGATCGTGCCACGCGGACTGACGATGACGGGCGGCTCGATAACGTCTTCTTCCCAGTAACGCGCGCTGGCGGACACGTCGCCGGGCAAACTGAAACCCGCGAGCGTCGACATCGCGATGTTGTGCGCGCGTCCGATGCCCGATTCGAGCATGCCTCCGCACCAAACTGGAATGCCACGTTCCCGCGCGATTTTTTCGAGTCGCTTCGCTTCGCTGTGCCCACCGACGCGCCCGAGTTTGACGTTTATGATCTTGCACGAACCAAGATCGATTGCAGGGACCGCGATTTCCGGGGAACGAATCGACTCGTCTAAACAGATCGGAGTCTTAATCGCCCGCTGGAGCGACGCGTGATCGAAGATGTCGCTGTGCGAGAGTGGTTGTTCGAGCATCATCAGGTTGAAACGATCGAGCTCCTGAAACAGAGGCACGTCGTTCAGCGTGTAAGCGGAATTCGCGTCGCCCATCAATCGTATTTCCGGAAACTCTTTTCTAACGCGCTCGATGATCTTCGCGTCCCAACCCGGTTTGATTTTGATCTTGATGCGTTGATAGCCGGCGTCAACTTCCTTGCGAATCTTCTCCAGCAGGATCTCCGGTGTGTTCTGAATTCCAATCGAAACGCCGCACGAGATCTCGTCATGCGTGCCGCCGAGATGTCGCCACAAAGGCACGCCGAGTTTTTTCGCCTCGAGGTCCCAGCAGGCGTTTTCAATCGTAGCCTTCGCCATGCGATGACCACGCACGGGCCTCATCACGGCGAACACTTCGGAAGCATTTTCGAGCTTCTTACCGAGGACCATGGGCGCGAGAAATTCACTGAGCGTGGACCAGGCAGTCTCCGTCCATTCATTGCTGTAGAACGGTCCTTCGCCAACGGTGCATTCGCCCCATCCTTCGGCGCCGTCGCTATCGGTGACGCGGGCCAAAACGATGCGACGCTCAGTTGTGCGACCGAAGCTGGTTTCGAAGAAATGGACGAGGGGCAGACGTATTTCCCGCAGTTCGATCGACTCGATGATCAAGGTGTGAAAATGGCTCCTCCGTGAGAGGCATTATGCCTTTCCGGTATCCAGTTGTCAGCTTGTGATCAACTTCATCAGATTTAAGGGCACGTTAACTTGACCCGCCTCGCGATAACTGTTAAAAAACCGCACAAATTGTTTCCTACCGGCCTCAACGATAACCTCCGGTAATCCTCATCAATAATGCGTGGATAGGTTCTAACAATACTCGTCGAGGAGTTGTATGCGTAAATCTTTGCCCTCAATGCCGTCACGAACGCGCCTGATCGCGATCGCCTTCACCACTTTACTAGTTTCCGCCGTTATCATTCAGCAATTGTATTTCGCTTCCCCGGCTCACGCCGCGATCAGCGTCTTCATCAACGAGATTCACTACGACAACACCGGCACCGACGCGGGTGAAGCGATCGAGGTCGCAGGCCCTGCCGGAACAAATCTGAGCGGATGGTCGATCGTTCTCTATAACGGGGCCGGCGGAGCGCCATACGACACTAGATTGTTGTCAGGCACCATTCCGGATCAGGCAGGTGGTTTCGGTACGCTGCACTTTACTTACCCGGTTAACGGCATCCAAAACGGCTCACCGGATGGAATTGCACTGGTCAACGGCACCACCGTGATCCAGTTTCTGAGTTACGAAGGAACTTTCACCGCCGTCGGTGGTCCAGCAAATGGAATGTTGAGCGTTGACATCGGCGTGAGCGAGAACGGCAGCGAGCCGCTTGGACAGTCGCTTCGACTTACGGGAACCGGCCAGGTTTACGAAGACTTCACCTGGAACGCTCCGGCGGCAGCGACTTTTGGTGCGATAAATACCGGACAAAACTTCGGCGCAGGTGATGCTGCCCCAACGGTGCTGACTACAACTCCCACCACTGGCGCCCTCAATGTTGCCGTCGATACGAACATCACCATCAATTTCAGCGAGAGCGTTAACGCTACTTCGGGTGCATTCGTTCTTGAGTGTCCCTCGGGAACGAGCCGTACGTTCACGCAGAGTGCTTCGCCAAGCAACAGCTTCACTCTAAATCCTGATGTGAATTTTCCTTTTAACACGACCTGCGTGGTGACAGTTGTCGCCAACCAGATCTCTGATCTAGATGTGAATGACCCACCGGACAACATGTTGGGGCTCTTCGTCTTCAATTTCACGACCGGACCAGCACCTCCGGTTGTGGCAGAGAATGTGATCATCAACGAGCTCGACTCGGATACGCCGGGTACGGATGCTGCCGAGTTTGTTGAACTTTATGACGGTGGTGTCGGTAACACTTTGCTTACGGGTCTAGTTGTCGTGTTCTACAACGGCTCGACTGACACTTCGTATCGCACGATCAACCTCGAGGGCTTCAGCACCAACGCGCAGGGGTATTTCACGATCGGCAACTTGGGCGTTCCCGGTGTTGACTTGACCTTCCCTGGCGACATTCTGCAAAACGGCGCAGATGCCGTCGCGCTCTATGCTGCCAATCCTGCTAGCTTCCCGAACGGTACGGCAGTAACTACTGCGAACCTTCGCGATGCAGTCGTCTACGACACAGCCGATGCAGACGATCCAGGTCTGCTGGTTCTTTTGAACGCCGGTCAACCACAGGTCGATGAATCAGGGGGCACAGCGCCTGCCGCCGATTCAATCGGACGTTGTCCGAACGGAGAAGGCGGTGCGCGTAACACCGACACTTACCTTGCTCGTACGCCAACACCCGATGGCGCGAACAATTGTCCGCCGCCACCGGTCGTTGCGACCATTCACGAGATTCAGGGCAACGGAGCTATCTCGCCGTTCGCCGGCCTGACTGTAACCACTTCAGGAATCGTTACTGGTCGCAAGTCGAATGGCTTCTTCATGCAGGAGGCGACTGGCGATGGTGACCCGGCCACTTCAGACGGCATCTTCGTGTTCGTCGGTGGCAGTCCGGCAGTTGCGGTTGGCGACGCAGTAACAGTTACAGGAACTGCAACCGAGTTCTTCAACCTGACACAGGTGTCGAGCTCCGCCGCAAACGTCTCGATTTCGTCGAGCGGCAATCCGTTACCGGCCCCGATCGTTCTGACAATGACGATCCTCAACCCAGCCGGAACGCCCGACCAGCTCGAGCGATTCGAAGGCATGCGCATGCACGCCGACACGC
>Ga0079217_10000028_pt1 | contig 24974 bp, 28 predicted proteins | sample NCAS200_FD_76343 | JGI IMG/M metagenome (GOLD analysis project Ga0079217, IMG submission 76343) | Agricultural soil microbial communities from Utah to study Nitrogen management - NC AS200 | ecosystem: Environmental > Terrestrial > Soil > Agricultural land | place: USA: Utah | collected 2014-06-11 | reverse complement strand
CGACGATGATGGCGTTTCTGCCGCTGCGGAAAAGGCGCTCGAACTTGTGCACGACGGCGCACGCGTCGGTCTCGGTTCCGGCAACGCCGCGCGCGTTTTCACCTCCGCGCTCGGCAAGCGGGTGCGCGAGGGATTGCGCGTCACGTGTGTTCCGACGTCCCGTGCATCGGCGGACCAGGCGAAGCAGGCCGGGATCCCTCTCATCGCGTTAGGTGGGGCGCTCGATATAACCGTCGACGGCGCCGATGAAGTGTCGCCCGCCTTGGACCTTGTAAAGGGCCGCGGTGGCGCCTTTGTGCGCGAGCGTATCGTTGCCGCTGCATCGAAGCGTCAGGTCATTCTGATCGGTAAGCAAAAACTCGTCGATCGACTGGGTCAGCTAGGTAGGATTCCGGTCGAAGTGATTCCATTGGCCGAGTGGTCCGCGACGAGAGCGCTCGAATCGCTCGACTTGGTGCCCTCACTACGAATGAACGAGACGGGCCAGCCGTTCGTCTCCGAGAACGGGAATCTCATTTTTGACTGCACGCCCTCGGCACCTCTGCGTGACGGCGTCGCGGCGCGCGCGCTCGAGCAAGCGATGCGCGCTATCGCCGGTGTCGTGGATACCGGCCTCTTTCTTGGAACAGCGGAGCGCGTCATCGTCGGGCATACGGGCGGACGGGTAGATGTGCTTATAAGGTCTTGGGGAAGCGACTCCCGACGAAAACCGAATGGCGCGAAGTAACGGTATGACCAGCAGGCCGAGGAGGCCGCAATGCAATTGGGAATGATCGGGCTTGGGCGCATGGGCGCCAACATGGTGCGCCGGCTCATGCGCGGCGGCCATGAATGCGTCGTGCACGACATTGCGACTCCGGCGGTGCTCGCGCTGGCCGGCGAAGGCGCCACCGGTGCGACGGAGCTTGATGATTTCGTTGCACAACTCCAGACGCCGCGCGTCGTGTGGTTGATGGTCCCCGTTGGCTCCGTGGATGCAACCCTCGATGTTCTCGTCCCGAAACTTGACGAGGGGGATGTTGTGGTCGACGGCGGAAACTCCTGGTACCGCGATAGTATCGTGCGTGCCGCGCGCCTCTCCCAGCGTGGGATCAACTTTGTTGACTGCGGAACCAGCGGTGGAGTACTCGGCCTCGAGCGTGGGTATTGCCTGATGATTGGTGGCGCGAGGGCGATCGTCAGCCGCCTTGATCCAGTCTTCGTCACGCTTGCGCCAGGGCGCGGATCGATTCTCACGACGCAGGGTCGCGAGCCGCACGAGGGAACAGCGGAACACGGGTATCTCCACTGCGGGCCTAACGGTGCAGGCCATTTTGTGAAGATGATCCACAATGGCATCGAATACGGCCTCATGGCGGCGTATGCGGAAGGACTTAACATCCTCAAGCACGCCGGCGTCGGAGCGCGCATTACTGCGGACGCGGCAACCACACCGCTCGGGGACGCGACCGCGTACCAGTTCGATTTTAATCTCGCAGACATCACCGAGGTCTGGCGTCGCGGCAGCGTGATCACTTCGTGGTTGCTCGACCTGACAGCGGCGGCGCTTGCCCGCGACCCGAACCTCGACAATTTCACAGGACGTGTTTCGGACTCCGGGGAAGGACGGTGGGCACTGGAGACCGCGATCGAAGAGGCAGTGCCGGCGAACATACTGGCCGCTGCGCTGTTTTCACGTTTCTCCTCGCGCGACCAGGCCGACTTTCAGAATCGGGTGCTTTCCGCGATGCGCCTTGAGTTCGGAGGCCACGTCGAAAAGAGTCCTGTTCAATGAGCGCTGAACGATCTGACGCACTTGTGTTCTTTGGCGCGAGCGGCGACCTCGCATTCAAGAAGATCTTTCCGGCACTCTACGCCATGACGCGTGGTCGCCAGCTCAATATGCCGGTGATCGGTGTCGCTCGTTCAGCGTGGACCCTCGAGCAATTCCGTGCGCGGGCTCGACAGAGCCTCGAAAGCATCGGTGCCATCGACGAGGCGACGTTCGCCAGCCTCGCTTCCAACCTGCAATATGTACAGGGCGAATACGAGGCACCGGACACCTATGTGGCGCTTCGCGGGGCGTTAGGCACTGCAGCGCATCCGTTGCACTACCTCGCCGTACCGCCGACGATGTTCGAGCCCGTGATCCGTGGGCTCGGAGCCTCAGGGTGCTCGCGCAATGCGCGGATTGTGGTCGAGAAACCATTCGGTCGCGACCTCGCGAGCGCGCGAGTTCTCACTGAAACGCTGCACGAGTCCTTCGACGAGTCGGAGATCTTCCGCATTGACCACTACCTCGGCAAGGAGTCGGTGCAGAACCTGCTCCTCTTCCGCTTCGCCAACACGTTTCTCGAGCCCGTCTGGAGCAGTCACTACGTCGAGAGCGTCCAGATCACGATGGCCGAGCGATTCGGCGTGGAAGGGCGCGGGCGCTTCTATGATGAAGTCGGGGCCATTCGCGATGTCATGCAGAACCACCTTCTCCAGGTGGTGGGGTTCCTAGCCATGGAGCCACCAGACTTCGGTTACGAGGAGTCCATCCGCGATGAACAAGTGAAGGTCTTCCGGAAGATCCGGCCGCTGACGACGGACTCACTGGTCCGGGGACAGTTCAGAGGGTACCGCAGTGAAGCCGGCGTCGCGCCGGACTCCACGGTCGAGACCTTCGCGGCAGTGCGGCTCTACATCGATTCGTGGCGTTGGGAAGGCGTACCATTTCTCGTTCGCGCTGGAAAAGCCCTCGCGGTGACGGCTACCGAAGTCGTCGTCACGCTGAAGCGACCCCCACTCACGACACTTGCCCATGGAGAGACGAACTACGTTCGCTTTCGGCTGAGTCCAGACATGACGATCGCCCTCGGCGCGCGAGTCAAGCGACCCGGCGAGGAGTTCATTTCCGACCCCACCGAACTTCGCGTTGTGCACCGCCCTTCTGCCGACGAGATGACTCCATATGAGCGCCTGCTGGGCGATGCCATGGATGGAGACGCAATGCTTTTTGCCCGCGAGGATGGTGTGGAGGCTGCCTGGAAGGTCGTTCAGGACATTCTTGGTGACGTCGAGCCGGCACTGGAGTATGACCCCGGAAGCTGGGGTCCTGGCGAGGCGACCACCCTGGCGGCCGACATCGGGGGTTGGCGCGACCCTTCGTCATGAGCGCGGCTGCCGACATCGAGGTGCTGCCTAACGCAGAGCGTCTGGCCGAGACCGCCGCACACCAATTCGTCGCCGCGGCGAACACCGCCATCGAAGCTCACGGTAAGTTCACGGTTGCGCTCTCAGGCGGCTCCACACCTCGCAAAGTATATGCGCGACTCGCGACCGAACCCTTTGTTTCAAACCTGGATTGGTCGCGCGTGCACTTCTTCTGGGGAGACGAACGGTGCGTAGCCCCGAATCATCAGGCGAGCAACTTTCGGATGGCTCGCGAAACGCTCCTCGACCACGTACCCGTTGTCGAAGCGAACAAGCATCGCATACACGGCGAGGACGATCCCGCCGAGGCTGCACTCTCGTACGAGCGCATACTGCGAAGGGTATTCCGGACGCCGATTGGCCCGCCGCGATCCGCTCCGTTGGCCCGGATTGATCTCGTGCTCCTTGGCCTCGGCAATGACGGACACACCGCCTCGCTCTTCCCGAACGGCGCCAGCCTGCGCGCCTCCGATCAATGGGTGACAGCGGAGTACGTGCACGCCGTTTCGATGTGGCGTGTTACGCTTACCGCGACCGTAATAAATGCGGCAGCGGAAGTTGTCTTCATCGCCTCCGGTTCCGCCAAGGCGGACATCGTTCGTCAGGTACTCCAGGGTCCCTATCGCCCGCATGAATTGCCGGCCCAGTTGATTGCCCCGGCTGACGGACGCCTGCGCTGGCTTCTCGACGCGTCCGCCGCCGCAGAACTCCGGCGCGACGCTCGTTAGGTACGGCACTGCCGCACGGCACGCTATCGTGTGTTTGCCGGGCCACGGCGGTCGGTACGGACGTCGTGGATGACGGTACGGGCGCTTCATTGTTGGTGGTGCTCGAAATCACCACGTTATCTAAAGCGAAGGTCAGGACTCATTCAGAGGGCGGGCAATGTTCATAAGAGTGGGTAGCCCAAATGATGTCGGCGCTGGACAAATGCGCGTGTTCGATGTCGCGGGAACCAAAGTTAATGTGGCGAACGTGGATGGACGGCTCTACGCATTCGATGACGCCTGTACCCACACACGGTGCTCGCTTGCGAAGGGCACTCTGACCGGAAAGACAGTCACCTGTGCCTGCCATGGCAGTCAGTTCGACGTGACATCCGGGGCAGTCCTGCGTGGACCCGCGCAACGGCCTGAGCGTTCACGCAGTGTGCAGATCGAGGGCGGGAATCTCCTCGTGGAGGCGTGAGTCATGAAGATATTCCTCGATACCGCCGAACTCGATGAAATCCGGGTAGCCGCACGGTGGGGAGTGCTGGATGGCGTGACGACCAATCCCAGTCTCTTTGCCAAAGTCGGCGGCAGCTACGACGGTGTCCTGAGAGAGATCTGCGGAATCACTGCCGGTCCCGTCAGCGCCGAAGTCGTCGCTGAAAGCGTCGACGGAATGCTGCATGAAGGGCGTCACTTCGCCAGGCTTGCGCCGAACATCGTGGTCAAGGTTCCGATGAGCGAAGAAGGATTAGAGGCGATAGCGCGCCTGAAAGCGGAGGGTATCAGGACCAACTGCACCCTCATCTTCAGCGCCAATCAGGGGCTGCTCGCCTCGAAGGCCGGCGCCTCGCTCCTTTCACCCTTCATTGGTCGCCTCGACGATGTCAACGCCAATGGCATGGATGTGGTGCGCGAGTTGGTTGGCATCGTGAAGGCCCATGGACTGGCCAGCGAAGTCCTGGTGGCGTCGATCCGGAATCCGCGTCATGTCGCCGAGGCGGCACTGGCCGGCGCTCATATCGCCACCGTGCCTCACAAAGTGCTGCGGCAAATGATTCATCATCCTCTCGCGGACACCGGCATCCTTCAATTCCGGAAGGACTGGGATACGGTGCGCGCTCCAGGTCACCACCGCGTTTCCGCTCGCGCTGTGCAACCAGAGCGCGTGACGCCGAAGCCGAATGCAGCTATGAGCGGGCAAACGCGCCACGGAGGCAGAGATGTCGCAAGGTGAATCGCTCTTTCCGTCTCCCAGTCGTGAGTTCGCCGAAGAGCGAAGACGTCTGGCCCCCGGAACGGCCGCCGCTTTTCGTGCTTTCAGTCAAACGGTGTTTGCTGACGGCGCCCTTCCTGCCAAGACCAAGCAGTTGATCGCTGTAGCCGTCGCCCATGTGACGCAGTGTCCCTATTGCATTCGCTCGCATACTCGCGATGCGATGCGACGCCGAGCAACCGGGGAAGAGATCATGGAGGCCATCTGGGTCGCTGCGGAGATGCGGGCGGGTGCGGCCTACGCACACTCGCTCATTGCGCTTGACACACTCGCTCATCACGAGCCGCCACTGACGACGGATCACCATGAGCTCGCCGACGTCGCCCCACGCGACACGCGAGTTCGCACTGGGGCTGCAGGATGACTACCAGGGTCGCCATCAACGGTCTCGGACGAATCGGACGCTCGCTGCTGAAGTTGTTGATGGATGAGCCGTCGCTGGAGCTGGTTGCTGTGAACGACCGGGTGGACGTGGAGAACCTTGCTTACCTGCTTCGCTTTGACACGGTGTATGGGCGTTACTCGAAACCTGTGGCGGTCGACCGTGATGACCTGGTTGTCGGCGGACACAACCTGCGGACGTTCAGCAACCGCGATCCTGCGACACTTCCCTGGAAGGAGCTGGGCGTAGATCTCGTATTCGAATGCACCGGGGCGTTCACAAGGCGCGAAGACCTGGAGAAGCATGTGCGGGCGGGCGCGCGCATCGTTCTGCTATCGGCACCGTCATCAGACGTGGAGGTTGTCGTCCATGGCGCCAATGCGCCATCGGGATCGTCCAGCATCATCTCGTGCGCGAGCTGTACGACGAACTGCATAACGCCGATCGTCGAAGTGATGGGCCGTCGTATCGGCGTGAGCAAGGCGATCATGACAACCGTTCACGCTTATACATCGTCCCAGGCGATTGTCGATAAGCCAGATAAGCGCTTCAGACGAGGCCGGGCGGCGGCCGCGAACTTGGTACCGACGACGACGGGTGCGGCGCTCGCAACCACGCGTGCGCTTCCTGAATTTGCAGGTCGGTTTGACGGTTTGGCCCTTCGGGCACCGATTCCTGTCGGATCAATCGCCGATATCACGTTCGTCACGTCTCGACAAACGACCGTTGATGAAGTCAACCGCATCTTTACAGAAGAAGCGGAGACCGAGCGATACCGAGGAGTGCTCGGCGTCTCGCGCGATCCGCTGGTGTCGTCGGACATCATTGGCGATGCACGAGCATCCATCATTGATCTGGAGCTCACGAGAGTTGTCGACGGAGATCTCGTCAAGGTCATGAGCTGGTACGACAACGAGTGGGGCTACGCCAATCAGATGCTGCGAGAGGCATTGTCCATAAGTCGCGCCCGGGATCCCAGCCAGTGACGGCCCTCGGTGGATTTGTCCTTTCCTCGTCGTCGGAGGCAAGTGGACGTACACAGCGTTTTCGAGTGAGAGCATAGGTCCACAGCGGTTCATTTCAGGAGGTTACCATGATTTCGACCACGATTGATCCGCGGGGCAGTTCCCCTTTGACAAACGAAAACGCGTTTCAAAACGGGCCGATCGTGGTTGCGACCGATGGCTCGACGGGTAGCGATGCCGCGCTGCAGGCGGCGGGCCGGTTGGCCACACTGCATGACGCGAAGGTGGTCATAGTCTCCGTCGTGGAGCCCGTGGTGCCGGCACAGGGCGATTTCGAAATCGCCTTTCCGTACGATGGTATCGAGCAAGCACAGCGCTCCGAGCGGATGACGATGATGCGTGCGCAACTCGAACGGGTCGGCGCTCGTGATGCCGGTTGGACCATGAGGATGGAGTACGGGGACCCCGCGCACTTGATCGCAACTGTCGTGCAGGAGGTGCAAGCCACCATGGTCATTACGGGTCTCAGCCATCATGACCTGCTCGACCGCTTGCTAGGTAGTGAGACTGCCCTCCGCATCGTGCGCGCCAGCAAACTCCCAGTCCTTGCGGTGACGACGGGAATTCAGGAACTCCCGAAGCGCGCGGTAATAGCCACTGACTTCAGCGTTGCAAGCCTCGACAGTGCGGGGGCGGCTTTGCGTCTGTTCCCAAGCATCACCGACATTAAACTGGTGCACGTGACATCGAGACTCGAAGTGCCGCCCGAAATATTCATCACGTCGGCGGGCCTGTTTTCGGAGCCGATTTCGCAATCGTTTGAGCGCGTTACGTCCGCACTGGACCTTCCGCCGTCGATCACTCTCGAGACGATTGCGCGGGAAGGCAAGCCGTCCCGAGAGGTCCTCAGATTTGCACGCGAAGCGGGCGCTGACATCATTGTGACCGGGAGCCGTGGCGCGGGCCTGATGAGCCGGTTGCTCGTCGGCAGTACCGCAACTGGAATCATCCGCGGCGCGGATTGCGCGGTTCTCGCCGTACCAGCTGCGCTGGGGTCGGATCGCATAGTCGGAATCGGCGAGTTCAGTGAGAGTTCTAGCTCTGCACTCACTTGGGACGAGGAGTTGTTCGCCTTCACCAAGAGGAATGCGGGCCGTCGGACCTCATTGGAGATTGACGATCCAGACTTCGGCGTGTTGATCCAGGAGCGTGGATATCCACTGCGCGGCGTTGCCTATGATCGTCATGACGAGCGAGTGGAGATCATGCTCGGCGATCTCGAGGGCACTCCCCGGCACTTAACGCGCGGGATCGCTCACGTTGACTCGGTCGATGTCGTCCAGGACAGCGATGGCCGGGACCGTGTGCTGCGTGTGGCGCATGGTCGTGGTCAAACGTTGCTGACGCTGGAGCGCTGAACGTCGACGCGGCAACTCAACGCCCGACCTGGTAGACCGCCGCGGTTCGCCGACGGTGGAATAGACTCAACCAGTGGCCGATTCACATGGCTGGTCTCAGCACGCAGGTAGATTTCTCCAAGGCAACCCCTTGACTATGAGCCCCGGCTACAGTGCGCCGCTGTATCTGCTGCCGTTCGATCATCGCAATTCCTACGTGAGCGGGATGTTCCATCTCACCCCGCCGCTGACCGCGGACCAATACCGAGCGGTGGTCGATAGCAAGCAAGTGATCTATGAAGGGTTCCAGCACGCGCTGGGCCGCGATGTGCCAGGCAGTTACGCCGGCATCATGGTTGATGAGGAATTCGCCGCGGACATTGTTCGCGACGCCGTGATGAAAGGGTTTGTGACCGCCCTATCCACCGAGAAGAGCGGCTCGCGCGAGTTCGACTTCGAACATGGCGATGCGTTCGCGACGCACATCGAAGCCTTCCGTCCTACCTTCGCGAAGGTACTGGTGCGCTATAATCCGGAGGACGACAAGGCGCTCAACGAGCGGCAGACGACTCGGTTGAAGCGGCTCTCCGATTATTGTCGAACGGTGGGCCAACTGTTCATGTTCGAGTTGCTCGTGCCCGCCACGGAGGCGCAAAACAAAAGCGTCGGGGCAAACGAATTGGTGTACGATCTGCGGATGAGACCCGACCTGACGATTGAGGCCATCGCCGCGATGCAGGATGCCGGAGTCGACCCGGATGTGTGGAAGGTCGAGGGGCTCGATCGAAGGGAGGACTGCGAGCGCGTTGTCGCCGTGGACCGACGGGGAGGCCGCGACGCCGTCGGCTGCATCGTGCTCGGGCGCGGCGCTGATGCAGACAAGGTGGTGCATTGGCTTACTACTGCCGCGTCCGTCCCGGGTTTCATCGGGTTCGCTGTAGGACGCACTACTTTCTGGGACGCGGTGAAAGACTACGTGGAGGCGACAGTAACGAGGGCAGAGGCAGTGTCTCGCATCGCCGATCGCTTCCGGAAATGGGCGGCTGTCTTCCAGTCATCGCAGCCCGCGCGCGCGACCCGATTGTAATCGGGCGAGCCACCCTTTCTCGATACCATAGCTGGAGACCGCACGATGTCCTCGATGCAACGCACTCTTGAGGGTGACGTACTAGTCCACCATCTGAAAGAGGATGAGCGGATGATCGACCGGACGCTCCTCGCTCGCCACGGACGTAGTGCGCGCACCCTGGTCAAGCAGGGAGTACTGCGGATTACGATCATCGCCATCGCGCCGGGCGGCGACATGGAAACTCACAGCACCACTGGACCAGTCAGCATGCATGTCGTCGAGGGCGAGATCGTCTTCACCGCGCTCGGCCGCGAGTATGTTGCGAGGACCGGCGACATACTCGTTATGGCTCCTGATGTAGAACATTCCGTTCGCTCCGCGACAGGCGGCGTGTTTCTCCTTACGATCGTGCACTCTGTTGCTGACGCTGAGCGCGCGCCCGCCAGTGCACCAGCGCCTGGCCCGGAGCCGTCAGCGTCGTGAAAGCGTCCCGACCGTCAGGTCACCGGCGGGGCGAGGTTGCCGCACGAGATGATCGTCCCCATGTTCGTTGCCAGCGCGTGAACATTGACGGAGAAGGTGCCGCTGTCGGGTAACGCCACGTTCAAACGCGCGGTGGCGGTCGCGTTGCCTTTGTCATCGACCGCCAGTGGCTTGTAGGCGGACGCCTCGCCGACGATGGGTCCATTGTCGCCACAGCGTCCGCGGTGGACATGCCAGGGATGCAATCCGCCCGGCGTGGCGTTCGAGATGTTCACCGTCGCGAGTGATACCGCGTCCCCATCGCGCGACCACGCAGCGGTGCCCCGAACCTGCATGGCGCCGGCCAACCCGGACGGCGTGAACAGCGATGCCTTCCACTCATTCCGCCGCGCGGCGTCGCTCGCCCTGAGCTCCGTCGTGGGCCTGGATGAACGGCAGGCGCCAGCGCCTAACGTCAACGCGAGCAGCGCGATCGGCGTGATAGTCCGCATACGATACCTCCTGAATGAGCCGTGGCCTGAGAGGTGACATAACGCGCCGTAAGCGAGCCGCCGTTACGACATCCGATACCCCGGTGAAACGATTGCGATTCCGAGTTCAGGACGAGGCGCGAACTCCTGCGGCGCGGTTATGGCTACCTTGCTGGGCGCCTACCGGCCTGAGCAAGTCGAGCCCGTGCGAGACCTTGATCCACTTGGACGGTTCGATTCGTGCCTGAAGAGCTTGATCGCCTCTCCAAACCATAGGACCGAGCTCGCCACCGTGACGCAGAATATCCACTCACCGGTGCCTAACGGCACGGTCCCGAAGGCTCGTTGCAGCGGTGGCGTGTACAGCACGAGGGCCTGCAGCGCGACCGCCAGTCCGATTGCGCCCCAGAGCCAGCGATTCGTGAACAGGGCCCGGAACGCGCTGCGTTCCTCGGAGCGCGAGTTGATCACGTTGAAAAGCTGGAAGAATGTGAGCGTTGTGAAGGCCATCGTTTGCGCGTGACGGAGATCGCTGCTTCCGTGCACGAAACCACCGGGCAGCGTGGCGTCGAGCACAAAAAGCGTTCCCGCGGCCATGATCACGCTCATGGCGGCGATGCCGGCCCACGTACGAGCGGGGATGACGCGCTCGCCCTCCGGGCGGGGTGGTTGCTGCATTACGTCCTCATCGGCAGGATCCACACCTAACGCCATTGCCGGTGCGCCATCGGTCACGAGGTTGATCCAGAGGAGTTGCGTGGCCAGCAGCGGCAGGGCGATGCCGCCGTCGCGGGAGGGAAGCCCGAGACGGTCGGCGAACAACACACCGCCTACCATAGTGAGCACTTCCCCGATGTTTGACGAAAGCAGGAAACGCAGAAACTTCCGGATATTCGCGAAGATCGCGCGTCCCTCTTCGACTGCCGTAACGATGGACGCGAAGTTGTCGTCGGCGAGGACAATGTCGGCGGCCTGCTTCGACACGTCGGTCCCGGTAATCCCCATGGCGATACCGATGTCAGCGCTCTTGAGTGCGGGAGCGTCGTTCACTCCGTCACCGGTCATGGCTACGACGGCGCCCGTGCGTTGCAGAGCGCTGACCAGCCTCAGCTTGTGCTCCGGGTTTACACGGGCATATACAGACACCTCACCGACGCGTTGCCCGAGCTCGTCATCCGTCATCCGATCAAGCTCGGCCCCGGTGATGACGGCGTCGTTGGACGCGATGCCCAGCTCGCGTGCGATGACGGAAGCGGTTCGCGGATGATCTCCAGTGATCATCAGCGGTCGGATGCCGGCGTGTTTCGCGCGCGTGACCGCGTCGCGTGCCTCAGCGCGAGGCGGATCGATCATCCCGATCAATCCGGCAAAGACGAGGCTCTGCTCAACACGCAGGTTCACGTCGCCGTCCTCCTTCACCGGCAGGTCCTCGCCTGGAAGCCACCGTCCGGCGACGCCGAGCGTCCGCAGCGCTTCACCGGCGAGTTCCTCCGTCAGATGCAGAATCTCTGCGCGCCGCTCGGGCGTGAGTGGGCGGTGTTCCTCGCCCACCAGTTCATGAGTGCACCGCGCGAGAAGCACAGCGGGAGCACCCTTGGTGAAGACGATCAGCCGCCGTGTCGCCATGTCTCGATGGACCGTACTCATGAGCTTCCGCTTCGAGGAGAACGGAAGCTCGGCCACACGTGGCAGTTGCACGTCGAGAACGTCGTCGTGCAGACCAGCCTTGCGTGCCGCGACAATCAGCGCTCCTTCGGTGGGATCGCCCTCCACGGTCCAGCGTCCATTCTCGTCCTGGACAATGGCGTTGTTGGCGCGGTTGGCGGCAGCAAACGCGCGCTGAAGCTCGCTGCGCAGGGGCGCGTCGATGGCATTGCCATCCTCCCGGCGAACTTCGCCTTCGGGCGCATACCCCGACCCACCTAACGTCACCCGCCCACTCGCGGTGACGATCACCCGCACGGTCATCTCGTTTTTTGTCAGCGTTCCGGTCTTGTCCGACGCAATCACGCTGGCTGAGCCGAGCGTCTCGACCGCCGCCAGATGCCGGACGAGCGCGTTGCGCCGTGCCATACGCTGCATACCGATCGAGAGCACGGCGGTGACGACAGCGGGAAGTCCCTCGGGGACAGCCGCCACTGCCAGCGCCACGCCCAGAACCAGCGCATCGGCGAATGTCGCAGCCCCTCTGACATCCTGGACGAGGAGGATCGTCACGATCATCACGACGGCGATCATCAGAACCACGAGACCGAGAATCTTCCCCGTCCGGTCGAGTTCACGCTGGAGGGGCGTCGGCGCTTCATGAGTCTCTTTCAGCAGACCCGCAATGCGCCCCATCTCGGTGTGCATTCCCGTCGCGGTGACAATTGCCGCGCCGTGTCCATAGGTCGCTGCCGTGCCGCTGAATACCATGCTGCGACGGTCGCCGAGCGAGGATTGCTCGCCGATTGGAGCGATGTCCTTGTCGACGGGGTGGCTCTCACCGGTCAGCGCCGCCTCGGCCGTTTGCAACGACGCCGATTCCACCAGGCGCGCATCGGCGGGTATGGTGTCGCCCTCCTCGATGAGGATGAGATCACCCGGAACGATTTCGGCGGCGGGAATACGATGCCGTTCACCCGAACGGATCACGGTTGCGTCGGCAGCCGACATCGCGCGCAGCGCGGCGACCGCCTCCTGAGCGCGCGACTCCTGGATAAAGCCCATGGTGGCGTTGAGCAGCACGACGGCAAGAATAACGAAGGCCTCATACGGCAGCGCCGCGTCGCGCTCCACAAACCACAGCCACCCGGAAACGACGGTTGCAATGAGTAACAGGACGACCAGCACGTCCCGGAACTGCGCGAAAAAGCGGCGCCATGCCGGCACTGGCTGTTCTGCCACCAGTTCGTTAGGTCCGTATTGTTTCAGGCGGGCGTGGGCAGCCGCGTCGCCCAGTCCGCGTTGCGTGTCCGTGCCAAATGCGACCGCGACCTCCTCGACCGCCTGCATATACGCAGTGGGCGCGAGCGAACTCGCGGTCTGTCGAGGCCTACTGATACTGGTGTCTGTCATCGACATGGGTGCGCCGCGGGTGGTGAAACTCAACCCGCTGACCTGCGCAGGCTCAGCTGACCCTATTCCGTGGTTCGTCCGTCGAAGTGTTCGTGTGACCGTTCGGCGTCCGCCCTGGTGCGCTGTAGCACTCCGTCGGCGTGCTCCGGAGGCGCGTATATCGTATAGAGCTTGAGTGGCTCCCTGCCGGTGTTCTTCACGTTGTGGCGAGCGCCTGACGGCACGACAATGGCTGTCTCGCTCTCGATTCTCGAGCGCGCACCGTCGATCAGGACCTCACCTTGTTCGACGCGGAAGAACTGATCACGATCCGGGTGTACCTCCTCGCCGATTTCCTCTCCCGGACGCAGGGTCATCAGTACCAGCTGCATCTCCTTGCCCGTGTATATGACACGGCGAAAGTCCGAATTCTCGACGGTTAGCGATTCGATGTTGTCAACGAAACCTTTCATGGTGGCTCCCGGGAGAATTCCTCCGAAAGGACTACAGTACTCAACTAGTGAGGTCCGTCAGTGTATGGTTCTCAACGGTTTCGGCGTTTTGCCCATTACGTAGTGAAGCTGCTGATCCGCACGAGAGCGTACGTAACGCCTACTAACGAACTCCCGTCAACAGTTACGTGCGACGCGTGACGAACGCCCCTTCGATGGTGTTGTCACGCTGTCGTCCCGTGAGCTGGTCGTGGGCTAAGCGTCGCGGTCAGGCGTAGATCCCGCGGAGCTTCTGCACCTCGGCGACGCGCCCGATACCGAGCATGTACGCTGCAGTGCGCATCGACACGTTCTGCTGCTGTGAGATCTTCAGCACTTGCGAGAAGCTGCGCTGCATAGTCTCTGTCAACCGTTCCTTTACCAGCGCCTCACTCCAGCCATAACCGCTGCGATTCTGCACCCACTCGAAGTAACTCACTGTCACTCCGCCTGCATTGGCCAGGATGTCCGGAATCACGAAGACGCCGTTCGACTCGAGCACCGCGTCGGCCTCGGCGGTGGTCGGGCCGTTCGCTCCCTCGCTCACGATCCTGGCGCGAACGCTGGCAGCGTTGCGCGATGTTATCACGCTCTCGAGCGCTGCCGGCACCAGCACATCGACGTCGAGCGCGAGCAGCTCATCATTCGCAATGCGATCGCCCGCGGGGAAGTTCTCGAGCGTGCCATGGCGGCGAACCCAAAGCTCAGCTTTCGGGATGTCAATGCCGCGTGCATCGTGAATAGCGCCGGTGTAGTCGCTAATTGCAATGACGCGCGCTCCTGCATTTGCGAAAAGCCTTGCTGCAACCGCGCCCACCTTGCCGAAGCCCTGCACGGCGACAGTCAGGCCCTGGATGGGGAGGCCGAGGTCTTGCAAAGCGCACTCGGTTGCGACGAGTACGCCCCGACCCGTGGCGTCTCCGCGGCCGAGCGAGCCGCCAAGTGCGACGGGCTTACCCGTCACCACTGCCGATGCGGTATGTCCCACATGCTTCGAATAGGTGTCGAGAATCCACGCCATCACTTGCTCATTGGTGCCCACGTCCGACGCGGGCACGTCGGAGTCAGGTCCGAGTGTCTCAATGATCGCAGCGGTATAGCGCCGGGTGACCTTCTCGAGCTCGCGATTAGACAGCATTAGCGGATCGCAGTGCACGCCGCCCTTGGCGCCGCCGAACGGGATGTCCACGACGGCACACTTCCATGTCATCCACGAGGCGAGCGCGCGCACCTCATCTGGCGTAACTCCTAAGCTATAGCGGACGCCGCCCTTCCCTGGGCCACGCAGGGTGCTGTGCACCACCCGATAGCCGGTGAAGACTTCGATGGTGCCGTCGTCCATCTTCACCGGTAGCGCTACAGTCATCTCGCGCTCTGGCTGACGAAGGATACGGTCGATGCCTTTGTCGAGGTCGAGCGAGGTCGCCGCGCGCTCGTAGCGGGTTAGCATGGCGTGCATCGGATTCGTCTCGAGCGCGAACTCCGCGTCGTCGATTATTTCGTTAGGTGCAATGAGTGTTGCGGTCATGCGAAATCTCTGGTATTGGGTGCCGAATCGAGTTGCTAGACGTTCTGTCAGCGATCCCGCGCAGGTGGGTGTACACGGCGCTCAGAGAGGATTCGCTTGATGCTGGGGAATGCCGTACGTGCCGCGTCGGGAACCCTGCGCCAGCCGTCGGTTCCTGGCTTGTCCACCCAGTAGTCAAACGGCTGCGCGCCCGGACCACGTGAGTCTCCTACGACAATCCGGCCCACCATGCCCGCCCCTTCGTGCGGTGTGCAGTAGTAATCATAGACCCCCGGGACGTCGAGCCTAACGTCGAAGTACTCACCAGGCTTCACGAGATATCCCGAATCCCAGGGCACGGCTCCCTCCGGAATCCGCAGGGCGTGCTTGTCATTGCGCGGGTGGTAAGCTGTGGTTGTGTGCACGTTGTCGCGCACGATCCAGCGGGCCGTTGTCCCCGGTTCCACATAAAGCCCGATCGGATCGAACCAGACATGCGCTCCCATGGTGTCGCTGCGCATCTCGATCACCTCAGGAGCACCGGGGTTACTGAATCGCTTCATGAAAAGCGGCGCGAGCCCAAAGCCGGCGAGCGCGAGCCCGCCGGCCTTTACAAACTCGCGACGCGACGACGCGATCACTTGACCAGTTGCGCAGCGCGCTGCGGCGACACGTACCACAGGATCACGTGATAATGCGGTTCCGCCACACCTGGATGGCCGGCGTTGAACATTATGTCGACGTGATTGACACGCTCCTGGGCCACCTTCAGTCCGCTGAATGCTTTATGAGCATTCATGTCCTTGAGCGGGATCATGTAGATCGAGCTCACGAGGTTCCCTTGATGGTCGTAGGCCAGAAACGGTCCCGCTGGCAACGTCGCGGGATCGACGTACAGTGTGCCCAGGCCGGGGACGAAGTCGGGAAGCGGGACCAGACCGCTCACCTTCCGGTACGGGCCTCCAGGCGGCTCGTGCAACGGGGCCAAGGTGGTATCACCGGCACGCGCCGCTTCGCGCTGGGCGACGGCGGTATTGGGGGTTGCGACGAGCATGCCCACACTGAGCACACCGGCGAGGACGACAACTGGGATAGCTTTCATGTGCGATGCTCCAGGTGTATGTACTGTGCTTCGGGCACATCTTTCGATGAGGAGCATCCTGCCGCCCCGCGCCCTTGGGCGGCAATGAAGCGTTAGTCCTGTAGGGAAGTACGCGCGTTAGCAGCGCACGTCTACTGTAGTGGACCCGTCTTTTCGGCACCCCAAAGAGGTTGCACCATGCTCGAAACTGAGCTGTTCGCGTTCCTCGAACAGACTGCGGACGCTGCATATACGGTCACGGAGCGCGGCGAGATTTGCTCCTGGAACCGGGCGTCAGAGCGCCTCTTCGGCTACCCGGCGAGCGAGGTACTCGGCCGACACATCGAGGACGTGTTCGATGCGTTCGACTCGCTAGGCACCGAACCACTCGTTGGAGGAGCCGAAAGCGCAGTGCGCGACCCGCACACGAGCAGCCGCCGGATTCCGCATTTCGATCTGGATGTGCGCACGCGATCGGGAGCGCGCCTGTGGGTAAACGTCTCCACGATTGTATTCGACAACCGTCGGACGGGACGCCGGCTGCTGGTGCGACTGGCACGCGACATCACGCAGAGGCGACTCAACACGGCGTTGCTCACGCGGATGCTGGAGGTCGCGCGACAGGTTGTGGCAGTTCCGGAGGAAACGTCGCAACAGGTGCCGGTGGAAACACTCACGAAAAACGAGCGCCAGATTTTGCAACTTTTCGCCGAAGGAAACACCTCGGCGACAATCGCACGTACGCTCGGCATCTCTGCGCAAACGCTGCGGAACCACCTCCACCACATCAACCGCAAGCTTCACACCCGAAGCCGTCTCGAAGCGGTGACCCACGCGCAACGGCGCGGGCTACTTCGGTAGCCGGCAGGGCACCGACAGCAGGCCGGGCGTGTGCCGGCTCCGCGTTGTCCGATCCACCGTCCACCGACCGGAAGGGCGTCGTATGACGAACGTCGTGGACTATGGTACGTATGCTTCATTGGTCGGGAAGGACGGAACCCACAGCTTGCTCCCAGGCAGTTAACGTGGAGCATCCAATGACCAAGACGCAGGATCGCCGGGCGCGGCCCGCGGAGTCGTTGTTTCAGCCAGCGCTGACGCGATTGAAAGGGTACGCGCTCTCGGCACACGGAGAGCATGACGGACTGCGCGAGGGCACACGGCTGGGACTTCTCGTCGCTACAATTACCTGGCTCTGGCTCGCGCTGATCGATGCCGTTTCGGGCGACCCTTTTCACACGGCTGCCGCGTTAGGTGGCATCGTGGCATTTACGGTAGTGCATTATGCGCTCAACGTGGCGTATAGCGTTTCGCTCGTGTCACTGATTCATGGCGCCGCGCGATATCCAAGCCTCATCCTGGTGGCCCTGATCGGGTTCGCGATGATCGAGATCGGGTTCATCATGCTTACCGCAGCGCTTTCGTACCTCCTGGGTGGGATCGCGTGGTTGTCGATCTTCGGGGGGAGCGTAATTGGCGCTGCGATCGCATTCCACCTCCTCGCGCGGAGTCATCCATTAGGGGTGCTGTTGCGAGAGGCCGAAAACGAACGTTGAACAGCGCTGATTCCCTCGGGCTGGCCTCACGGCAGTGTATCAATTTGAGCGAGACGCAAACCTGATCATGCCGAATTCATCGACGCAGGACGACAGGCAACCCAGCGCGGTCAATAGATCAATCGCGCAGCTCGAGTCTGACCTCTCGAGAGTGCTCCACACAGTTGGCGGCGCATCGGAGCCGCCACCCAGCGGCGGTCGCGTGGCAGCGGCGGTCGGAGCGCTGGCGGCCGCGCTTACACGCATGGTCGCTGGTCTCACGACGGGCCGGCCAAAATATGCACCTGTCATCGTCGAAATGAGAATATTGCGCAACGCGCGGCCTGCTTACAGTGCGCGTCAACGTCGTCGCGATCAACGAGCCGCACGACGCGCTCCGCCTGACGAGGACAGCAATGGGTTTCGTTGCCGCCGCCTCAGCCGCGGCAGCGCGCGCGGTTGTGGCCGCGGAAGGTACCTGTTGATCGGATCGTCAATCGCGGCAAGCGATTCAACAACCAACCTTCACAGGTTGGAAGCATTGTGTGAGGGTTCATGCGCGAACCGGCAAGACCCCCATCGGCTGAACCCGTCGTACTGACGGTCGGCCATTCGACACGACCACTCGCCGACTTTATTGACCTGGTTAAGGCGCACCTGGTCGTCCGTATCATGGACGTGCGGACTGTGCCACGATCCCGGCACAACCCGCAATACAACATCGACACCTTGCCGGCCGCACTTCTCGCCGAAGGCATTGGCTATCAGCATGCCGCCGGCCTCGGAGGTTTTCGAAAGCCAAGCCCCGACTCTTCAAATACGGGTTGGCGGAACGCTTCCTTCCGTGGATACGCCGACTATATGCAAACGCCGGCATTCGTGGAGCAATTGGTAATGCTCATGGAAACGGCCAAGCGCGAACGCATCGCCGTGATGTGCGCCGAAGCGGTGCCGTGGCGCTGCCATCGCTCGTTGATCGCTGATGCGCTGGTCGTTCACGGACTCCACGTCGAGGAGATCACCAGCAAGAACCGTCGGGTAATACACCGGCTTACGCCGTTCGCCCACGTGCAAGGCGTACACATCACCTATCCACCCGCTCCAACAGAGCGAGAGAGCTGAGTGTGAAGCGCCTGGTACGAGCGTTGTGGGTTACGGTACAGGCGCATCATGGAAAACGTTTTCGAAAGAGGACATGTTGCAGCATGATCCTCCAGTCAGAATACGCGAGTCAGCGCCGCGCACGCGCCATCGACGCCGCTGTCTACGGACAGCGATCTGACGGCGTTATGATGGCAAGCGCCTGGTCGCGGGCGCAGCGCATCGCGGGAGTCAGCAGCACCGAGCGCCAGCGCGGGGCCTCGCTGGCCCGTCTGTTTCGCACTACGCAAGTGACCCTGCACTGCAGCGGTCGGGACTAGGGAACTCCTACCGACTGTCGTGCCTGCCCCACCTGCGTTCCCGAACGCCGGTGGGGCTTTCCTTTTCGCGACGCCTGACGAGTCCTCCGCGCATCCGATACGAGTATCTCCCCAGTTGCACGCTCGCCTAACGCCCTCTGGAGCTTCCCATGCCACGAACATCTGCATTCTCACCGTCGCAACTCCGTGAACTCCGGACCGAAATGGAACAGGACTTCGCGCGTCTACTTCGTTCCATGGGCAACGAGCAGGCCGCCACGGAGTCCTGGGTCAATGACGCCTGGAGCGCGGAGTCGCCCTCCGAGCCTGACGAATTGGACGCGGTGCTGCAAGAGCGTGCACACGCTCGTTTTGCTGCGATCTCGGCAGCACTCCGGCGAATTGACACCGGCGCGTATGGCGAGTGCGTTCGTTGCGGAAGCCGCATTTCGTTCGATCGACTTGCGGTGATGCCCGAGGCGACGCTCTGTATCGCTTGTGGCGGAAACTGACACCCAAGGCATCCGAGGAATCAAACTCACGCAGACACTGACCGACCCCGCGCAACTGGTCTTCTCACACAGGACATGGGAATGAGCGACCAAACTCACGACCGCACACGTCGCGGCTACGGAGTGATAGACCAGGCAGATCTGGTGGATGTGACGTCGTACGACAGTTTCCCGGCGAGCGATCCACCGTCCTGGATCGCCACGGGAATTGGGTCGCCGCATTCAGAAGATCCAGACGATCGAACGGCGACGCGCGCGCCTCCGCTGCGGGAGTGCGCGCCGGCTTGACCGGGCTGGCTATCGCTATCGCGATTGTAGTCGCGGTTCGGAGACATCGGCAGCAGTGCCTAACGTACTTTGAGCGCGACGCAGCACATCCCGGGTTTCGGATCGAGCCGCGGTTCCACGCCGGGTACGTCCAGGCCAGCGACCACGCCTTCGATCAGCGCCAGGTTCATCCCGCACACCAGCTGCCGATGCTCGCTGGCCAGATAATGAAAGGGACAGTTGCGCAGGCGGATTTCGCCGCCTTGCTGCTCGGGCTCGTAACCCTGGGCGGACAGGGCGGCCATCGCGCCTGCGACGAGACGCTTCTTTCCTGGTCGCGAGCCTGCGCGCGTTCTGGCGTCGCGTCCGATCTCTTCGCCGATCGCGCGCGCCGTCGGCGCCAGTGATGCGGACGCGTGCGGCGAATTGGCGTCCATCGCCGTCGCCAGGATCCGTCCCGCGAGTTTGTAGCTGCGCTGCGGAAGACTGACCTCGAGCTCTCGCGCCGACCGGCGATAGAGCTTTGCCGGGCGCCCGGCCCCCGGACCGGTTCGCCCCGACAGTCGGCGAAACGACGTTTCGAGCAAGCCCTCCGCGACCAGGCGGTCCAGATGGAAGCCTGCCAGCTCTCGGGAGACACCCACGGACTGTGCCGCTTCCTCCCGGCTCACGTCCCGCTGCCGGTACGCGACGTAGAAGTACAGCGACCGCCGCACTGGTTCCTGCAGCACCGCCAGCCCCGCGATCTGTCGCTCCAACTCCTGGTTTTCCATGCTCACAATCTAAAACAAAGAACCGCTTTTAAAAAATGCTTGACAACGGCGGGTGAGAAACACTATAACTAATCACTACTTTTTTAGACACATCCTTCATTCAGCAAGGGACACACCATGTTCATCACCGCCGCCGCCCTGGCCATCACCAGCGCCGCTTTTCTCCCACCTGCAGTTCAGCACACACGTCCCGCTCCGCACGATCCGGTCGTGGCGGAGGCGCCACTCGATCGAGCGCAATTCCACGACGCGATGCGTGCCCTCTGGGAAGACCATGTCACCTGGACCCGGCTCTACATCGTCAGTGCGGTTGCCGGTCTCCCCGACGCGCAGGCTGCCGCCGAGCGGCTCCTGCAGAACCAGACCGACATCGGCAACGCGATCAAGCCCTTCTATGGAGAGGCGGCCGGCGACCGGCTGACCGCGCTTCTCAAGCCGCACATTCTCATCGCGGCGGAGCTCGTAACGGCGGCAAAGGCCGGTAACAACGCTGAGGTGAAAGGCGTGTCAGCGCGATGGTACGCCAACGCCAACGAGATCGCCGATTTTCTGAACGCGGCAAATCCGAAGAACTGGCCGCAAGCGACGATGCGCGACGAGATGCGCCATCACCTCGACCTGACGCTCGAGGAGGCGCAGGCGCGACTCCGCGGCGACTGGAAGGCCGACATCGCAGCGTATGAGAAGATCCATCATCACATCCTCGGCATGACCGATGCGCTCAGCAAGGGTATCGTGACTCAATTCCCGGAGCGGTTCAACTGATGGGTACCTCACCACAACTGGTGCGGACGCCGCTCGTGCCCGGGGCACATGGCACGAAGGACCATGCCGCGCGCGGCCGGTTGGAGCAGCGGGATGCCGGCGAACACCAGCTTCTCCGCACCACGGCGGCGTTCCGCGCGTTCCTCGAGTCGTTAGGTCTCGACCCTGAGGATCCGATCCTTGCGGGCACCGACCGGCGCGTCGCCCGTGCTTACCGGGAGCTGCTGGCCGGCCTGTCGGAGGACGCTGAGCCGACACTCACAGTGTTTCCGAACACCGAAGGGCACTCGGGAATCGTCCAGGTCACCGGCCTCCCGTTCTATTCCATTTGCGCGCACCATTTCCTTCCCTTCTTCGGTGTGGCGCACGTCGGCTATGTGCCCGGTGACCGCCTGGTTGGCCTGTCAAAACTCGGCCGCGTGGTCGACTACTGCGCGCGCCGGCCGCAGCTGCAGGAGCACTTGACCGAGCAGATTGCGACGTATCTCGATCAGCGGATTGCTCCGCGAGGAGTCATGGTCGTGCTCGAAGGCCGGCACTTGTGCATGGAGATGCGTGGGCTGTCCAGGCCTAACGTGATGACGACGACGACCGCCGTCCGTGGCCTGCTGGAGGACCCCCGCAGACAACAGCAGTTCTATTCGCAACTACGGGTCACGGGTTCGAGAACGGATCCCGAGGACATCTGATCATGCCGCACTACACATATCTCATGGTGGGAGCCGGGATGACGGCGGATGCCGCTGCGCGCGGGATCCGTGAACTCGATCGAACGGGTACGATCGGCGTCATCGGCGCAGAACAGGATGCCCCGTATGCCCGGCCACCACTGTCGAAGGGGTTATGGAAAGGCGAGCCGATCGCAAGTATCTGGCGCAACACGACCGAGCTCGATGCGGACCTGCACCTCGGACGGCGTGCCACCTCGGTTGATCTGCAGGCGAGGCGCGTCACCGACGATCGAGGGATGCAATACACCTTCAACCGGCTGCTTTTTGCGACTGGCGGCACCCCGCGCCGCCTTCCGCTCAACGATGATGAGGTAATTTATTTTCGCACGCTCGGGGACTATCGTCGGCTGCGCGCGCTCGCCGATCAGGGAAAGACGTTTGCGGTGATCGGCGGAGGCTTCATCGGCTCCGAGATCGCCGCCGCGCTCGCGCAGCACGGTTGCCATGTCACGATGCTGTTCCCCGACGACGGAATCGGTGCCCGGGTTTTTCCGTCCGACCTCGCCCGCCATCTCGTCGACTATTACCGGGAGAAAGGAGTCGATGTTCGGTCCTCGGAGCGCGTGACCGCGCTGAACCGGCAGGGATCGCAAACGATCGTGCAGACAGAGAGCGGGTTTCGCCTGGCCGTGGATGCCGTCGTCGCCGGCATTGGCATCGTGCCTAACGTGGAACTGGCATCCGCGGCCGGCCTCGCCGTTGATGATGGCATCATCGTCGATAAGCACCTGATGACGGCGCAGGCCGGCGTATATGCCGCCGGTGACGTCGCGCGCTTCAACGCCCCGCTCCTGGGCCGACACATTCGCGTAGAACATGAGGACAATGCGCTGAGCATGGGTCGCGCCGCAGGACGTGCCATGGCGGGGGACGTTACTTCATATGCGCACCTGCCATTCTTTTACTCCGACCTGTTCGACCGTGGTTACGAGGCCGTCGGAGAACTTGAGCCGCGCGGAGAAGTGGTCGCGGACTGGAAGGAAAAGTTCGTCGAGGGCGTGATCTACTACCTGTCACACGGCCGAGTTCGTGGAGTGTTGCTCTGGAACACGTGGGGACAACTGGACGCCGCCCGCGCACTGATCGCTGAGCCGGGACCGTTCGAGGCTCGCGACTTGAAGGGGAGAGTAAATGCCGCCGCAATTGCGACTTAGAGCTCGGTGCCGCCGAAAGAAACATCGTGACTACGCTTTCAGATGAAGCCGCTATCGCCATCCCGGCACGCTATGGATGAGTTACGGAGATTTTCGGCAGACTCTGTGTGTCATTCTGATCACTGAAGTTTGCAATTCTGGCAATGGACTCAGGCACGCGACATGCCTCGACACGGAACCGCTGCTCACCGCGAACGCCCCGGCGGTGAGCAGGCACTTCCATTGGGGCATCTCACAACGAGGTGACGATATGCTTTCGACCATGAGAAATCGTTTCGCCACCCCATTCGACTCGGCCTTCGAGCCGTGGAGCGATCTTCGTCGCGAAATCGATCGCCTCTTCGATTCGGCGTTCTCAGGCGTTCGGCCCGTCGGCGTGCGAAACGGAATGGAATGGGCTCGGGATCTTCGGTGAGTATGCCCCTTCGAATGACCTCGGGTTCTCGTTGATGCACGCCGGGCTGCAAAGCGATGTGACGCTCCTGTCGCAGCCATGGTTCGGGCGCGTGATGCCGATTGCGTCGTTAGGTGCCGGTGTGCTGCACTCCAACGTCGATGCTGTGCATGAAATGTCGGGGGCAGTGTTGAGCCCCGTCCCGCTTGGCACGCGATCGACGACGCGCGTCACGATGACGCCCGCTGCAGGATTGAAGCTTGCGCTGTGGCGTGACTTCGGTCTGCGAGTCGATGCCCGTGACCTGGTCACGTTCCGCGACGGAACGCGCCACAACTGGCAGCTCACAGCGGGATTGAGTTTCCCCTTCTAGAGGGTTGACGCGCGGGCAGCGGACTACCGCTGCCCGCCACGCACTCTGCCACGCAGGTGCGATGTAGTTGCGGATGCGCACCGAACGTGCGGCGAAGTCCCTGTTCAAAATAGCGACCGGCACTCGGCCGCCGTTCCTATTGACAGCGATAGGAGTACTGGCGATCCTTCTATCGCCATCGATAGGAGTCACGTGAAGGATTCTCGTGACCATTCGCCTGCAGACTGATGTCCTTCCAATCCTCATCATGTCCACTCGTGCATCCGGCGGGACACCCCGCCTCGTTGCTGCCTTGACGGCGGCACTCTTCAGCGCGCCTCTCTCGGCGGGCACTCAGCAACCTTCAAAGGACGTCGTCATTGCCCGCGTCGACTCGATGGCCCGGGCTTACATGGCCGAGAAGGGACCCGCGAGCATGTCTGTGGCCATCAGCCGGGGGAATGAGACGCTGGTCCAGCGCGCCTGGGGTGTGGTGGATATCGCAACCCACCGCCCCGCGACACCGGCCACCGTCTACAAAATCGGCTCCGTCAGCAAGCAGTTCACGGCGGTCCTGCTGCTCAAGCAGGTCGAGCGCGGCAAGCTCGCCCTCACCGACTCCATCGGCCGCTATCTCACCACCGGCCTGCGCCCAGAGTGGCGGGCGCTCACTATCGAGCAACTCCTCAACCACACCGCCGGGATGCAGAACGACCTGAAGCGGGAAGGCCGTCCCGACGAGGAGGTCTCGAGCGCCACCATGATCGCATGGGCAGCGCGGGACACGATGCCCTTCCCACCCGGCACTCGCTTCGCGTACTCCAACGTCGGGTACCTGCTGCTTGGCGCGCTGGTCGAGAAGCTCTACGGCAAACCGTACGGCGCGGCGTTGCGTGAAGAAATCGCGGGCCCGCTCGGGCTCCGGACTCTCGCCTGGTGCACCGATCCGGGGAAGGACACGTTGGTCGCTACAGGCCACCAGTACCTCGGGCCGGGGAAGCTCGAACGGTCCCCGTACGCGCATCCCTCCAAGTCGTTAGGCGCTGG
>Ga0079217_10000027_pt1 | contig 25097 bp, 26 predicted proteins | sample NCAS200_FD_76343 | JGI IMG/M metagenome (GOLD analysis project Ga0079217, IMG submission 76343) | Agricultural soil microbial communities from Utah to study Nitrogen management - NC AS200 | ecosystem: Environmental > Terrestrial > Soil > Agricultural land | place: USA: Utah | collected 2014-06-11 | reverse complement strand
GATAACGCATTGCTCGCAGTGCCACACAAAAGGCTTTCGCAGATATGGGTGATGGATGCGGATGGCGATGCCCGTACCGCTGTGCAGCTGACCACCGGGCAAATGGACGGGCCCCCCGGAATTGCGACATTGCCAGACGGGCGTGTCGGATACGTCAGCCGGGTCGGTGAAAACTTGACCATCTGGGTCATGAACCCTGATGGATCCGACCAACATCAGATCGGTCTTCAGATGCCCTTTGTCGAGGAATTGCGAGCCACGCCTGACGGACATTTCTTCATTTTTTCCGCTCGCCGCAACGGTTTTAGTCATCTCTACCGAATCGGGACGAACGGACGGGATCTTAAACAGTTGACCGACGGCGAAAGTGACGAGGTCTCTTCGACAATTTCGCCGGATAGCCGTTGGGTCTATTACGTTTCCGATTTTCGTGAGGGCGGTGTTTCGAAGGCGCACCTACGAAAAACCTCGATGGACGGCAGCCAAACAGTTAATTTGAAAGAGTTGGAAGGCGGCTTGCTTCCCGATTTGTCACCGAATGGAAAATTTATCGCCGCACTCGTCGGTCGCAAACTAACGATCTTATCCAGTTCCGATGGCACTCTCATGAATTCGCTAGATGCTCACAAATGGGCGCACTGGTGGACTGGGGCTAGATGGACGCCGGACGGCCAGTCTCTCACTTATCTGGTACCTCGCGAAAATACCTCCAATGTTTGGGTGCAAGCCCTTAGCGGATCGGCCCCCCGTCAGCTCACGACATTTCCTAAAGGCTACATTTACGAGTATGCCTTCTCGCGGGATGGTAAGAAACTCTATGTCGCCCGCGGCTATCAGATCAGCGACGCTATAATCATCAAAAATTTCTGAAAATTAGGGTTTTTGAAGTTGTTTACATCCATTCCCATCGCTTAATAGTCACTTCCATTTAATTCCTGACTCAAGATATGCGTTCGCGGTCCCCCCGCGCCGCAACAATCATCCGACACTTAAATACTGGTTATGTTTTTTGTACGCGGGAATTACTTTGGCAAGACGTTAGTTGATGATACCTGGTTCCCCTGCATAGTCGATCATCTTAGTCGCTGGAATATACGTCGTTCAACTTTCGAAAGTGGTACCCCATTGCCGCCAATCGCAGTGTTTCGGCAATGTTGTCGTGATGCTTTATAAGCGCCTTAGTAAAGAAGCGCCAGAACTCTTTGCGCTCCCCATCAACTATTCCAAGCTTGAGCATTACCCGCGCGAACGCCGTGACAGCGCTAAAAACACTGTAGCGTTGAGGCTCTACAAACTGCTGCGCCGTTCGTTTCATCGAGTCAAGCGCTCGCTGATAAAACTCACGTGGAGAGTAAATGGTCTGCATGATCGACTGATAGCCCTTAATCAGCACGGCCGGATCCATGCGAGTCTTGAAGTTCAAGCTGCAGCTCGTGTTGTTCCCAGAAGCTTCTCCCAATAGACGTCCTTCTCGCTCCAGTCGTCTCCATAACTGCGTATCGGGAAGCGCATTTAGTAGCCCGACCATCGCCAGAGGAATCGCGCTTTCTCTGATGAAGTCGATCTGTCGTTCAAAAATGTCCTCGGGATCGTTGTCAAAGCCGACGATAAAGCCTGCCATCACTTCCATACCATAGCTCTGAATCGTTTTTACTGCTTCGAGCAGGTTGCCTCGGTTTTGCGACTTCTGAGCTTCTTTCAAACTCTCTTCTACCGGAGTCTCAATGCCAAGGAATACGCGTCGAAAACCGGCTTCCCGCATATCTTTGAGTAGCGGCTCATCGTCTGCCAGATTCACGCTTGATTCAGTGAGGAGAGAGAACGGATAACCATTTCGTTTCTGCCACTCTGCGAGCGCGGGCAGTAACAATCTGACATTCTTCTTGTTGCCGATGAAGTTGTCGTCCACGACAAATACGGTTCCGCGCCAATTGAGATCCCGCAATGCTTCAAACTCAGCCAGCATCTGCTGAATGCTCTTGGTTCGTGGCACACGCCCGTAGATTTCAATGATGTCGCAGAATTCGCACGAGAACGGACAACCGCGCGAATACTGTACGCTCATTGAGCTATAGCGCTTCAAATTCGCAAGGTGAAAGTCAGCGACAGGCGTGACGGCAAGCGGTGGACGTTCGCCCGCCTCGTAGCGGGGTTTTGCGACTCCCGCCGCCAGATCGTGAACGAATTGCGGTAACGTAGTCTCTGCCTCTCCGACAAAGATGTGATCCGCGTCCGGCAGGTTCTCGATCGTCGTGGTGACGTATGGACCACCAAGCACCACACGTTTCCCAAGCGACTTGCACCGTTTCACGACTTGCTTGAGCGAATCTTTCTGCACCAGCATGGCCGTGGCGAATACCATGTCGGCCCATTCGATGTCGGCGGTCTTTAGCGACTCCACATTCAAATCAATCAGCCGCCGCTCCCAGTCCGGCGGTAGTAATGCAGAAACGGTCAATAACCCTAATGGTGGAAATGCACATCGCTTACCCTCGAATGGCAAGGCGTGTCGAAAACTCCAATAGGTATCGGGAAACTCCGGGTTAACTAACAAAACTCTCATAACGACACCCTCCAGAGGTCACTCTACTGGTCCATGTTCCGGGGCAACGACTAACTGTGGGACGCCGGCAGTTCGCGCACCCATACGGCGCAACCAGCGGAAATGAGACGAGAGTCCAGCACGAAAAGTAGTGTGCTCGCCATATCTCACTCCGAAATCTCGACAGGTCTGTTCGACGAGGTTTGAGATGGCAGGGTAGTTAACGTGACACACGCGAGGGAAAAGGTGGTGTTCGATCTGAAAATTCAAACCACCAAGGAGCCAACTCTCGACTCTACTGCGTCGAGCGAAGTTCACCGTGGTTTCGACTTGATGGATCGCCCAGGCATTTTCCATCGAGCCGGAATCCTCGTGCGGCATCGGGAAGTCGGCCTCTTCAACGCAATGAGCCAATTGAAACACAACGCTAACGACCACTCCCGCAAGACCGACTATCAGAACGTAGAACAGGAGCACCATCCAGAGGGGATGGACCAAAAGCGGCAAGCCAAAAGCCAGTGTGAGAAATAACACTTTACCGCCGACAAATCCGGCAAGTTCCCACCTTTTCGGCCGCGGCATGCGTGTGAGTCCAATCCGGCCAAGGATCACGTCTCGGAAATCATCGTAGAGATTCCACTTGACGACATTCAATCCGTAGAGTGGCCACAAATAGAAATGCTGCCAGCGATGAAGTTTGAATCTCTTCTGATGTGGCGTTAACCGGCCGAAAAAAGCGATATCGATATCGGCATCATGGCCCGTGATGTTTACGTAAGTATGATGTACGACCACGTGTTTCCAGTGCCATACGTAAGAACTGGCGCCGATTAGATCCATCGTCATGGCCGCCAACCGGTTGATCCAGGCGTGATTTGAATAGGAATGATGACTGCCGTCGTGTTCGATATTAAAGCCAATCGCAGCCATTGACAGGCCCAGTAGGGCTCCAAGCGGCAAAGCTTGCCACCAGGATCCTGCCACGAACACGAGCAAAGAATAGAACCCACCGAAGGCCGCCAGAATAATTGCACTTTTCAAATACATTGCCGGACAGTCGCGCGGACTGCGCTCGGAAGTGCGAAAATAGTCGTCGACTCTTCGCCTTAACTCTTTATAAAAGACACTGTCTCTCCTGAAGGTTAACCGGTTTTGAGCAACATCGCGAATATGATCAACTGCCATTCTTAAAGACTCCCAGAACTGCTTATCGAGACTTTGATGCCTCGACTACGCTATGTTACGGATCACACATAGCAACTTCTTGTCAAAACGTGGGTAGACTGGTGAAGTGACAAAAAGATTACAACCGTGGAGTTAGTGTGTGTGATAGTGCACAAAAAAAGCAGGAGTCAGATTGTGAGATTTCGAAGGATCTAAACGGGACTCAATTCAGGTAGGCATCCGTTTCGGCTTTAATAATCGCGTAACATTCACAGGATTTCGCTTCCAAACCACGGCGATCAAGAACAGTGATTATTCCTCGACTGTAACTAATTAGCCCGGCAGCTTGTAACGCGCCGGCTGCTTTGCTTACGCCTTCGCGCCGGACGCCCAACATGTGGGATAAGAATTCCTGGGTCAACGGAAATTCTTCTGCTCCCAGACGATCGTTTGTCATCAATAACCATCGCGCCAGACGAGCATTAACCAGATGAAAGCGGTTGCACGCAGATGATTGAGCCACCTGAGTCAGGAGTGAATTCGAGTAACGATGCAGGAGGCGATGTAAACTGCCAAGCCGGTTTGCTTCCGTTCGTACAGCCGCTGAACTCATCCGCATTGCTGTGCCTGAGCCCTGCACCAGAGCACGTGTTGGCGATGAGGCGACTCCCATAAAGACGTCAAGACCAGCCATTCCTTCATTTCCAACCATTCCCACTTCAAGCCACGATGTCTCTGATGTTCGCGAAATCAAAGAAATGATCGAATCGTTAGGAAAGTAGACATACTTAATTACATCGCCAGGTTCGTACAACTCCTCGCCAAAAGCCAAACTCACCGTCTTCAGTTTGGGCAATAAACGCTTGTATTCACTGTGCGGAAGTGTCGCGAGCAGCCGGTTGGTCCGCAGGCCGTTATCACTATTGTTTTTCAAACTGGCATCCTCATGACCTTCTATGAATAGCATTCGAGCGCTAACGGGTCTGTGCGCGAACACACATACCGACCGTGGATTGTGTTTTGCTATGTTATCTGGCGATATAGGGCAAAATAGAACAAGCTGGTCAGTTATGTGTGCTAACACACATATGTGTTATAGTGCAGGGCAAAGCGATTAGCCTGCTTTGACACTTGGATCGAGTCTTTCCCTCCTCCTCTTGGCCATTTGCGTGATTAGCGCAGATGAAAAGGCTCTTAAATTACCCCGGAGATGGAAGATGAAAATACTGCTCTACAATCCAGACAATGGTGTCACGCGCAACTTCATGCCGCACTTGTGGATGTTTCTCCTGCAAGCGATTACGCCTCCCGGTCATGAAGTTATTCTCATTGATGCGAATGCGCGTGCGATGAGCGATGAGGAGATCGTCCGGTTTATTAAGAAAGAAAAAATCGATCTCGTCGGCATCGGTGCAATGACGAGGATGGCCGAAAAAGCCTACCGAGTAGCCGATGCGATCCGGCTGGCGGGCGTGCCGGTTGTGATGGGTGGTCCACACGTTACCGAAGTTCCTGACGAAGCGCTCGGTCGGGATGGAGGGCCCCGTCACGCTGACGCGATCGCGCTAGGTGAAGCTGATGAAACGTGGCCCCAAATAGTTGAAGACGCTGCTCGTGGTGCACTCAAGGATGTCTATGAGCCTGTTGACGATACAGGCAAAGAACGGAAACCCAGTCTTCAGCCTTACCCGGCAATTCCGTGGGACACCCTGAATCTCGATCAATTTAATTTCTTTCCGCGTTTCCTGGGGCCCTTGCTCTCGCGCGTCGGGCCGCATTGGCGCACGCTGCACATCGTTCCGATCGAGTCAGGGCGAGGCTGTCCGTATGGTTGTGAGTTTTGCACGGTCACCGGATTCTTCGGCGACTCGATACGCTTCCGCACAAATCAAAGCATCGTTGACGAGCTGCTGATGTTGAAGGCTCGTGCTAAAGCTGATGGCGGATTAGTCTCAGTGTTTTTTGTTGACGATAACTTTGCGATCAGTATCAAACGAACGAAATCACTCTTACGCGACATCATCGCTGCTGGTGCGCAACTCCCCTGGATCGCGCAGATTAGTGCCAATCTCTTGCGCGATCAGGAACTGGTCGATCTGATTGCAAAATCCGGCGGGAAGGTCATCTTTATTGGAATGGAGTCGATTGACCCAGTAAATCTGGCCGATGTTAAGAAGGGATTTAACAAGCCCGAGGAATACACGGGCGTGCTCCAACGCCTTGCCGATCGAAAAATCTTTGCGATCACTTCCTTCATCATTGGTATGGATAACGACACACCCGGCGTGGCAGAGCGGATTCTGGAACAAATCCGGAGTTGGCCTGCCGGGTTACCGGTGTTCGGCCAGCTCACACCGTTTCCCTCTACACCGCTGTATAAACGGCTGGAAGCAGATGGCCGTCTGGTTCGACCCAAACACTGGTTGAAGTTTGAGAAAAACACGATGGCCCACGTACCGCTTAAGATGACCATCGAGCAGACTCACCACGAGCTCCATTATGCGTGGGCTCGCTCGTACGACGCTGAACGCAATGCAGAGGCGGTTCAGTCGATGAGCTACGCAGCAGTTGGTCCCCGGATTTTTCACTTCATCACGCGGCTCGCGTTTCGCGCGATCTATTTTCCGCAAACAACCAGGCGAGCGTGGCTCAAAGTATTTTTTGAGAATAGGCGGACCGTCTTTAGCCTTGCGAAAGAAGCAACTCGTACCTTGCTGACTTCGAAGAAACGGATGGTGGGAAAAGATAATAGCTCCGCTGTGAGAACACCGCTGAGTGCAGATACTACCCGCTGAACGTTGACGTAAGACAAATGAGATCGAAGGACTGTTAACCGAGTAATCGATCGAACTCGTCTTTTACAACTCGATAACACTCGCAGGCGGTACCTTCCAATTTCTGGCGGTCCAGGATCTGTATGCGGCCCCGCACGTAACTTATCGCGCCTATGTCCTGGAGATGACCGGCGGCCACCGTAACGCCTTCGCGGCGTACGCCCAACATATCCGCGATCAGTTCCTGAGTCATTATCAACTCATCCGTATCAACCCGGTCGTGGCTTAACAACAGCCAACGGCAAAGTTGCTCCTCCACTGAGTGCAGCCGGTTGCAAACGGCGGTTTGCGATATCTGGGTAATCAGTGCCTGGGTATAACGCAGCAACATGCGTTGGAACTCACCACCTAAGGCGAATTCTGCCTGTAGCACCTTCGCCTTCATGCGAATTGCGTCGCCTGCACTTTGGATCACGGCCCGGTTGGGCATCGTTCCTCCCCCCATAAAGAGGGCGATCCCAACTACACCATCATTGCCCGTCAATCCCATTTCGGCGCTGGAGCCGTTTTCCATCGTGTAAAGCAAAGAGATAATCGCCGTTGTTGGGAAGTACACGTAATCCAAATGTCCACTGAATTCGTAGACAACATCGCCAAGTGAAAACGAGATTTGTTGCAAGGTTGGGAGCAGGCGTTCGATTTCGGCTGGTGGCAGGGCTGCCAACAGCCGATTCTTACTGGGATCCATGCGTCTCGAAGAAACTGGCACGCCCTAATCTCCACTTTCTCTTGCACTGGCGCCAAAAGAAGGTTGCGTGTTTCCGCTCGTGAGGAGAGCATATCACGCATGTGCGCTAGCACACATATGGTCCATTACCTGAGTTGATCTTAGAAAAGGTAAGAAACCGTCGCTGACTCGGGTAGTGGAGCGAGGAAGAAGAGCAGACACTGGAGATTTAGAGCCCGGTCGCGCTTAAGTCGCCTCGCAACTGAAAGAACAGCAACACTGCCAACCAAATCAGAAATAGGCTCAGGAACAGCGCGTTCGTTTTTGCACTGAACGATTTCTCTTCAGCTACGGCATATGCCTGGAGCACACCCGGTTTAAAGGTTAGAAAGCACTTCGTACAAGACGCTGCATCTGTAAAGCAACGACGACCACAGTCCGGACATTGTGTAAGACTCATCCTTTTATCCTGCCTCGCTTCCAGCCATCAGTTTCTTCATTCACAGGTTGATTAATCGTGCCTCGCTTGCGACCACTTTTTGAACATTACCTGATGAGACCGCCGAGCGAAGGAGCGCTGAACAGACGGTGCTCCGTCGATGTCTTTGACGGAACCGTTCATGGGTATTCTGTCATTTGCCTGACCCTCTGTGAGCCATAGGTTTTGTTCCTCCCAGCGCACTGCATCAAAGTCTTTTTGTACCTGCGCATGGGTTTCAACGATTGTTTCTTGCATGATAGATATCCGTTCATTAAGGATTTCTTCTGGTTCAGTTTTAGCCGATGCGAGTGAATGCGTCTGTGCGCTAACACACGGATGGTTGCGCGATCATTAGGCACAGTGTGCGCAGGTCTGGTATATATGTCAAATATGAAATATAGCTCGGATAGACAATATGTCTCGTACATGGTAAATACCCTTATCGAAAGGAAGGCCCCAATGATTGAGGTTCGCATAGGCCAACTACTTAAAACTCGCGGACGAACGTTTTATTGGCTGGCGAAGGAGACGGGTATTAGCCATACGACCTTGTGGCGCTTGAAAAAAGGCAAGGCGCCGGGAATCAACTTCATCACGCTGGAAAAACTATGTGCGACACTCGATTGCCAGCCGGGTGATATGTTTGCGCTTCTTAATCAAACAAAGAGACGCACGAAAAAGAGATGAATTAGTTTTCGGCCCGGGACGAATCGTTGAGGCTGGCGACATTAAGGTGCCATTTTCGCAAGTTAACGTGGCGTACGGCGAGCAATAGTTAGGGAGAGTGATGAGAACCGCTTCGAGCATGTTCGAGCAATTCACGCTGGGGATTGAAGAAGAGTTTCAGATTGTAGATCCGCATACGCGCGAGTTGCGCTCCCACGTTTCCGAAATCCTTGAAGAAGGCAAGATGTTGTTAGGCGAGCAAGTCAAACCCGAGATGATTCAATCGATGGTTGAGGTCGGAACCTCCGTTTGTGCCGACATACAAGAAGCCCGAGCCGATATCATAAAACTACGTGGGATGGTCTCCACCCTCGTGCGCAAGCAAGGCTTAATGATTGTCGCTGCCGGCACTCACCCATTCTCGGATTGGCAGGAACAAAAGATTTACAAGAACGCACGATATGAGTCCATAGTTGAAGAGAATCAGATCATTGCGCGTTCGCTGCTTACTTTCGGTCTCCATGTACATGTCGGTATTCCGAATCCCGAGCGCGCAATTCAAATCATGAACGCAATACGCTACTTGCTTCCGCACGTGCTGGCCCTCTCAACTTCATCGCCCTTTTGGGTTGGAGTAGATACAGGTTTGAGATCCTATCGCTCGGAGGTGTTCGCCAGGTTCCCGCGCACCGGCATCCCCGATTACTTCGAGTCGCGTGGCTCATTCGACCAGTATGTGGAACTACTGGTCAAAACTGGTTGTATCGACGACGGTAAGAAGATCTACTGGGATGTTCGGCCGCATCCGTTTTTTCCCACCCTGGAGTTTCGCATCTGCGACATCCCCACGCGCGTTGATGACACAATCGCTATTGCCGCTCTGCTTCAGGCGATGGTCGCTAAAGTCAATAAGTTGTTGGACCGCAATCTCACTTTCCGGCTGCATCACAAAATGCTGATTGAAGAGAACAAGTGGCGCGCTGTACGGTATGGGCTCGACGGCAAAATGATCGATTTCGGCAAAGGGGCCGAGGTTCCGGTTCGGGATCTTATTCGTGAACTGCTCGAGTTTGTTGATGATGTGGTAGACGATCTCCGCTCGCGCAAGGAGATACGACACATCCGTACGATTCTCGATCGAGGGACATCAGCGGACGAGCAACTTCGCGTTTGGGAAGAGACGGAAGATATGAATGCGGTCGTGGATCGGTTGATTGAACTGACAATGGAAAATGTCCCTCGTGAAACAACTGCGATCGCGTAGTAGGCGTCGTTTGACGTTCATAGTCGTATACGATATATATCCTGCACTTGACATATAGTGCTTGCCAGCGTAAGGTTCTTGTTGAATCGAGCCTGGCTTACTCCCTTCTCAGCTCCTCTGGAATCGACCAGATCTCCTGAAGTCCACAGCCACCAAACGAGGAGCACTACAATTAATCATCAAAGAGTGCTACAGCGGCAAGCATGAAGACTCTTTACGCAATGAGACGCGCCAATGGCGATTGGTTTGCTGTTGCAGACAATGGCAATCTTCGGATGCCGATTTTCAAGAGCAGCGCCGACGCGATGACAGCCTATTGGCGTGATTCCGGAATGGAATGCTTTAGGCCAGTGACGTTCGATGCGCACTCACTCGAGGAGCTCAGGAGGACCGACGGCCAAACTGCGTCCTTCTTCATGATCACCGATCCCTCCCGTCACCTGAAGCATGGTCTGCGACTCAGTTTTACTGAGCTGGCGCCGTTTATGGTGACTTAACAGAGAGGCATGACCGCGTATGACAACACGAGTGGCAACAACAAACATCGGTTTTAAGGATGATAACTGGCCGGGAATCGTCTCGCGATTTCAGTTGGTTCTTCTCGCCGGTCGCAGAAGCAAGCAACTCTTGAAAGGTGCGCTTCCGCGAATTCCAGCGGATCCACTGAAGCGAAGAAACACGACCATAGCTCTTGAGGAGTTGAGACTAGGGCTTGTACCTTTCACGGCCCAAATGGGAAACGGCTCGCAAATAAGTCCCACTGCAATCGACACTGTCGAGAGCCTGACCCCGAGTGGAGCAGGCCACGATTTTGATTTGCGAAACGCCGGGTAGGTCAATGAAAGGTCTTAGACTTTATTTCGATCTCAAGAGACCCGATCCGCAGGGCGGAGGTCTCATCTTCTACAGTCACCGCGCAGGTGGTCCATATTATCGCTGGCGATACGAAGCGCTACGCGGAGAATGGCTGTGTTCTCGGATGCATGCTGGCGATTTAGTAGTGACGGAACTTGTCTCGGCGCCCTGGAAAGAGGTACCCGCTGGGCTCAGGACTACTCTCGATCTACATTATGTGGAATAGCGCTAGAGCGCATCAGCTTCATCATCGTACTTGTCTCTTCGATGAGCCGCGCTGGCTGCGGCGGTATCCATGTATTCGTGGAATCTTACGACTTTGCCATTACACACCGTGAACACATGGGCAAAGTCACCGCCGAACTCCCTACCGGTAGATTTAACACGCCAAGCGTAATGACCAAGAGCGACGACTTTGTCTCCGTGAGCGATAAACTCTCTTGGCTCAAAGTGCTGAACGTCCTGAGTGTCTACCAGAGATGCAAAGAATTGCCCCATCTGTTCATGACCTCGACGTTTCCCGGCAAATGGCACATTCTCTATTTCGGGTAATTGCCATTCGATGTCATCAGAAAGCAGATTCAGTAGGGCCTTAATGTCTCCACCTCTGAAAAACCGGTAGACTTCTTGTACGATCTTCGTGTTCCCGTTTTCGATCACGACGTGGTCCTTTCTCTATCCTTCCGAACCCAAAGCTCGACCGCTTAACTTCACGCACACTTTGTGTATGTGTCTCCTTCATCCTCTCAAGTCTCAGTTGCTTGACGGTCACTTTAGGACATAAGAGATTAAGTACGCCGGAGTTCTTTTTAAACTCGACCACCCAGGACCGAACCCCATGTAGTGCTTTGTTACGCATGATGGGTTTGATCCTGGATCGAGTCTCTCTTGCTCGCGTTAGTGAAGATTAGTAGCCGGCGTAGCCATCCGCATACCCACGCTCGTATGCCTCCCGGAAGTAACGCTGGAACGCTTCGCGGTCGCCGAGACGAGAACTATAGTCCTTGGTTGCTTTCTGGTAGGTACTGTGGCGTTCGAAGCCGTTAGCATTGCGCGCCCTACGATCTTCGCGGCCCTGTTTGACACCCTCATTGAAACCAGCATTCAGAGCGGTTTGACGCAATTGGAACGAGCCGCCGTAGTTGCCGTAACCATCGTCGTCGCGACCTCTGCGACCCCGGTTACGATCATCATTGCGATCCCGCCGATCCCGGTTACCATCGTCGTTGCGATCCCGACGATCCCCGTTGTCCCTGGAATAACTTTCCGCGTTATATCCGTCTTCGAAGGCTTCACGGAAGTAGCGGCGGTAGAGCTCGCGGTCACCCAGACGGGGGCTGTAGCCTTTCGTGGCTCTCTCATAACTATTCAGGTTGCGGTACTCGGTGCGGTTGCCATTGCCGCGATCTTTGCGCCCTTCCTTAATGCCTTCTTCATAGCCGGCGTTTAGAGCGGTGCGACGCAGCTCCGAAGAGCCGCCATAGTTACCGTAACGATCCCAGTCGCGGCCACGTCTATCCTGGTTTACGTTGTCGCGGTCTCGAACCCAACGATCGTCTTGACTCTGTGCTTGAGCTGACGTGCTCAATACCATTCCTAATGCAAACAGCAACGGAAACACCAGAAGGGCGCTTCCGCTTCTGTTTTTCGATTGATCTCTCTTCATAATTGACTCCTTGTTCATGATGGCCCATTAAAGGTCATCTGGCACAATTTGTATGTGCAGTACCACACATAGGAATCAAAACAGGAAGAGATTGTTTGCGGATTGTTTATCTAACTCGCGAGATGTTATACGCGTTGGCCAGGAGGTTCAGATTCGTGCGCAATGTTGACCAATCGCTCGTAGCGCGGTCTGTGAGCGGGTTGTCACGCATGAAATTTTCGAGGGGTTGGGCCTGATCGAGCAGACGCTGGACGTCGTCCGAAACCAGCTGCCTGGCGTCGAAGCGAGTGCGGACTTGATCGGTCGCCTTTTTGAAACCGCGAACAGCATCATTCATGTTGCCTTCGCTTCTGGTGCGATCGTAAGGTCGTCGGAAAAAAGCATCCGTTAGACTTAAACGAAACTTATCGCCGCCATCTTCGATCTGCAGAATTAGCTGAGTGAGTTGCTCCTGGGATAGTCGGAACGAACCATTGGAGTCAACCTTCATTGGAACTAGTTGGTTCCACCGCCAACCGACGCCATAGGCACTCGCCAGCGTATTCAGGTTCGTTCGCACCGATGCCCAGTCCTTCTTGACCCGAGGGTTTAAAGTATTTTGGCTTATGAAGCTATTGATGGGCGACGCCTTTTGCAGAACGCTTTCAACGTCGGACGGAACCGCAAGCCTCCGAGTGAACTGATCCCTGAGGTGCTCAATCGCGAGGTCAAAACCATGTTGGAAGGCGCTGATGTCGTTTTGCGGCTTCGTTTGGTCGACACTCGTCTGGACCAATGACACATTGAGACTGCTGCGAAACCTGCTCGAGCTTCGTTCAAGTCGTTGCAACATGTTCCCGACCTGACGGGTGTTATTGCGGTTAGGCTGCGGCTGAGCCTGTACGTCCAGGCCGTTGACGATTGGAATGAGTAACAGGATAAAAACAAAAGTGATGCTTTTCATAATCGTCCAACTTATAACGTTTTGAGGCAGCAAGATCCGTGCGCTAACACACATACAATTAATATGTTTTGATGCAATATATCCCATACTTGACATATTTATCCTTAGCGTAGGGTGATGAACAAAATGATTAATCTTTATATCAATGAGCGACGGGTCGAAGACGTGACGATCCTCGATCTAAAAGGCAGGGAGAGAATTCGCGGCGTCACCATGGCGTTGCACGAATCGATTCGTTGCCTTGCTCGAGAAGGAAAAATTCAGGTTCTCTTGGACCTCACCTGGATCAAGCACATTGATTCGGGCGGGTTGGGCGAGCTTGTTTCAAGCCACGTAACTCTCGACGAAAAAGGTGGCGCGCTCAAGCTAATGCACATGAGCGAGACTGTCCATGAACTGATGACAGTCACAAAACTTTTGACGGTCTTCGATGTTTATGACGACGAACCGGAAGCCCTTGCCAGCTTTGAGGGCGAAACCTTAAGGCTTGTTGACCGTGTGGCCTCCTTCTAAACGAAAAGGCAAAAGACTTTCGCCTTCTGCCTTGTTTTCCCAGCAAAGATAATTTTGAGGTAGCTAATAACTACGGTTGCCGGGGTGATGCATTGCTATTCGGAGAGCTGTTCCCGTTAATGGAACGAACGCCTGAAGTGTTCTGATTCCCATTGTTGTTTTGCACTACACCCACGTTCGCAGGCGCATTGTTCGAGTTCAAGTTCCGATTGCCGTTCGCGGAATTACTGTCGGAGGTGCTACTGCAACCTCCGAGACCAACCACCGCAAGCAGACACATAATGACTAAAGTTCGCTTCATTCTATTCCTTCCTTCGAGGGCGCTTGTTTAGCGGTAAACCTGTTCGCCGCGATTTTTCTTCCAATCTTCCTCGAAGTAAGCAGCGTCTTCAGTATTACGCGGTGTTACACCCATCATGATTCCGCCCTGCCTGACGCCTTCTTCGTATTTCTTGACGCGTTCCTCCGGTATTCCTGAACCGATGAGAGCGCCGATCAATCCACCTGTGGCGCCGCCTGCTCCGGCTCCCGCCAAACCTGCTGCGATTGGACCAGCGATAAGTAATCCTAGTCCTGGTAAAGCCAGAGTGGTCCCAATTGCCGCGATTGCGGCCAACGTTGCTCCTACTGCTCCACCGATTGCCGCACCTGTCCCCGCGCCTTCGAGTGCCTTACTGCCGAGTTCAGTTTCACGGCCGTCGTCTGTGAAATGTTTCTTTCTGGTTTCGTCCGACATAACCAGGTTGACGTCATCTTGTCCGTAACCTCGATCGACCATAGATCCGTATGCGCGCTCCGCGCTCTCCCTGTCTGGGAATAGTCCGGTAACCATACCTGACCGTGCTGTTCTTGATGCTGATGTATCTGTCATATCTCTCCCTTTGACCTTTTATTGCTTGTTAAGTGAATGAATCTGAAGATTTCTACGTCACTGCGTTAAAGCGCGCAGTTTCACAGTTGCAACTTTGGAGCCGTGTTTCCTATAGAGCAGGCTCCCGCTCCCAATGACGATGCTGGGCGATCGATTTGACGAATTGATCCCCAAGGTTTTGAACATAACTCTCGCGACTGGCGACGAGTCCCGGTCGAAACTCAAGCTTGTCCGTTCGAGAGATCTCGTCGGCAGCAGTCACGATGCCGGCAGACGCAAGAAGTTCGACGCCGGCCCCGCTGGCAGCAATGGTCTTGCAGTGCTTGTACGCTTCGTTCAAAAAGTTAGCGACTTCAGGATCGCTCTTGAGCGATGCCACGCTGGCCTCTCCGTCAGGAACATAGAAAGCGTCGAACAAAACTGACGAGCCAGTGAGAAAGCTGAAATCTGCCTTGACCACCGTACCACTAGCTCCTGTCAGGACCCCGAGCCGCGGCGCAACAGTCATGACAACGGCGCCAGCTGTCATTAACGTCTGCTTCATATCCAGGAGCGCCGCGTCATCAAATCCATCCGCTACGAGAAAAGCAATTTTGCGGGTCTTGATCGTGTCGGTCGGAAAATTAGGATTGTCGATCATTCTCAAGGCTGGAGAGACATCCATTTCCTGAACCGCACGCTTCGGTTGAACCTTCTTTGGATCAACGTCACCGGGAACGCTCATGTTTATTGGCTTCTCCAGCTTCGCGGGAACAGCAGCACCAAGCCCTTGGCCCACTCTGTTAGCCAGCTCTTTGTCTACCTGGGCCAACAGAAACAACATTCGCTCTCTAATCGGAACCGTTTCCACTTTGCCCAACTCGAAGCGTAAAGCCCTGATGATGTGATTCTGTTCAACTTCAGACTGGCTCTTAAAGAAAAGCGTGGCCTGACTAAAGTGATCGTGAAAGCTGGGACTACGTTCACGAATTTTCTGCGCGTCGATCCTTTCGGCATGACTCGCAAAACCACTCATGTCGGATCCAGCCTGGAACGGACAACCACCTCTGAGGCTGTTGGGTTCATAACTTGTCTGACCCCGATTGATTGTTTGTCGCATGTAGCCATCGCGCTGATTGTTGTGCAGCGGAGCTATTGGCCGGTTGATCGGGATTTCATGAAAGTTTGGTCCACCCAAACGAATCAACTGTGTGTCGAGGTATGAGAAGAGACGGCCTTGCAGCAGCGGGTCGTTCGTAAAATCAATTCCGGGCACAACGTGGCCCGTGTGAAAGGCCACTTGCTCAGTTTCCGCAAAGAAGTTGTCAGGATTGCGATTCAGAGTCATCCTGCCGATACGACGCACGGGGACGATCTCTTCCGGAATGATCTTGGTCGGATCGAGCAGGTCAAAGTCAAAACTGAATTCATCTTTTTCTTCCACGATCTGAACGCCGAGCTCCCACTCCGGATAATCCCCATTCTCAATCGCTTCCCACAGATCGCGCCGGTGAAAATCAGGATCCTTACCCGATATCTTTTGCGCTTCATCCCAGAGGACCGCGTGCAACCCGAGCAGTGGCTTCCAATGGAACTTCACGAAACGCGCCTTCCCCTTATCGTTAATGAACCGGAAAGTATGAACGCCAAAACCTTCCATCATTCGCAGGCTTCTGGGAATCGCGCGATCTGACATCACCCACATAATCATGTGCATTGATTCAGGCATTAACGAGATGGAGTCCCAGAAGGTATCGTGGGCTGACGCGGCTTGCGGTATTTCGTTATGTGGTTCGGGCTTTACCGCATGAATCAGATCAGGAAACTTGATCGCGTCCTGAATGAAAAAGACAGGAATGTTATTGCCAACCAGATCGTAATTTCCTTCTTGTGTGTAGAATTTCACCGCGAACCCGCGTACGTCGCGTGCAAGATCGGTTGAGCCTCGAGATCCGGCGACGGTAGAGAAGCGAACGAACACCGGCGTTTTGATCGACGGGTCTTGAAGGAAATGCGCCTTCGTGTACTGGGCCATCGATTCATACACCTGAAAATAGCCGTGCGCTGCCGAGCCGCGTGCATGCACGACGCGTTCGGGAATACGCTCGTGATCAAAGTGCGTGATCTTTTCGCGAAGAATGAAGTCCTCTAACAGCGTTGGACCACGATTACCCGCTTTGAGCGAGTTCTGATTATCGTTTACGCGAACGCCTTGATTGGTGGTGAGGAATTCGCCCGCAACGTCTTCCTTATTCGCGGCAAGATCGTCAAGTTTACTGCTCTCATCACCGTAACCACCGTTGGTCGGCGGATCCGGAGTTTGTTCATTTTTGCCGGCAGTTCTTCCGTTATTCTTCCCCTTGATCATGATCTTCCTTCGCTCCGTTATCTTGCGCTCGCCTTTTTAGCTTTCGTATTAGTGGTTACTTTTGCACTCGCGGTTCTGGATTTCTTCGCTTCGGCAGCTTCGATTGCGGTGTCAACTTTTCTTGTTTCCTCGGGTGGAGGTAGCACCGCAGGCATTCCCAAAGCCTGGATCCATAGTTCACGCGTCCAACCGGCCGTGTGATAAAGATGCTCATCTTCCTCACGTTCGATTTGCTCATACGCGGGCGTTAAGAGCGCAGACTCTTCGCCCGTTGCTTTCTTTGCCAACTCTCCGATCAGCTCCCAATTGAGATGGTCTTTGGTTTCAGCCAGTGTGACACACTCAGCAGCCACAATTTGCGCGGCTTGAGGATCGGCGCATCTCAAAGCCAGTTCCATGGTCTTTACCAGGGAAGTGCCGAGATAACGAACGACTTTGCGACCCGGAGTCTCGGTATCAGGGTCAAGGCCTAGTGCCGTCAGTATTTCCGACAGAACTTGCACATGATTCTTGGTTTGCTCCAGATATTTGTTCCATTCGTCCCTCAGTTCCGTATTTATTGCGAGGCGCAGGGCGGTCGTGTATACCTGCACTCCGCCTTTTTCTGTCTCCAGCGCCTGGTACATAAGATCTAAGGGCACAGTTGCGAGCAATGTATTGTTTGTCATTTATCCCCCTTGTTGAGTCGCACTCAAACGAATCAGTTCGGTGTCAAATTGCAGTCATGCCGTAAGAAAGCAAGTTCGATGCCTCATGGAGAATAAAACTATTTTGGCTTGCGCTCTGAAGGGATCAATGAATCGTGGATATGGATGGCAGCCATTGCGCCTTCGGCGGCGGCAACAATGGCCAACTGGGAGTTTGGTGTGATGTCGCCGGCGGCGTAGACACCCTCGAGACTGGTTTGTCGGGTTTGATCAACCCATACCAGTCCGCATTCTTCATCGAGCTTGCAGCCGAGCATTTCGTGCAAATTGCTTGCGGGTTCAGTCCCGAGGTTGAAGAAAAGTGCATCGCACTCCAACACGTCGCCGTCACTGAATAACACTCGTCGTAATTGCTTCGACTTGAAATCTCCATCGAGTGCCTTAATGCTTTGATCTCGCACGCTAACACCCAAAGCGGCGAGTCTGGCACGATCGTCCTTACTCAGACCGGCCTTATCCTCGGTGATTAGCGTTATCTTGTTTGTCCAGGTCAGCAGATTTAACGCGAATCCAACTGTCTTTGTGCCACTTCCAAGCACGGCGATTCGCTTATCGATGCATTCGTAGCCATCACAGTCGGGGCAGTGATGGACGCTAACACCATAGAAGTCGCGAAAGCCGGGGCAGTCCGGTGTCAGGTCGCGCAGTCCTGTTGCTAGTAAGATACGTTCAGCATCGAATGTCTGGGAATCTTGATTTCCGTTGCCCGTGTAGACACGGAAATGTTTGTTTGAGAGTTGCTCAATTCGGATAACGCAACCTTCTATTATCAGTCCGCCATGAGTTGTGACTTCATCGCGGCCGCGTGCCAGGAGCTCAGCGGGGGAGATTCCATGAAGACCGAGGAAACCGTGAAGGCCGTGGGCATATTCGTTACGCGGACTGTTATGGTGAAAGGTCAGTGTGCGACGACGGTAGCGTGCGAGGAATAACGACGCGGAAAGACCCGCTGGTCCAGCGCCGACAACGATGCATTCGGGATTCAGGCGCTCCTCGATACTGCAACCTCGGGGCTTTCAGCGGTACGGCCGGTGTCAGTGAGATCGTCAATGCACCATCGAGTAGGTGTACCCTTACTAAGCAGACGACCTTCGGTGTTCAACCGGTACTGTGAAGAGCCTGATCCCTCCCAGGCCTCGTGTGAACAAAAGGTGTAGCCGTCTCGTGCGCACCCGCGCACGACAAACTCTCTCTTGTCCGGCAGCGTATAAATGCCGCGCTCCCGTAATATCATTCGACGCATCTCACGCTCCTTTCAGTGCGTGTTGGAGCTTTAGAATCAGCTTTCTTAATATACACGAGCACTGATCCCGGGTACTTCGTGTCCTCTCTAAGGCGAGCAAGAAGTACCTTCACGGGCACCGCGCCGTCTTCGTAATCGCAATTGAACGTAAAGCTGCTGCTGGGTTCGGGCTTGCCGTCGAAGGTTTCAAAATGCTGCCGAAATTCTGCAACGTTCAAAAAAGTAGCCACTTCGGAAAAGAAATTACGTCCAACTATATCCACCGCTCCGGGTAACTTTTCGTCCCCTTCCAATTTGGAAAAGACCACCGTGCCCTGCAGATCGAGCTCGAGTAACCCGAAAAGTCTTTGTGGGGCAAGAATCAAACTGCTCATAAGTCCTCACAAGTCTAGCTTTCGTCTGAATAAAGATATCGTTTCACCAGGCGGTCGAAGCCGTGCATCGAAAAGGGCTTGACGAGGTACTCGGTGCAACCGGCAGCAAATGCTCTCCTCTGCGCAGCAGGTTCCGCGTGGCCCGACATCATTACAATCGGGATTTCATGCGTGGAGGTATGTTCACGGATTCGACTCGTTGCGGCATAACCGTCAACCACGGGAAGATCTGTATCCATCAGAATCAGATCGACATGGACGTTGGTTGCCAGCGCGATCGCCATCGCGCCATTCTCGGCTTCGACAACGGCAATGCCATGCCACAATTCGAGCATTGTTCTGAGCATGACGCGCGTATCATAGTGATCTTCCACCACCAGCACGGAACGCCGGGAGGTATTCACTGAGTCAGTCGCGCGATGACTTGTTTTCAAGGTGCGCCTTTGGTTGAGACTTGTGGCTGGCATAACAGCTGGAGGGTGTGAGGCACGTTGTAAGTGACCTCACCCCGTTCCTCCAGTGACCCCCTTGCAAAATCCGCACGTCGGGAGGCGGCACTCGCAGACGACGCAGCAACTCTGGGGTTACTGCCCCAGTACTGAAACTGACGCTACATGCGGATCTATTCTTTTAAGATACCTGGCGGGATTTGTGTATTAGGAAGATGGTAAAGGAGCGAGGGTTTTTCCCGCAGGTCTAGGTATCCTTTAGCCAGTCTTGCAACATGGCGTAGCGCACGATGTCGACCCGGCTTTTCATGCCCATTTTATTCATCGCATTTGACTTGTGAGCTTCCACCGTTTTGATGCTCAGGCTAAGGCGCGCCGCTACCTCCTTGTTGATGTAACCGAGCGCAATGAGCCGTAAGACGTCCGCCTCCCGAGCAGTCAATTTCGCTTGAGGAGACACTCCGCGAGCAACTGGTCCGGTTTCACGAAGTTGGGTAACCGCGCTTTCGGTGATCGCCGGATCTAGATAGGCGCGGCCGGCGGCGACGGCAAGAATCGCGCGAATCAGCTCCTCCGACTTGCTCTGTTTCAAAACGTACCCGCTCGCCCCCGCCTGCAATAATTCTTGTAAATAGACGGGGTCGGCGTGGCGTGTCAGGATAAGGACTTTCACCCGTGGGCACTTCGCCTTCAACTTCTTCGTCGCCTGGAGACCGTTTAGCTCGGGCATCGAAATGTCCATCACAACTACGTCGGGGAGGAATCGCTCAGCGAGGTGCAGGGCGGCCCGCCCGTTGTCTGCTTCGGCGACCACTTCCATGTCAGACTGTGAGTTGAGCAGCAGTTTCAAACCATCACGAATCGTTTCATGATCCTCCGCTAACAAAATACGCAGCTTATTCATCGGTCCGTTCCTGTCTCTGGCCATTCGGCACAGGAATCCTTACGACCACGGTTGTACCAGAATTTGGCTGGGATTCAATCTCGATGTTTCCTTCGACAACGGCGGCACGCTCGCGCATGCCAATCAACCCTAGACCCTTCTCGTCGGCGTCAAGAACCGTTTGCAAGTCGAACCCTGCGCCATTGTCCTCGATGATCAGGAAAACCTGTCCAGCGTGCTGTTCAAGCACGATGGCGACATTAGTAGCATGAGCATGCTTGGCGACGTTATTGAGAGCCTCTTGAGCAATGCGATAGAGAACGGTTTCAATCTCGATCGTTAAGCGACCGCGATCCCATCCAGCAGCATGCAAGTCAACGGGAATGCCGAGGTGTCTTGACCAGCTCTGCACGTAGCTGGTGAGCGCCGCCCCTAATCCGAGATCGTCAAGCGCCATGGGCCGCATTTCCCAGACTAAGCTATCAACGTCCGCGCTGATTTGCTGGGCCACTGCTTGCAGTGTGTCAACCTGTTCACACAAGCTCGTATCGTCCTGGCAGTCCTTCCTGAGCGCGTCAAGCTTCAAGTTTAGCACTGTGAGTTGCTGCCCAAATTGATCGTGCATCTCGCGCGCAATGCGGGCGCGTTCCTCTTCTTGAGCAAAAACGAGGCGACGCACAAGCTGACCTCGTTCACGCTCGGCACGCTGCCGTTCGCTAACTTCGGTTTGCAAGGACTCGTTTGTCTCCATGAGCGCGACAGTATGCCGCTCTAGTCCTTCTCTCGCCGCTCGCGCTTCGTTCTCCGCCTCCTTGCGTCGGGTGAAATCAATGAAAGTGAGAATCACGCCGTCTGTTCCGTCCCCCTGCAAGCGATATGGGATTAACTGGGCGATATACCAACGTCCGTCGCGGCTCATCATCTCGAACTCAGCTTTTTGTGCATCCTCGAGCACCTGCCGCACGTCATTTAACATCGAGGCGTAATCAAGTTTGTGGGTAATGTCCGAAAGAGGCCGCCCAACATCAGATGGAATCAAGCTGAAGATGTCCTGGGCGCGAGGCGTGTAAAATCTGATCTTGAAGTCGCGGTCAACAAAGATGGTCGCCAGATCCGTCGAGGTGATCAAATTCTGCAAGTCGCTATTAGCGACGGCAAGCTCGTCGATTTTCTGCTTCAGCTCAACGTTGACCGTCTGAATTTCTTCGTTTACTGATTGCAACTCTTCCTTGCCGGTCTCGAGCTCTTCGGTTGCCGCCCGCAGTTCCTCGTTCATTGCTTGCAGTTCTTCATTAGACGCTTTCAGTTCCTCAGTCTGCGTCTCATACTGTTCGATGGTCGCTTGTTGCTGCTCTTTTGCGATTTGCAGTTCTTCTTCGAGAAGTGCGACTACATTCTCGGCCCCGCAGGCCCGCGGCCCGCTGCTCTCAGCGAGGGGGAGTCCCTCGACTTCATCAAAGAAAACGAGAAAGTAACTGCGCACAACCCCGGTCGTTTTGTCGTGCACAGGGCGGACGATCATGTTGACGTAAAAATCTCGCTCGTCCCGATCAATCTTCACACGGCGCGCTTCAAATGAGTTTCCTGTTTTCGCAGCCTGGAACAAAGCAGTGCGAAGTTCGACCCTGAGCTGCGGGTGGACCACTCTCAAAAGACTACGACTCGGCTCACCGCCGGCGAATTGCAGGAAACGTCCGGCGTGGCCGGACATGTGAAGGATGTTGTGATCCTCATCGATGATCACACTCGGTGGCGCGTATTCCTCGAGGAGTTTCTGATGGAGCTCACGTACAGAGAACCGCTGCGGTTCGCGCGTCAATTCCGTTTGCGGCGCTGAAGCAGGAGGTGCCGGTAGGTCGATTGGCAGCATCGGTCCGCGCGCTGTTCTGCGTGGAACGTCTTTGGCCCGGTAAATTCGTTGCTTCTTGTCCACGGCCGCAAACAGTTTTATCTCGCTGCCTATCGATTCAGAATTGCCCAGGAACAGAAACCCATTAGTAAGTAGCACGAAGTGAAATAACTCCAAGATACGTTGCTGCGCTTCCCGGTTGAGATAAATCAGGAGATTCCGGCAGGTGATGGCGTCGAGCCGTGAGAACGGCGGGTCTTTTATAAGATTGTGGACGGCGAAGAGTACGCACTCGCGCACCTCTTTCTTGATCCGATAGCCGTTAGTCTCTTTGGTGAAGAAGTGACGCAAGCGCGTCTGCGACACATCCGCCTCGATAATTTCTGTATAACAGCCTTCACGCGCGGTTCGGATTGCGGCTTCGTCTATGTCAGTGGCGAAGATTTGGATCGAGGGCGGAGAGGGAAGTCGCTCGGCGTATTCCAGCAGCAGGATCGCGACGGAATATGCCTCCTCGCCAGTCGCGCAACCTGGCACCCACACGCGCACGTTGTCACCGCTCGTCTTCGCATGAAAGATTTCGTCCATGACCTCGCGCTCCAATGCTTCGAATGCGTTCCGGTCGCGAAAGAAGTTTGTCACGCTGATGAGCAAGTCTTTCAATAACGCCTGGGCTTCGAGCGGGTGTTCGCGTATGAAGTCTCGGTAAGCCGTAAGCTGATGCAACTGGTTGACCTGCAAACGTCGCGCGATGCGGCGCAGCACTGTCACACGCTTGTAGTGCGAGAAGTCGTGTCCCGTGCGGGATCGCAGCAACTTGAGAATATCTCGCAACGCTGCTTCGTCCTCGTCCTTCTGGCTGACAACGGACGGCGGTTCCGTTTCGGGCGGCAACATGATGCGGCTCGCGTTGCGCCGGATTTCAATGAGCTTGCCCGGCATCTCTGCGACCGGAAGCACGAAGTCGACGAGGCTGCTGTCAATCGCGTGGCGCGGCATCGAATCATGTTCGGCTTCTTTCGGATCCTGTGCGAATGTGAGTCCGTTATGCTCCTTGATACGCTTTAATCCGTTAGTGCCATCCGAACCCATCCCCGAGAGCACAATGCCGACCGCATTCTCCTTATGAGTTTCGCCGAGCGTCCGAAAAAAGCGATCGATGGCGACCTGCTTTCCTCCGCTTAGACGTGCCGGGTCTTTTAGAATGATTTGCCCGTCACTCATCTCGAGATTTTTTGTCGGTGGGATCACATAGACATGATTCGCTTCTACCTTGACGGCTTGCACCACTTGTGTGACCGGCATTTTGGTAGTGGCTTGCAAAAGCGTGGCGGCGTGACTTTCGTGCTTGGGGGATAAGTGCAGGATAACGACGAACGCCATTCCGCTATCGGCCGGCATGTGAGTAAAAAAATCTTTCAATGGCTGCAATCCGCCTGCGGACGCGCCCAGGCCGATCACGGGAAAGGGCGTAGTCGTTAGGGAGACTGGCCCAACCTTCATGTCTGGGTTTTGGTTGACGCTGTCAGCCATACGTCTGTCCGATAGGTTCAAGAGCCGCAGCGGCTTGATGTGATGAAGGTCGGCTGCCCTGGTTAGCTACTCTGTCCTCGGCCCGCAAGGTTTGCGACTACAAGTAAAAATTCGGCAGGTTCCACAGGCTTCGAGAGATGTACTTGATAGCCGCCCGCTAAGGCACGCACTCGATCTTCTGCTTTAGCATACGCTGTTAGCGCGAGGGCGGGAATCCTGGCCGTGTGGTCGGCGGATTCCATCTCCCTAACTTTCTTGATCAATTCGTAACCATCTTGTTCCGGCATGCCGAGGTCGCTGACCAGCACATCCGGTTTTCGTCGCCCAATCTCCTTGATAGCTTCCGCGGCAGAAGGCACTGTGATCACGTCAGCATTGCACTCGGAAAGCAAGGCCTTCAACATCTGACGAGTATCAGGGTCGTCCTCGACGACGAGCACGCGCAAACCGTCAAGTCGGGGCGAGCATTCAAGATTTAACCCATCCGTGACTCTCGCTCTTGTCAGTGTGAAGTCGCTTGCAACGGACTTGCGGTCGGGCACATTATTGATGCTGAGAACAGGCAGTCGCAATTTAAAGATCGAGCCACGTCCTGGCCCATCGCTATGCGCGCTGACTGTGCCACCGTGCAACTCAACGAGTTGGCGAACAATAGCCAGGCCGAGGCCAAGGCCGCTATGCAGTCTGGTCGTTTTGCCGTCGCCCTGACGAAACCGATCAAAAACGTAGGGCAAAAACTCACTGCTTATCCCTTCACCTGAATCGCGAACCGAAATCTCAACCTCAGAATTTACACGCTGTAGCGCGACTTCAATGCGGCCATTCTTTGGTGTGAACTTAACGGCGTTAGAAAGCAGGTTCCATATAACCTGCTGAAGACGGTTGGCATCGCCGAGAACTGGCCCGGCCTGGGTATAAAAGCTCGTCTCGATTGCGATGTTTTTCGCGTCCGCGGCCGGTCGAACAGTGTTCACAGCGTCGCTAACGACGTGAGCTATTTCAATGGGGCGTCGATCGAGGGTTAGTTTGCCCGTGATGATACGCGAGACGTCGAGAAGATCGTCAATCAGTTTGGTTTGGAGAGTGGCATTTCGTTCAATTGCCTCCAATGCGCGCGCACTATTCTCAGCATCCAGCTTTCCGGTGCGCAACATGCGCGACCAGCCTACAACCGCTGTCAGTGGCGTACGTAGTTCATGTGAAGCCGTGGCGAGAAACTCATCTTTAAGACGATTTGCTTGTTCGG
>Ga0079217_10000024_pt1 | contig 25732 bp, 21 predicted proteins | sample NCAS200_FD_76343 | JGI IMG/M metagenome (GOLD analysis project Ga0079217, IMG submission 76343) | Agricultural soil microbial communities from Utah to study Nitrogen management - NC AS200 | ecosystem: Environmental > Terrestrial > Soil > Agricultural land | place: USA: Utah | collected 2014-06-11 | reverse complement strand
CTGAGAGACCAGGCAGGCAATTCGACCACGCTCGTCACGACTCAGCTGAACGAGCTTGACGCGGTTGCTCCAACCTTTACGGGTGGTATCTCGCTCCCGGCAGTCATCACCGGCGCGGCGACGAACACCTTCACCACGACCGTCGGCGACCAACTCGATCTCGGTTCGATCTTTGGTGTCGTCACGTATCCTGGCGTTGGTCTCAACGTTCAGTACCCGACGCAGCAGATCGGCACGTTTGGTCCGCCGCTCGAGCAGTCGTCGGCTAACCTCGGTTATGCAGTCGCGAACTGGATTCGGTGCTTGAACGGCCCGGGCGTGTTCGCTACGGCAGCGAATCCGCCGAGTCAGATCACGCTGTCAGTTACGGATCAGACGACGATTAACCAGAACGTGACCACGTTGACGTCGGGTGCATTCGGCGCGAACGCTCAGGCTTGCACGGGCACCGTGGGTAACCTCGGTGGCACGGCTGTGCCGAACTCGTTCGTCCTGAACCCGCCGAACTATGGCACGGGCAACACGCAGGTCGATCTCGACGGTGTAACAGTCGCGACCGGCTCGGCGACGTCCGTGACGTTGACTGCAGTTGCTGACGTTCCGCTCAACAGTTCGGCGGATCCGTTCAGCCGCGTTGACTTCTTCTATCTCAACGGGGCAGGCAACCTGGTGAAGATCGGTACGGGCTCGGTCACGTTGGCTCAGACGCTGACGAACCGCACCTACACCTACACCTTTGTGTGGGACCCGGCCGCTCCAGTTCCGACTGGCGCTGTTGGTGTGACGGCGATTGGTGTCGATGCTCAGGGCGATGCGGTCGCGACGACCGGTATCACTGTCAACATCGTCCCGTAAGCTCAGGGTATTGAGCAAGCGGTAAGCAGTTCGAAGGGGCTCCGTGGAAACACGGGGCCCTTTCGATTTCACGAGTGAAAAGGGCACGGTCCGTTTGGACCGTGCCCTTTGCTCGTCAAGCGATGTGATTACTTGGCGCGCGGCTTGATCACGATGTTGTTCGCAGTTGCCACGCTGTCGTGATGCTCCCATCCCCAGCCGGTCAACGTATCGTTGACGAGGACAACCGGAATCAGCTCCTCCTCGGGGATCGTTTGCTCTGCTTCTTTCTTTCCCGTGCTGGAGTACATCAGCATGGTGATGAAGTGGCCGGCGTTCAGGTACCGCTCCTCGCGGTAGACGTTAGGCGTGCTGTCGGTCGCCGGGCTGCCCTGGGCGAGGACCTTGATGACGGAGTCGCGCGGGATGCCGACGGTGAGGTTGCGGATGTTCTTGTCTTCGCATCCGGTGAGTGCCGCCAGCGCGGCGGTCAGCACAATGAAGCCACTGCCGGAGCGTGAAAAACTGGTCATGAGGGAATGGTTCGTTCGGGGTGTCTGATTGGAGACTCGCGTGGCGCCTTCGGCGCCTGCCAAAACTATATCCGCCGCGGTTTGGCGTGGCCTTCAGCCGTTCCCGGAGTGCTGCCCCTGTGACCCGTTGCTGGTGATATTGATCCGTCGCTGTCACACGCCATTCCCGATACACCGTTGTCGATGAAGTTCGAGAAAGCGCGCTGGCTGTTTGTTGCCGCCAGTCTTTTCGCTGCCGCGTGCAGTGATTCACCATCCGGACCACGGGTGGGATCTCTCGTGCTCACGATCGCCGGCGTGCTCGCTGGATCGGCCAACGTGCTCACCATCACGGGGCCCAGCGGGAGTGGCTTTTCGCGCACGATAAACGCGTCGGAAACGCTCGACAACCTGGTTCCTGGCCGATACACGGTCGTGGCGAACGTGGTATCAGAGCCGAGCGGCATCTATGAACCGGCGACGGCGACACAGCAGGTGGATGTCGTGGCCTCCCTCACGCCAGCGGCGATCACCGTTGCCTATGCGATAGTCACCGGCAGCATCGCGATCGACGTCACCGGCCTTCCCCAGGGGAGTGCGGCGGCGATCACGGTCACCGGACCCTCCGGCTATTACCAGCAGGTCACGGCCACAGGCACACTCTCCAGGCTCACTCCGGGGAGCTATTCCGTCTCGACCAGCAGCGTGTCGGCCACGAATGGCCACGTCTACTCCGGTACCCCGCTCGGCCAAACGATAAACGTTTTCGCTGCCGAGTCGCCTCGGAATGTGAACGCGCGATACACCCTCTCAACCGGTGCCCTCGAGGTCACGGTAGCGGGCCTTCCCGGGCAGCAGGGAGGCAGCGTCGCCGTCAGTGGCCCCGGAGGCTTCAGTGCGACCGTAACGGCCACCACGACGCTCGTGGGACTGTTCCCGGGGTCGTACTCGGTACTGGGGTCCCCGGTTACGGCCGGGATGACCTACGCGCCCAATCCGCCCTCCCAGAACGTCGATGTGACCGCGTCGCTGACCGCTGCCCGGGCGACCGTCACCTACGTGGAAGCAAACCAGCCGCCTCCGGCCCAGTTCAACCTCACGATCGATGGGATGTACCTCACCCAGGCGGTGCAGACCTACGCCGGATCGGTTCCACTGGTGGCCGGATTGCCAGGCCTTTTGCGGGTCTTCGTGAAGGCCTCGGCGCCTAACACGGTGGGGACGACCGCGCGCCTCCAGTTGTACCAGGGATCTACCCTGGCCCAAACCATCACCCTGCAGCCTAACGTCCCCGGCGTCCCGACTTCGATCACGGAAGCGACGATGTCCTCGACCTGGAATGCCTCCATTCCGGGGTCGCTGATCCAACCGGGTCTGCGGATCCTGGTCGACGTCGATCCCGGAAATGCGGTGGCGGAAACGGACGAAGGCGACAACACCTTCCCGCGCGATGGAACACCGTTCGTCCCACGCGTTGAATTCACGGCGCCACTGAACGTGACAGTAGTTCCGGTGGCTCTGCCGTCGACCGGCCTGACGGGTAATGTGAGCCTGTCGAATCTCGACAACTATTTCACCTTTGCGCGGAAGGTTTTTCCGATCAAGGACTTCCGCGTGACGCTGCACGAGACGTTCACCTCGTCCGCCAAGCAGCTGTTCTCCGACAACGGCAACAACGCCTGGCTGGAGGTTCTGGGCGAAATCAACGCGCTCCGCGTGGCCGAGGGGACGTCGGATTACTACATGGGGGTGGTGGGCACGGACTACACGTCGGGCGTTGCCGGCATGGCGTTCACGCCCGGGAAATCATCCGTCGTCTGGGACAAGCTCCCCTCGGCGGCGCCGCTGGCGGCCCACGAACTTTCCCACAGTCTCAGCCGGCTGCATGCGCCGTGCGGGGGAGTGGCAACGCCGGACCCGCAGTACCCCCACCCGTTAGGCACGATTGGCGTCTACGGATACGACGTTTCCACCGGCAGCTTGAAGTCGCCGGGAACCTCGGACCTCATGGGATATTGTGGTTTCGGATGGATCAGCGACTACACCTACCTCGGCATCCTGAATTACCGGCTGTCGACCAACAACTCGGCCATCTCGCCTAACGTTCTGTCGCATCTCGCCGGCGTGGCAACGGAACCATTCGTCCAATCGGCGGGCGTCCGGGAGACCCTGGTGGTGTGGGGCAGGGTGGAGAATGGGAGACTCATTCTCGAGCCGGCATTTTCCGCGACAACGCGACCGGTGCTTCCGTCGAGGTCTGGCGCCTATCGCATCGAAGGCAGGACATCCGCCGGACGTGTGCTGTTCTCTTACGCGTTCGAAGGCGAACGGCCGGCAGATGTACCTGACCTGACCGCTCGCAGTTTCGCGTTCGCGATTCCGCTTGATGACAGCGCGACGTCATCGCTGGCGAGGATTGTGCTCACGTCAGCATCGGGGGCGAGGACAGAGCGTTCTGTGTCCGCATCTCAAGGAGCGGCACGCTTCGACGCAACGCACGAAGCAACGGGCGCAGTGCATTTCCGCCTCGACGATCCCGACGTGTCGCTGGCGATTGTTCGCGACCGCGCTACTCAACGCATCCTCGCGTTTGTCAGGCCAGGGACGCAACCGGTTCGTGTCCGCACTCGCGCCGAGGAATTTGACGTGCAGTTCTCGAACGGCGTGCGATCGACGGGACGTTCCGTCCGGGCCGTGAGGCGTTAGGCGGGCGTAGCCGGGGACGTGGCTGCCGCGGCGAGCTGCGTCTCGAGCCAGGCCTGCGATTGACGTATCGGCTCAAGGCCGAACAGCGAGGCAAAGGAACGCTCGACCTCACCGGCAATGCGCTCGGCCCCCGGGAAGTCCGCGCCGAGCTCCTTCTGAACTGTCGTCATCGTCACGTCGCTTATTCCACACGGCACGATGAGGTCGAAGTACGAGAGGTCGGTTGTCACATTGAGCGCGAAGCCGTGCCAGGTGACCCAGTCCCGCGCGTGGACTCCAATCGATGCGATCTTCCGCAGACGCGCGCCATCCGGCGCATGCACACCTGACGTCCAGACACCGGTGAGTCCCGTGTTGCGCGCGCATGGCAGGCCCACGGCCGCCATGGCCTGGATGATGGACTCTTCGACCTGCCGCAGGTACCAGTGCAGATCCTGCCGGTGCGCCTTGAGGTCGACGATCGGATAGCCGACGAGTTGCCCCGGGCCGTGGAAGGTGATGTCGCCACCACGTTCAACCTCGAAGAGTTCGACCTGCCGCGCGCGCAACTGTGCCTCTGACGCCATGAGGTGACCGTGCTTTGTCCCACGGCCGAGTGTAACTACTGGCGGATGCTCAACGAGGAGCAACAGGTCGTCGGACAGGCCCCCGGCGATCCGGGCGCTGGCGGCCGCGCGCTGCAACTCCAGAGCGGCGCCGTAAGCCATGGTGCCGAGGTCGACGACGGTGAGTTTCATACGCGGGTATGGGGCATGGGGCATGGGGCATGGGGGCAAAGGACCAATGGTTCCTCCCATGCCCCGTACCCCATGCCCCGTGCCCTATGCATGTATCATCTTCCCTAACGAGTCGAGTGCCGCCTCGGCGACCGCTTCCGCCATCGTCGGATGGGCGTGGATCGCGAGGTCGATCTCCTCGACCGTGTATTCGTTTTCGCGGGCGACGGCGATCTCGTGAATCAGCTCGGTTGCGTGCGCGCCGATGATATGGGCACCGAGGATCTCTCCGTACTTCGTGTCGCGGATGATCTTCACGAACCCTTCGGTCTCTCCCGCGGTGCGGGCGCGACCGCTGGCGGAGAAGGGGAACTTGCCGACCTTGTACTCGAGCTTCTTCTCCTTGCACTGCGCCTCGGTCAGTCCAATCGACGCCACCTCGGGGTGGCAGTAAGTCGCGTTCGGAATGTTCCCGTAGTTGACCGGATGAGGTTTCTGCCCCGCCAGCAGCTCGGCCAGCACGTGACCTTCGCGCGAACCCTTGTGGGCGAGCATGGGCGGGCCAATGACGTCGCCGATCGCGTAGATCCCCTTCGCCGTCGTCTGGAAGGTCTTCGTGTCGACCTGGATGAAGCCGCGATCGGTCAGCTTCACACCCGCCTTCTCCAGACCGATCTGGTCGACGTTAGGCGCGCGGCCCGCCGCCACCAGCACCACGTCGACCGTCAGGTCCTGCTTCGCCCCGCCGGCGTCGACCGACATCGATACCGAATCCTTGCCGACTTTCACATTCGAAATCTTCGCGTTCGGGACGACGTCGATCTTGCGCTTCTTGAACGAGCGTCCGAGGTCGGCGCTGACATCGGAATCTTCGAGCGGTAAAATCGTGGGCATCACGTCGAGCAGGGTGACCTGCGAGCCGAACGCGTTGAACACGTCTGCGAATTCGCAACCGACTGCGCCGGCGCCGACGATCGCGATGGCTTTCGGCGCCTTTTCCAGAACAAGCGCCTCGTCCGATGAGATGACCGTGGTCTTGTTCAGTTCGAGCCCGGCTTGCGGCAAGCCCTTCACTCGGGACCCGGTCGCGATCACGACACCCTTCTTTGCCTCGTGCTTTTCTTCCTTTCCGTCGGCGGTCTTCACTGCCACTGACATTCCGCCTGCTAACGTGGCGTTGCCCTTGATCCAGGTGACCTTGTTCTTCTTGAACAGGAACTCGACGCCTTTCGAGTTCTGCAGGCTGACGGCTCGCGAGCGCTTCATTGCGACGCCGTAATCAGTTGACACCTCGCCCACGTTCACGCCGAAGTCGGCGGCGTGACGAACCTGATTTGCCAGCGCCGCGCTGGCGAGGAGTGCCTTGGCCGGAATGCAGCCCCATAACACGCACGTGCCACCGAGTCCTTCCCGTTCAATGACCGCGGTGGAGAGGCCGAGTTGGCCGCAGCGGATAGCGCCGACGTAGCCGGCCGGACCGCCTCCAATGAAGATGACGTCGTACTGAGCCATAGTTCAGGGTGCGAGGGTGCGAAGGGTGCACAGGGTGCGCTCGAGGGGAAATCTAGGGGGAGGGCGGGGTGTGGTCACACAACTCCAACACAACTGATATAGGTCGCACGGTCTAATTTTCCCGTACGGTCGCTGGACTACGACCCGCTCAGCCCTACCGCTTACTCGAGGATAAGACATGCCGCGCCGTCATTTCGCCGCTGCCCTGTTGATTGCTGCGCTCGTATCCGGGCGCGCCGACGCGCAGAAGTTTGTGAAGCAGGAGTCGATTCAGTCGCTGCCGGCGCCAGTCCTGCTCGACATCGCGGGGATGTTCCAGGACAAATACGCCAGGGTTGGTGACGACTTCGTGATCGCGGGTCAGCCTACCGAGAAAGCGCTGCGCGACATGAAGGCACAGGGCGTGACCACGGTCGTGAATCTCCGGTCGCCATCGGAAATGGCACGGATCGGTTTCGACGAGGCGAAGCTCGTCGCCGACCTGGGTATGAAGTACGTCTACATCCCGGTGCGCGGCGACGCCGAATTCCCCTATTCGCCAGCCGCCCTCGAGAAGTTCTCGGAAGTCATGCGCACCAACGACGGGAAGGTGCTCCTGCATTGCACGGTTGCCTGGCGCGCCAGCCACCTGTGGGGAGCGTATCTCATTCAGCAAGGCGTCTCGCCGGCGGATGCTTTGACGCATACCCGGAAGATCAACCTGATGGACGATCACCGGATGGATAGCAGCGGACGACAGCCACTCGAGCTGTTTCTTGGTAAGCCGGTGCCAGGCCTCGGGAAACCATAGGGCATGGGGCACGGGGCATGGGGCATAGGGTGATTCATTCCCCATGCCCCATGCCCCATGCCCAGTACGTGTACCTACCGAGGCCTGATTCGCGACCGAGTACTCTTCACTCCGTCCGACAGAGTGACCTCGATATCGTCGCTTGTGGTGCGCACATCAACTGAGCCATTTCGGCTGAACGAGAGCACCTGACCCGAGCGGGCGTCCCGAATCATCGCGACCCGGGCATTGGCGGGATTCCAGGTCACGCGTACTCGACCGGGCGCCGTTCGCTGGGCGACAGGGGCCGCGCCACCGCCGGTGCCGCGCTGCTCGACCTGGCGGCCAAGTGCCGTGAACCGGATCCGGTTCAGATCAACGCCCCGCAGCTGCGACGCCGGCACCACAAAGGCGAACGATTCATCGTTAGGGTCCTGCGCGTCCGCGACGCGCTCGCCGTTGAAACTGAGCGAGAACAGCGTTTCGCCGTTGGGGCCGAATGCCTCCACACGATGTGGGCCGCTCCGGGTTGGCAGCGATGCCGGTGCGTCGACCTCAATGGCTGGTTCAAGCACGAGACGTCCTTGCTCGATGCGGCCCCAGACGAGCAGTCCCCGCTGCGATACACCACGGGCCTGCACGGACGCGCCAACCGGCGGGTAATATGTCGACCGGAAGTTGAGGATCGCGCGATACGTGTAATCGCTGATCCATGACGGATCGCAGTACGACATCAGGTCGCGAACCGTCGGAGCCTTCTGGCTACCCGCAAGCACGTCGTAGCCGTACACGCCAATGTTCGCGCCGGAGTGCGGATACTGGTTGTCGACTCCAGACGGGTTACCGCACGGCGCGTGCAGCCGGCCGAAGTTGTGGCCCAGCTCATGGGCCATGACCTCGTGCCCGCTGGGCTGGTGGTCCCAGCCGATTGCCGCCGGCGCGCCGATGTAACCGAGGCCGGCCACGCCCGAGGTGTATCCGACCCTAACGACGCCGTAATACATCCGGCCGGTCGCCTCGGTGATACGCAGCGCATTCAATTCCATCAAAAGCTGATTCCAGTTGGCACCGCCGGATTGGAGCTCCGCACCCGTGAACGTGTAGGGCGCCCGGACATCGGCGTCGATCCCGGCGACCGGGAACATCCGCTGCATGGGCAGGATGTAGTTCGCCTTGTTGTTCTGGTCCACCCGCGCCGTATCGCCACGCGCCGACTGCACCACCGGCACCATTGTCACGAACATCGTGGAGACGGTCCGGATGTCCAGCGCCGCCGGCTGCCCGTTGACGGGCCAGGTGTTGTCCGTCTCGTTAGGCTCGCTGACGGTGTTGTTGGGGTCCACGTCGACCAGCATGCGGAGACCCGGCTGGAGGAACGCCGCGGTGAGGGGCGTATTCCAGCTACTCACCAGTGAGCCCTCATCGAGGTTGGCCGGGACCGAAGCGGAAGGCGCCGGAAGAATGGTCGTGCTGACGAGCGTGCCGCCGCTGTTGTAGAAGCGGACACGAACCGGAGGCTGCGCCGCGTTGGCGCCGCTGGCCCGGACGAAGACACGAAGCAGGCCATTCCGGCCCGCGACGAGCGGCACGGAGTTGTCGATCGTCTGCACCGCCTGCGTGATGTACGCGCCTTCGATGCACAGGTTCGCGCCGGCGCCCGCAGAATACGTGACGGTCGCGGCCGCCCCCTGGCCGGGGTTGAGGGTGACGTTTTGCGTTGCCGGCGTCGCGGTATAGGTGGCGCAGGACGCGCTCACCGCCTGCGCGGCTACCGTGTACGTTCCCGAGGCGAGGCCGCTTATGACGTCCGATCCAGTGATCTGCTTCGAGTAAGCGTTAGGTCCCGTCAACGTCACGCGCCCAGCAACACTGGCGGGCAGTCCCACGAGCTGGACGCTCAGCGATGTTCCCGCCGAGATGTACGTGATGTTTGCGACGGTCGCTTCGGCCGATGCCGCGACCTGGACCTGCTGCAGCGTGGGCGCGGGGGTAAAGAGAGACCCCGACACGACATGTTGCGCCGCCAGCTGGTACGTGCCTGGCGTCAGGTTATCCAGGACGGTTTCTTCGGTGAGGGTCCGCGAGTAACCGCCCGGTCCCGAAACGTTGACTGAGGCCGCCGCTCCCGCCGGCAATCCGCCGATGTTGATCTGGAGGATGCCCGAAGCCAGCGCATAGACGACGTGGGCGAGAGCGGGCGTGGTGGATACGGTGACATCGACGACCTGCGTGCCCGGCGTCCCTGCATAACGAGCGTTGCTGAGCTGCACCACGCGGGCGTCGATCGAATACTGGCCCGGCTTCAGTCCCGTGATATTCGTGGCACCCGTCAGTGTCCGGCTGTAACCCGCCGGGCCGGAAATAAGGATGTCGGCGTTGGCAGATTGCGGGAGTCCGGCCATCGTGACCGAGAGGGCGCCGGATGCAAGCACATAACTCACCGCCGGCGTGGTGACCGACGCGCCAGCGGCGACCGTATACGATTGCGAAGCCGGTGCACCCGCGTAGGTCGAACCGTCGTGGGTGACATCGGATGCCGCCACCGTGTACTCGCCGGCCGCCAGCTGGGTCAACGTAGTGGTGGTGGTCACCGTGCGCGAAAATCCGCCCGGTCCCGTGACTGTTACACCTGCCTGGGCACCCGCCGGCAGACCATTGATCGTGACGAGCAATGATCCGTACTGCCGCTGCTGGCCAGGATCCGAAGGTCCGTCGCCAGAACAGGCGGCAAAAACGAATGCGGCCGCGGCCAACAGGGCGCGCGCAGGCCTGCGAGGTATCCAGGAATTACTGCGAATCGACATGGGACTGCCTTAACCTGCGGTGAATAATTCGGGAGTCGGCTTAGGCCGCGACCCTATCTGAGAGAGACGCGTCGCGGCTCGTCTCGGCAACCCATGTTGTAGATGGGAGATGGGGGATGGGAGATGGCGGTGACAAAGCTGAACCACGTCTCCAATTTGCGGCCACGCTCAGTACGCCAGAAGGAGCGGAAGTTCCAACAAACGGCGAAGTGTCTGGAGAAATTTTGCGCCGGTCGCGCCGTCGATGACGCGATGATCACAACTCATCGTGACACGCAGCCGGCGACGTACCACGACATTGCCACCGACGACCACAGGCTTTGGCTCAATACCGCCTATCGCGAGGATGCCGCACTCCGGCGGATTGATGATTGCCGTGAAATGATCGATGCCGAACATACCGAGATTAGAGACGGAGAATGTGGACCCCGTGTATTCCTCCGGCTTGAGTTTCCGCTCGCGCGCGCGACCCGCGAGCTCTCGCGCCTCGGCCGCGATTTCGCGCAGTCCTTTCTGGTCGGCATCGAAAATCACCGGGGTGATGAGGCCCTCCTCGATGGCCACCGCCATGCCAATATGGACACGATTGAAGTAGCGAATGTGGTCGCCTAACCAGTGCGCGTTGCACTCGGGATGCTGGGCAAGCGCGGTGGCGACGGCCTTCAGCACGATGTCGTTGAACGAGACCTTGTACTCGTCTCCGAGCTCAGCCATGGCGGTCCGCATTTCCGATGCGCGCTCGAGGTCGAACTCCGCGGTCAGGTAAAACGTCGGAATCGGTCCGATGGACTCGGAGAGCCGCCGAGCGATGGTCTTCCGGATCTGCGTGAGCGGGACGTCGCGATAATCCCCGTCGGTGTCGGCGCGAACGGGTGCGCGGGCGCCGGCCGGCGTCGCGGTCACACCAGGCGCTCCCTCGACGTCGCGCTTGATAATCCGCCCGCCAGGTCCGGAGCCGCCTAACGAAGCGAGATCGACGCCACGTTCGGCGGCAAGGCGCCGGGCCAGTGGGGAAGAGCGGGTGCGTTGCGAGGCGTCAGGTGCGGCCGCCGGCGCCTGAGTGCGTGGCGGGGGTGCAGGGGGAGCTGGGGGTTGGGCATGGGGCATGGGGCTTGGGGCTTGAATCACCGGGGTTTCCCCCGTGCCCCGTGCCCCGTGCCCCATGCCCATGGCGGAGGGTGCGGGTGCTGCTGGTGCTGACGGTGCGGGCGCGGAGGGTGCTGGCGCTGCCGCGGGAGTCGCGCTGGACGCGCCGGCAACGAGCGACTCAATGTCCTCGTCCTTGCCGGCGATAACGGCGATCAAGGTGCCGACAGGCGACGTCCCGCCCTCTTCGATCAGTCGTTTCCGCAGTATGCCGTCGCCACGAGCGACCAGCTCCATGATCGCCTTGTCCGTCTCGACCTCGGCGAGCACGTCGCCGCTTTTCACGGCATCGCCTTCGGCCTTCGCCCACTTCACCAGGCGCCCTTCTTCCATCGTGGGAGAAAGGGCCTCCATGAACACTTTGGTTGCCATAAGTCCGAGGGCCTGTGGCCTAGGTTTCGATGTACATCACTTTCTTCACGGCGGCGATCGTTTTCGCTACGTCGGGCTTTGCGGCGCGTTCGAGATTTTTCGCGTACGGCATGGGGACGTCGGCCTGGTGCACGCGAACCACGGGCGCATCGAGATCGTCGAAGCAATCGCGCTGGATGTTATCGACGATCTGCGCGCCCATGCCGCAGACCTCCCATCCTTCCTCCACCACGACGGCCCGATTCGTCTTGCGCACGGAGTTCGTAATGGCTTCCAGATCCATCGGCCGTACCGTGCGCAGGTCGACGACGTCGACGCGGATGTCCTCTTTCGCGAGCTGGTCAGCGGCCTGCGTGGCGAGGTGCACGGACTTGCCGTAGGTCACGATCGTACAGTGGTCACCTTCCCGCTTCAGGTCCGCCTTTCCAATGGGGATGATGTACTCCTCGTCAGGCACGTCGCCCTTGATGTTGTACAGCATCTCCCCCTCGAAAAAGATCACGGGGTTGTCGTCGCGAATCGCGCTCTTGAGCAGCCCCTTGGCGTCGTGCGGCGTGCCCGGCGAAACAACCTTGAGTCCGGGGACGTGCGCCAGCCAGGACTCGAAGGCCTGCGAGTGCTGCGCCGAGAGCTGCAGCGCCGCGCCGTTAGGCCCGCGGAAGACGATGGGGATGTTGAACTGGCCACCGGACATGTAGAGCATCTTTGCCGCCGAATTCACCACCTGGTCGATGGCGAGCAACGCAAAGTTCCAGGTCATGAACTCGATGACGGGACGCAGGCCAACCATGGCCGCGCCAACGCCGATGCCGGCAAATCCGAGCTCCGTGATCGGCGTGTCGACCACGCGCATTTCGCCGAACTCCTGGAGCAGGCCCTTTGAAACCTTATACGCGCCCTGGTAGACACCGACTTCCTCCCCCATGAGGAAGACGCGGTCGTCGCGTTGCATCTCTTCCCTCAACGCCTGGTTGAGCGCGTCTCTATACGTTAGCGTGGCCATTCAAATTCGGGGCAGGGGGCATGCTTGGGGCATGGGGCATGGGGCATGGGGCTTGGGGCTTGCGGCTTGGGGGCTTGTGCCATGAGGTATGAATCAGCGGGTTTCCCCGTGACCCCATGCCCCGTGCCCCATGCCCTTTTGGCCCCATGCCCCGTGCCCCATGCCCTAAGTGCTCGTCTCCACCAACACGTCTTCGTACAGCGACTCAAGCGGCGGCTCGGGACTCTGCTCCGCGAAGTCCCACGCGTCCTGCACTTGCGCCTTCAGCTCCTCGTCGAGTTTCGACATTCCGGCGTCGTCGATCTCGCCGGCTTCCTGCATCTGCATCCGGAGGACCATGATCGGGTCGCGCTTCATGTATTCCTCCAGCTCGGCCTTCGTGCGGTACGTGCCTGACACCGCATCGGACATCGAGTGTCCCATGAAACGGTAGGTGCGCACTTCCAGCAGCGTGGGCATGGATTCGGTGCGCGCGCGTTTCACCGCCTCGAGCACGCTGGCCCTCACGGCGAGCACGTCCTGGCCGTCCACGAACGCGCGCGGCATGTCGTACGACGCGGCGCGCATGTAGATGTCGTGGATCGACGACGCGCGCTCGAGCGCGGTCCCCATCCCGTACCGGTTGTTCTCGATCAGGAAGACGACCGGCAGCTTCCATAACGAGGCCATGTTGAGCGCCTCGTGAAACGCCCCGGTATTCACGACCGACTCGCCCATGAAGCAGAGGCAGACCTGGTCGCCACCGCGATACTTGATGGCGAAGCCGACCCCCGCGGCGAGTGGAACGTGACCACCGACGATCCCGTGCCCGCCGAGGAAGTTCAGGCTCCGGTCGAAGAGGTGCATGGAGCCGCCCTTGCCGCGGGCACACCCGTCGGAGCGACCGAACAGCTCGGCCATGATCGCGCGGGGTGACATCCCGCGGGCGATCGCCTGGCCATGGTCGCGATAGGTGGTGACGATGTAGTCGTCCTCACGGAGCGCGGCGATCGATCCGGCGCCGACGGCTTCCTGGCCGATGTACAGGTGACAGAACCCGCCAATCCTGCCTAACGCATACGCCTCGGCGCAGCGCTCCTCGAACCGGCGCTGCAGCAGCATGGACCGCAGCAGCTCGTGCCGGAGCTCCGGTGTGACGTCGTCGCTGACGGCCGGGGGCGAGGCTTCGGGCTTTCGTTTCGTTTTCGTCTGTGCCACGGGGAAACCGGGTAAACGGGTAAACGGGTAAACGGGTAACGGGTAAACGGGCAGGCGGGCAGTCGGATCAGGCGACGCCGGCGGCCTGCACTTGCTCCCAGGCGTGATAACTCGAGCGCACGAGCGGGCCTGATTCGACGTGCTTGAAGCCCATGGCGAGTCCCTCGACGCGGAGGGTCGCGAACTCGTCAGGCGTGTAGTAGCGGTCCATCGGCAGGTGGTCGTTGGACGGACGCAGATATTGTCCAAGCGTGAGGATGTCGACATCGACTTCGCGCAGGTCCCGCATGACCGCCAGGACTTCTTCGATGGTCTCACCCAGGCCGAGCATCATGCCGGTCTTGGTGGGGATATCGGGGGCCAGCCGCTTTACCAGGCGGAAGATCGACATCACTCGCGGATACCGTCCGCCGGGACGAGCCCGTTTGTAAAGCCGCGGCACCGTCTCCGTGTTGTGGTTGTAGATCTCCGGCCGAGCGTCGAGCACGGCGGCTATCGAGTGTTCGTCGCCCTGAAAATCGGGAACCAGGACTTCGACCGAGCAGGTGGGAACCCGCTCGTGCACAAGCCGGATCGTTTCGGCGAAAATGCCGGCGCCGAAATCGGGGAGGTCGTCCCGGTCGACCGAGGTAATCACCACATGACGGAGGTTCATCGTCGCCGCGGCTTCGGCGACCCGCAGAGGTTCTTCCAGGTCGGTCACCGGGGGGCGGCCGTGGGCGACGGCGCAGTAGCCGCAGTTCCTGGTACAGACATCGCCCAGGATCATGAACGTGGCCGTTCCGTGCTCCCAGCACTCCCCGACGTTCGGGCAGTGGGCTTCCTCGCAGACGGTATGGAGGTTCAGCTCCCGCATCAAATGCTTGAGCCGTATATAGTTGGGCCCTCCGGGCGCTCGCACCTTGAGCCACGGCGGCTTTCGGTCCGGGAGGGGCGCAACCCGGTGTCGACCCATGATTTGATACAGCGGTTCTGACATAATGGAGGCCGTACGGGTTCGAGCAATTGCCCTGCAACTAGCTAGGGCGGGCCAATCTAGAACCGGTACATGGGAAGGTCAGTGGAGCGTAACCCTCAAAGCGAATCTAACCAGTTACGCTCTAGCGGCGGCCGAGTCGCAAGCGTAAACAAAATCGGGCCTTAGACGGTCCAGCGGAGTGAAACCGACAGGCGTAACCGATCGTAAGACGGACAGAACAAAGAAACTGAGGAATTCATGCTTCGCACCATTTTCATGATCGGGCTCTTCGCCATCGGGGGCCTGTTTCTGCTCAAGCTGACTTTTGGGATTCTGGTTGGCTTCTTCGGCCTTTTAATCTGGCTGGTGAAGTCGGCGATATTCATCGCGCTCGTCGGAGCGGTGCTGTACCTGCTCATTCGTATCTTCAGTCCCGGCACGGCTCAGCGGCTTCGGGAGCGCTGGTCAGGCAGCGGGATGTAACTACACCCTTTTCAGAACCGATGTGGGAAGGAGACGGCTCCTTCCCCTTTTTTCTTGCCGGACGGGAGATGTGGGATGTGGGAGGAATCTGATGGCGCGGGTCCGCGGTACTGCGGGTTCCGCTGTCGATCGTTAGGTCGTTAGGTCTCTAACGCGTCGATTACTGCCCAGGCCAACAACGGCACCATGATCTCGTGATGCCCCGTGATCTCGAAGCCCTGGCCGCCGGCGAGTACCGGACGCTGCACGACATTCACGCGCGGACGATAGTGGCGCTGCATGTCGAGATCGCAGGTGGTGAACCCCGTGGGCCGGCCCTCGTTGAGGTTGCGCGCGATCGTCAGCGCCTTGAGGAACACTTCGGGCATGATGACCGCGCTGCCTACATTCAGAACGACGCCACCGTCGTGCAGCGACGGGAGCGACGCCGCCAACCGTCGAAAGTCCCGCAGGCTGGTATCGCCAATCGCCGCGCCGTCGGCGACCGGATGCTGATGCACGATTTCAGCGCCTAACGCGGCGTGCACGGTGGCGGGCACAACCAGTATCCGGGCCTGAAGCAACAGGGACAATTCAGGGTGGGCGAGGTTTGATTCGCGCGATAGGGCGACCGCTACCGACTCACCCATGCCGAGTTGATGGTCGCGGCCGTGGATAAACGCTTCGTTCAGGCCTCGGCCTGTTTCTTCGGCCATGCCGAATGTTCCGTCGAGCAGGCCGGCCGCGACGTCTTCCGAGGTCGCGCCGAAGCGGGCGACTTCGTAGTCGTGGATCGCCGCCGAGCCATTCATCGCGATGTGGGTGACGATTCGGCGCCGCATCAGCTCGATCAGCACGGGCGAAAGCCCGGTCTTCACGACATGCCCGCCCAACATCAACACCACCCCTTGCCCCGCCTTTGCGGCACTGACGATCGCGGCGACGACCTTGCGGAAGTCGCGGGCTACGAGGATGTCAGGTAACGCGTCGAGGAAGGCGCTGAACGAGCGGTCCGTCGACGGCGGGTGGGCAAATTCCTCAGCAGCAACCTTGCTCGGCCGCCTGGCGATTGGAACGGTGCGGAGCCGGGAGAGGTCTGCTTCAGGAATCACGGAGGCGTGTTCGGGGGTGCGTTCGATGCTGGAATGTGCTTCGTGAGCTGAAGGTTGATATTGATTCCCCCTTTCAGGCGGACGCGCATCTGCACCATGACGCGATCCTTGTCATCGGACAGCCAAACCTGCGCCTGGCCGCCTTCCGAGAAAATTCCCTTCGACTTGATGATCGGTTGCACGACGATCGTGTTGAATTTGCCGGCTGGAACCGAAATGGTTTCCCGCCGCAACACTTTTACGATCACGGGATTCCGGTCCGGGCGGAAGTACCGGTTCAGCTCGTACGTTTTCCCAACCTCGAGATCCATCGTGCGGACGAAGTAGAGCAGCGCTCCCTCGTCCAACGGATCCGCCACCGACGGGAGCTCAGGACCGCCGTTGACGCTGTACATCTGTCGCTCTCCGAAGATCTCGTAAACCTTGTCCTTCTCACTCGCGTCTCCGTCGTTGTCCGACGTAAAGCGCAGGGACGTGAAGGTCGCCTGGTCGATCCAACTCTCGAGCACATAATTTGCCGAAAAGAAGAGCGCGCGCCCTTTCAGTTGGAAGTGCGTGTGAACCGCTGGCCGGCCTCGAACGTCCTCGATGCCGAGGATTTCCATGCTGCCGCGACCGACGTGTTGGAATCCAATCTTCGCGACGTACTCCATGCGCTCGCCGGCGCCAAAGGGAACGGACTTCAACACTGGCGCCGGGGTCGTAGACGTCGTGGAATCGGTTTGGGCGGTGGCTTCTGGTGACTGCATGACACTCACCAGCAGAGCCAATGCGAACATCATCAGCTTCACGACGGCTCCGCGAGACGAAGTTGTGGACGACGCGCCTTTGCGTCGCGTCCGAAGCGATACAGCCGAAATGCGTCATGCCACGGCCGGACACGCGTGGGGCGCGGACGCAGGTCATAACGAGGCTGCAGCGGAACGGATTCAATGCGGCGAGCGTGAGGCGCCATCGCCAACAGGAGATCGATGTTCGCTGCCCATCCGCCTCCCTCGACGATCGGCTTGTCGCCGGCCGCGCGAACGGCATCGCGCACCACAGTCACGCGAAACAAGCGGAAACTGCCGAGCGGATTGTTGACACCCGGAACCTTGGCAAAGCGATTCGCGAGCCAGCGGCCGATCCGTTGCAGCTGCCGTACGGGCTTCGGCATGTCGTCGCCGACTGCGGCTTCACCGACGACGATGTCCGCACCTCCCTCGAATCGCTTGATCAGCTCCGGGATCTGTTCCGCCCGATCGGTCAGGTCACCCTGCATGAGGATGACGGCGTCTCGACGTGGATAGCGGCAGTTGTTCAATGCCGCGCGAAACAGCGCGTCGATCGCCTTGGCGTAGCCGACATGTTCCGATCCGCCGAGGATCGTGACGGGAAGGGCATCAGCGTAAGGCGCGAGGACTTCAGCCGTGGCGTCGGTACTCCCGTCATTGAACACGATCAACTCGTATTCACGAGGGAAGTCCGCAAATGCCTTGCGGATACGCCAGAGCACCAGACCCGCGGTCTCGGCTTCGTTATGGACAGGAATGCAGACGTATAACAACGGATGGTGGATGGGGGGGCACGTGTGATGTGAGAGACACCCACCTCTCACAACGGATGGTGGATGGGGGATGTGAGATGTGAGAGACACCCACCTCTGACCAGGCCATTAAAACTAGAAGGGAGTCTACCCCTCAGGCACCGCTTCGGCCCGCTACAACCCTGAATTGGACGGGGTCAGACCGGGGTCAGACCGGGGTCAGACCGGGGTCAGACCGGGGTCAGAGTGGGGTCTGACCCCGGTCTGACCCCGCTTTGGCACGGGTGTGATTCTGGAGTCCGAGGACGGTGGCGTACGTTCTTGCGGTTCCCTCAGTCATCTGCTCGACCGAAAATTTCGACGCGCGCGGAGGTCCTTCGCTGCCTAGTCGGTTTCGCAACTCCTTGTCACGAACAAGGAGGGCGGCAGCCCCAGCGAAGGCGGCCACATCCCCCGGCGGGACGAGGAGGCCGCACTCCCCGTTGACGATCAGCTCCGGCAAGCCGCCAACGCTGAAGGCGACGGGTGGGACGCCGAGCGCCATGGCATCAATGACAGCCGTTCCAAGTCCTTCGGACGTCGCCGGATGCCAGAGCACATCGAGACCGGCCATGGCGCGATGGACCTCGTCGACAAATCCGGCGCGGATGGCAGCGATGCCGCCGATGGTCGTCATGCCCGCGGACGCTCCCCCGAGCAGCACCAGCCGGACGCGCTCCCGTAACTCGTCAGGCAATTGGCGCGCAATGCTGTCGAGAAGTCCGATGCCCTTTTCTACGGTCATTGCGCCTACGACGCCGCACATCACGCTCTCATCAGGCCATCCACATTCACGACGCCAGTTCCTTGGTGATGTCACCACGGGAGCGGGAACGCCGGAATGCACCACGTCGATGCGCCCGGAGTCGACGCCACCCGCGATCAACGCGTCGCGTACGGCGTTGGAGATTGCGATGAATCGCGCGACGCGCGATCCGTACTTGATCCGACCCCGAGGCACAAATGCCACGCGACGCGTCACGATCAGCGGGATCCGACGACGTCCCACCAATGCCGCGAGGGCGATGGCGTGCGAGCGTGCGTCGTGGGCATGAACGAGATCGGCGCGCCAGGTCTTCAGCCGCTGGGCCACTCGGCTGGCGGCACGGAGGTCCCAGTCGCCGGCAGCACCTACCGCCGAAACAGCGAGGCCGGCGCCCCTCGCGCGCCTCAAGAGGAGTGAATCCGGGGGCGCGACCACAATTGGTTCGTGACCTGCGTCTCGTTGGGCTCGGGCGAGCAGGAAGACCTGGCGTTGCCCCCCCCGCCAGGCCTTTCCCATGTCGATGTGCAAGATCCGCAGGGACATACGCAGAAGGTTGCAGGGCGTCGGCGGGAGGGCAACGCGGAACTTCGGATCATCCGCCGCATGCAACAAGTACAGAACAGAGTCGTCCGATACTAGCAGGGACGAGGACGGCGAACCGCAGTGCGGAGGTGTGCCTTGATTCTGGCGAACATCCGGCAAGGTCTTACGCGTGATGACGCGCAACTCGCGTTGCGGCTTGTATCGCGCGGTTCGGGAGCCGAATTCGCGGCCGCCGAGGAGAGGTTGAGGCGGGACGGCCTCGACGCGCTGCTCGACGACCCTCGTCTTTGCGAAGCGCTGATCGAGTGCCGTCAGGCCTCGCACGCGTCGCTCCCGCTCTTCACGTACGTCGTGGTGCGTCAGGCGCTCCGTAACATGCAGGAGCACGATCGTGGGATTTCCGATTACGTCGCGTCGATCCTGGTCCATTTCGCGCTGCGCGACAATGCGCACCGCATCGGTTCGGCGGACGACCAGATCTACGATACGGTGGCCGCACTACTCGCGGACGTCGACCACGGGGATCCCACGCGGCGATTCTTCGTGCGCGCGCACCTGGGCAACTACGCGCTGTGGCTCGGCGGAATGTTTCCTGATCATGTCGAGGAACGCCGCTTTCGTCGCGGCGGCCCCGATCTCGAGTACTACGACGAGATGGGCCAGCGCGGCTTTGCGCTTGCCGCCCAGCACCGGTTGTCGCAGCAGTACGGCATGACGGCAGTGTTCGAAGCCGCGGCCGAGCGTTTCCCCAGAATCCGGGCAGCTCTGAACTCGGTCAGCGACCGATTCCTGTTCCCGGGACGTGATTCCGCCGACCGCCTCATGCGGCAGGTCAGCGCTGAAGCTCGCTGGCGTCTCGCCTCCTGACGCAGGCGGACGCCGCAGCACACCGGGGCTTGTTGCCTGCGGGAGGAACGAGGCCGTAACGTATCGTGGCTCGATCGCCAGCAGCGGCCCGTCCCATTTCACACACCGCAGTGTTCGACGATATCCGACACGCGTTTCGAGAACTGCTCCACGGAAACGTGCCGCCTGAAGGGCGGCGTGAGCTGATCGCGGTCATGAAAGACACGCTGGTACAGGCGCGCCTTGCGATGGATGACCTGCGCGAGGGTGTCGAGGTGACGCGCAAGCGCGTTGAACGCGAACGGAGTGAGCTCGAGACCGTGCGCCGCCGAAAAGGCCTGGCGCAAAGGGTCGGCGACGCGGAAACCGTCAGCGTCGCTGAGCGGTTCGAATCACAGCAGGCAGAACGCCTGGCCGTCCTCGAATCCAAACTGAACGCACAGGAAAATGAACTGGCACTGGTCGAGCGCGATGTCGCGGAGATGAAGGAACAACTGAAGGCGGCGTTAGCCGGAGTAGGTTCCGGCATGCGGGCCGGTACCGTCGACACGGCACAGGATCCTCTCGACGAGGGACGTCCGGGCCTCGAACAACAGCTCAATGACCTGAAGCGCTCCGAGCGACGCGCCGCCGCCAGCGCTGATGCGGACGCTGCCCTCGCAGAGCTGAAGAAGAGGATGGGCAGGTAGCTGCGCCTCGAGCATCTGGCAGTATCGGTGGCGGCATTGTGCGCGCTGGCTCATGCCGGCGCGCGATCCGCGTCCGCGCAGCGGTCGACGCTGGCGGTGGGAGAGGCTCGAACGCAGGTCCCGTGCAACGGGAAGGCGATCGCGGACGTGGCGGTGTTGTCGCTCCCACCTTCGTACGGCGGGGTGATCTCGGAAACGCCGTGGATGAATCGGCTGGCGACGTCGCTTCATATGACCACCGAGCCGGAAGTGGTGGAAAACCTCGTCCTCCTCAAGAAGGGGGAATCTTGCTCGGCGCTGCTTCGACTCGAGACTGAGCGTCTGCTTCGCGCGCAGCCATTTCTGGCCGATGCGTCGGTCACGGCGTATCCGGTAGGAGCTGATTCTGTTCGCGTGGAAGTCGTAACGATCGACGAACCTGCGGTCCTCGGGTCAGTCGGCGTGAAGAGCGGAAACCCGTTCCTGCGCGCGTTCCAATTCGGGAATGCGAACGTTCGTGGCCGCGGCGTGTCGGCGCTCGCGGGGTGGCGTGATGGCGGGGTTTATCGCGATACGTGGTTGCTTCGCTACTCGAACTTCCAGTTGTTCTCTGCGCCGGTGCAAATGCACCTGACCGCGATTCGCCCGGACCACGGGTTCGAGGTGGCGGGCCAGGTGACGTACCCCTTCTTCATGGACGTCCAGCCGCGAGCCTGGCGGGTCGCGGCCGGCGCCAGTGAGATCCTGGTGCCGTTCCAGTTTCCGGGCCAGCTGCCGGTGTCGTTAGGTGTACGCCGCCAGTTCGTGGACGCGGGCGCCGTGGCCAGGATCGGGGCGCCGGGCAAACTGACGATCGTCGGCGGGTCCGTAACCCTGGAGCGCGGCGCCCCGGTGGGGGATCCGGTGGTGGTCACGGACAGCGGCCTGGTGCCGGATCGCGGTGAGCCGCTGCGCGACCGCTATGACGTGTTCCGGTCCTCCCGCATAAACCTGCTCATCGGCTATCGACTGGTGAACTTCCTGCGCGTGTCGGGCTTTGATGCGCTTTCCGGGACGCAGGACATGCGGCGTGGTGTCCAGGCGGCGCTGACCATCGGGCGCGGACTGGCCGTGGCCGGCGGCAGCCCCGACGAGCTGTTCATGTCGGGCAATTTGTATGGCGGCGTCGGTTCGGCGGTGTCCTTCGCGGGTGTCGAAGTGCTCGCCGAGGGTCGCCGGGTCGGAGGGACGTGGCAGAACATGCTCGTCAGTGGACGGTTCGGCACGTATTTCCGTCCGCACCGGCGGCATACGGTGACGGGGAGCGTGGAGTACAGCGCGGGCCGGGACCAATGGCTGCCGTTCCAGCTCGCGTTAGGCGATCCGCGGGGAGGATTGCGGGGGTACGAAGATGCGGAGGTTGGTGGTGCGGCGCGGCTCGTCGGCCGGCTCGAGGAGCGCTGGCGCATCGGCAACATCCGCGGGACCGGCGACATGGGCGTGGCGCTGTTCGGCGAGGTCGGCAAGGTGTGGGCCGGAGACGCCCCCTATGGGCGCGCCACCAACCTGGTGCCGTCGGTTGGGGTGGCGGTGCTGGCCGCGGTCCCGCCCCGTTCGCGCCGCACCTGGCGCCTCGACGTGGCGTTCCCCCTGCATCATACGCCCGGAGCGCAGTGGGGGATGCGGCTCACGAATGAGGACCGCACGCGTGCGTTCTGGAACGAGCCTAACGATGTGCGGCGGAATCGCGAGCGGTCCGGATTGGTGACAGCGTTTGTGGTGCCGTAGTGAGGAAGCAGGAGGCAGGAAGCAGGAAGCAGGGAATGAATGAGGGCCCGACGCTTTCGCTCGGGCCCTCAAGATTGCAACCGTTTCGTTCGTCCCCTGTTTCCTGCTTCCTGCTTTCTGCTTCCTAATGCTTCGCCTCACCCATCATCCGGCGGATCGGGACGATCATCAGGGCCAGCACCGCGGTCGCGATGAAGAGCGACATCGCCGTGCGCTGGAACAGCAGCGGCATCTCTGTCAGGTTGTTCGGATCGACATGACCGCCGACCAGGCCGGCAATCAGGTTGCCTAACGCGGTGGCCAGGAACCAGACGCCCATCATCTGGCCCACGAAGCGGCGCGGGGAAAGCTTGGTCATCGAGCTCAATCCGACGGGGCTCAGCGACAACTCGCCCAGCGTCTGCAACAGGTAGCTCCCCGTCAGCCACCACATCGACACGCGCGTGCCCGGGCCGCCGGCGATGACCGCGTTGGCCGCGAGAACCATGAGGTAAAAGCCAAGCCCGGCGAACAGCAGACCGAACGTAAACTTGGCCAGACTGGACAACTCGCGCCCCTGTTTCGCCAACGTCACCCACAGCGCCGCAAAAACCGGGGCCAGGGTGATCACGAAGAACGAGTTCACCGACTGCAGCCACGAGACGGGCATTTCCCAGCCGAACAGATTGCGGTCGGTAAAGTCCTGCGCAAAGAGATTCAGTGATGTCGGCGCCTGCTCGAAGGCCGCCCAGAAGATCGTGGCAAAAACCGCCAGGATGAGAATGACGAAGATCCGTTTCTTCTCATTCGGGTCGAGCCCGGCGAACAGGAACAGGTAGCCGAAATACGCGACGGCCGTCGCCACCATCACGTCACGCATCCTGTTGCCGACGCTGATCGGATTGATCGTGAGCGCGCCCGTCATTGTCAAAAGCATCACCAGGCCGATCAGCGCGAGCAGGAGCATTGTCACGTTCTTCACGGTGCGCTGCTGTTCCGGCGTCCCTGATGGCAGAACGCCGAGTGGTCCCAGTGTTTCGCCGGCACGGATTCGGTATGTGATCAGGCCGATCAGCATGCCGACGCCTGCCGCGCCGAAGCCGTAATGCCAGCCGACGCGTTCGCCCAGCGCACCGGTGATCAGAGGCGCTGCCAGGGCGCCGACGTTGATCCCCATGTAGAAGATCGAGAATCCGGCGTCGCGGCGCGCGTCAGCGGCCGGATACAGATCGCCAACGATGGCCGAGATGTTGGGCTTGAGAAGGCCCGTGCCCATGACGATGAGCACGAGTCCCGCAAAAAACGCAGGCTTGGAAAACACCGACGACAACGCGATCGCGAAATGCCCAAGCGAGATGAGCACCGCGCCGTAGTAGATCGTGCGGCGCAGTCCGAGCCAGCGATCTGCGATCCAACCACCGGGGAGCGAAGCGAGGTATACACTGGCCGCATAGATACCGACGATGGCCGACGCCGTCGGGCGATCGAAACCGAAACCTCCATCGGCCAGCGCCGCCGTCATGAAGAGCACGAGCAGCGGACGGATCCCGTAATAGGAGAACCGTTCCCACATCTCGGTGAAGAAGAGCGTGCTGAGGCCCCGTGGATGGCCGAAGAACCGCCGGTCGCTGGTATACGGCTCGGCGTCGGCAATCATGCCTGACGAATTGGGGCTTGGGGCCTGGGGCATGGGGTTGGGGGCGCGAGGTTAAACAGCCGTGCCTAGTACCGGGAGGTGGCGTTCTGGTTGCTTCGTTGCACCCGCTTTTCGCTGCTCGTCCCATGCGACGGTCGTCGGCGGCTGTTTGATACATGCCACCCAGTGGCCGGGCGACTTCTCTTCGAGTGGTGGAACAATCGCGGCGCACGCGGCGTCGCGCGCCGGATGATGACACCGTGGATGAAAGACACAACCACTGGGCGGATTGGCCGGAGAAGGCACATCGCCGGCAAGCACGATCCGCTGGCGCTTCGTCACCGGGTCGGGAACAGGCACCGCCGACAGGAGCGCCTGCGTGTACGGCATCAGCGGCTCGCGATACAGGTCAGGCGCTGTCGCGAACTCCACGATCCGGCCCAGGTACATCACGGCGACGCGGTTCGCCATGTGTTCGACCACCGACAGGTCGTGGGCGATGAACAGGTAGGCGAGCCCCCGGTCACGTTGCAGGTCACGCAGAAGATTGATGACCTGCGCCTGCACCGATACATCGAGTGCCGAAACGGGTTCATCACAGACGATGAACCGGGGTTCGACCGCGAGGGCGCGGGCGATGCCAACGCGCTGTCGCTGGCCGCCGGAAAACTCGTGCGGGTATTGCGAGGCGTATTCGCCGCGCAGGCCGACTTCTTCGAGCAGCTGGCGCACCCGTTGATCGGCGGCGGCGCCTTCCGCGATGCGGTGCACCGTGAGTCCCTCGCGCACGGTGGCCCCGATCGTCATGCGGGGATTGAGCGAGGAGAAGGGATCCTGGAAGATGATCTGCATGTTGCGCCGCATCGCGCGCAGGTCCTTTCCCTTGAGCGCTCGCACGTCGACGCCATCGAAGCGGATCTCACCGCTGGTCGGCTCGACGAGGCGGAGGATCGTGCGGCCAAGGGTCGTCTTGCCGCACCCGGACTCCCCCACGATGCCTAACGTTTCGCCGTGACCGACGTCGAGGCTGATCCCGTCGACGGCCCGCACCTGTCCGCTCGCGCGGCCGAAAAGTCCCGTGCGGACCGGAAAGTGCTTGGTCAGCTTGCGAACGGACAGCAACGGGTCGGCCAGCGCACCGGGCACCGTGATGACCTCCACGGAGGACGGCGACGGATACGGTCGAGCGCTCAACGCGCCACCCCCGCGGCCGCCGGGGTGACGTCTCGTGACGGCTCGTCCACGAGGTGACAGCGCGCCGTGTGATCCGCGGTCACCACGTATTCCGGCGGATGTTCATCAGCGCATCGCTGCCACGCCCAGGCACACCGGTCGCGGAACCTACATCCGCTTGGCCACCGCGTCGGCGGAGGCACCGTGCCCGGAATGACCGTTAGGCGATCACGCGGCCGGCCGAGCCGGGGCATCGCCTCGAGCAGCCCACGCGTGTACGGATGCCGGGGGTGGGCAAAGAGTTCGCGCACGGGAGCGCGCTCGACGATCTGGCCGCCGTACATCACCAGCACGCGCGACGTCACCTCGGCGACCACCCCGAGGTCGTGAGTGATGAGCAGGACGGCGAGCCCCAGCCGCTGCTGCAGGTCCGCCAGCAGCTCCAGAATCTGCGCCTGGATGGTGACGTCGAGCGCGGTCGTCGGCTCGTCGGCGATGAGCAGCGACGGATTCATCACCAGCGCCATCGCGATGAGAACGCGTTGCCGCATGCCGCCGGACAATTGGTGGGGATAGCTCTTCGCGCGCTCACGTGGATCGGGAATGCCGACCAGGTTGAGCATCTCGACCGCTCGATCCCACGCCGCGCGCCGGCTCGCGCCGGCATGCACGCGGGCGACTTCCGCG
>Ga0079217_10000023_pt1 | contig 25857 bp, 22 predicted proteins | sample NCAS200_FD_76343 | JGI IMG/M metagenome (GOLD analysis project Ga0079217, IMG submission 76343) | Agricultural soil microbial communities from Utah to study Nitrogen management - NC AS200 | ecosystem: Environmental > Terrestrial > Soil > Agricultural land | place: USA: Utah | collected 2014-06-11 | reverse complement strand
GGAATAAAGCCGACGATACTACTCATGCCATAGCCTTTGTCGCGTGCCCAGTTGCTCAAGGTTAGATTGGCAACACCGCCGCCACCTGCGTAGGCAGCGAAAGCGCCGAGCAGAAAGAAATCGGCTCCGGCAGGGACGAATTGAAAGTTGCCAGTATTCAGATCGAAGCCCGCAAAGCCAGCAACGCCAGCGGCCCAGTTATGTCCTGGAACAAACATTACGGCAAGCAAACCAAGTCCGCCGATAATCGCTGCGACCATGATCCAGTTTAAGTATTCGAGCGTGCGTTCAATGCGACGACCAACCATCAACACTGCCGCACACATCAGGAAGAGCCCGACGCCAATCAGGTAAACCGTTCCTGTTTCGGCCGCGCCCGGAAGACGTTGCGCCCAAAGAAAGAAGACTGCGCCCGCCGCCGCGCCTGCCCAACCCGGCCAGCCCATTTGCAGGAAGAACAGAATCGAATAGAACCACGCCCAGAAAGTCGAATGTGGACGGGTGCGCATGAACCCGGTGAAAACAGGTTCGCCCGTCGCTAACGTGTAACGCATCACTTCGACGTTCAGTAGTGTTTGCAGAAGCGCCGCGACACCGACGATCCACAGTAGCGAGAGTCCATACTTAACGAACGCCGCCGGACCAAGTAGAAATTCACCACTGCCGATCGAAACTCCGAGTGCGATCACGCCTGGTCCAATCGCGCTGAACCAACCGAGTCCACGAGGAGTTGGCGCTGGTGGTAACTCGTCGATGCGCCACGGATCGAGTCCGGAACGTGCTTCTGGCGATCGCGATTCCGAAGCGACGGTTTCGACTACCAGGGGTGTCGTCATATATGATTCGCCTCTGTTTGTGTTGATAAACTCATGAGCCAACCTGTGCACATCAGGATTGCCGAAGCCGCGGATGCAAGGCAGATAATGGCCGTTATCAACTCCGCCTTTAAGGTGGCGGAGGACTTTTTCTGTTTTGAGGATCGGATCACGCTGGAAGAGGTCGAACGACTCTTCACTACCGGCACGTTTCTGGTTGCCGAGGCGCGCGCGCGCGGTGACAGAGTACTAGTCGGATGCGTTTACGTCGAGCTTAAAGATGGCGATCGGTCGTACCTGGGACTGCTTTCAGTCGATCCTTCACAGCAGCAAGGCGGGCTTGGTTCGTTGCTGATGATGGCGGCTGAAAAACACTGTCGCGAGATGGGGTGTCGCGTTATGGATATCTGGATCGTGAATCTGCGGACGGAGCTCACGCCGTTCTATCAACGACGTGGCTATGTGGAGACCGGAACGCGTCCCTTCCCGCCTGACGTGCAAACGAAGCTGCCGTGTCATTTCATCACGATGGCGAAAGCGCTATGAAGCTGGAGTGGTGAATCAGTGGCCCCGAAGAAGGACGATACAACCGAGACGCTCTCGATCGAAGGACGCGACGTCCGCATAACTCACCCGGACAAGCCGTACTTCACTAAGCAAGTCAAAGTTACAAAGCTCGATCTCGTTCGTTACTACCTGGCGATCGCCCCAGGCGCGCTCAACGGCATTCGCGATCGGCCGATCGTGCTGAAGCGGTTTGTTGACGGCGCGGAGGGTCAGGCGTTTTATCAGAAGCGCGCGCCGGAGAACAGGCCGGAGTGGTTGCGCACAGTCACACTCTTTTTTCCTTCCGGACGCGAAGCTGAAGAAGTCGTGGTTGACGATGCTGCGGGACTCGCGTGGATCGTCAATCTTGGTTGCATCGAGCTGCATCCGCATCCGGTTCGCTCCGGCGATCTGGACCACCCGGACGAGTTGCGCGTCGATCTTGATCCTGGTCCGGGTGTTAAGTGGGACGCTGTTCGCCGCGTGTCGATGGAAGTGAAAGCGCTGCTCGAGGAGATGGGCTTGCGCGGTTGGCCCAAAACCAGTGGTTCGCGTGGTATGCACGTCAACGTCAGGATCCATCCGCGCTGGACGTTTAGCGAAGTGCGACGTGCGGCCGTCGCGTTGTCGCGGGAGATCGAGCGACGAGTACCGAAGCTTGCGAGTTCGAAGTGGTGGAAAGAGGAACGGCACGGGGTGTTTCTCGATTACAACCAGAACGCGAAGGACCGTACGACGTGCTCGGCGTATTCGGTGCGGCCGCTGCCCGATGCGCGTGTGTCGATGCCGTTGAATTGGGATGAGGTGATGGAGTGTGACCCGGCAGATTTCACGATCCTGACGGCGCCGCAGCGGTGCGCGGAGATTGGCGATCCGCATGCGGAGATGGACCAGGCGGCTGGTTCGCTGGAGAAGTTGCTTGAGCTTGCAGATCGTGATCAGGAGTCTGGACTGGGTGATGCGCCCTGGCCGCCGCACTTCCGCAAGATGGCGGGTGAGGCGACGCGGGTAGCGCCTTCGCGTGCGCGATCTGCTGGATCGACGAAATCCGTGAAGAAGCCGGCGAAAAAACCGCGCATCAAGATGCCACTGATCGTCGTCGCTAACTCGCCGGATAAGGAAGCTGCATTAGCTGGTCTGGAACGCTGGAAAAAGAAGCACCGAAAGATCGCCAAACTTATCAAAATTGAGGATGTCTTAGTCGACTCCATGCGCGGTCGCTCATCGACCTGGACACGAATCCGCGTAAACCTCCGCCACGTCCCCGAAGACCTCCGCCCACCCGCCGAACCCCCCGACCCCGACGACGACCCCACCCGCGAGTGGCGCGAATATCGCAGGGCGAAGCCCGAACCTGGGGCATAGCAACCCCCTGCCGTACCGACTCAGACGAGTCTAAGGATTGTTTCATCACGGCTTTGCCGCCCGATGTGCGGCGGGGCTTTGCCCCGCCGTCAGGCCGCCCAAGAAAATTGGGGCTGTGCCCCCCGATTAACGCCCGGTGGCGAAGATTGTTTCCAGTTCATGGGGTGGGACGACTTCGAGCTGCTCGAAGGTGCAGTCTGCAGGTTTCTTGTCGGTGCGCCAGCGGCGGAATTGGGACATGTGTCGAAAGCGACCGCCTTGCATGTGCTCGTAAGCAACCTCGACCACCAGTTCAGGACGCAACGGTTCCCACGACAAATCCTTGCCCTGACTCCAACGGCTATGCCCGCCGGGCATGCGACCTGCATCCGGGCCTGCGGCCCACTCTTTCCACGGATGATTCTGCAAAGCGTTCTTGCGATACGGCGCGAGAAACTTTACTAACTCCAGTCGCTTCTGATCGGTGAAACTCGCACAGACGCCGACGTGCTGCAGTCTTCCGCTCTCGTCAAAGAGCCCAAGCAGCAGTGATCCCAGCCTCGTGCGCTCTCCTTTCTTATGCCAGCGAAAACCAGCCACAACGCAGTCGCAATCGCGCTCGTGTTTGATCTTGAGCATCACCCGCTTGTTCGATTCATAAACTCCCGACGTTGGTTTCGCCACAACTCCATCAAGTCCGGCACCTTCAAAACGGCGAAACCAGTCTGAAGCGGTCGCGAAATCGGTTGTCGCGGGCGTTAGATGAATCGGGGGTTTCGCCTTCGCGAGTATCGACTGCAACTTCAGCCGGCGCTGTTCAAAAGGAACATTTCGCATGTCTCGCGCGCCATGCGCGAGCAGATCGAAAAAGACGACGGATGACGGAATCTTTTCGGAGAGCATTTTTGCCCTCGACGCCGCCGGATGAAGACGAAGTTGCAACGCGTCGAAATCAAGCGCGCCGTCCTGAGCAATCACGATTTCGCCGTCGAGCACACAACGCACCGGTAAGTACTTCAGCAAAGGATCGATCAATTCCGGAAAGTAGCGATTCAACGGTTTTCCATCGCGACTCTGAATAAACACCTCTTTACCGTCGCGGAAGATCAGCGCGCGAAAGCCATCCCACTTCGGTTCAAAAATCCAATTACCTGCCGCAGGCAGTTCGGCGACGCGCTTTGCCAGCATCGGCAAAACTGGTGGATTAACGGGAAGCTGCACGTTGTCCATCTTATTCGCAACCACGCATTCATGCCAAAAGGCGATGCCATTAGGAGACAACCCAACGAAGTCCCGGAACTTTTGACGCAATGGCGCGTCTAATTTTCATGCTCGGGAGGTTGTCATGAATAAACGCACTTTCGCGCTTCTTGCCGCCGTAATCACCTTCACCGTCGGCGTGGTGCTAGCAAAACTATCGCTACCAAATCTGTTCAAAACTCCGCCACCTGTTGTTATCAAAGACGTACAACTAAATAATTACCGCTTGTCCGGACCATATGAATTCGAAGATCTCTCGATCTTTCTCATTCATGGCCCAGACTCGCCTGACAGACGTCTGTACACGCCATTGCAAGATGCAATGGCGCGCCAGATCGTGATCGTGCACGAGACGGGCTACGTTAATGAGCTGTCGATTGAAAATGTGTCAGCGACCGAGGAAGTCTTCGTGCAGGCGGGCGACATCGTGAAGGGCGGAAGACAGGATCGCGTGTTGTCAGTTGACCTTATCCTGCCTGCGAAATCAGGACCGGTTCCGATCTCCGCGTTTTGCGTGGAACAATCGCGCTGGCAGGCACGTGGTGGTGAATCGGCAGACCACTTCACCATGACGGAAATGGTGGCGAATTACTCGTTGAAACAAGTAATCAAAGACGTCGCGACCCAGACCGGCGTGTGGGACGAGGTTAAATCTGCGAGCGAGAACATCGGTGCAGGCGTGGCAGGGAGCGTTCGGTCCGAAGACTCGCCGACCAGCTTGCCGTTAGCTCTCGAAAACGAAGCCGTGAAGGAATCGACAGCGCCTTACATCAACAACCTCTCATCCGTGCCGCATCGCTGGAACGACGTGATCGGCGTTGCTTTTGCGATTAACGACAAAATCATAGGCGCCGACGTCTACTCGTCAAACGAGATGTTCAAACGACTTTGGCCCAGGCTGCTGAAAGCGGCGTCAATTGAAGCCATCGCGACGCCAGGAATCAAGCGCGCGCCAAACGCGTTGCCGATCGACACCGTCGGCGCGTTTCTGGTGAATAGCGAGTTGGGAACGGAGACAGTGGTGACTGTAGGCGGACACCAATCTGGTCTTGCAGCCATAAGCGCGGTTCGTGTTCGAACGGAGTCAGTGAGACGCGAGACAGAGGACGCTTTGTTTCTCGAGAGTCGCGACGCCGGTTACGGCGGCGCCTGGATACACCGCAGTTACCTCCCCCGAAGACAATGAGATCCGTGCCCCTTTATTAAGAAACACGGATCTCGAGGTTCGGGTTGGGTTAGAAAGCAACAAACGGATCGGTCAACACGACCCTGACCGCGATGCCATCCATTGATTGCGCGAACTGCGGACGTCCCGGCGCTGTTCGATCGACATAGATAACGATCGCAGGCTCAGTTTCATCGTCAGCCGTTGCGCCAACGCCGGCACCGATCACACCCGGTGTTGCCATCAGGTTAGCACGGTGCAGTTCGAGCACTGCCGTCGCGCGATCAGCAGCTTGTTCAGGTAGTTGTCGCATCTGTCCTCGACCACGAATGAAAGGTGTCACGTCGCTCTCTTGCGCTGACAGAATCGTTGGACTCGCAGTGCCTGAACCGACGAAGCTCAGCGAGCGGCCGATGACCGTGCTCAGTCTCGTCAACACCTCGCCGGCCCGGTTCGCGATGGTTGCGCTGCTGCTGCCCGCGTACAACAAGCCCACAGGGTTGTGAGCCGAGTTGTTAGTAACGATGAGCGATCCCGAATCGCCGCCAGCGCTGAAAGAACCGGGACCAATTACGATCTGGTTCGTGTAACCCACCGTAAACTTCCTGCCGCTACCGCAGTTTCGCTGATACTGAACGTTCACGCTCGTGTTTATCGAAGAGATGGTGCCGGTAGTGAAGCCGGTGGTGCGTCCACTCTTGGCGACTGACATGCCAACAGTTGGCGCTACGACAGTCCTACTAATAACACCAATGTCTTCGATCGCTCCGGTTCCATCCATAGTTCCAGGTCTCAATTGCGCAATCGCCGCATCAACGTTCGAGCCGAACGGTGAAAGGGCGGTGAAATCGGCAACGACGGTTGCGACGTTGCAATTGCTATCAATCAACCCGGGTTGCGAAACATCTTCACCCGCGACGGCCTGGTCGCTACGTCCCAGAACATGGTTATTGCTGAGAATGTAATTCGCGGTTCCGTCGGTGACGAGCGCTCCAAGCGTGCCGCTACAGCAGAATCGGCTCGTACGGTCGTTGACATTCCCTCCGGACACGCCAAAACGCAGGTTGCGAACTCGGTGATTCGGGCCATTATCAGCAAGACTGGGCGCCAGAGAACCAGCAATCACAACCCCCAAGACAGTAAGGACAATTAGACAGGTTCGAACTCTCACTGTTTTCGATCTCCTTTTATTACGTTACTGGGCTGAATCGTCTCCAACTATCGCGGATCAATGTTTGGGGTTGTCCTGCTTAGTTAGCGACCGGCGACTCGAGAGGCCTTTCTTTTACGCCACGTGAGGTAGCAAGTCAACTCCAAAATCAAATGTTATGACTGTATAAGCGCGCGAAACGCTCAGGCGCAATGTTTCCGCCGGAAACGATCCCAACTACTACCTTGTTACGTAATTTAGGAAAGAAGCAAAACCACGGATATTTCAAAAGCGAGTCCGCGAGAGCTATCTGGGCGCGCCCGCCTGCTCCCGCGGACTCAGTGTGGCCCCCTCACCCAAGGCCACGTCAAGACTTCAAATTCTTCTGCAAAATCAGCAACAGATCGCGTGAGGTGCCCAGAACGCCACGCGCCTGATCGCGGCTGACCGCGGGAAACTGGTCCAGGAACGTCTCCATCGTCTGATCGTCGTTCAGAAACTCGAACAGAAACGCGACCGGAATCAATGTTCCAGCAAACACTGCTACGCCGCCCGCTTGCTTCGGATCGCGTTCGATCAGTTCGTGGAGGTTCATCACGAAAACCACCCCCCGAGTCCGCAGAAGCGCCTCGGATCTTCCGCGGACCCAACCTGGCCCCCCTACCAGGCCACGGAGTGAGTTTTTCTATTTACGATTTTGCAATAACGCTTTACGATGCACTCGTCTTTGACAATTCAGCTACGAGCCATGCGCAGCTCAAGCTCCCACAGCAACGAGTGATGAGCATCGCCGGCGAGCAGTTAAGACTGAAACTCGCGGCGGACATCAAAAGCGAAAGCATGCTACTCCCATCTGGGAGTTTACGCAAGCGAAAAGTTTTACTCGTTGGTTGCTCGCCGTCAGGAGGTAACTCCTGATGGGAAACCCGCGCCCGCGACCGCAACGCATGGCGAGCAAGCTACTCGCGATTCGAGAAGGGCTGGGCCTTTCGCAAAGCCAGATGCTGGCGCGTCTTGGCCTCGCTGACTCGATGCACTACGGGCGCATCTCTCAATATGAGAACGATGAACGCGAACCGACGTTGATGACTTTGCTTTCCTACGCACATGTCGCCGGCGTACATCTCGAAGACATCGTGAGCGACGACCTGGACCTCCCCGCCAAACTCCCGGGCAACGTCAACTACCACGGCCTCCGCCACCGCTCCTCCCGCCGTAAGTAGCACCGCAGACTGTTTTCTAATAGATTGATATTCATGTCTGAGAACGTGAGGCAGATCGTTGGGGGGTTGGTTTCGGTGGCGCGGGGGTTTTATGCGCGCGGGTGGTTGATGGGGACGAGCGGGAATCTTAGTGCGGTCGTGGAGCGTGAGCCGTTGCGGTTGGCGATCACTGCGAGTGGTGTTGATAAGGGTGAGTTGAAGCCTGAGCAAGTGCTGATCGTTGATGAGAACGTGCAAGTGTTGAGTGGCATGAGCAGTCGACCCGGCTTTACGAGTAAACCAAATTCAAAGAGTAAATCGGCGTCGACGAAGAAACCGTCAGATGAGAGTCTTTTGCACGTGCGCATCGTAAAGGAGCGCGGTGCGGGAGCGGTGCTTCACACGCACTCGATTTGGAATACGATCTTCTCCGACCTTCACGTTGAGCAGGGCGGTGTACGAATCGAAGGTTACGAAATGTTGAAAGGTCTCGCCGGTGTGCGCACACACGATCATTCCGAGTGGTTGCCGATCGTAGAAAACTCCCAGGACATGCCAGCGCTCGCGAACGCCATCAGCAAGATCCTAAACCAAGACAAGTCTGTGCATGGTTTTCTAATCAGACGTCATGGACTCTATGCCTGGGGCGACAACCTTACCGAAGCAAAACGTCACGTTGAAATCCTTGAATTCCTTTTGGAAACTATGGGACGAACAGCGATGATAAAGCGGGGATAAACGATGGCTTTAGTGACAATCGTCGACGAACAACGAACCCTTAGAACACCGGAAGAGATAACTTCGGGTCTGGCCCAGCACGGCATCGACTACGAACGTTGGCAACCGGCGCATCCGGTGCCTGACGACGCTCCTGCCGAAGAGGTCCTGCGCGCTTACGCAAACGAGATCGAACAACTAAAAGCGCGCGGCGGGTACGTGACCGCCGACGTAATCGACGTTGGCCCTACAACACCCGGCCTCGACGACATGCTCGCGAAATTCAATCGGGAACACTGGCACGACGAAGACGAGGTCCGCTTCATCATCGCCGGCCGTGGCCTCTTCCACATTCACACGAAGACTGGCAACGTCCTATCAATCGAAGTCTCAGCAGGCGATCTAATTCGCGTACCGAGGGGAACCCTTCACTGGTTCAATCTCTGTGCCGATCGCCGCATTCGCGCGATCCGTCTGTTCCAGGACACCGCCGGTTGGACGCCACATTACACCGAGAGTCACGTCGACGAAGGCTTCATGCCGCTCTGCTTCGGCGTTACGCACATTCCAAATCGACATCCGTTTGAATCGTGACAGAAAGTCTCTCAAGCAGCGGCATTCGCGGTATCCTGTTGGATATCGAAGGCACGACAACGCCGATCGCCTTCGTTCACGACGTGCTGTTTACGTACGCGCGACAACACGTACAAGACTACCTGGTCCAACATTCAAACACGCTAACTGACGACATCGCACTACTTCGCGACGAACACACGCGCGACACCAGCAGTGGAGCGCAACCGCCAGTACTCACAGACGACCCCGCTTCAATCGCAAGCTACGTCCGCTGGCTCATCGATCGCGATCGCAAGTCGAAAGGTTTGAAGTCACTTCAAGGAAAAATCTGGCGCGAAGGTTACACAAACGGAACTCTGAAAGCGGAGGTTTTCGACGACGTGCGTCCGGCGTTCGAACGTTGGCACGAGGCCGGGTTGCGCATCAGCATCTTTTCTTCCGGCAGCGCTTTGGCTCAACAACTTCTGTTCGCCCACACGGAGGTCGGCGATCTCACAGCGTTCATCAACGATTACTTCGACACGAACGTCGGCGCGAAAGGCGACGCTGAAAGTTATCGTCGCATCGCGAGTAAGATGAATCTCCAGCCCGAGGAAATCCTCTTCATTTCAGATGTGGTGACAGAACTTGAAGCCGCAAACGAGGCTGGAATGAAAACAAGATTATCGATCCGACCCGGGAATCAACCTCAGCCTAACCCCGATCGTTTTCCGATCATTCACTCGCTGGACGAAATATAAGACGCCCGCAAAGACGCAAAAAATAGAACTTTTTTCTTAGCGCCTTTGCGCGAAACTGTTTTCTTACTTTCGCGCCGTAACCGCGTTTCGCAATAACGCAATGATCTCCGCATTCTTTGATAACTCAGCGGCATCCAGCGCGGTTCCATACACCAACCCACGTTCACTCCCGTGAAGCAATCCCTTCACCGATGGATCGGCGCCGCGTGCGAGCAGTAACTGCACGATCCCGGTGTGGCCCACGTTCACGCCGTCGATCAGGACGGTACCCTTAACGTTCGGATGACGGTATCCAATAGCGTACTTATGGTTTGCGTCGGCACCCGCTGCCAGAAGTTCTTTAACCTTCAACTCGTCTTTTTTCGCAATGGCCGCACGCAACCACGCGTTTCGCTCAACGGGAGTGATCTTCGCGGGATCCACGCTCCGCGACAACGCCTTAATCTCACTCAGACCTTTCTCATAGGCGATTACCAAAACCGTGTCTCCAAGGACATCGACGAGGTTCGGGTCTGCACCGTGAGTGAGAAGTGATTTGGCAAGATCCGTTCGGTCTTCCCGCACCGCCCGCATCAACAACGTTTCACCATCTGCGTTCTGCGCATTTAACCCTTCCGCTCCCGCTTTCAACAGCGCTTCCACAACCGCCAAATCACCACGGTCAACGGCACGCGTCAACGCCGTCTCTCCTTGTTCGTCTTTCGTGTTCAGCTGCGCTCCCCGCGCCAACAACAGCGTGACCTTGGTCGTCGAACTCGCCTCCATTAAAGCCGTGCGTCCGTACTGTCCGATCTCGTTTGGATTCGCACCCTTTGCCAACAACAATCGCATGATTTCAGACGATGCAACCGGAGGTGGACCACCAGCCTTCGCATTCATCTCCACGAAACTCCGATCAGCCGACATGATGAGTGGCGTGTTGCCCAACCTGTGTTTCGCGTTGAGGTCCGCACCGTGATCGAGCAGGAGTTTCACCATTTCGGGATTGCCGCGGTTGACAGCATTCATCAGAGCGGTGCCTTCATCAGTCTGAGCGTTGACCTCGGCACCTTTAGCGAGAAGGAACTTTGCGATGTCTAAGTGCTCCCCACTTGCAGCATGCATGAGAGCCGTGTTGTAGGTGGTCCTTTGATTAACGCGCGCGCCTTTTTCGATCAGCAGCGCCACCATTCCAACAGTCGGTGTCTCTCTTTGACTAATCACGTACAGCAGAAATTCATCATAGTCTTTACCCACTCGCGCGCCAGTTTCAACCAGCACTGCAAAATGATCTGTGTTGCCCGCCTGAATGGCGGCGTGAAGGTAACGACTGATTGCGTAAGGCTTTGGATCCGCTTTGACGGCAGCTTCGATGACGGCAAGCGCGTTCGCCCGCTCCCCCCGTTTGAGGTAGCTGCTTGCGAGCTCGATTTGGTCGTTCGCAGGCGTCGCCTGCTCTTGCGGTGGCGCAGCAAAGGCGCCAGTCGACAAAATTAGCCAGATTGCTGCGATTAAGACACGATTCCCAGACATATTGGCCTCCCTCAAGCTGCTGACCGTCCGGTCTCTTTCTGAAACGCGTATTTCAGCCAGCAAAAGGGCCAATAGGGATTTGAATGATGCGGGGTCTTAGTACTTGATCGCGTCGTACAGCTGCTTGGCCATATTCGCGTCGATGCCTTTTAACGCTTCGTATTGGGCCATCGCGCCATTCTTGTCACTGACAGCGTAGTACGTTATGCCAAGGTTGAAATACGCCTGGGCCAAGCCGGGTCTAAGCTTGATGACTTCTTTGTAAGACTCGATTGCTTCCGAATAACGCTGGGCATTGTAGAGCGTAAGTCCCAGATTGAAATGGGCCGAAGCATTCTTTGGCTCGATCTCCGCAGCCTTCTTTAGTGCATTGGCGGCCTCCTCGTAACGCTTCATCCCGTTGTACGCATTTCCAAGGTTCTTGTAAGCGTATGAACGAATCTCGTTTCGCTCCTGGAATCCGAGTTTGAAAGCCTCGCCGGTTTCGCCGAGCAGTTGAATCGCGCGTGTGCTCGAGTCAATGGCTTCCTTAAAACGGCTGGTATGGTTGTAGGCAAAGCTGAGGTTGTTAAAGACTTCGGGACTCGTCTGATCGAACTTTAGCGTCTGTTGATAAACGTCGATCGACTCCGGGTAGCGATTTAGTCGCGCGAGAGAAAACGCAAGCGGCAGATACGCAGCGCTGTAGTCGGGCTTTAGTTTGATCGCCTGCTGGTAATTGGTAACGGCGTCGGCGAAGCGGCCTTGATCGACATAAACGTTGCCCAACCCCGCGAACGCGCGCGCATCGTCGGGAGCGATCTTCGCTGCAAGTTTGTATTGCTCTTCAGCCTCATTCGGCTTGAAAGCGCTTCGTGCGGCGTTTGCACGCGCGATGATCTTGTCTTGTTGCCGGACCGGAGGCTTGGATTTCGGCTTAATCTTGCCGCCCCCCAACGTTCCCTGCCCGCCACTCATGTGGACCGTGGGATTCTGCGGGGTGCGAAAGATTAGAGCCGCTCCGCCGGTGATATCGCGCAAAACGCCGCCACCGGTAATATCCTGGGCTAAAGTATTGATTCCGAAGGGGAGTGTTAAAAACAGGACCAGAGCCGTCCCGAACAACCAGACAAGGGGGTTTCTCATTACCAAATCTCCTCAGCGGCAGATTACAACCCATTCTGCCCGGTTACACAAGACCGGAACGCGAAACCACCCTTTTCTTGCAGGGATTTTGTCGATTTCCTACTGAAGATCGTCGACCTGGAGGCCTATGGGTGAGGCGCCTGCGCCTTTTAGACCATCCATTACTTTGGCGACTTCCCCGTAAGAGATAGCGCGTGGGGCTTTGATAAAAACAGTCTTCTCAATGCGCAAATCGTCGGGTAAATCGATGCGGTTGATCATGTCGGGACGATAAGCACCATTCCGAGCTCGTTGATCGAAAACTGAGACGAGTTCAGTCGTGAGCTTCGAAAGATCATCGACCGTGCCCATATCCGTGTCGTAATTGAGCTTGAGCGTGCGATCGGATTCGATGGAGACGACAAGAGTGTGCGGGTTGGGAGTAAGTTTCCTGAGATCATCGCAGGGGGGACGGGGCGAAGGAATCTGGGCCATGAAGCGCGACGGGTTGAGCGGCACGGCCACCATGAAGATGATCAGCATTACCAGCAGGACGTCGATCAGCGGCGTGACGTTGATATAGGGCGGCGGCGTTGAGTCTTTGATCCGTTTCATCGGTGTTCCTCCCGAATCACGAACTTAGACACGCCTGCGACGAAAAGGTTCCCGCTTAATATGTCAACGCGCGTCGCCTTTCGGAAACTTCACGCGATCGGGTTCGGCGTTCAACCTGATGAGGAGTTTTTTAATCAGCCTGTTCTTAACGCGACCTGCTTCTTTCGGCGGGACGAGGTAGCGCACGATCACTTCGAGCCAACTGTTCTCGGCAACGCGAAACATCACCACCGGCCGCTCCTGCACTTCGAGTTGGTTCACCGGTGTCTGGGCCAGCAACTCGCGAAACACGCGCACGTGCTTCATCATCGCTTCGCCCACTTCCTGCGACGCGACCTCCTGCATTGTCGTGGCCACAAAGTCGAGATCCGAGTTGTAGGCGATGGGAAATTTGATCTCGTTCCAGACGTAGGGAAACAGCGGCCACGTGTAGTTGTAAACGGGGTTACTCAACACACTGGAATTGGGAAACTTGATCACGCGTCCGCTTGGGTGCTCGGTCGAAAGGTAGTCACCGCCAAACTCCCACAACGTCGTGTCGAGATACCCGACGTCGATCACGTCGCCGGTCGCAGTGCCGATGCGAATTCGATCGCCGACGCGGTACGGTTCCCGCCAAAGGATGTAGACCCAGCCAATGAAACTCGTGATCGGCGTTTGCAACGCGAAGCCGAGGATCAACGAGATCAGACCGAACGAGACAACCGCCGTGTACCAGTTTTGAAAAAGTATCGTGAGGGCAAAGAACGCAATCACGAGCCAAACGACTAGTCGCGCGACGCGGCCCAGATTGTACTGTTGGACCGTATTGCCGACGCGCCCGATGAAATACACTTCGACGAGGCGAAGGATCATCAGGCAAACGACGGCGACCACTACGGCGGCGAGGAGTTTTCTGATCAGCGGGTACTGAGTGTAAATCCAGGAAAACTTAAGCTCGATGAGTTGATGGACCACGCCGAGCCCTACAAGCATCACCAGGTGGGTCCCGATCACCAACTTATCGCGCAGCCGTGCCCGCTTCGGCACTTCCTCCGGCTCCGCCGTCGTCGCCTGCTTGAGCGCGCGCTGGACGTCCGCGTCCTTTTTGATCTCCTCGACTTTAGTTTCCAGTTCGTTCTTCATCGCGCCTTTTCTTCAATACTGGCTTTCCTTTGCGTCTTGGCGCCTTTGCGGGAGGCCTTATGCGCGGACTTTTTGCCCGCAAAGGCGCAAAGACGCAAAGGTATTACTTCACCTCCTTGAGCCCCTCGATCACGACGCGCGCCACCGCGGGAATGATCTCGCGATTGCGCGAGTGATCAGTCGTGAAAGTCGCGAGCACAAACTTTCCACCGTCGGGCATTTCAATGTATGCAACATCGTGACGCGTGGTGCTGGTCCAGCCAGCTTTGGACCATATACGATAGCCGTCACGACCTTTCAGCGCCATGCCCGTGAAGCCGGTTCCCTGATCGTCGGTGTCGGCCGTTTTGCCGTTGTAGTCGCGTTTCAAGAGTTCCATCATCTGCGCGGTGCGGGCGGGACTTGCGACCTTGCCCGTAGCGATCTCCATCATCAGACGCGCCGTGGCGTCGGTCGTGAGCTTGTTACGGTTTTCGCCGTTTGGACCACGCGACACACGCTCGCGCCCGTAAGCATCTTCGCAAAACGTTTTCTGGTTGATGTTGATGTTCGTGTAACCAAGCTCTGTAAAGTAGCGATTCACGGCGTTGCGTTTGTATTGCCACTCTTCCATTTCCTTCGACGGCAACTCGTATCCGGAAGTGGTGTGAGTGATGACATCGACAACGTATTGCGTCGCTTCATTCGACGAATCGACGATCATGTCGCGCAGCGCGCGCGTCAGCTCCGGTGTCAACTCGATCTTCTTGTCTTCGAGCCAGCGATGCGCTGCCGCGAGATAGAAGAGCTTGGAAACACTCGCGGGATAGATTCGTTCGTTGCCGCGAAAGCTCGCGGTGACCGGACGTTCAGGGTCACGAAGATCGATCAAAGTGATCGAAAGATGCTTGTCCTCGAGCTTCTGCGCCGCGAAGCGATCCACCGTGGTCCCAGCGGCCCGGTTGACGAGATCCTGCAAGGAACTTTGTTGGGCCACTTGCTGACTGAGGGCCTGTGAAACGGAGAACAAAATCAACGCGCAAAGCGCTGGAAGGGTTTTGATCTGCATAGGTAGTCAAATTAACACGGATCTAACGGATACGCGCAAGATGTGTTATAACCACCGGCCGTGCAGAACAAACCGGGCGACGATGATGGGGGTCTGGTCCGCGGCATCAGGCGTTGGGACCTGGTCGCAATTGCAATCAACGGAATCATCGGCGCGGGAATCTTCGGACTTCCTTCCCGCGTCTACTCATTAATCGGCACTTACAGCATCATCGCCTTCATCGCGTGCGCACTTGTCGTCGCGCTAATCATCTTTTGCTTCGCAGAAGTCAGCAGCCGGTTTGAAGAAACTGGTGGGCCATATCTTTACGCGCGCGAGGCGTATCAACCCGCAGTCGCGTTCGAGATCGGATGGTTGATCTGGCTCGCGCGCGTTACCGCGTTCGCCGCCAACTGCAATCTACTGATCAACTACCTGAGCTTTTTCTGGTCGGGCGCGACGACAACCGTTTGGCGCGCATCGATCATCGTTTTCGTCGTAACTGTCTTAGCGATCATCAACCTGCTCGGAATCAGACAAGCGGCCATCGTCAGCAACGCCTTCACGATCGGCAAACTGGTGCCGCTAATCATCTTCATTGCCGCCGGATTGTTCTTCTTGAACCCGCAGGCCTTCGAACTCGGACCGGCGCCCGCATCCGACGCGTTTTCAAAATCCGTGCTGGTACTGGTGTATGCGTTTACGGGATTTGAAATGGCGACGATTCCCGCCGGTGAAATACGCAATCCGCAACGGAACCTGCCGCGCGCGCTGCTCATTGCCATCCTCGTCGTCGCGACTATCTACATACTGGTGCAGATCGTTTGTGTCGGCACGCTGCCGGGCCTGGCCCAGTCGACGAAGCCATTGGCAGATGCCGGCGCGCACTTTTTAGGAACACCGGGTGGTGCGATCATCTCCGCCGGCGCTGTTATATCGATCACGGGTAACTTGAACATCCTCTTGTTATCCGGCTCGCGGTTGCCGTTTGCGATGGCCGAACAACACCAGTTACCACAACTCGTCGGCAGTATTCACAAACGGTTTTTCACACCTTACATCGCGATACTCATCACCGCCGGACTGATGATGTTTCTCACGTTGAAGAGTTCGTTTTTAGAAGCGCTGACGATCAGCACTCTGGCGCGACTCGTGACGTACGGCGCGACGTGTCTTGCACTGCCGCTCTTTCGCAGACGCCGCGACACACCGCCGGCCGCGTTTCGATTGCCTGCCGGAACGTTGATCGCGATTCTCTCGCTGTTGCTGATTGTGTGGCTGCTCGCGCACAGCACGTTGGCGGAAGCAAAGGCGACAGCCAAAGCCGCGGCAGTAGGATTGTTGATCTACCTCACTTACTGGATATATTCCCGTTTTGTTCGTAAACCACGCGACCGTCAACCATCGTCAACACCACTTTAACCTTCTCAATCTCCTTCGGATCGATCTTGAAGATGTTGCGCGAGAGAATCACGAGGTCCGCCAGCTTTCCGGGTGTGATGCTTCCCTTCGCGTTCTCCTGAAACTCCGCATAGGCCGAACCCACCGTGTAGGCGCGCACAGTCTCTTCGACGGAGATCTTCTGCTCCGGCACCCAACCGTTTGAATTCTTGCCGTCGAGAGTGCGACGAGTGACAGCGGCGTAGATCGTCAACATCGGATCGAGTGGCGCAACGGTCCAGTCAGTGCCGAAAGCGAGCGTCGCTCCGGCGTCGAGCAACGAACGAAAAGCATAGGTCGTCTTTGCGCGATCCTTTCCGATGCGTTTTTCGGCCCAGCGGCCATCGTCGATCGCGTGATACGGTTGCATCGACGCGATCACGCGATCGCGAGCGAAGCGAGGGATGTCCTGAGCGCGCAGGTGTTGCGCGTGTTCGATGCGCAAACGTCGATCGCGCGCGCCGTTCTCGCGTTCAACCTGCTCGTAGATGCTCAAGATAAGATCGTTCGCACGATCGCCGATCGCGTGAATCATGATCTGTAGACCAGCACGGTCCGCTTCGACCACGCGTTTGAGCATCGAGCCGTCGGGATACATTTCGTCGGTTGCGATGCCGCTGGTAGACGGTTCGTCGCGATACGGTTCATAGAAAAGCGCCGTCGTCGATCCCAAACTGCCGTCGGAAAATCCCTTGAGACCACCAACGCGCAGCATCTCACTGCCGAAATGCGCGCGGACGCCTGTTTGGGCCAGACGTTCCCACGCGGGTAGTGGCGCGACAGCGTAGATTCGTGTGTGGAGTTCACCGCGATCGAGCAGCGCCTGGTAAACGCCAACGTCCACGCCCGCCGACATGTCCTGAATGCTCGTAACACCGAGTTTCGCGGCATGTTGCGTAGCGGCGCGCGCGGCAGTCATTTTTTCTTCAAAGCTGTCGGGCGGTTTCACTTTCCATACAAAACTCATCGCCGCGTCTTTCAGAACGCCGGTGGGTTCTCCGTTCGTGTCGCGAACAATCACGCCGCCTGGTGGATCCATCGTCTGGCGTGTGACGCCCGCAAGTTTGAGTGCCACACTATTCGCGAGCGCCATGTGATCGTCGAGACGGCTGACGAACACCGGCCTGTCGGTTGTGTAACTGTCGATCAGTTCTTTCGTCGGCAACTTCGCATCGGGCCAACGCTCGTGATCCCAGTCGCCGCCGGTTATCCAGCGTCCCTTTGGCAGGCTCGCTGCGTAGGTGTGAATGCGCGAAGCAAACTCCTGCGGCGTATCGGCGTCGCGAAGGTCGACGCTCGCGAGCTGAAAACCGCCGCTTAGAAAATGCGTATGGGCGTCGTTGAAACCGGGTAGTACCAGACGCTTGTTGGCGTCTATCGTGCGCGTTCGCGATCCGGCAAGCTTCTTGATTTCCTTGTTTGAACCGATCGCGACGATGCGATTTCCAAGGATCGCGACCGCTTCAACGGTTGGTCGAGCGGGATCCATTGTGTGCACGGTCGCGTTCACGATGATCGTGTCTGCGACAAGCGCCTGGGTCTCAGCGGAGATGGGTAGATTCATTAGCGTCAGGGCTACGACAAAGAAAGTAAACAGTCGGGGGTAATGTTCGAACTTCAAGGTATTCTCTGCGAATCTCTGCGTTCCTCTGCGTCTGGGCGGTGAAATTACAGTGGCAACACGTAAACCGCAGAGACGCCGAGCCTCGCAGAGGTTCGCAGAGAGAAAATTAGGCCACCACCATAATCGGGTCATGACTATAGTCTACCACCGTGCCTGCGGTACACTGTCGGCTAAGTTGTTGGCGTGGATAAACTAATCGACAATTTGGCAGCGATCTTAGGCCGCGAGAACGTTCTCTCGATACCTGACGAACTCATGGTCTATGAGTGCGACGGTCTGCCGCATCACAAGCACCGCCCGCGGGCAGTCGTGTTCCCTTCTTCGACCGAAGAAACGTCCGCGGTGATGCGCGAACTTGCGAAAGCGATGGTGCCGTTCACACCGCGCGGCGCCGGCACGGGATTGTCCGGTGGCGCCCTCGCACTCGATTCCGGAGTCGTGATCGAGATGGCGCGCATGCGCAAAATTCTGCGCATCGATGCGGAGAATCTTTTAGCGGTCGTGCAGCCGGGTGTTGTTAACTTGCACGTGTCGCGGGCAGTGGCTGCGCACGGTTTGTATTACGTTCCCGATCCATCGAGCCAGCCCTCGTGCACGATTGGCGGAAACATCGCCGAGAGTGCTGGTGGCATTCATTGTTTGAAGTATGGGACGACAACGGACCACGTTCTTGGTTGTCGCGTGGTGCTGGCGGGCGGCGATGTCGTGGATCTCGGAGGCGCGGGCGTTGAAGTGCCCGGTTACGATCTGCTCGGAACGTTCGTTGGCTCTGAAGGAACTTTCGGCATCGCGACTGAAGCAACGCTCAGGTTGTCGCGCATTCCACCGGCGGTGCGCACGCTGCTGGCAGAGTTTGGCGAGGTCAACGACGCGAGTCACGCTGTCTCGGCGATCATCGCCGCCGGCGTGATGCCTGCCGCACTGGAGATGATGGACCGCGAGATCATTCGCGCCGTTGAGGAGAGTTCCGTTGCCTGCGGATTGCCGCCTGACGCGGGCGCGGCCTTGTTGATTGAATTGGACGGTATCGAAGCGGGTATCGACCTGGAAGCCGAGCGCGTGAGATCGATCTGTTTGGAGTACGGCGCGCGCAGTTGTCGTAACGCGCGTGATGAAGCTGAGCGCAAACAGCTTTGGGCCGCGCGCAAAGGTGCGTTCGGCGCGATCGGTCGCATCTCGCCTGATTCGATGATCCAGGATGCGGTCGTGCCGCGTTCGCGTCTTCCGGAAGTGCTCGGAGCTGCTTACGAAATCGCCGCGCGATATCAATTACGAATCGCGAACGTCTTTCACGCCGGTGATGGTAACCTGCACCCGCTCATCTGTTTCGATTCACGCTTCGCAGACCAGGTGTTGAGAGTGCGAGAAGCGGGACGCGAATTGATGGAAGTTTGTGTTGCAGCGGGTGGGACGATCACGGGCGAGCATGGCGTCGGGCTGGACAAGCGCGAGTTGTTACCGCTCGTGTTTTCGGATGCGGACATGAATGCGATGTTGAGCGTGCGAGCAGCGTTTGATCCGTTGGGGATCTGTAATCCGGGAAAGATCGTGCCCATGCTGCCCGGGTGTGGTGAAGGAAGAGCGGTAGCGGAAACATCGGAACCGCCAGTCGCCGCATCACCTCGTAAAGCTTTATTGAGACCATCGATTGAAGAACTGGCAGAGGCAGTGAGGAGTGCTTCCAAAGTTTTGCCGGCAGGAGGCATGTCGTGGCTCCCGAATCGCAGATCCACGGATCAGATCGTTAGCACCGCTAGCCTCAATCAAATCATCGAGCATGAACCCGCGGATCTGATCGCCGTCGCGCAGGCTGGGGTGACGCTTAGCGACTTCAACGCAAAACTTTCGGAGAACGGCCAGTGGTTGCCACTCGATCCACCGGACGACGGCCGTGCAACACTCGGCGGCGTCGTGGCAACAGGTCTCGGCGGTGCGCAACAGTTTGGTTACGGAAAGCCGCGAGGTTCGGTTATCGGAATGAAAGTCGTGCTCGCGGACGGCAGTGTGATCAAAATGGGCGGGCGTGTGGTGAAGAACGTTGCCGGCTACGATCTGTGCAAGTTGTTCACCGGCAGCTATGGCACGTTAGGAATTATCGTCGAATTGAATTTCAAACTAAGGCCGCGACCGGAATGCGAACGCACAGTCATCGTTGAGGGTCCTATCGGCGAACTGCCCGCGAAAGCAAGATCGATCATCGCCACTGGACTGTTTCCGGTTGCCGCGGAAATCGTTTCACCAGCATTCGCCTCGCTGATTGGCATCGCCACGAACAGGCCAGTGATGTTGGTACGCTTTGCTGGCAATGAAGTTGCGGTTAAATATCAGATCGAACGTACCCTCGCGTTGAGTGAAGGATGCGATGTCATTACCGAGGACGCACAGGTCTGGCAACAGATCGCAGCCGCACCGTTACAATATTCATCAGGCTGGTGTGCAAGCGTGCTTCCAACCGAACTCGACGCCCTTTGCAAAGATATCGACGTCCCTGAGGCGATATGGCAAATTGGCGCAGCAGACGGACGAATTAGAACGTTGGACGATAAGGTCAAAAATCCCGTGTCGGATCGTGGCAACGCCGGTTTTTTAATGGACCGCGTGAAACAGCAACTAGACCCGACAAATAAATTTGGAGTGTACCGATGAACACACTTCGCAAGATTGGACCAATCCTTTTAGCGATCGCGTTGCTCTGCAACATGGTGGTCGCGCGTGAACCAGTGCGCGCCAAAAACGGCATCGTCGCTTCGACCAACGAGGTCGCTTCCCGTGTCGGTGTAGAGATCATGAAACGCGGCGGCAACGCTGTTGACGCAGCGATTGCAGTCGCGTTTGCTCTCGCGGTTACACATCCACCCGCGGGCAATCTCGGCGGTGGCGGGTTCATGATGATTCGCCTCAAGGATGGCCGGACAACCTTTATCGATTATCGCGAGATGGCGCCGTTGCTGGCGCATCGCGACGTTTATCTCGACAAGAACCGGGAGCCAATCAAAGGCGAGGGTGGCTCGCTCGTCGGTTATCGCGCCGCTGGTGTACCAGGAACCGTGCGCGGGATGGAACTCGCGCTGAAAAAATATGGCTCAGGGAAACTAACGTGGTCACAACTCGTCGAGCCCGCCCGGCGGCTTGCAGCAAACGGTTTCACCGTCACCCATTCCCTCTCTCGCTGGCTCCGCAACAGCAAGGACTATCTGTCGACCTACGCTGAGACGAAACGGATCTACCTAAAAGGCGGCGCTTTCTACAATGAGGGCGAGCTCTTTCGCCAACCCGAACTGGCGGCCACTTTCGCTCGTCTGCAACGATTTGGACCAAATGAGTTTTACGAAGGCGAAACGGCTCGGCTAATTGTCGCCGATATGAAACGCAACAACGGTCTGATGACCATGGAAGACCTGCGCGGCTACGTCGCCAAAGAACGCACACCGCTTCGTGGGAACTATCGCGGCCACGAAATCATTTCGGCTCCGCCGCCGTCCTCCGGTGGCGCGGTGCTGATCGAGATGCTCAACATCCTCGAAGGCTTTGACCTGCGCAAGCTGGAGGCGAGTTCCTCCGATCGCTATCACCTGATGGCTGAAGCGATGCGCCGCGCGTTTGCTGACCGCGCCGAGTACATGGGCGATGCTGACTTTGTGAAAGTTCCGATTCCTGGTTTGATCGACAAGTCGTATGCAAAGACGTTGCGCTCGACTATCAAACCGGATCGCGCTTCGACCAGCGCTGAAGTCCGCGCCGGACGTCCGGCCGGTTACGAATCGGAAGACACAACGCACTTCACAGTTGTCGACGCGGAAGGCAACGCAGTCGCAAATACTTACACGCTGAACGACTCGTACGGCTCCTCCGCGATGGTCAAAGGCGTCGGCATTCTGCTGAACAACGAAATGGACGACTTCGCCTCCAAACCCGGAACGCCAAATATGTACGGGCTGATTCAGGGCGAGCGAAACGCAATCGCGCCGCGCAAGCGACCGCTTTCAGCAATGACGCCGACGATCGTGCTGCGGAAGGATGGCAGTCTTTGGTTTACGATCGGGAGTCCAGGTGGTCCAACGATCATCAACACGGTCTTGTGCGTCATCACCAACGTGATCGACTACGACATGAATATCCAACAGGCGATCGACGCGCCGCGCATTCATCATCAATGGCTGCCGGATGAAATAACGAGCGAGCCCTACGGCCTTTCCGGCGACACGCAACGGGCGCTGACTGGTCGCGGTCACGTACTCGCGAAACAACGCAGCCTGGGCGACGCGGAAGGAATCATGATCGAGGAAAAAACCGGCGTACGCCTCGGCGCCACAGATCCCCGACGCAGCGACGGCCTGGCCATCGGCTACTAGATTGGCAACACAGATTACCTCTATCCCGAACATCGTCACCGCTCTTGCGGCTCAAGAGCAGGAACTGCTCGCGTGTATTCATTGCGGGTTGTGCCTCGAAGCCTGTCCGACGTATGTGGCCACCGGAAACGAGAATGATGGACCACGCGGACGGATCTATCTGATGCGCGCTGTGGCTGAGGGACGATTGGAGAACACGTCGCCGGCGTTTCGCACGCACATCGATCGTTGTCTCGGTTGCCGGGCGTGCGAACAGGCATGTCCCGCGAGTGTTGGGTACGGACAGTTGCTCGAAGCCAGCCGTGAGGAGTTGTTGCACGCGCAGCCAAGGACGGATTTGACCAGCAGGCTGCTGCGGTTTGTGTTGCGGCACGTGTGGTTGTCGCCGGCGCGGTTGCGTTTGTTTTTTGGGGCGACGAGGTTGTTTCGCGATCTTGGATTGTCGAAACTGGCGTTGAAATCGGGTATCGCGCGGTTGATATCAGAAAGAACTGAGTTCGCGATGGCGTTACTAGAAAGCTCGCGTCCGATCTTTAACGAGGCGATTACCCGGGATGAATCCGAACCTCGTCCAGAGTCCGTATTGTTATTCAAAGGTTGCGTGGGTGAGGGATTATTCGCACGCGTCAACCGAGCGACGAAGCGTGTCCTGCAAGCAAATGACTATGAGGTTGTCTCTCCAGCGAATCAGGGCTGCTGCGGAGCGCTTCACGCGCATGCAGGCGATCTTGAAGGAGCACGTGAACTCGCGCGAAAGAACCTGGAAGCGTTTGCCGAATCGGAAGCACCAATCATTACGAACGCCGGCGGCTGCGGTGCGATGCTAATCACCTACGGACACTTGCTCGCGAACGACGCAACGGTCGCTGAAGCGGCGCGGCAGTTCAGTGCGCGCGTGCGTGACGTGAGTCAGCAATTGGCCACTCGCGAAATCCGCGTAGGCGAATCGCCGGTAAACAACGACGCCCGCGTTGCGTGCGATCTATCTTGTCACCTCTTGTATGGCCAAAAGGCAGGCCACGCGTCGCTGAAGATGGTACGCAACATCCGCGGCTTGAACTTCGCTGAACTCCCCGGAGCTGAGCAATGTTGCGGCGCGGCAGGTGTTTACAACATGCTTCAGCCGGAGCTCTCGCAGCAAGTATTAAAGGAAAAACTCGATGCCATCGACATGGTCGAGGCCGATATCGTAGTCACCGGCAACGCCGGTTGTCAGATGCAGATCGGGGCGGGCAGTAAGTTGGCCCAAATGGACGTGCAGGTCTGTCACCCAATCGAACTCGTCGACCAGTCGTACGCTCGCGCCGGGTTTTACGAAGATGGAAAACAAGACGCTTAACCAAAAGACGTTGATGGTCCTTGCACCGCTGCTGATTGTGACCGGTATCGCCGGCTTCCTGATCCCGCAGCAGTACAGCCTCATGAGCGGCGAACCGCCCTACAACATGTTTCACTTGATCTTCGGCGCGCTCGGGCTCGTGTTGATTTCGTCAAACAGCAATCTCCTCGCGAGTGTGTTCAACTTCGGTTTCGGTTTGATCGATCTTTACCAGGTGGTGGCCAGCGTTGTCGGCCTGACTCCGATCCAGTATTTCCTGTGGACCTACGTAGACGACGTGGTCCATGTGATTCTCGGCTTCGCGCTCGTGATTATTGGTGGTTACGGAATTTGGAAGTGGAAGGAATCAAGCGCGAAACGCCACTTGACCACCAATCAGAGTTAGTTTGACGTTGCCATCTTCGTCCAACGCAACGAGGTCGGCCCGTTTCCCGACTTCGATCGAACCGCACTCATGATCGAGGCCCAACAGCCGGGCTGGATTAAGTGAAGCAATCTGCGCTAACTGAACATACGAAACCTCAAGCGAATGCATTAGTCGCACGGCGTCGAGCATCGTGATCACTGATCCGGCGATACTGCCCGCGGCATTGCTGGTGCGACCGTCTTTCACACTGATCGTCTCACCCCAAATTCGATAATCGCCATCTCCTTTGCCAGCCGCACTGATGGCGTCGCTAATTAAGCTGATACCACGTTCGCTCTTCACCTTCAGCAGTAAGCGAAGCATGAACGGATCGAGATGAATACCATCGGCGATAACGTCGCATGTGACATCGTCGTGCGATAATCCCCACGCGATTGGACCAGGAGCACGATGATGCAGCGGCGCCATTGCGTTCATGAAATGCGTCATGTGATGCGCGCCTGCCGCGAGCGCTTGATCGAGGATCTCAAGAGAGGCGCGCGTGTGTCCGATTGAAATCACCCAACCGCGAAACTTTAACTCACGCACCAGATCAACTCCACCATCGATCTCGGGCGCGAGAGTTGTCATGCGCACTAAGCCGTCGGGTACAGGTAGTCCATCCAGATCCGCCGGACCCGAATACGTTTTGAAGTACTCAGTGTGCAACGCGCCGCACTGCGCCGAATTAACAAACGGTCCTTCGTAGTGGACCCCAAGCACGCGCGCACCGTTCGAGTTCTCCGCGGCCTTCGCGATCGCCGCGACAGCGCGCGCATAAACTTCATCCGCCGCGGGAACGAACGTCGGCATCCAACCCGTCACACCTTGTGAAGCCAGAAAAACAGAAACCTCAGACAACTGCTCCGACGCCGCGTCCATCACGTCGATGCCAGCCGAACCGTGAATGTGAACGTCGATAAAGCCCGGCAGCAGCACCAGCCCTGAAAGATCCAAACCTGTTGCAACCGCTTTCTCGGAAACGGATGCAATTCGTCCTGCCTCAATCGCGACAGAGCCGCAATCTATCACGCGGTCAGGCAACACCACGCGCGCATTGTTTAGGACTAGTGAGTTCATAACGAAATCCGTGTTCCCGAAACGTTCGGGAACACGGATTAAGGGATTTGGATTTACTTACGGTTAGAAATACAGCTTGCCGGCAAACTGCCATTCACGTGGCGGCCGTGTTCCGGTCGGACGCGCAAAACTAAGCGTGTCGGCCGGATTTCCCGTCACCGGGAACGTCGTCGCGGCACCCGCAGCCATCAAGAACTGCGTGTGATTGAAGACGTTGAACGCCTCCGCTCGAAGCTGCAAGTAGAACGTCTTCTCGGTGTTGAAGTAAATATTCTTCACCAACGACAAGTTAGTCTGGTTTCTTCCCGGCAGCCGCGCAAACGAACGTCCAGCGTTTCCGTACGTGCCGATCGGATTCACTGAGAACGCATTCGGATCGAAGATGAACGGCAACGTGGTGCGCGGATCGATCGTACCTGCGAGTCCACCGCCGACATCCGAGACCCGGTTTGGATACGTGCCGCGTTGGCCAGCCAGCGAATCGCTCACCGCGACGCGCGGGATCGGAGCACCCGACTCGAAGTTCGTGATGCCCGAAATCTGGTACCCCCCAAGCAACAACCGCTTGGCCGAGCTCGAGCTCTTGCTGAACCACGGCAACTCGTACACGTAGCTGGCACTGAAAATGTGCGGCCGCGAGGTGCGAGCCTCGGCATATTCAGTCGACGTGTCGAACGGGTTTTGCGGATCGTCGATCGCGTCGCGATCGTTCGTCGAG